>Ga0315282_10015899_pt1 | contig 11052 bp, 14 predicted proteins | sample YL17G07_20_MG_FD_203693 | JGI IMG/M metagenome (GOLD analysis project Ga0315282, IMG submission 203693) | Sediment microbial communities from Yellowstone Lake, YNP, Wyoming, USA - YL17G07_20 | ecosystem: Environmental > Aquatic > Freshwater > Lake > Sediment | place: USA: Wyoming | collected...
GCAATGCCCCGAGAACTACTATTGCTGTAGAACCTAACTAAAGATTTTCTTTATTTTATCATTTCCAGCTCTTTCAGTATCTCCAGCCAGGCCCAGGCCCAGATTATCGCCTCGAAGCTGCGAATGGGATCGCCTTTCTCAGCGAAATGTTTAGAGTCCTTGATATAGGCGCCGATGTTCGTGATGAAGGGCGCGCTCCTGTCGGTGATTTTTACATTTGGTAGTTCTTTCTCGAGTTTCTTGGTCCACTTCTTAGTTTCCTCCTCCAAGCTGGCTGCGAGATCCATAATTCTAATTGCCGGCAGCGATTAAATAATTAAACAAGGAAATGGCAGCAGAATAAGGATAAAAAAGGCCTCGCTAATTATTTATTATGTTCGAATTTCTGGGCGCGCTGGGCGGGGACCAGAACATGCTGCTCTTCTTCGCGATTTTCATAATCTTCACCATCATTGCCTACAAGCTGGTCAAATTCGTTTTCAAGGTGCTGATGATAGGCCTAGTCGCTGCGCTATTCCCGGTCATAGGGAGCATGTTTTTTGGCCTGAACATCGCGGTAAACCTGAGCAACATGATATGGTTCGCGGTGACGGGCATGGGCCTGTTCATAGCGTATTCCGCCGTCAGGATGGGCTGGAAAGCGATAAAACTCGCGCTCTCACCGCTCAAGTTGTTCAGGCGCAAGGGCGGCAAGAAGGAAGCGCCGCCGCAGCCGCAGAAATGACGGCAGAGCGCCAGAGACATCTGCTTTTTAAACAACGGGCCAAATAACAATTATGCTTGATGAGGTCGAACGAATTCTAAACGAGCGCGGCGCGCTCATACAGAAGGAAATAGAGAAAGCCATCCCCCGCGCAGGCATCCAGAACCTCCACGACGCGGTCTGGTACCACCTCGACACCGGCGGCAAGCGCATAAGGCCGGTCCTGGCGCTGCTGACTTGCGAGACGCTGAAAGGCGACGTGGAAAAAGCGACGTCATTCGCCGCCGCCTGCGAAATCCTCCACAACTGGCTGCTCGTGCACGATGACATCGAGGACGGCGACAAGGTCAGGAGGGACAAGCCGGCGGTATGGGTGAAATATGGCCTGGGCCATGGCATAAACATCGGCGACTTCATGTCGGAGAAGGTCTACGAGCTCGTCACCAAGTCCGACCTCGGCGAAAAGACGAAGATAGACCTGATAAACGAAATCGTGGAGACGTGCGTGAAGACTGCGGAAGGCCAGACCATGGACATGAACCTGCGGGACAACAACAACCCGAAGGAAGCGGACTACATGAAGATGATAGGGTTCAAGACTGCCTGGTACCTGACGCTGCCGATGGTCGGCGGCGCGGTAATCGCCGGCAGGCCGGAGCTTACCGATAAAATAAAGCAGTTTGGTATGAAAATCGGGCCGGCTTTCCAAATCGTCGACGACCTGCTAGACCTGACGAAAGGCAAGGGGCGAGGCGAAATCGGCTCGGACATAAAGGAAGGGAAGCGCAGCATCATGGTAGTACACTGCATATCCAAATGCACCGAGGACGAGAAAGACACACTCTTCGAGATTCTCAACAGGCCCAGGGAGAACACGAGCCCGGCGGACATCCAGGTCGTCAAGGCGCTCTTCGAGAAATACGACTCCATCGACTACGCCGAGAAGAAGGCGAGGGCGCTGGTAAAGGAAAGCAAGGCCGTAACAGCGAAGATGCCGAAAGAGCTGCAGCATATTCTGGACCAGTTCGCAGACTACATGGTCGAGAGAAAAAAATAACCGCCCTATAGTGAAATTCATTTCTGCAATTTCTTTTTAACAGATTTAAGTAGGGGCAAGACAAATATTTAATATGCCCAGAAAGACAGATTTATCTTCACCTTCCAGGTCGTCGATGGAGAGGGTTTCCACAGGCATCCCGGGTCTCGACAAGGAGATGGAAGGCGGTTTTGTAAAGGACTCCGTCATCCTTGTTACAGGCGGGACAGGCACGGGTAAAACGACTTTCTGCGGACAGTATTTATGGGAAGGCCTGAAGAAAGGGGAAGCCGGCCTTTACATTTCTCTAGAGGAAGACCCCGAGGACATAAAAACCGATCTCAGGCGTTACGGCTTCGACTTCGAGAAATACGAAAAGGAAGGGACATTCAAGCTCGTCTACCAGAACCCCTTCGAGGTCTCGGATTTGCCGTCGGCTGTTGTAAACGCAATAAACTCGGTTAACGCGAAGCGGGTCGTCATAGACCCGATTTCGATAGTGGCGATGTACCTCAAAGACGCCGCCGTCATGAGGAAGCGCCTGTTCGAGCTCATACGCCTTCTCAAGAAGACGGGCGTGACGGCAGTCGTGACATCCGAAATTCTCGACAACGAGATAGGCGAGCGTGGCGGCGGAAGCCTGTCCAGAGACGGGGTAAGCGAGTTCGTGGCTGACGGTGTAATCGTCCTCAACCTTTTTGGAATAGGCGGGGGTATAACAAGATCAATACTGATAAGGAAAATGAGACGAACAAAGCACGGCACGGACATTTATCCGATAGATATGGGCCCGAATGGCATCTACTTGAAAACATAAATTTTTCAATTCGGCACTAAGAAATCTTTGTACAGAATTGACAATATCTGTTCCCTTTTGCAATGCATGATACTTCTTGGCAGCAAACCTTTTTTCCGAAAAATTCAGTGAAAAACCCGCCTATCATGCCGGCTAGGATTTCATCGGCGTTTTCTTTCTTGCCAAGTCTGACATACTCCGATGCGATAGGAGAGTTTTTGCAATTCACCACGACAGAGCACTTATCGTTGCTTATTTCGATTATTTCCATGTCGCCGAAGCCCGATAAATTGACCATGTTGAGCCAAAATTTCATGCACTCGTCTTTTTCTGTCCCCATTTTTTTGGAATATTCAAAAATGCTCTTTGAGATATCCTCTCCGAATTTGTAAAGTACATCTAGTGAATTCTTGCTCTTAAGCTCTTCCCTGAGGTCCACAAACGCCATCACTGGTCCCAGAAAAAAGTTTTTGTTGAAAATTTTGAATTCGCCGTTTTCCACGTCGACCATTCTCGAGAACAGCAGTTTTTTGAAAAATGGTGATATCATATTCAGTCATTAGTCAGCTTCAATACAAACTCGCAGAATTCGTCACCCCTCCCTTTGCATTTAGACTCCATTGCTTCTATTTTTTTGCCGAGCAGCTTTACGAAAAACGATTTGAACATGCCCAGTATAAAAAGACATGACATATCCTTGAACACAGGCAGGCCGCAGCACTCGCCGCATTCCCTTAGCCGCAAAATCAGCTCGTTATTTTTCAAATCCCCGACTTCCAGAATGCCATAGCGCGAATTGAGCATGAACTTTTTGAATTCAACAACTATCGTGTTGCTCTCGAGTTCGCTCTTTGTTCTGACTTTGCCGAGATTCTCCAGATTTTTGGAGGTTTCAGGGCAAAGAGGGGCATAATCACAATAAGCTTCCCCCAGAAACTTGCCTATGAATTCCCCGTTTTCCATCATCTTCACCCTGCATTCTTGGCTTGTGAGCAAAAGTGGGACACTCATCTGCGAGAAAATAACATTAATTTCGTTGCCCATCTTTGGCCTTATAATGCCCATTTTGTCGTGAACTATATCGTAATATTTCAAAAGCAGCGCGTCCCTGAAAGCATCGAGATCTTCATTTTGTTTGCCCATTTTATCCCATCCTGATTATCAATCTCCAACTTCCATCTTCCTTCTTGACTTCTTCGACTTTTGCCCCTATTTTTTTTGCTATTTCCGGAATGCTTTTCAGGGCGTCGCAATCGGTGACTATGACCTCCAGTTCGATTCTTTTGATGCCCTTTTTCTTCATTTCCCTGAGCTTATTGCTGACAGAAATAATAGGATAGGGACAAACCTTTCCGCTTAAATCCAGAGTTTCCATGATTTCTATTTGTCGGAATTCCTATTTAAAACATGAGGCAGATTCAGCGACTTCATCATTTTACATGGCCGCTTGCGAAAATTCATTATCTGCGGGAGCCGCTATGGAAACCTGGCTCTGCATTCGTTCTTGTAAAGGCATTTGCATTCGTCTAGGAATTTGCACGGATAGGCCCCTCCAATCCTCTTCAGCCCGGTCGACTTGTATCTCGAGAACTCGTCTGGGAAGACTGTAATCACGGTATCGTATTTTTTCGCCAGCCTCTTGGCAGCTAGGAAGTTCGCGCCAGACGAAATTCCGACGCATGCGCCTTTCGCGTCCGATAGATATTGCGCGGCTTTCCTCGCTTCACCTGTCGGGCAAGTCTCGACGATGTCTATAAACGAACTCAAACGTCCTGTCCCATCCGTCATGATATCCGGCAGAAAGCCGTCGCCTATACCGGGTATGCCGTGAGCGCCCGGTTTGCCGCCGCTCATTACGGCCGATTCCGTCGGTTCGACCGCCGCTATTTTTATGTCCGGAAACTCCTCCCTGAGGCGCTTCCCTACGCCAATCAGGGTGCCGCCAGTCCCAGTTCCAGCCACGAATATGTCTATGTTTTTGCCCGCAGGCATCTGTTTCAGTATTTCACTGGCCGTCGTCCTGTAATGGCATTCTACGTTAAGCGGGTTCGAGAACTGGTCCATGTTGAAGTAGCCCTTCTCAAGCACCAGCCTGTCGCGTATCCGGATTACCTCTGAGAAATCGCTTCCGTTGCAAAGTATCAGCTCTGCGCCAAAGCTTCTGATCTTGTCTTTCCTTTCTTGGGTCATGTTATCCGGCATGACGATCACTACCGGATGCCCGTACTTCCTACCGAAGAAACTCAACGAGATGCCGGTGTTGCCGCTGGTCGCCTCGACTATTGTCATGCCTTCTTTCAGCAGCCCGCGCTTCTCGCTCTCCTCGATTATGTATTCGGCCATGCGGTCCTTGATGCTGCCAGTGGGGTTGTCGCACTCCAGCTTGGCAAAAATGCCGTCAATCTCGATTAGTGGCGTATTTCCCGTTTCCATCTCAGCACCTTTTTGTCACATCACTTTTCCGCGCTTCGGGTACCATCGTTTTAAATTAAAAGAACCAGCCTGCAATTTTTTCTGCAAATTTCGGATGCCTGACGGATCCGTCCTTTCCCTTGTCTCTTCTGAAGTGTCTCTCAACGGTTTTATAACACCAAGGCTTTTCATAAGAACTCAGGTCGTTTTCACGGTTGTATTCAAGCAAGGCCTCTTTGAAACCACGGAAGCCGCTGCCATTACTTACATGTTCAGCGAAACCTATCGCAGATTCACTTAGCATTTTCCTCATTTTTCTGTCGGAAAATTTTCTGCCGTTGACGTCAGGCAATTTACCCCCGCCGATTATAGGTCTTACATTGACGTTGTACTTGTCGGTAAGAACTTCATCCTGCAAACTTAATATTTCTCTGTACAATTGCGGATTTAGTTTTGGTGACAGGAACAGTTCGGTAGCGCGCTGCTCAAAATCACTTTTCAGGGCAGCCAGTTTTCTGCTCTTCGAATCATCCCTTTTCATGCTTCCGTAGTTTTTTGCAACAAAATTCACATTGTCCAGTATTTTTTCAACATCATCTTTTGTAGTGTCCATTCCTAGGCTTAACCTGGCGGTTCCTCTTATGTTTTCGCCGGTTATTTCTTTCAGCAGAGGATATGCGCAGTGGCAACCACTGCGTCCCTGTATTCTGTACCTAACAGGTATGATTTTTCCTTCATATTTTCCGTCAAGCAGCATTGCCAGCTGGTCTGAATGCATTTCGCCGATGTTTATGGAGAATGTCGGAACCCTGTCTTTTGGGTTTCTTGATCCGTATAATTTCAGGCCCGGTATGCTTTCGAGCCCTCTTATCATCTGCTCTGAAAGGGCCATTTCATGTTCCCTGACACCCTCCATGGCAATTTTCATGTACTTTCTTCTATCAGCACGGCTTTCAGCAAGCCTGCCTTTGTAATCACCCGCTATTCTCTGGCCCATTTCAACCAGGAAATCGGTCAGCGCGCCAAGTCCTATGGCATTTCCTATGTCAGGCGTTCCGGCCTCGAACCTGTCTGGCACTGGGGCAAGGAAGTAGCCGTCGGATTCTATGTGCATTGGCGTGCCCCCGCCAATATCGGCCGGACTCATTCTCTTGAGCAGGTTCTTCCTTCCGTAAGCTATGCCCACGTTTGGGCCAAACATTTTATGCGCAGACGCAAACCAGACATCGCAATCCAGTTCTTTGACATTAACAGGCAAGTGCGGTGCGGCCTGTACACCATCTACAATAACAAGTGACCCTTTCTCATGAGCCATTCTGTTTATCGTTCTTATATCGTCTATGGCTCCGGTAACGTTCGATACGTGTGTTACGGCCACGACTTTCGTGTTATCGTCTATGAGCCTTTCTGCCTGGTCCAAGTCGGTGCCATAACTGGGTGTTATGCCTACCCATCTTAATTCATAGCCGTGTCTTTGCGCTTCGTCCATTAATGGCATAACATTTGAGCTGTGGTTTATTTTTGAAAGAACAATGTTACCTCTGCCGCTGCCATTCCCGTGACCTTTGTCGTATTTGAACAAAGAATGGACTATCTGGTTCAAAGCCGCTGTTGCATTTTGCCCGACAAAAAGAATTTCACCTCTAGGATCGGCGCCGAAAAGATCAGCGACTTTCTCGTGCGCTCTGTCATATCTATCGCTGGCTTTCTGCGAAAGTTCGTAAACGCCTCTGTGGACGTTTGCCTTTTCTGTCGTGTTAAATTCGGCAACAGTTCTCTGGACGCGTTCCAACATCGGTGTCGTTGCGGTGTGATCACAATAAATATTGGGTCTGCCATTTGTGTAGTTTAATTTGCCGGACAATTCCGATCTTGCCATATCTGGAACTACATCTATGTTGTATTTTTTTGGGTCGGTTCTTCCATATAAGGCTTCCAAATTACTTGACATTTTACCACTATTTAATAATAACATTTGTGTATTTAAATACCTTTCTGTCGGCTGTCCGGATGCTAGAATGTCATCGTGGTGTTCGCGTTTGTCGTTATCTCCAGGAACTCAGCCGCACCAACCTCCTTGTCCACGACTTCTATGAAATCGCTCATCTTCAGCCCGAATGCAGCCATAGTCGTCTTGCAGGCGTATATCTTTGCTCCCATCGATTTGGCCTGTTTTATCATTTCCTGGACAGGCGGTATGTTCATTTCCTTGAATCTTTGCGGAAGCATTTTTTCGTAGCTCTTGTAATCACTTCCCATCTTCAGGTCAGCGTTTTTCTTGATCGCATTTATCCCGAAGAACGAGAAGAATATATGCGTCTTCATATTCATCGATGCCGCGGTCATGCCGAATATCATCGCTGAATACACTCTTTCTAACGTATCACCAGTTACGATGATCGCAACTGTTTTTGCCATCACACATCCCTCCTATTCCGTCTTCAACAGTTCGTGTATTATTCTCAATTTTTCGATGTCTATCGGCCATGCGATGTACGTGTTACCTACTCTTTTCATTTCGATCAGGTCAGATTTCTTGAGCTTTCTGAAATGATACAGGTATTTGGCCGACAAGGTTTTGTTTTTTCCGTTCTCTCCCAATTCTTTTGCGACTTCTGCTGGATTTGCTGGCCATTTGGAGCAGATGATTTTGAAGACCCTCAGCGTTAAGTCGCTAATATTCATTTCTTTTCTGTTTCTGTCGCTGATTATCCCTTCTGCTCCGGTTGGCATATTTAAAGAATATTCCAAAACCTATATAAATGTTTATTATGGAATATTCCAAAATAAATTTAAAAAATTAACTGCCATAGCTTAGTGGGAATTATGGCAAAATACAGCATTTTGGATGCGATTGGAAATACGCCACTGGTAGAATTGATTAATTTAAACGGGCAGCCTGGAATTAGAATTTTAGGTAAATACGAGGCACGCAATCCCGGCGGCTCGGTAAAAGATCGCCCAGCTTATTATATGATAAAAGAGGCAGAAGAAAATGGAGAACTCACCAAAGGTAAGACAATCCTTGAACCGACGTCGGGTAACACGGGTATCGCCTTGGCGATGATAGGGGCTGCAAAAGGATACAGAGTTAAACTCCTGATGCCGGAGTGTGTTAGCAGCGAGAGGCGCAAGATCCTTGAAGCCCTAGGCGCAGAAGTCATACTCACACCCGGGGAAGGGGGTACAGATGGAGCTATCAGGAAAGCACATCAGATTCTCGAAGAGGATCCGGATAAATATTATATGCCCGATCAGTTCAAGAATAAAAACAATATCCTATCCCACTATGAAACAACCGGCCCTGAGATATTCTCCCAAACCGATGGGTCTATTGACATATTCGTTGCCGGCATGGGGACAACAGGAACGCTGATGGGTGTGAGCAGATACCTGAAAGAGAGAAAACCGGGAATAAAGATTATTGGAGTCGAACCTCGAATTGGACACAAGATTCAGGGGCTTAAAAATATGGAGGAGTCCATAATTCCTGGCATATACAATCCAAGGGCATTAGATGAGAGAATAAGAATTGATGACGAAGAGGCCTTCGAAATGGCAAGATTACTGGCAAGAAAAGAGGGGATATTTGTTGGCATGTCAAGTGGCGCAGCCGTAGCAGGCGCAAAGAAGATAGCGAGAGATGCAGGCAAGGGCACAACTGTTGTTGCGCTACTGCCTGATGGCGGAGAACGTTACTTGAGTACGACGTTGTTCAGGTCAATCTGTGCGAAGTGCCCTCCATAAATAAACATATGTTTCTTTTTACTGAACGAATTTTTATAACATAAAGCAGAATATATTATCATGGGCTGGAAGGGGAATAGGAAAGCGCAAACTGAAGCCATAACGCTAGTTCTGATATCTGGAATAGTCATCGCGCTCGTCGGCTTCGCCTACACGTGGGGCAGGCCCATGATAGACAAGCGCTCGACCGTTTCGCAGTTCACTTCCGCGGTCAAATTCATGGAGGACCTCGACAAGAAAATCGTCGGCATGGCCGGCTCCTGCTCTTTCGAAGGCGCATGCGAGGAGACGCTCGTCCTCCCTGTCGCAGGGGTTATAGCGATAGACGAGGCCAATAACACGATTATTTATACGGTCCAGGTCACGCAGCCGCTGATCACGAAGGGCGAAGTCCTGTTCAACACGGCCGACAACGCGTCCGTCGCGAGGTACGGCGAAACGCCCGGAGTCATAAGCCTCCGCGGCGAAAGCCAGCCGGGGCAGCAGATCATATACAATCTCGTATTCTCGCTGCGCTACAGGGAGCTGGACAGCGACGAGCCGTGGAAGGGCTATAAAATCCAGCTTCTTGAAACCCAGAAAAAAAGCGGCAACAACAAAATCATTTTTTCGTACAGCGGATCTGAGACCCAACAAGGTCAGGCCAGGAACAACGGCGACCTCATTGTTTCTAAAATAAAAGTGCAGCCGCTATGAGGGCGAAGCGAATGAAACGCAAGGGACAGATGCTGGTTTTCGAGCAGGTCCTGCTCTTCACCATAGGCGTAATCATTCTTATGACGTCATTCACGCTTTTCGCGATGTACCAGAGCTTCTATCTTTCCTCCACATCCCAAGACCATCTCACGGAGGTAAAGGAGTACGTGCTTTCCAACATAATCATGCTTTCGGAGAACAGGGAGGCGAATTCCTCAGTCGTTCTCACCATACCCAAAACAATAGGCAACAAATTCTACAGGCTGCGCCTCTCGCCCGAAGGCCTCAACGTTACGCAGGAGCCCGACGGCCATCTTGAGGCTTTTTCGAGGCTCCACGGGCTCAACAGCACCTTCGCTTTCTCAGGAAGAGTCGACAGCGACCTGGGAAAAGTTGTGCTCTACAAATACGGCAACTCAATCGTTCTTGATGCAAAATAAGCGGGGAAATAAGCGCATGAATCCTATAATTTATAAGAGACGGAATTCAATTATTATACGATATAGCCTTATTCAGCGGGGTCGCGGGGTTTTATGAAGGTAAAGAAATTCAGGGTTTCGAAAACGCCAGCAAAGGACGAAAAGCCGGGCCAGCCTGCAAGGAAGATAATAAAAAGGCTGAAGCGCGGCTACCTCATGCAGAAGGAGATGAGGGGAACGCCTTACAGGGAAACGTTCGTTTTCTCCCACACCGAAAAAACGCCTTCATTGCCATCTGCCGTTGCGCCAGTTACTGCTCCGATTATAATAAAGGAAGCGCCTGGCATACAGATGGAAATCCCAAAGGAGCCCGCTCCTCTCACCGCGCCGCTCTCGAGCGAGGAAAAGGAAATGCTCAGGAACATCAACATCACCTATCCGCTCATTCCGGAAAAGCCGGAAAAGAACGAGAGGGTTTATGCATATGCGAGAGTCAAATGGGAGCCAAAGCAGAACGAGGTAGTTTATTCCGTAATAGAGCCTTACATCACCGACAAGGACAAGGAAGTAATAGAATACGTCAAGAAAGAGCTTGAAGAACGCCTGGACATAGACTTCATGAGGCTCGGGGAAATCCGCGCCAAAGAGCTGCTGGTCAATGAGATAAGGAACATAATATCGAGAATCAAATATCCTGACCAGAGCAAGGTGGACGTAATCAGATATTATGTGCAGAGGGATATCATAGGTCTCGGAAAAATAGAACCGATGATAAAGGACATGAACATAGAAGACATATCATGCGACGGCGATAGGATACCGCTTTATATTTACCACCGCAATCCCCTTCTCGGCTCAGTGGTTACCAATGTCGTTTTCGATAACACGGACGATCTTGACACGTTCGTGATGAAGCTTTCGCAGAAATGCGGCAAGTCGATTTCAGTCGCCGAGCCGCTCGTAGAGGGCTCGCTGCCGGACGGCTCCAGGGTCCACGCGACGCTAGGGACTGACATAGCTCGTCGCGGCTCGAATTTCACCATCCGCAAGTTCACCAAAGCGCCGCTTACGCCTGTCCACATGCTTGAATACGGTACGATGGATTCGACGCAGCTCGCATACCTGTGGCTGGCGATAGAGAACAGGAAATCCATCCTCATCTCAGGAGGAACGGCGTCAGGTAAAACCTCGCTTCTCAACGCCCTGTCGCTCTTCATCAGGCCCAGCATGAAGATCGTTTCCA
>Ga0315282_10015900_pt1 | contig 11051 bp, 8 predicted proteins | sample YL17G07_20_MG_FD_203693 | JGI IMG/M metagenome (GOLD analysis project Ga0315282, IMG submission 203693) | Sediment microbial communities from Yellowstone Lake, YNP, Wyoming, USA - YL17G07_20 | ecosystem: Environmental > Aquatic > Freshwater > Lake > Sediment | place: USA: Wyoming | collected...
AGGCGCCTGCCAGGGTTTGCTGACAGCCAATGTAGAGCAACATCGACCAACAACTCGGTCTCAGGTCGTGGGATTAAAACAGCCGGGGTGATAACAAAATCCAGGCCGTAAAATTCCCAATGGCCTAAAAGATAAGGTAGAGGTTTACCAGCCTGGCGTTGTTTAAGCAATTTTTCCAACTTGCTCCACTGCATTGGAGAAAGTTGTGTCTCGGGATGTGCCATGATCCAGGCGCGTGGCTGCCCGGTTATGTGCGCGGCCAGCAGTTGGGCTTCCAATGACGGGTTCTCACTGGTTCTAACCAATTTCTGATGGGCCTGGGCCAACCAGTCACCCAATTTAATCGTCTGAGTTATCGTTACCACTGCTTGTCAGGCGTTCAGTTTCATCGCGCTGTGATATTTCATCAATAAATTGGTCTATCTGACCATTCATAATGGATGGTAAATTATATACGGAAAGGTTAATTCGATGGTCGGTAACGCGCGATTGGGGGTAATTATAGGTACGGATTTTCTCGGAGCGTTCCCCAGTTCCAGCCTGCGAACGACGGGTGGCTTCCAGGTCTGCCTGGCGCTTATCTTGCTCGATCTCATATAGTCGAGCGCGCAGGATATTCATGGCACGCAGCTTGTTCTGAAGTTGCGAGCGCTCATCCTGGCAAGCTACTACAATGCCAGTTGGAAGGTGGGTGATGCGGATGGCGGTTGAGTTCTTCTGTACGTTCTGCCCTCCAGCACCCGCTGAGCGGTAAATATCGACGCGAATATCAGCATCTGGGATCTGGATATCTACATCATCTACTTCTGCAAGCACGACCACGGTAGCCGTTGAAGTATGGATGCGACCCTGTGCTTCGGTAGAAGGGACACGCTGCACACGATGCACACCGGATTCGTATTTCAAGCGGGAATATGCGCCGCGTCCTTTAACGATGAAAATAATTTCTTTATAACCACCAATACCGGTCTCATTTTGTGAAAAAATTTCAATTGACCAGCCGCGCTGTTCTGCGTAATAGCAGTACATGCGGAACAGGTCAGCGGCGAACAGGGCAGCTTCATCTCCACCTGTGCCAGCGCGGATTTCTACAATGGTATTGCGTTCATCGCGCGGGTCCTTGGGAATTAACAAGGTTTTGAGATCGTTTTCCAGCTTTATCTGCTGGGGTGTGAGTTCTGCTAACTCACTAATTGCCATCTGGCGTAGTTCCTCATCTTCATTGTTTTGCAGGGCGCGTGCTTCTTCCAGGAGTTGGAGAACCTGGCGGTATTCCTGCGCCTTGTTAACAATGGTTTCCAACCCAGCGCGTTCCTTGGCCAGCTCAGCCACCCGCTGATAATCCTGGGCATTTTCCTCCAGCAGGCGGGTGAGCTCATTATAACGAGTTTGAATTGCATTGACTTTTTCTAACATTCTTCCAGATCACCTCAGGCGCAATTATACCAGTCCTGAAGGGTTAAGGGTCCTGCATGTAAAAAAACCTTGGGGGTGTCCAAAAAGAACAATAAGGTGATTTTATATCGCCACAAAAAGGGGTGACACGCAGGTCGCCTCCTACAGGTAGGGGTATACCTGTGCGTACGCCCTCTTTTAGGCCAGCCTCAAGGTTGAAAAGCTGTGGTTAATTTTATTTAGTATCCGCAGTTGGTCCAGCCGTAAATCAGTGAGATTGCTGCTGGATCGCCGCCTGTTGTCAGGGAGATATCCTTGCTGCCTGTGGCTAACCAGTCGTTCCGATTGGCGACTATACTTTTTAGAGAAAGGACAATATATAATTACCTGTAAAAATGATAGGTTTCGGTTCTTTGTGAAGGACTCATTCCTCTTTTAGAAGAAATTCGGTAAAATTATGAGTAATAGTATATATAACTTGTTTTTCATCCTGGGCTTATGGATTGGGAGGAATTGTCAATGGATGTTTTAACTTTATCTCGATTGCAGTTTGCGATTACTTCGATTTATCATTTTTTCTTCGTCCCGCTTACCCTGGGCCTTTCAATCCTGGTAGCGATCATGGAGACGATTTATGTGCGCAGCGGCCAGGATATTTACCTGAAAATGGCAAAGTTTTGGGGCAAATTATTCATCATCAATTTTGCTATGGGTGTCGTAACCGGCATAGTCCAGGAATTTCAATTTGGCATGAACTGGTCACAGTATTCGCGCTTTGTGGGTGATATCTTTGGTGCGCCGCTGGCGATTGAGGCTCTCTTGGCTTTTTTCCTTGAATCGACTTTTCTGGGACTTTGGCTTTTTGGCTGGGATAAAGTCTCTAAAAGGGTGCATGTTATGGCAATCTGGCTGGTGGCGCTGGCGACCAATCTGTCGGCTTTATGGATCCTGATTGCCAATTCTTTTATGCAAGCGCCGGTGGGATATGCCATCGAAAACGGGCGCCTGGTGATGAACGATTTCGGGGCATTGATTACCAATCCCAACGTATGGGTGCAGTTTCCGCACACAGTGTTGGGCGGTTTTACCACCGGAGCCTTTTTTGTCATGGGAATTAGCGCTTACCACCTGGTGCGGAGACACAAAGAGGAATTCTTCCGTCGTTCCTTCCAAATGGCGGCGATATTCGGTGTAATTTCAACCTTCCTGGTTGTCCTGGCTGGCCATGCTCAGACGCAGCATATCGTACGTATCCAGCCGATGAAAATGGCCGCGGTTGAGGGCTTATGGAATAGTGAAAATCCGGCTTCATTCTCCTTGTTCACCATCCTGGATCAAAAGGATCAAAAGGATATCGTTTCTATCCGTATTCCGTATTTGCTCAGCATCCTGTCTTATAACCGACCTTATGGTGAAGTGCAAGGACTTTTGGATTTGCAAGCTGAGTATGAAGCCAAATATGGTCCAGATAATTATATTCCATCCATTTTTGCCAGCTACTGGTCGTTCCGCATTATGGTTGGCCTGGGAATGCTGATGTTATTGATGGCGACCTATGCCCTTTACCAGGTAATACGGAACAGGTCGCTGCCAAAGGTACGCTTCTTGGGCCTGTTTACCCTGGCAATCCCTTTCCCTTACCTGGCCAACACCATGGGTTGGGTGCTCACGGAAATGGGCCGGCAGCCATGGGTGGTCTATGGCTTGATGAAAACCCGGGATGCAACCTCACCCACCACTTCCACCGGTATGGTGCTTACTACGTTGATCGGTTTCACATTGATTTATGGGCTCCTGATGGCAGTAGATATTTTCTTATTATCCAGGTTTGCAAAATCAGGACCCGAACTCGAGATCTCCCTACCAGAAAACGTTTCAGAAGGTTATTGAACTCAGGAGGGTGAAAATGTTTTTAAATTCTTTGTGGTTTGTCTTGATTGCAATCCTATATATTGGGTATTTCGTCCTGGAAGGCTTTGATTTAGGTGTGGGTATCCTGCTACCGTTCCTGGGCAGAAATGATACCCAGCGCCGGATCATTCTCAACACAATTGGCCCACATTGGGATGGTAATGAGGTCTGGTTGATCACAGCCGGGGGAGCGACCTTCGCGGCTTTTCCAATCTGGTACGCCACACTTTTTAGCGGGTTTTACATACCGCTGTTTCTGATTCTGATTGCGTTGATCGTGCGCGGGGTAGCCTTCGAATTCCGCAGCAAAATAGAAGATATGCGCTGGCGCAAGACCTGGGATTGGACAATTTTTGGCAGTAGCCTGGCGCTTGGCCTGTTATGGGGGATAGCTTTTGCCAATTTTGTCCTGGGAGTGCCTATCGATGCAACACTTAATTACGTGGGTGGTTTCTGGAACCTGCTCAATCCGTATGCCTTGCTGGGAGGAGTGGTTAGTTTATGCGGGTTCATCCTGCATGGGGCAGTATTTCTATCGTTAAAGACCAGTGGATCATTAATGGTTTCTGCCCGCCGAACAGCCTGGGGCATGTGGATTCCGACCATATTGTTTCTGGTAATCTTTTCAATATATTCCTATTTCGCCCTGGACCTGGTCGACACGTTGGGGGTAAATCCAGGTACCATCACGATTGCTGCTGTCACCGGACTCTTGCTGGCAGGCTATTTCATCCGGGTTAACCGCGATGGTTGGGCTTTCTCTATGACTGCCATCGCAATTGGCCTGGCAACAGGAACGATATTCTTGACCCTTTACCCGCGTTTGTTAGTTTCCAATCTGAATCCTGCCTGGAGCCTAACAATTTACAACAGCGCCTCTGGCAGTTATACCCTGGGGGTAATGTCAATCGTGGCGTTGATTTTCGTTCCAGTAGTTCTCACCTATCAAGCCTGGACTTATTGGGTTTTCCGCAAACGGATTATTGAGAAGCCAGAAAAGCTGGAATATTGATAACAGGTGTAGAATCGTTACAAATAATCTTACATGAAAGAGGTTCAGAATGAGCTGCTGCTGTAGTGAAAAGAAAATTGTTCGCCCTGAAAATGGGCCGAAAGCGATAGGGCCGTATTCATTGGGAGTACAGGCTGGACACCTTGTGTTTACTGCCGGGCAGATTGGAATTATCCCTGCTAGCGGGGAAATAATAGAAGGTGGAGTGGAGGCGGAGACTCGCCAGGCGTTGGAGAATGTGAAGGCTATTTTGGAAGCAGCCGGTACCAGCCTGGCGAATGTGGTTAAAACCACGGTTTTTTTGCACGATATCAATGATTTTAATAAGATGAATGACATCTACGGTCCCTTTTTCCCGGAGAACCCGCCAGCGCGTTCTGCCATCCAGGTCGCAGCTTTGCCGCGCGGCGCTGCCGTGGAGATTGAATCGGTCGCACTTGTTCCCTGTGATTGCGATTGCGATTGTGATTGTAAGGGATGACCTCCGAGTTGGTCCTGTTGGTAGATGATGAGGCTAATATCATCCAGCTATCACGCCTGTACCTGGAGCGAGAAGGATTTCAGGTAAAGGCAGTTGGAGATGGAGTAGAAGCCTTAGAAGCAGTTGAACGCTTGAATCCAGCGCTGGTGGTATTGGATATCATGCTGCCAGGTCTGGATGGTTTAGAAGTTTGTAAGCGTCTGCGCGCCTCAAACAAGCTTGTACCTATCTTGATGCTGACCGCCCGGGATGAGGATAGCGATAAAATCCACGGCCTGGAACTGGGGGAGGATGAATACATGACCAAGCCGTTCAACCCGCGCGAACTGGTGGCGCGCGTAAAGGCTATTTTAAGGCGAAGTGATCGTCCCTCAGATGTTCAAATGAATGTCTTTAAGATTGGCGACCTAGTGATCGACCCGGCCCACCGGGAAGTAACCTGCCAGGGTAAATTTCTTGACTTACGAACACAAGAGTTTGGAGTATTACAGGATTTATTGACTTTAGCTCGACTGGAAGGTGGTACTGCGGGTCTTCAATGCGCTCCGGTTGAACTGAGCCAGGTGCTATCTAGCATCGTTGAAAAATTTTCGATCCAGGCCAGGCGTTTGAATGTTAATTTGAATATTAATCTCAACCCATTGCCTGTTTGCATTGGTGATGGTGACCGTCTGGCGCAGGTTTTCACCGACCTGGTTGACAATGCACTTAAATTTACTCCTGGTGGTGGAACGGTCTCGATTTCCTCCGAAGCAGGGGAAGGGAGCGTGTTGGTAAGAATTGCAGATACGGGCAGTGGGATTGCCCTGGAAGACCAAAAGAGAATTTTTGAACGGTTTTACCAGGCAGATAAATCCAGGCGAGGCAGCGAAAAACGCGGCATAGGATTAGGTCTACCGATCGCCAGGCAAATTGTGCTGGCACACCATGGAGAGATTTAGGTGGAGAGCAATCCAGGTAAAGGGAGTACTTTTTTGGCACAGGTACCGGTCTCTCTACCGAGCGATTCAACCATCAATCGCTCCAGGAGAAGCAAATAAATGCCCAGCGTGTCGATCATTGTTCCATGTTACAATGAAGAGGCTACTATCCAGTTGTTATTAGAATCGATATGCAGACAGACCTATTCAATTGCTGAACTCGAGGTTATCCTGGCAGATGGGATGTCTACAGACCGGACCCGGCTGAAAGTAGCTGTTTTTCAAGAGGCCAATCCGGATTTAAAAGTGAAGATTGTCGATAACCCCAAGCGGATTATTCCTGCAGCTCTCAATGCTGCATTAGGGGCTGCCCAGGGTGAAATTGTAATCCGGTTAGATGGTCATTCGATGCCTTACCCAGATTATGTAGAACATTGTGTTGCAGACTTACAATCAGGGCGAGGGGATAACGTTGGCGGCGTTTGGGAAATCCGGCCTGGGAATGAGACCTGGCTGGCAAATTCGATTGCAGTAGCCGCGTCTCATCCTCTGGGTGTCGGTAATGCTCAATACCGCCTGGCAAGCCGGGCAGGCGTGGTTGATACCGTTCCATTTGGATCCTTTAGACGCCAATTGTTCGAACGGATCGGCCGATTTGACGAGACCTTGTTAACGAACGAGGATTACGAGTTCAATTCCCGTATTAGAAAACAGGGTGGTACAATCTGGCTGGATCCAGCTATCCGTTCGGTTTATTTTGCCCGGTCGGGGCTGAGCGAACTGGCACGACAGTATTGGCGTTATGGGTTTTGGAAATCCCAGATGCTCCGGCGATATCCTGAAACCTTGCGCTGGCGTCAGGCTTTGCCGCCCTTATTCGTCCTGGGCCTGTTAGGATTGGGATTTTTGGCGATTTTCTGGTGGTCTGCAAGGATTATTTTGGTCACCGGTCTCCTCATTTATTTTCTTTGTTTATGGTTGGGCTCACTTCGGGCGGTATTCAGTCATAAGGATATCCGGTTGAGCCTGGGTGTTCCACTGGCAATTGTTACCATGCATGTCAGTTGGGGAGCAGGTTTCTTATGGAGTTTGGTCAAACAAAGCGCATGAACGTGAAAAATATCAACCAGAAACCTTCCCTATGGCGGATAAGCTCAGGTGAAAGACGAGTGATCCTGGTCCTGGGAGACTTGCTGGTCACTGTAGTGGCGTTGTTCGTAGCGTTGTATTTTTGGGCCCGAAACGATTGGCTCCATTTTTCATGGTCGTTCCTATTAGAAAGGCCGCCTTTTTGGTTTTATCTACTTCCTCTAATATGGGTTGTCTTATTAATTGAAATTTATGACGTCCGGCGTGCCAGCCGGCGCAGTGATGTGCTCAAGGGAGTAGGAATTGCGGCTGTTATTAGCCTGCTGCTGTACTTGATTTTATACTTTTCTGCACAAACTCCCTTGCCACGGCGCGGAGTCTTTGCTTTTATTATTGTATCTGCATTGCTGACGATCTTGTGGCGGCTGGTTTACATCCGAGTGTTCACTGCACCGCTGTTCATGCGGCGGATTTTGATCATCGGTGCTGGTCGAGCTGGATCAGCCTTGGCAAAAGTTATAAACCAGATGGATCCCAATCCTTTCTATCTGGTAGGCTTTATTGATGACAATGTCTCTAAGATCAATACTCAAATCGAACACTGTCCAGTACTTGGAGGGTGTGACCAGCTTTTGCAAATTATCCAACGCGAAGGTATTTCGGATCTGGTCTTTTCGATTTCGGGTGAAATGAGTCCGGCGATGTTCCAGGCATTACAAAGCGCCGCCGAACAAGGTGTTGAAATTACTACCATGCCCATGGTTTATGAAGAGCTTTTAGGACGAGTTCCAATTTTACTGCTCCAGTCTGATTGGCTGGTAAGGTCATTCGCTGATCAAGCACGCACGGGTGGTTTTTACGAGATTGCTAAACGTTTCCTTGATATTTTAGGTGGGCTGGTTGGTGGTATTCTCCTGTTGGTTTCATATCCATTCATTGCTCTGGCCATATTACTCGACACTGGTCATCCAATTTTGTACTCTCATATGCGTTTAGGAAAAAACGGTAGGGTTTATAAAATCGTGAAGTACCGCACCATGCGGCGGGACGCTGAAAAGGATGGCATAGCTCGGCCTGCGATCCAGAATGATGAGAGAGTCACCCGGGTAGGATATCTTTTGAGGAAGAGCCATCTCGACGAACTGCCGCAATTTATTAATGTCATGCGGGGTGACATGAGTCTGGTTGGACCGCGTGCGGAACGTTGTGAGTTGGTAGAAGAACTACAAAATAATGTGCCATTTTACCGGGCCCGGTTGTTGGCCAAGCCAGGTTTGACCGGATGGGCTCAAATAAATTTTGGCTATGCTGCAACCGTTGAGGATACTACTATTAAACTTGAATATGATTTGTATTATATTAAACATCGCAATTTATTCCTGGATATCGTCATTCTAGTTCGGACAGTTGGCGCAGTAGTAGGACTGCGAGGTCAATAAATATGAAGCCAAAATCACAACCTCTTAATCGTTACTTTCTTATAGGTGATGTTCTCCTGATCATTGTATCTGTAATGGGTAGTTTTACCCTCCGGTTGGAGTTGGGCGCAGCCTTCCAGCAGTATTTACCCATGCTCTATTGGATGATCGGGGCTTCTTTAATTATTAAACCGCTGGTATATTATTTCTTTGGCCTTTACCGGCAGATGTGGGTCTATGCCAGCATGCAAGAACTTAAAATGATCGTGATGGCGGTGACTACTGGAACGATCCTTATTTCGACTTTGTTGATCAGCTTGTTCATCATCGGAGCCTATTTCCCTTTAACACGCTCGGTTTTGATTATTGACTGGCTCCTGTCAGTCTTATTAGTGGGAGGCATTCGTTTTGCATTCAGGCTGCTGGCGGAAAATCGCAACAATCCTGCCGTGCCTAAGCGTTCTGGGCAGGAACACAAAGTATTAATCGTGGGTGCCGGGGATGCAGGTGCCCTGGTGGTGCGTGAATTGCAGAAGAACAAACAGCTAAACCAATCACCCGTGGGTTTTTTAGATGACAATCCATCCAAACAAAAGCAGCAAATTTATGGGGTACCGGTCGTTGGCACTTTGACAGATCTTGCTCAAATCCTGGATCACAAGCACATCGATGAGGTAATCATTGCAATCCCAACTGCACCTGGCCGGGTAGTTCGCCTGGTGGCGGATGTCTGCCGGTTAAAAGGTGTTCCTTTTCGGACGATGCCTGGCATTTATGAACTATTAGGTGGAAAAGTCAGTGTCAGCCGCCTGCGTGAGGTAGATATTACTGACTTGCTGCGTCGTGAACCTGTCCATATACAGGAAGAAAGGATCAGCAAAGAATTCAACGGTCGGGTGGTGCTGGTTACTGGAGCAGGAGGTTCTATTGGACGAGAATTATGCCGGCAGATTGCTCGTTGGGGGCCGTCTGAGATAATTTTATTAGGTCATGGCGAAAACAGTATTTTTGAAGCTCTACTAGAAATGCAGGAAAGCTTTCCTTCATTACCTATTCGCCCTGTGATTGCAGACGTGCGTGACATGAATCGTTTGCAGACCATTTTCTCTCGTTATCGACCGCAAGTTGTATTCCATGCTGCAGCACATAAACATGTTCCCTTGATGGAATTGAACATCGAGGAAGCGATTTTAAATAATATCCAGGGAACGCGTAACCTGGTTGAGATCGCCCTGGCCTGGGATGTGGAACGCTTGGTTTTAATCTCTTCTGATAAGGCTATTCGCCCGGTAAACGTGATGGGCGCAACAAAACGTATGGCAGAAATGATCGTTTTGGATGCTGCAAGCAGGTCTGGCCGGCCGTTTTGTGTGGTGCGTTTTGGGAATGTACTCGGTAGTCGAGGCAGTGTAGTCCCACTTTTCAAACGTCAGATCGCTCGGGGTGGTCCAGTAACAGTAACCCATCCGGATATGAAACGCTATTTTATGACCATCCCGGAAGCTGTGCATCTGGTGCTGCAAGCAGCCAGCATGGGTGAAAATGGTGAGACTTTTGTTTTAAATATGGGGCAGCAGGTACGCATCCTTGACCTGGCGGAGGATTTAATTCGCCTCTCCGGCCTAGAGCCTGGAAAAGATATTGAAGTTGTCTTCACAGGTATTCGCACTGGCGAAAAGTTAAGTGAAGACCTTTGGGATCAGGATTCGTCTTTCAGACCGACAGACCATCCCGAAATTTTCCGCCTGCAGCGGCCTGATGAGCTGCATCGCGAAGCCTTGAAAAATGGGGTAGATGAGTTGATCCGCCTTGCCCAGGATGGTGAGACGTCTGCTTTGTTAAACCTGTTAGACGAGTTGATCCCTGGCTGTAAAGTCCGTTCGACACCTTCACCTGAAATCACCTCGGTTGATTAATGGCAGTACGATCTGCTTCTGAATGGGATGGTTTCCTGGCCCAATATCCTGAGGCCCACATTCTACAAACCAGTGCCTGGGGAGAATTGAAAGCTGGTTTTGGCTGGTATCCGATCCGCATCAGCATAGAAAAAGTGGGCGCCCAGGTGCTTTTCAGACGGCTGCCTTTCGGTTTTACGATAGCTTATATCCCAAAAGGTCCGGTGGGATCCTCATGGCAAATCCTATGGGCCGAATTGGATCAATTATGCCGCCATAACCGGGCGGTTTTTTTACTGGTTGAACCTGATCGATGGGAACCACCTGATGTTGAACTGACAACAACCATGCAAGAATTTGGCAATCTTGCGACACCTGTTCAGCCCAGGCGCTCACTCATGGTCGATTTATCGGGAAGTGAAGAGCAGGTGTTAGAGCGGATGAAGCAAAAAACGCGTTATAACATTAATCTGGCGCAGCGCAAGGGAATTTCTGTACGTGCATCGGATGACGTGATCAATTTTTATCGGTTAATGAAGCAAACCGGTCGGCGGGATGGTTTTAGTGTTCACAGCCTTGAATATTACTGTAAGTGCTATCAACTCTTTTCAAACAGTGGAAAGTGTATTCTTTTGCAGGCTGAATATGATGGGCACGCTTTGGCAAGTCTTATGGCTTTTTATTCCGGTCATAGAGCATGGTATTTCTATGGCGCTTCTAGTGATGAAGAGCGCAACCGGATGCCGACTTACTTGTTGCAGTGGGAGGCAATGCGCTGGGCCAGGCTGCACGGATGCCTGGAATACGACCTTTGGGGTATTCCCGATGAAGATGAAAGTATGTTAGTAACGAACTTCACTGAACGCTCAGAAGGACTTTGGGGTGTGTACCGTTTTAAACGGGGTTTCGGTGGGCGTTTGGTGCGCTCGG
>Ga0315282_10015901_pt1 | contig 11049 bp, 7 predicted proteins | sample YL17G07_20_MG_FD_203693 | JGI IMG/M metagenome (GOLD analysis project Ga0315282, IMG submission 203693) | Sediment microbial communities from Yellowstone Lake, YNP, Wyoming, USA - YL17G07_20 | ecosystem: Environmental > Aquatic > Freshwater > Lake > Sediment | place: USA: Wyoming | collected...
ATTGAGATTGTGGAAGGGAAAAGTGATTGAGCTGGTCAAGAACCGCCTTGAGAGGGCGGCGTAAGGGAAAATTTTATCTCCTTACGCCTTTCCATTTAAACCTCGATCTTTTTAGCTTTCTACGGTTGGTTCAGTAAGCAGCGGCATGAATTCTCTTTTAACAAAAGTGTTTTTATATCTCGGCATGCCTGTGCCGGCAGGGATTATTCTTCCCATAATCACATTTTCTTTGAGCCCACGAAGTTCATCTACAGCACCACTAATAGCGGCCTCTGTGAGAACCCTCGTTGTTTCCTGGAATGAGGCAGCAGAAATAAAGCTGTCTGTCGTAAGAGATGCCTTTGTTATGCCGAGCAATAATGGTTTACCTTGAGCTGGGCTACCACCCTCTGCTTTTACCCTGATATTCTCCTCTTGGAATACTCTCCTGTCTACCTGTTCACCTATAAGAAAAATAGTATCTCCAGGGTCTTCTATCCTAACCTTCTTCATCATCTGCCTGACAATCACCTCTATATGTTTGTCGTTAATCGAGACACCCTGTAGCCTATAGACTTTCTGGACTTCATCAACAAGGTATCTCTGAAGTTCTTGGGGCCCAAGGATGTCAAGGATATTGTGGGGATTTACTGCACCATCCATAAGCGGTTCACCAGCCCTTACCCAATCACCTTCATGGATACTCACATGCTTACCTTTTGGTATAAGATACTCCCGCATGCTATCTCCACCCTTTACAACTACAACTCGCATTCCCTTATGAGCGCCTTTGAACTCCACCATACCATCTATCTCTGTGACTATTGCCTGCTCTTTTGGATGTCTTGCCTCAAAAAGCTCAGCAACACGTGGGAGACCACCGGTTATATCCTTTGTCTTTGTTGTTTCCCTTGGTATCTTCGCAAGTATATCGCCAGGGAAAACCGTATCGTTTTTATCAACAAGTATGTGTGCTCCTGAAGGCAGAAGATACCGTGCAGGGTTATTTGTTTCTGGAATCTTGAGGGTTACCCTTCCATGTTCATCTTTGATCGAAACCCTCGGCCTCATATTGGCAGGGTAGTCTATTATCAACTTGTGTGAAAGGCCTGTTGTTTCATCAACCTCTTCTTTTACAGTAACTCCCTCAACAATGTCGCCAATGGCTACTTTTCCACCAACCTCTGTAAGTATTGGTGTTGAATACGGATCCCATTCAACGAGTCTTTGTCCTATTTCAACCTTGTGTCCATTTTTGAGCAGCAGTTTTGCACCATAGACAACAGAGTATTTCTCTCTTTCCCTCCCCTTTGAGTCCACAACAGCAATGCTTCCATTTCTGTTCATAACAACAAGAAGACCTTCCTTGTTTTTTACAGTGTTTATGTTTATGAATTTTATCGCACCAGAGTTCTTCGCCTCGAGGACTGTTCGCTCTACTACCTTTGCAGCCGCACCACCAATATGGAATGTCCTCATCGTAAGTTGCGTACCTGGCTCTCCAATAGATTGTGCTGCGATTATTCCTGCCGCTTCACCTAGTTCGATAGGTTCACCCCTTGCAAGATCCCTCCCATAACACTTTGTACATACACCAAACTTTGATTGGCACGTAAGCACAGACCTTATCTTAACCCTGTCTATGCCTGCATCAACAATCTTCTGTGTTAGTTCCTCATCTATCTCCTGATTCCTTTTTATGATGAGTTCTTTCGTTAGGGGATCTTTTATATCCTCAACAGCTACTCTGCCAAGGATTCTTTCCTCCAAGGGCTGTATAATCTCTCCACCTTCTACGAGGGATATTACAATTATGCCATCAGTTGTTCCACAATCGTCTTCAGCTATAATGACATCCTGAGCAACATCAACAAGCCTTCTTGTAAGGTATCCTGAGTTCGCAGTCTTCAGTGCTGTATCAGCAAGGCCTTTCCTTGCACCGTGTGTAGAAATAAAGTACTGTAAAGGGGTTAACCCTTCTCTGAAGTTTGCTGTTATCGGTGTTTCTATAATCTCACCAGAAGGCTTTGCCATCAATCCCCTCATGCCTGCAAGTTGTCTTATCTGGGCAGTACTCCCTCTCGCACCTGAATCAGCCATCATGAAGATACTGTTAAAAGATCTCCTCTCTTTGAGTTCTTTTTCAGAAAAGGTTTTGCCGTCCTCTGCTCCAAGTTCCTTCATCATTTCATCAGCTACCTTCTCGGTCACATTTGCCCATATATCTATAACCTTATTGTATCGCTCGCCATGGGTGATCAGACCATCGGCATACTGCTTCTGCATTTCCATTACCTCCTGTTCTGCAACCCTTATCAGTTCAGGCTTTTTAGATGGAATATGCATGTCAGCCATACATATGGAGATACCAGACTTTGTGGCAAGATCGAAACCTAACTTCTCAAGGTTATCGAGGAATATTACGGTAGCACGTCTACCAACTTCCTTGTAAGAATATTCTATAATTTTTGTGAGCTCTTTCTTTGTAATATCCTTATTGATAAAATGGAAAGGTATATCTTTAGGAAGTATTTCGTAGAAGAGAACCCTCCCACAAGTAGTTTCTACAAACTGGCTATCTATTTTTACCTCTACCCATTCATGTTTTCCCAGTTTTCCAGCATCATATGCAATTCTCACCTCTTCGGGGCTTGAAAATATCTTACCTTTCCCTTTTATGCTTGACTTTTTCTTAGTACTGATAAGAATTTCTCCACAGGTAGTCTCCATGAGGTGACCATTTATTCTCACCGTTATCACTTCATCTTGTCCCAGTTTTCCAGCATCACAATCAATCTTAACCTCTTCATGGCCTGAGTATATATTACCTTTCCCCTTGGTAAGGTAATATATGCCTAAAACCATATCCTGTGTCGGCACAACAATAGGTTTTCCATTGGCAGGCGAAAGGATATTATTGACAGACATCATGAGAACCCTCGCCTCGATCTGAGCTTCAATCGAAAGTGGTACATGAACAGCCATCTGGTCACCATCAAAGTCAGCATTAAAAGCTGTGCAGACAAGTGGATGCAACTTTATGGCCTTACCCTCTACGAGGACTGGGTCAAATGCCTGGATACCGAGCCTGTGTAAGGTCGGCGCGCGATTAAGTAGCACAGGATGCTCCCTTATCACTTCTTCGAGGGCATCCCATACCTCAGGGTACTCTTTTTCTGCAAGCTTTTTTGCTGCCTTTATCGTCGTTGCATATCCCTTTTCTTCGAGCTTGTTGAAAATGAACGGCTTGAATAGTTCAAGTGCCATCCTTTTTGGAAGACCGCACTGGTGGAGCTTAAGCTCCGGGCCAACAACAATAACAGATCTCCCAGAATAATCAACACGCTTCCCTAAAAGATTTTGCCTAAATCGGCCCTGCTTGCCCTTTATCATATCGCTCAGCGATTTAAGTGGTCTCTTTGTGGTAGTCTTGAGAACTTTGCCCCTCCTACCGTTGTCAAAAAGTGCATCAACAGCTTCTTGGAGCATCCTTTTTTCGTTTTTGATTATAACACTCGGTGCTTTAAGTTCAATCAGTCTCTTAAGCCGATTATTCCTATTAATAACCCTTCTGTAAAGGTCATTAAGGTCAGAAGTAGCAAACCTCCCACCTTCCAATGGTACAAGTGGCCTAAGGTCAGGAGGTAAAACTGGAATAACATCCATAATCATCCATTCTGGTTTATTACCAGATTTTCTGAATGCATCAACAACCTTCAGTCTCTTTGTAAGCTTCTTTTTGACACCCATCGAAACAGCTTCATGTATCTTTGTTTTGAGCTCTTCATAAAGAATTTCAAGATCAACACACCTTAAAAGTTCCCTTATTGCCTCAGCCCCCATACCTGCCTTAAATCTTGAACCATATTCTGAGATCTTTTTCTTATAATCATCTTCAGTTAGTAGCTCCTTTTCCTTCAGAGGGGTATCGCCGGGATCGATGACCACATAGTTTTCAAAGTAAAGAACCCTTTCCAGATGCCTCATAGTCATATCGAGGAGAATGCCAATCCTGCTCGGCACACCTTTGAGAAACCAAATATGCGCAACCGGGCTTGATAGCTCAATATGACCTAACCTCTCGCGCCTCACCTTAGACTGTATAACTTCAACCCCGCATTTGTCGCATACAACTCCTCTGTGTTTCATCCTCTTGTATTTGCCACATATGCATTCCCAGTCCTTTATCGGCCCAAAAATCTTTGCGCAGAAAAGCCCATCTCTCTCCGGTTTGAAGGTTCGGTAATTTATCGTTTCTGGCTTTTTCACTTCACCGTAAGACCATTCTCTTATCTTTTCTGGTGAAGCAAGTCTTATCTTTACTGCTTCGAAATCTGTTGGGTCTTTTGGCCGTTGAAAAATAGTATAGATATCGTCTGTCAAACTACTCCCCCTTGCCCTTCTTCTCCAGAAGTTCCACATCAAGTCCAAGACTCTGGAGTTCTTTTATTAATACATGGAAAGATTCCGGAACCCCCGGTTCAAGGGTTGCATCACCTTTCACTAATGCTTCATACATACGAGCCCTACCTATTACGTCATCACTTTTGACAGTTAGGAACTCCTGAAGTGTATATGCAGCTCCATATGCCTCAAGTGCCCACACTTCCATTTCACCAAGCCTCTGACCACCGAACTGTGCCTTCCCCCCTAAAGGTTGTTGCGTCACGAGAGAATAAGGTCCGATAGAACGGGCGTGCATTTTGTCGTCAACAAGGTGGTGGAGTTTCATCATGTACATGTATCCAACAGTCACTGGTCTGTCAAATGGTTCACCTGTTTTGCCATCGTAAAGTGTTATCTGCCCTGTTGTTGGGCATCCAGCCTTTTTAAGGAGATTTTTTATATCACCTTCTTTTGCGCCCTCAAATACAGGGGTCGCTATGTAAAGTCCAAGGGTCTTTGCTGCCCAGCCAAGATGCGTCTCGAGTACCTGCCCAACATTCATCCTCGAAGGAACACCGAGGGGATTAAGCACAATATCTAGAGGTGTTCCATCCGGGAGATAAGGCATGTCTTCTTCTGGTAAAACCATTGCGACTACTCCTTTATTACCATGACGGCCTGCCATCTTGTCGCCCATCTGGATTTTTCGCTTCATTGCAATATATACCTTTACCGCCTTATTCACCCCTGGAGGAAGTTCATCACCTCTTTTTACCCTATCAATCATTTCGTCATACCTTAATTCAAGATCACGAATATACTGATTCGCTTCATTGTTTATCGACTCTATTTTCTCACGAATGTCGCTATCTTCTATTTTAATCCTCATGAGATGTTCATTTTTGACCTTCTCGAGATGCACTTCTGTAAGCTTTTTCCCTTTCGGGCAGATAATATCTTTTGTCTTAGAATCCTTGACATCTTCTAAAACTGTCTGTCCCGTAAGGAGTCCCTTCAGTTTCCTGAACTTCTCAGCTTTTACTATTCTTACCTCTTCTTCAAGGTCTCGTTGCAGTCTCTGGATATCCTCTTCCTCTATGCTTTTTGCCCTTTCATCTTTCTTAGTACCTTTCCTCGAAAATATCCTTACATCAAGCACCGTTCCCTCTATTCCTGGCGGCACATAAAGACAACTCTCTTTTACCTCTTCTGCCTTTTCTCCAAATATGGCTCTCAAGAGTTTTTCTTCTGGTGTGAGCTGAGTTTCACCTTTAGGGGTAACTTTACCCACGAGAATATCACCTGGCTTTACCTCTGCACCTATCCTGATTATTCCGCTGTCGTCGAGATCTTTTAAGGTTTCTTCTCCAACATTCGGGATGTCACGCGTAATTTCCTCTGGCCCGAGCTTTGTCTCTCTCGCCTCTATACCGAATTCTTCTATGTGCACAGACGTGTAGACATCTTCCTTAACAATCCTCTCACTGATAAGGATTGCATCTTCAAAATTATATCCGCCCCATGGCATAAAGGCGACAAGGACATTCTTGCCAAGGGCAAGCTCTCCGATGTCCGTAGACGATCCATCAGCAAGTGTATCTCCTGTTTCAACAATATCACCAACATCAACGATTGCTTTCTGGTTAATACTGGTTGCCTGGTTTGACCTCTGAAACTTTGTAAGATTGTATATGTCGACTCCTCCATTTTCTGAAACCCTTACAACAATCCTCGAGGCATCTACACTTTCTATGACTCCTCCACGCTTTGCAAGTACAAGTGCGCCAGAATCTCTTGCTGCAACATACTCCATGCCAGTGCCGACGATAGGAGCCTCTGGTTGTAATAAAGGCACTGCTTGCCGCTGCATGTTTGATCCCATTAAAGCCCTGTTTGCATCGTCATTTTCAAGGAACGGTATGAGTGAAGCAGAAACACCAACAATCTGTTTTGGAGATACATCCATGTATTCCGCCTCTTGTGGTAATACCATCTTGAAGTCTCCACCTACCCTGGCAGAAACCGTCTCTCCAGTTAGGTTCCCCTTTTCATCAATAGGGGAGGTTGCCTCTGCAATGATATATTTTTCACCATCTATTGCAGAGAGGTAATCTATTTTTTTTGTAACCTTGCCGTTTATAACCTTCCTGTAAGGGACCTCTATAAATCCAAAATCGTTTACCCTTGCATACGATGCAAGAGATGTTATAAGTCCGATGTTTGGACCTTCAGGTGTTTCTATCGGGCATATTCTTCCGTAGTGAGTTGGGTGCACATCTCTTACCTCAAAGCCTGCCCTCTCGCGTGTAAGACCACCAGGGCCGAGGGCAGAAAGCCTTCTTTTGTGTGTAATCTCAGACAGAGGGTTAGTCTGATCCATAAACTGGCTTAGCTGGCTCGAGCCAAAAAATTCCTTTATGGAAGCCATTACAGGTTTAGCATTAATTAAATCATGTGGCATTGCTGTCTCAAGATCTGTCAGTGTCATCTTTTCCTTTATCGTTCGTTCCATCCTAACAAGCCCTATTCTGAACTGGTTTTCGAGGAGTTCTCCAACCCTTCTGATCCTTCTGTTTCCGAGGTGATCTATATCATCAACTTCTCCCTTGCCTGTTCTGAGAGCGAAAAGATATTTTACTATCTCTACAATGTCATAATCTGTCAGTACCCTGGTTTCTAATGGCACATCTATACCAAGCCTTTTATTCAGTTTTAACCGTCCAACAGGTGAAAGGTCATATCTCTTTGGATCAAAAAATAATCCGTTAAACAGGTCTTTTGCAGCAGCCAAAGTCGGTGGCTCGCCAGGCCTCAATTTTTTATATATCTCAAGAAGTGCCTCTTCCTGGGTGCTTACCTTGTCTGTTAGAAGGGTGTCTCTGAGTGAAGAAAGATAGTGGACATTATCTATAAAAAGAAGGCTGAGCGAGTCAATCTTAAAAGAAAGGATCTTCTCGAAGGCATCTTCCGTAATAACCTCATTCCCTTCAAGTATCACCTCACCGGTCGAAGGATCAATTATGTCTTTCAGGGTGATCCTACCAAGAATCTCATCCTTGGAGATAGATATCGTTTTAATTCCGGATGCCTCAATCTTCCTGATTGCACCTTTTGTAATCTTACTTCCTTCCTTCACAATCATCTCTTTTGTGTCAGGAGCAACGATGTTCATAGAAGCCTTTAGTCCTGCAAGGACTTCACTTACTGTGCGCGTAAACTTATTAGCATATATGTTGATTACTTCTATCGGATAAAAAATCTTCAAAAGATCCTCATTTGAATACCCTAAAGCCTTGAGGACTATGGTTGCAGGAAGTTTTCTTCTCCTATCGATTCTCACATACAGGACATCCTTTGTATCAAACTCAAAATCAAGCCACGATCCGCGTGAAGGAATCACCCTCGCAGAATAAAGAAGCCTTCCACTTGCATGCGTCTTACCTTTATCGTGGCTGAAGAACACCCCTGGTGAGCGATGAAGTTGACTAACAACAACGCGCTCTGTCCCATTTATTACAAAGGTACCGGTATCAGTCATAAGTGGTATTTCACCGATATAAACATCCTCTTCCCTTGATTCCCTTAACCTTTTAGTTCCCTTTGATTCAAATTCCCAGAGATTAAGCTTTACTCTTATCTTTAGCGGTGCTGCATACGTAATACCCTTCTGTAAGCAATCTCGAACACCGAACTTTGGTTCGCCCATCAAATAACCTAACAACTCTATAGAAGCTGTCTCGTTATAATCTGGTATCGGAAATACACTTAAGAATGCAGCCTGCAACCCGGTTTCCTCCCTCATATCTATAGGAATATCCTTCTGTAAAAACTTCTCGTAGGACCTTTTTTGTATCTCTATGAGGTTTGGGATTTCGAGAATTGGGGTAACTTTCCCAAAGTTTAGCCTTTTTTTAAGAATCCTGGACATATAACTCCTTTTTACTTAATTTCTACTGTTGCACCCTGTTCTTCGAGTTTTGCCTTAACTGATTCAGCCTCCTCCTTTGTAACACCAGTCTTTACTGGTTTTGGAGCTCCATCAACAAGGTCTTTTGCCTCTTTTAGGCCGAGCGAGGTCAGCTCCCTCACAACCTTGATAACCTGAATCTTCTTTTCTCCTGCAGCAGAAAGGATTACATCAAAACTCGTCTTTTCCTCAACTTCTGGTGCAGCTGTTCCAGCAGCAGCTCCTGGTGCAGCAGCCACTGGCACTGCAGCAGTTACACCGTATCTCTCCTCGAACTCTTTTACAAACTTTGACATTTCGAGGATTGTCATGTTGTCGATAAACTCAAAAACCTGTTCTTTTGTAACAGCCATTGTTAAACCTCCTTATTTTTAGTTGTCAGTAGTTAGTTGACAGTAGTGAAAAAATCCTTTTAATAATGACTACAGTATTCTGTCTACTGACTACCTTTCTTAGTTTTTAAAGCTTCCAATACATAAACAAACCTGGTTAATGTAGCGTTGAACGCATATGCCAACTTATTAAGAGGTGCTTTAAATCCACCAGCAAACATGGAAAGTAACATTTCCCTCGGTGGTAACTCAGCAAAAGCTTTTAAATCGTCTGATGTACAGAGTGAGCCTTCGATAACGCCGATATCAATCTTTAATTTCTCATTCTTCTTTGAATACTCCAGCATCTTTTTCGCTGTCTGTACAGGATTGTCATAACTTATTCCTATACCTATAGGACCCTTAAAAAAATCATTTGCAATAGATACAGGTGTATGCATGGATGCAATTTTGGCCAAGGTATTTTTAACTATTCTGTATTCAAAGTCTCCACCCCTCAAAAGCCTCCTCAATTCTGAAAGCTCAGCAACAGTCAGCCCCCTGTAATCTGTAAAGATTATTGCCTTTGCTCTATCGAAGCTGTCTTTTAATTCTTTTATAACCTGTTCTTTTTTCTCCTTATTCAGTTTATACCCCCTTCCCCAGAGATGCTATATCAACTGCTATCCCCGGTCCCATGGTTGACGAGACAGATATTTTCTTAAGATATTTTCCTTTGCTCGCCGCAGGTTTTGCCTTTACTATTGACGCAATTACTGTTTTAGTATTATCAATGAGCTTCTGGGTATCGAATGAAACCTTGCCTACTGGAACGTGCAAAATGCCTGCTTTTTCAGCTTTATATTCCACCTTTCCTGCTTTTATCTCTTTAACAGCCCGAGCTATGTCAAAGGTGACCGTGCCAAGTTTCGGGTTAGGCATAAGTCCCCGCGGACCGAGTATCTTACCCATTTTTCCTACAATCCCCATTACGTCAGGTGTTGCAACAGCCTTGTCAAAGTCAAGCCAACCTTTGCTTATCTTCTCAATGAGGTCTTCAGCACCAACAAAGTCTGCACCAGCATCTGTAGCCTCTTTTTCCTTTTCACCTTTTGCAAAAACTAAGACTCTTACTTTCTTACCTATACCATGTGGAAGGACAACCGTTCCCCTTACCATCTGCTCTGATTTTCTCGGATCGATACCGAGATTTACTGTTAAATCAATGGTCTCATCAAACTTGCCATAGGAAGATTCCTTAATAAGGTTTATTGCGTCTTCAATTGAGTATTCCTTGCCAATTTCTATCTTTTCTTTAACTACTTTTAGCTTTTTACCCATTTTTACCTCTTAATCTGTTATTTCTATCCCCATACTTCTCGCGGTGCCACTTATTATCTTCATCGCTTCATCGAGAGAGTAAGCATTAAGATCTGGAAGTTTTCTCTGTGCTATTTCTCTTATCTGCGTAAATGTAACCTTGCCAACCTTATCCTTGTTCGGAGTACTTGATCCCTTTATAATGCCAGCTGCCTTCTTCAGGAGATCTGAAGCAGGAGGCGTTTTTGTTATAAATGTAAATGTCCTATCAGCGTAGACAGTTAATACCACTGGCACTATAGTATCGCCAAGTGCTTGGGTCTGGGCATTAAACGTTTTACAGAACTCCATGATATTAACACCGTGCGGACCGAGTGCCGGGCCTACTGGCGGTGCAGGGTTTGCTTTCCCTGCTGGTATCTGAAGCTTGACCTGTGCAATTATTTCCTTTTTAGCCATATAACCCCCTATAAAAACAATTCAAATTTCAAAATGAACAATTTAAAATGATAAATGATAAATGATAATTTTGCATTTTTAATTTTTCATGCTTTCTCCACCTGAAAAAAATTTAGCTCAACAGGTGTCTGCCTGCCAAATATACTAACCATAACGCAAAGCCTTCCATGGTCTATATCTACATCCTCAACAGTGCCGACAAAATTATTAAAGGGCCCATCAATAATCCTAACACCCTCACCCTTTTGAAACTGAGTCTTAACCTGCGGCACAGGTCCCTTCTCTATCTGTTGTAGTATTACAGCCACCTCTTCCTCAGAAAGAGCAAAAGGTTTTGTTCCACCTACAAAGCCCGTAACACGTGGTGTGCTTCTTATGAGGTGCCATGCCTCATCGTCCATTTGCATCTCAACAAGTATATATCCTGGATAAAATTTCTTATCAGTCTCTCTCTTTTTTCCTGCTTTTAACTCTATAATTCTCTCCGTAGGTATAAGTATTCTTGAAATCTTATCCTTTAGACCTTCTTTCTCGCTTTTTTCTTCTATAGTGAGCTTTACTTTTTCTTCAAAACCTGAATAGGTGTGCACTACATACCAGTTTTTCCCCATATTTTTACCTCAGCGC
>Ga0315282_10015902_pt1 | contig 11049 bp, 11 predicted proteins | sample YL17G07_20_MG_FD_203693 | JGI IMG/M metagenome (GOLD analysis project Ga0315282, IMG submission 203693) | Sediment microbial communities from Yellowstone Lake, YNP, Wyoming, USA - YL17G07_20 | ecosystem: Environmental > Aquatic > Freshwater > Lake > Sediment | place: USA: Wyoming | collected...
ACGTCTCCGGCGGCCACCTCGGCGACCCCGGCGAGCTCGCTCAGGTCGACCTTCGGGACGTCGCAGGCGACGAGGCCGTGCCCCCGGCGGAGCAGCTCTCGACAGACCTGGCGCCCGACGCTCCCGCCGGCGCCCGTTACTAGCACTCGCACGTCAACCACCTCGCGAAGATGACTGGAGCCACAGATGGACACAGATGAACGTGGATAGGGTCGAACGAGCTAGCCGAAGCTCAAGTAATCGTCACGCTCCCCGGCGCGTTCGCCCGGTCCTCGAGCGTCTTGACTGCCGACTCCAGCGCGGCCAGCGCCTCCGCCAGCGAGGCGGCCGGGACGCCCGGCACGAGCGCCGCCCGGACCGCCTTCGCCGCCCCTGCGCAGGCGCCGGTGTAGCGGAGCGCCGGCGCCATCTTCACGAAGAACTTCCCCTGGAGCGCCTCCAGCCGAGCGCCCAGCGATTCCAGTCGCGCCCGGAGAGCGGCCTGCTCCTCGGCCGGCGCCTCCAGCGCCTCGACCTCGGCCGCCATCGTCCGGCAGAGCCCGGCCGCCTCGACCACCTGGTCCTGACCCTTTGGCACGTCATCACCTCCTGAGAGAACGATTCACAGGATGGACAGGATGGGACGGGGAAGATGGGTCAGGGCTGTCAACGGATTCGGGGCACGGATTGAGCGGATTCCAGGGGCCTATGCGAGGGCAGGTGAGCGCAATCCGTGCAATCCGCTCCCGAAATCCGTCGACAGATCTCATCCTGTCTATCCCTCCAATCCTGTGCATCCTGTTCGTTCCCGTCGGCTCAATCACCGTTGCTCGCTGAAATCGACCTCGGCCTTCCGGGAGAAGCCCTGGCCGGCGAGTCGGTTGCTCGGGAAAGAGGTGAGCGGCCCGGCCTGAAGCTCCCGGAAGCGCACGCCGACTGGCCGGGGGTCGGGCGGGAAGCGCAGGCGGGCCGGGGGCAGCGGCTCGACTTCGACCAGCTCGTAGTCGCGCCGGCCCAGCCCGATCTTCACCCCCGTGTTGATCTGGAGATCCTCGCTCACCCGGCGCAGCCCGCCGGCGACGACCTCCATCTTCCGCGCGCCCGGCGCCAGCACCTCAAGGTCCTCCGAGAGCGAGCCCGGCATCCCCGGCCCCGCCGTGATCAGGTCCTTCGTCGCCGCGTCGACGGCGACCGGGTCGCGACTGGCGAAGACGCCGACGTTGGGCACCACCGGCACGTCCGCGTAGTTGACGCAGTCGCAGTGCGGCGAGACGTCGATGGCCATGTTGATAAACCCGACCCGGTCCCGGCCCACCGCTTTGACCGTGGCGAGGCAGGCGTCGGCGATGGCGCAGCTCGTCGCCTCCCAGGTCGCCTCCGGGTAGTCGAGCACGCCGCACCAGACGTTGACCCCCAGGTGGGCGAGGCAGCTCGTGCAGCGCTCCCGCTCCCAGGTGATGGTATCGTCGGAGACGTGGAACAGCCCCCAGGGGCAGCAGGCTTCGCACAGTTCCCAGACCGGGCACCCTTTCCGTCCCCTGCAGCGCTCGGGGTGGAAGTCGGTGGCGGCGCCGAGTCCGTACTTCGGGTGCCCGCCCATGTGGACGTTGTGCTTGCCCCGCTTCGACTGTGCGCCGATGCCCAGGTTCTTGAGCGCGCCCCCGATCATGCCGATGGGGTGGCCTTTGAAGTGCGACAGCGTGATCAGCACGTCGGCCGAGGCGATCCCGGCCGCGACGTAGGCCTCGTTCAGGATGAAGCCCTCCGGCAGCTCTACCCGAACGTCGTCCCGACCGGAGTAGCCGTCGGCGACGACGAAAGGGCAGCCCAGCGCCGCCGAGGTGTAGCCGTTGCGCTCGGCGGAGGTGAGGATGTCCAGCGCCGAGGAGCGGCTGGCGAAGGCGTTGTAGGGGAGGGTGATGGTGTCGGTGACGAAGGGGCGTCCACCCAGCTCCTTGACCCGGTCGGCCAGCGCCCGGGCGTAGACCGGGCGGAGGTAGGCCGTGTTGTCCCACTCCCCACAGTGCGTCTTGATGGCGACGACGTCGCGCGGCCGGATCATCTCGGGAAAACCGGCGGCGTCGAAGACGGCGAGCACGTCGGCGACGAGGCCGGTATCCGGCGAGTAGCTCCGAGCCGGACGGTAGTAGACCTGTGGCTTGCCTGCCATACCCAATCCTCCCATACACCTGTACACGTGCCCGTACACGGTAGGCCGTGTGGACCAGAGACGAGCGTCGCCCGGGAGCGACCGCCAGAGGAGTGCCGGGCGTCCAGCCGCACCATTATAGCAGGTAGCCTGCCCGGGTCAACGCGGACCGGGCGTGTTACTGAGCAAACCCCCGTGTTGCGTCAGTAGGAAGTGTTACCGAAGCCGAGGTCTTCGCCTCATAAGTGGTGTTACCGACAACCTGGGCGGCGGCGGGCGCCGTGGTAGTAGCGCCTGTGGATAAGTGGACGGGTCCACTCCAGGAGTTGGGTGCGGACCTCGGGCGCGAAGGCGAGCTCGTCGTCACGCTCGAGCGCCTCAACCAACTCATCGATGAGCGGCACGAGCCGCTTCGAGCAGAGTCGGTCGCTCGCCTCCCAGACCCGTCGCAGCGCCTCTACCGCTGGCGGAGCATACTCTCGCGGCCGACCCAGCCCAGTCCGGATCGGCTCTGGAGGGTTACATAACAGCCGGACTGCCGACTTCCGATGATGCCCGGTTGTCTTGCAGAACTCGTCCAGGACCACCCCCTTCTCTCGCCTGTTTGCTGCCAGGTACCGTGGGCTCACCGCCCGGGCGTACTCCAGGATCACGTCTCGGGTCACGTCGCCTCCCAGGCTCGGCAACAGACCTTTTGGGGCAACTGTACCCCGTTCGGTAACACTCATCGTGAGTCGGATCGGAGAGTAGACACCGACGGCGGTGCCTGCTAGAATGATGGCGCCGAGCGACCCCAGGCGCTGGGGTGCTGGACCAGATCCGGACCCTCCGTCCAACCCGGGAGCCTCCACAGCCAGGCCACGGACGGAGGAGGAGGTACCCACATGCTTCGCGTCATCTTCCTGGCGACCGTGCTGCTCGCGCTCCTGGCTTGCTCCGGCCCCGACACCAACTCCCAGCCGACTCCAACCAGAGCCCCCGACCAGGAAACGCCGGCCACAAAGCCGGGCGTGAGAGTCGTGACCGAGATCGAGAAGCCGCCAACGCCCACCCCGGCGCCGCCCTCGCCGACCCCCGAGCCCCCGACGCCCACTCCCCTGCCCGTCGCCAGGCTCGAGCTCCTCAGCGCCCGAACCTACCGGGACGCCGCCGGCTCCGTCTGGGTCGTCGGAGAGGCCCAGAACACCGGCGATACCACCGCCTCCAACGTCGAGGTGACGATGTCCCTCCTCGGCGCCGACGCGAAGCCCCTGGCAACCACCTACGCCACGACCCACCTCGCCGCCGTCCCCGCGCAGGGCAAGACGCCGTTCCGCGGGATGTTCGCCCAGCCGCCGGCCAACTGGAAAGACCTCAAGATCGACCTGACGGCCGCGCCCAACGATCCGGACGAGAGCTCACAGTTCGTGGGCGGCCTCAAGGTCGAGCGCGCCACTGTCGCCGCCTCCCCCGACGGGGGCGGGGCAATCGTCGCCGGAGAGATCAAGAACGCCGGCAGCAGTCCGGCACTGACCGTCCGGGTTATGGCCGTCCTGCGAGGACAGGACGGCAAGGTGGTCGACGTCGTCGACGGCTACGCGAAGCTCCCGGAGCTGGCGCCCGGCGCCGCGTCACCCTTCAGCCTGCAGTTCCTCGACGGCAAGCAGGTTGGCCCGTACGAGATCTTCCTCCAGGGGCGGTCGAAGCCGAGCTAACACAGCCGGATCGGCTCGACGCGCGGGAGATACGCCGAGGGATGGCTTGCGCCTCGGTCTGGCCGTCAGCCGCCAGATCACCCACCAGGGACCCCGGGGAGCGCCAGCCGCGGACGGCCACGAGCTACGCGCCCGAGTAGCGGTAGCCGACGAACGTCCGGTACATCGCCTCGGCGTTGGCCATAGGCACGTCGGCCGCCAACTCGCCGTTGCCGATGTAGCCGCCATTGTAGCTGCCCAGCGCCTCGATCTCCCGGAGCGTGTACCGGGCGACCCCCTCGGGCGTGCCGTACGGCAGGACGTGCTGCCGGTCGATGTCTCCCAGGAAGCAGAGCTTGCCGCCGAAGCTCCTGGCCAGGAAGTCGTGCCCGACGACCTTGACCTGGGGGTTGAGCACCTGGACTCCCAGCTCGATCAGGTCGGGGATGATCGCCTGGATCTGGCCGTCGCTGTGGAAGTGGACGTGCTTGCCGGCGGAGCGAACGGCCGCGAAGAACTGGCGGTAGGCCGGCTTGAAGAACTTGCGCCAGAGGGCCGGGTTGATCATCAGCCCCTGCTGCGTGCCCCAGTCGTCCCGGAACTGGAAGCCGTCGACGTCGTACTCCAGCCACTTCTCGATCTTGCGGAGCATGAAGGCGACGATCCGATCCCGAAGGTGGTAGGCCTCTGGCCTGTCCTCGGCCAGGTCGAGCATCAGCGCCTCGTAGCCCCGGAGGTAGAACATCCGCTGGAAGAGGGTGTCGCCGTCCACCAGGACGTACCTCTCGTGGCCGCCTCGCCGGAGGGTCTCCGGCACGCGCGACCAGTCGCCCGCGGTCAGAGGGTCCGGGAACCGGTAGCACTCCAGGCTCTCCCAGTTAGCCAGGGGATGCACCACCACCTGGCCCTTGTGCTCGTCGGTCTCCCGGACCCAGATGGCGCCCCAGGCGTCGGCCTGGCCCACGCCCACCTTCGCGCCGTACTCCGAGGGCTCGCCGTAGCCGGTCTCCGCGAAGTCGCTGGGGTAGCGGGCGAGGAGGTCGCTCAGGGCGCTGCCGTGGTGGAGGTACGCGCCCGGCAGGACGTTGTGTCGGTAGGGCAGGCGGTCGGGCCCGGCGAACTCGATCGCCCGAACGACTCGCTCGCGGCTGTTCACGTTGGCCTCCTTGCCTCCTCGAACGAGGATGCGATTCACAGGATGCGCGGGATGCCAACAGGATACACAGGATGGCCTCGAGGCGCAATCCCGCGGACTGCCGACAGCAGGGGCAGCGCGAGCCATAGGCGGCGATGAGTGACGCGCGCGCGGGGGCGGGGGCTGGCCGGGTAGTGTACGGAGTATTGCGGAAATGGTGGGCAGGTCGGCGGACTGAAGTCCGCCGTCAACCTGGAGCGGCGCGGGGCCGGCCTCGCCAGGTTGACGCGAGCACTTCAGTGCCGCGTCCGTGGCTTTTCCGCAATCGGGCGTACACTACCGCCAGCGCCGGCGGCTTGACTTCGGCGTCCCGCCCGTGTACCGTTTCGGCATGATCGCCGGCGCCGCCCCCGCGGCACCGGATGGCGCACATCCGGTGGCCCGGCACCCACGGGAGGCCGGCTACTTGGCTCACCACGGGCTTCGGCTGTGACCAGGACTGATCGGAATCGGGACCGGGATCGGGAAAGAGACGGCTCGGCCCTCACCCCGACCCTCCTCCAGAGGGCAGTCGGGGGGGCGCGCTCGCCGCGACTCGGGCGCCTGGCCACGCGCGTGCTGCTCGTCGCCCTGATCGTGGGGGCGCCCCTCTGGGCCGGCGATGGCGGCCTCGGCGCAAAGCCGCTGGACCGCGGCCTCGAGACCGTGACGCGGGGGCACGCCTTCGGCCTGGCTCGCTGGGAGCTCGACGCCCTCGCCGGCAGCGCGCTCGGCGCGGTCAGCCCCGTGTGGTTGCCGGGCCAGGACCCGGAGGCGGACCGGCGGGCCGTCGCGCGCTACGCCGAGCTGACCGACGAGCTGGCTCGCCTCCGGCGGGAGCGCGACCGGGTCGAGGCGACGGAGGCAGAGCCGGCCCGAACGCAGCGCCGGACCGAGTTGAGCCGGCAGTCCGACGCGGTGGCGGCGGAGCGCCGGGCGCTGGCGGCGCCGGTGGAGACGATCGTCGCCCGGCAGATCGAGCAGGTGCTCGCGGAGCAGGGCATCCGTCACGGCCTGCTGGAGGTCGCCGTCCGCCCTGGCTTCCCGTTCCTGTCGGCGGCGATCACCCCCGGAGTCAGCTTCCACCTCGGGCCGACGCCGAGCCTCCTCGTCGTCGCGCCTCGCGATCGGGTCGCGGTCGTCGGGAGCGCCCTGCTCGATCCGGACCTCTCCTTCGACGAGGTCGACCGCCTGGAGGCGTCGACTGACGGGCTGGGCGTCGCCTCCCTGGTCACCCCCATCGGCGGGCTCGCCACCTACCCGAGCATGGTTCCCGCTAGCGGATCGGTGCTCGGCACGCTCAGGACCGTGAGTCACGAGTGGACCCACCACTACCTGGCCTTCCGTCCCCTCGGGCGCGGCTACTTCGCGGGCTACGAGATGCGGACCATCAACGAGACGGTGGCCGACGTGGTCGGCGACGAGCTGGGGGGGCTCGTCTACGCCCGGTACTACGCGCCGCCGGGCCAGCCGGAGCCGGGGGAGGCCAGGTCGGAGGGCCAGCCTGGCCGGCCGACCTTCGGCGACCTGATGCGGGGGATTCGGGCCGAGGTGGAGCGCTACCTGGCCCGGGGCGACGTGGCGGCCGCCGAGGCCTACATGGGCCAGCAGAAGGGGGAGCTTGCGAGACAGGGCTACTACGTCCGGCGGCTGAACACGGCGTATCTGTCGTTCTTCGGGGCCTACGCCGGCAGCGCCAACCCCTACGAGGCGAAGCTCCAGGCGATCCGACGGCAGTCCGGGTCGCTCCGGGCCTTCCTCGAGACGGTATCGGGCGTGGGTTCCCCCTCCGACCTGGATGCCCTGGCTGGGAGTGGGGCGACGAGGGGAACCACAGACGAGCGCGGATGAGCATAGACGTGGTTCCCAGCGGCCAGGCTATGGCGCGGCGGTTAGTATGCTATCCAGTTTGACACTCGGCTCCAAAACGGCTATAATCCGCATAGAGTTTGCCCGGAAGGGAGTTGCGCTCGGCCGTGAGGTCGGGCGGGGTTGAAATGAATGCCTAAGCGGACTTACCAGCCGAAAAAGCTGCGCAGGAAGCGGGTACACGGTTTTCGAGAGAGGATGGCCAGCCCCGGCGGACGCAACGTCTTGCGCCGGCGCCGGCTCAAGGGGCGCGAGCGCCTGACGCCAGTGTGAGCGACGGAGAGCCCGATGGTGCGGGGCGGGACCAGCTTCGGGCGATGGCGACCCGTAAGCTCGCTGGCCCGGGCAGCCTGGCAGAGGTTCGTGCAGCGACAGTATCGCCTGACGGAGAGCGCCGAGTTTCGGCGAGTGCGCCAGCAGGGACGTTCCTACTCCCATCCCCTGCTGGTGCTTTACGCACTGCGGAGTGGCGCCGAGCAGACCCGGGTCGGCATCTCGGTCGGCAAGCGGATCGGCAAGGCCGTGACCCGGAACCGGGTGAAACGCCTGATCCGCGAGGCGCTGAGGCTGATGTGGCCTCGGATCGCGCCGGGGTGGGAGTTGTTGTTCGTCGGGCGGGCCGGCGCTGCCGGCGCGACTTTTCGACAGATCGGCGAGGCGGTCGAGCAAGGGCTGCGGAGGGCGGGGGTCCTCAAGAGGGAAGGGCACCTCGCCGGAGCGAGCCGGCCGAGGCCAGCGGACGAGAGAGGGGGAGTTGGTTATCCCCACTCACATGGGGGTGGACTGACGTGAAGGTCGTCGCCCTGCTTGCCATCCGGCTGTATCAGCTCACCCTCTCCCGCGTGCTGCCCCCGGCCTGCCGCTTCTATCCGACGTGCTCGCACTACGCTTACGAAGCGATCGACCGCTATGGCATCTTGAGGGGTGGTTGGATCGCTCTCGGCAGGCTGGCCCGTTGCCAGCCATTCAACCCCGGGGGGTACGACCCCGTCCCGTGAGGTAGGAGGGTCCGGACTCAAAGTCGTCGGGGGAGGGTTTCTTGGATATCGGGCAGATCTGGAATCAGGGGGTAGTTGGATCCCTCGTCGTCGCTCTCGGGTGGCTGAACGCCGGCCTCGTCGGGATCGGGTTGTCGTTCCCATGGCTGTCCAGTTGGGCACTGACGATCGTGCTCTTCACCGTGATCGTCAAGCTGGTCACGCTGCCCCTGACCCTGCAGCAGCTCCGCTCGTCGAGGAAGATGCAGGAGTTGCAGCCGCAGCTCCAGGCGCTCCAGAAGCAGCACGGCAAGGACCGCGAGAAGCTCATGCAGGAGCAGATGCGGCTCTACAAGGAGAACAACGTCAACCCGGCGGCTGGCTGCCTGCCCATGCTGGTGCAGATGCCCATCTGGATCGGGCTTTACCAGGCGCTTTACCAACTGGCCACCGGCTCGGAGTTCCTGGAGAGCAGCCGGTTCCTCTGGATCGCCACGCTGGCCCACCCGGAGATATCCAGCCCCAGCGCCATCTTCATGTGGCCGCCGGCCATCCCGGTCCTGGCTCTGCTGACGGGCATTACCCAGTGGGTCGTCCAGAAGATGATGACCCCGCCCAGCACGGACCCCCAGCAGCAGATGATGCAGTCGATGATGCAGTTCATGCCGCTGATGTTCGTCGTCTTCGCCCTGAGCGTGCCCTCCGGGCTGGTCCTCTACTGGGTGACCTCCAACCTGTTCTCGCTGGTCCAGCAGTACTTCATCACTGGCTGGGGCTCGCTCCGGCCGGCGGCGGCCACGGCAAGCGCGCCGGCCCTGGCGCCGGCTCGGAGGCCAGAGGCGAAGCTGCCGGCGGGCTCGGGGGCAGGCTTGAGCGCCCAGCCCGCGGCCAACGGGCACTCCGACGAGCTTCGCGCGGTCCAGCGGGCGATCCCTCAGGCTCCACCAACTGCCCGAAAGAGAAGGCGGCGCAACAAGTAGCGCCCCGCGGGTTAACGTGGGAGGAGGCATAGGGTGGAGAGCCTTGAAGTTACCGCCAGGACAGTCAACGAGGCCATTGCGAAGGCACTGGCCCAACTGGGTAAGACGCGCGATGAGGTAGACGTCTCCGTCCTATCCGAGGGCAGCCGGGGCATCCTCGGGATCGGCGGCGAAGACGCCCGAATACTGGTCTCGCCCCGGGAGATGCCATCCGCCAGGCCAACCCCCGGCGACGTGGGCAAAGTGGCCTCCGAGGTCGTTCAGACCCTGCTGGACGGGATGGGCCTCGACGCCGAGGTCGAGCTCCGGCCCGTCTCCCCCGACGCCGCCCAGAACGGCTTTGCCGCCTGCGTCAACGTCGTCGGCGAGGACCTGGGAATCCTGATCGGCCGGCGAGGTGAGACTCTCGGCGCCCTCCAGTTCGTCACCAACCTCATCCTCGGCAAGCGGCTGCGCCGATGGGCCAAGGTGCAGGTCGACGTCGAGAACTACCGGGTCCGGCGCGAGCAGACCCTCCGCGGGCTGGCCCAGCGCGTCGCCGCCCGGGTCCAGGAGACCGGCCTGCCCTTCACCCTCGAGGCGATGCCCGCCAACGAGCGCCGGATCGTCCACCTGGCCCTGGCCAACCATCCGGCGGTGGCGACGGCCAGCCATGGGGAAGGCGACCAGCGGCGAGTCGTCATCTCGCCGAAGCGGTAATGCCGGGATCCGCCCCGCCGGATTACGTGGTCGTCGGCCACATCGCCAAAGACGTGAGGCCAGCTTGTCCACGCGCGTCGGAACGGACCGAAGTCGGACCTGAGATCGACGTTAGGCCGGGCGGCTACACCCTCGGCGGAACCGTCACCTACGCCGGCCTCACGGCCCGGCGCCTGGGGCTCACGGTGGGCATCGTGACCAGCGCCGCGCCGGACCTCAACGTCGCCTCGGCCCTCCCCGGGATCGAGGCCGTCGTCGTGCCGGCCGCAGCCACCACGACCTTCGAGAACCTCTACGACGCCGGCCACCGCCGGCAATACCTCCGCGCCGCCGCCGCGCGCATCCTCCCCGAGCACGTGCCGGCGGCCTGGCGCGACGCCCCGATCGTCCACTTCGGGCCCCTGGCCCAGGAACTCGGGCTAGAGATGCTCGACGCCTTCCCGGGCAGCAGGCTCCGCGGACTGACTCCCCAGGGCTGGCTGCGCCGCTGGGACGCGGACGGCCTCGTCCGGCGGGTCGAGCCGCCGTTCCTCGCGGGCGCCCTCGCCCGGCTCGACGCCGCCATCCTCAGCGAGGAGGACGTCGGCGGAGACTGGCAGACGCTCCGGAGGTACGCCGCGGCGGCCCGGCTCCTGGTCGTCACCCAGGGCGCGAGGGGCGCGGCCCTCTGCCGGCAGGGGCGCTGCGCCGCCTACCCGGCCTTCCCCGCCGTCGAGGTCGACCCGACGGGCGCCGGGGACGTCTTCGCGGCGGCCTACCTCATCCGGCTGAGCCAGACGGGCGACCCCGGGGAGGCCACGATCTTCGCCAACTGCGCGGGCAGCTTCGCCGTCGAGGGGCCCGGGACGTCGACGCTGCCGAGCCTCGGCCAGGTGCTGGCGCGACTGGCAACCCGTCAGTAGGAGAGAGTCGATAGGAGAGAGTCGATAGGAGAGAGTCGATAGGAGAGAGTCGATGAGCGCCATCTACGCCGTCGCCAACCAGAAGGGCGGCGTCGGCAAGACGACCACGGCGATCAACCTCGGGGCTTACCTCGCGGCCGCCGGCCGCCGGGTGCTGCTGGTGGACCTCGACCCGCAGGCCAACGCCACCAGCGGGCTGGGCCTGGACAAGGGGAAGGTCACGCCGTCGGTCTACGAGGCGCTCATCGGCCAGCAGCCGCTGGCGGCGGCCGTCGTCCACACCAGCCGGGATGGGCTGGACGTGGTGCCCTCGGCGCTGCGGCTGGCCGGCGCCGAGATCGAGATGGTCGGGCTGATGGCCCGGGAGCAGCGCCTGGCCCGAGTGTTCCAGCCGATGGCCTCCGGCTACGACTTCGTGCTCGTCGACTGCCCGCCCTCGCTCGGCCTGCTCACGGTGAATGCCCTGACGGCCGCCACGGGCATCCTCATCCCGATCCAGTGCGAATACCTGGCGCTGGAGGCGCTGGGACAGCTCCTCAACACCGTTCAGCTCATCCGAGACAACCTCAACCCCCGGCTCCGCATCTTCGGGATGCTGATGACCATGTTCGACGCTCGGACGAACCTCTCCCAGCAGGTGGTCGAGG
>Ga0315282_10015903_pt1 | contig 11048 bp, 9 predicted proteins | sample YL17G07_20_MG_FD_203693 | JGI IMG/M metagenome (GOLD analysis project Ga0315282, IMG submission 203693) | Sediment microbial communities from Yellowstone Lake, YNP, Wyoming, USA - YL17G07_20 | ecosystem: Environmental > Aquatic > Freshwater > Lake > Sediment | place: USA: Wyoming | collected...
CCCTGTGCCCCGGGAACAACGAGAGCGCGGGCAAGCACAGGTCTGGGAAGACCCGGAAGGGCAACCGCTGGCTCCGGAGCGCCCTCATCGAGGCGGCGCTGGCGGCTGTCAACACGAAGGGGAGCGCACTGGCCGCGCGCTACCGGCGCGTCATGCGCCATCGGGGCCACAAGAAGGCCATCGTCGCCGTCGCCCATGCCATCCTCCGCACGGCATATCAGCTCCTCAGCCGCGGGACCACCTATCAGGACCTGGGGGCCGACTCCTTCGATCGACGTCACGCCGAACGGGTCACCCGCCGCGCCGTTGCGCTGCTCGAACGGCAAGGGTACCGGGTTACCCTCGACCGTGCGGCGTAAGCAGGAGGTCACCCGTCCACCCATTTTCTGAGCAGAATGGGCTTGACTCAAAAGACTTGACCTTGTACAAGGATTGCAATCGGCACTGGCGTTAGGTAAATCGGAGCCTAGTTCACCTGTTTTTCTGACGATCGCGCACCTGCTACGGCCAGGGAGAAACACAGGTTGGTGACTCTCTTCACCCCGGCGAATGCACCTCCTCGGAGTACTGAATTCTCACCGTGCCAACGCTTTCAATACCCAGAGCATCCAGGAAAGGCGGGTACCCCTGAGGTTGGTATCCTTGTCCCGGTCGTCGGGTTGGTTTCCACGTATCAGGGAAGGTGTGACTGCAGGTGGCAAATGGTTCCACCGCAATCTGATGGGGGAGAAGGCCTATGAACACTCAGAAGACCGCTGGATGCCTGCTTGCCATCCTTTCTTATTGGGCAACCATTGGGTTGGCCCCTGTGGCGGCCGCCGAGAATGCAACACTGGAACGCGCCAAGAAGGAGGGGGAGGTTTCGATTTACAGTGGCCAACCCAGGGAAGCGGAACGGCTGGCCGCGGCGTTCAACAAGAAGTATCCCACCATCAAAGTCAGTTACTACGACGCACCGATCTGGCAGCTCTACGAGCGCTACAAGACTGAATACCGGGCTAAGCGAAATGTCGTGGACCTCATGTACCTGTCGGAGGCTGCACTGGACAAACTGCGGGAGGATGGCCTGCTCGCGGAGTATACTTCTCCCGAGTTGGCAGGATTTTCGCCGGACAGCCTTGCCCCAAACCGCTTCTGGTCCAACGTCAAGCCCTTCGTCGCCTTTCCATGCGTAAACACACAGGCCTTCCCCAACAAGGACCTGTACCCGAAGGACTGGACCGACTTTGCATCGCCGAAGCCGGAATGGACTGGCAAGCTCAGCGTGTTCGATCCGCGGTCATCCGGGGTGGCCTACGATGTCCTGTTTGCACTCTCCACGAAGTTTGGTGACGAGATGACGCGCAAGATCTACGAGGGGTTGCGGAAGGGGAAAGCGCGCATCTTTTCGAGCACCCCGGAAGGGATGCAGGCTGCTGTGACCGGGGAGGAGCCGGTCATGTTCTACATCCTCCAGAACCATTGGGCCGGCGCGGCTATCGGAAAGAAAGCACCGCTGAAAGTCCTGATTCCTACGTCGGGGGCGATAATCTCTTTCGCCTCCCTTGGTATTGTCAAGACGGCGCCGCATCCGAATGCGGCCCGTCTGTTCTACGATTTCATGCTGTCGGACGAGGGCCAGCAGGTGTTTGCAGGGATGCATATGTACGTGCTCCGAAAGGGCGTCCCCGCGCCGAAGGGGCTGCCGGACCTCCATTCCATCCCTCTCATTCGAGTGGATGCGACAAAGGAGTTGGCGCGTCAGAAGGAACTCACTAAGCTCTGGGTTGACGCCATCGGAGCGGAGTAAGGGCTCCACGTTACCCTCCACAGTAGGGGTGCTGAAAGCTCTGTCGCCCCGAGGCGAGTTCCGATTGGCGGTTGCGGCACAAGTTCTCGCATTGCGAGGTTGGGGTCCGCGCCTGATCCGGTGTGCATGCGGGGTCAGCCCCCAGTCGACCTGCCTTGGAGACGAGCATTGCTGATGCCTGGGTAGTCCTGGCAACAATCGGATGACCCCAACTCCTTGGATTGCAGTCGAGGGTCGTTGAGGGCTCGGTCATGCGCCCAGTCGGAGGAGCAGTGGAATGGGGAGCCTCGGCGGTAGCCCTCGCCGTGGTGGCCGTTCTCGTTCTCCTTCCGATGGGCATGATCTTGTACGGAAGCCTGCTGGACAGCCCCCCCGGCGAACCCGGCGCCAAGTTCACCTCCGCAAATTACGCTGACGCGTTCGCGAAGGCGACGAACCGGCGGGCCTTCGTCAATACTCTCGCCGTGGGTGCCATCAGCACGGCACTCGCGGTGCTCCTCGGGGTACCGCTCGGGTGGATCCTGGCACGGGCCAATACGCCTTTCCATGCGCAGTTTGAAGCCATGATGGTCGCGCCGCTGCTGATTCCGCCCGTCGTTGGGGCGTTGGCATGGATCCTCCTCGCCTCACCTGAAATCGGCGTTCTCAACCTCGGCCTTCGGCGTCTTGGGATCCCTATCACACTCAACGTGTACAGCCCGTGGGGGATCGGATGGGTGATCGGTACCTACTTGTCTCCGTATGTCTCCCTCTTCGTAGGTGGGGCGCTCCGCTCGATGGATCCGAGCCTCGAGGAGGCCGCATTTGTTGCGGGAGCGGGTATCCTCCGGACCACACGGCGGATCACTCTACCTCTCGTGCGTCCGGCAGTTTTATCGGGTATGCTCTTGGTCTTCGTGATCGCGGTCGGGATCTTCGCGGTTCCGACAATGCTGGGCTGGGCGTCCAAGTATTACGTGCTCACTTCCCGCATTTGGATGACATTGTCATTCTCGCCCGTTAATTATGGGCTGGCGACTGCGCTTTCCAGCTACCTCATCGGCATCACTATGCTCGGCGTGTTCCTGCACAAGAAGTTCCTTCGCCAACGGCCATACGTCACTGTGACCGGGCGTGGGTTCCGGCCCGGCCGGCTGGACCTTCGGGGTTGGCGCTTTCTGGCTTTCGGATTCTGCTGTCTCTATTTTCTGCTCACGCTGGCTGGGCCCTTCTTGATCACGCTGAGTGCCTCTTTCGTGCCTTTCACGTGGAAACTTACCCTCTCGCTCGACAATTATCGGGCGATCTACCGGTATGAGCTTTTTTGGCGAGCGCTCCGGAACACGATCGTTGTATCTGCGGCCGGCGCGACCGTCGCTCTGACTCTCGCCACCGTCTTATCCTGGTTGATTCATCGAACACGACTCCCAGGCCGAGGTGTTCTTGACTACGTGGTGATGTTGCCTGTGTCGTTACCCGGAATCGCCATCGCCGTCGGCGTCCTCTGGACTTGGATTCAGATCCCGATCGGCGTCTACGGAACGCTCTGGATCATCGGGATTGGTTTTGTCGGTCGGTTTGTCTCGTATGGGGTCCGGTCCACCTCCGCCAACCTGATGCAGATTCATCCGGAATTGGAGGGGAGTGCGCGGGTCTGCGGAGCGTCGTGGGCGCGGACGCTGATCCGGGTGACGTTACCTTTGATCAAGCCAGGCGTCATCGCTGGCTGGGTCCTACTTTTTATCCTGTTCTTTTCGGAACTGTCCATGGTGATGGTTCTCGGATCGTATGACAGCGTGATGTTATCGATGCTGATGTTCGAACAGTGGCAGCTCGGGCAGTTCACAAATCTGGCCGCGCTGTCGATGATCACGATCACGGTGGTGTTCGGTCTGGTCATGCTTTTCAAGCGCGTCATGGGCACTGACTTCCGGATCCAGGTGTAGGACGGAGGTGGCGGTCGGATGAGCGTGCAGGTCCGAAATCTCACGAAGAGATACGGGGAGACCTCCGCGCTCGACGATGTGAGCATCGTATTCCCGTCCGGACAGATTTCCGTGCTGCTCGGACCCAGCGGGTGCGGAAAGTCGACGACGCTGCGCTGTCTGGCGGGCCTTGAGCGTCCGGATGCAGGGGAGATCTGGATCGAAGGGGAGGTCGTCAATGATCCGAGCCGTCGCAGGTTTGTCCCGCCGGAGCGCCGGTCGGTGGGAATGGTCTTTCAGTCGTACGCAATTTGGCCGCATCTGACGGTTTTCGAGAATGTCGCGTTCCCGCTGGAGGCGCGCCGCCTGTCAAGGACCGAGATCCGACAGAAGACGCTGAAGGCGATAGAGACGGTTGGCCTCATGGGCCTCGAGGAGCGGAACGCTACCGCCTTGAGCGGAGGACAGCAGCAGCGAGTCGCATTGGCGCGAAGTCTTGTCTACGAGCCACGGGTCCTGCTCTTGGATGAGCCCCTCAGCAACCTCGACGCCGTGCTGCGTGAGCGCACGCGGATCCAGTTGCGCCAGCTGCAGCGACGGCTTCGAGTCACCATGATTTTCGTTACGCACGATCAGGAAGAGGCCATGGCATTGGCCGACATGATTTTCGTGATGTGTGAGGGGCGCGTGGTGCAAACGGGGAGCCCGGATGAGATTTACAACCATCCGGCGAACAGCTTTGTGGCAGACTTCATCGGGAAAGGCACATGCCTGGATGTGGTTGCTGAACAGGCGGGCGAGGGGACGCGTGAACAGGCATTTCGGATTATCCAGAATGGCGCCCGACTGGTTGCGCTGGTACCCTGTCGTCTGTCTAAGGACAGCCGACACCACCTATTTGTACGGCCGGAAGCTCTCCGCCTCCATGACGCGATACCCCCTAACAGCGTGAACGTCCTCCCCGGGCGAATCGAAGACGCGATGTATTTGGGGGATCACTGGGACCTCCGCATTGATTGTAATGGCGTCGGCCTCCGGGTGGTCTGTCCGCCTGGGGCCGCAAGGAAGGCTGGTGAGGGGGTGTGGGTTGAGCTACCTCCTGAGCAGTGCCATGTGCTTTCGGCCGATGACCGAGGAGCTCCGATCGAAGGGGTCAAGGAAGCTCCAGGATAACGCAACCGACATACGAGAAGGAGAACCCCATGAGTGAGGTGGTGGCGTTGGCTCCAACGGGGATGCTCGCCTCCGGATTCCTGCCCACATCCTTTGCCGAAGGCATGCGGCGCCGTCCCCATTTCATCGGCCAGGATTCGGGCAGCACGGACGGGGGACCGGACGCGTTAGGCTGCGGGAAGCCCCACTTTTCCCGGTCGGCTTACAAGCGGGATTTGGAACTCATGCTCCGTGGGGCCCGGGAGGCCAAGATCCCGCTCCTGATCGGATCGGCGGGGAGCTGTGGGTCCGACGGCGCGGTCGAGTTCATCGCCGATATCATTCGCGAAATCGCGCGGGAGCATGGCCTGCACTTCAAGCTCGCCCTGATCCGTGCGGAGCAGGGGAAGGAGTACCTGCAGAAGAAACTGAAGGCAGGCCGCATCAAGCCGCTCTGGCCCTCAGGGCCGCTGACACCGGAGACTATCGCTCGGGCGGAGCACGTCGTCGGGATGATGGGGGCCGAGCCCTTCATCGCTGCCTTGGATGCTGGGGCCGAGGTCGTCCTCGCCGGACGGTCCAGCGACACCTCGATTTTTGCTTCGTACCTGACTCGGGCCGGCATCGATCCCGGAATCGCCTGGCATGCGGCGAAGATCCTCGAGTGCGGGGCAGCCTGCGTGGTCCAGCGCCGGAATCCGGACTGCATGCTGGCGGTCGTCCGGGACGACCACTTCATTGTCGAACCGACGAGTCCCGAATTGCGCTGCTCTCCGCAGAGCGTGGCCTCGCACACGCTGTACGAAAACGGTGATCCGTTCCACCTCTTGGAGCCGGCTGGGATGCTGGACACGGAGTTTGCCCGGTATGAAGCGGTGAGCGATCGGGCGGTGAAGGTCTCGGGAAGTCGGTTCAAACCCGCGAAGCAGTATACAGTCAAATTGGAGGCGGCCGAGAAGGCCGGCTACCAGAGCCTGGTGATCGGGGGGATCCGGGACCCGTTCATCATCCAGCAGCTGGACGCATGGCTGGCCGGCTTACGGGATCGCATCATCGAACGCGTGCACAACATCTACGCCGGGAAGGTGGAAGAGAAGGACTATACGCTCTACTTCCGCGTCTACGGACGGGACGGAGTGATGGGACCCCTGGAGCCGGAGAAAGAGATCCGCGGGCACGAAGTGGGCCTGCTCATCGAGGTGACGGCGGCGGCCCCGGAGATGGCCACCGCCATTGCCAAGAGCGTGAGCCACCTGGCGGCCCACCATCCCATCCCCCAGTGGAGCGGCCTTATCACAGGAGTTGCCTTCCCCTACGGCCTGACCGCCATCGATCGGGGTCTGGTCTACCGCTTCAGCATGCATCATGTGGTCGAAGTGGATGATCCACTCGAGATGTTCCGCACGGAACTTCTTACGATCTGAGGGAGCGCACAATGGCGACCAAGCTGAAGAATCTCGCGCGATTGATCCGGAGCAAGAACGCCGGCGCCTTCCAGTTGACCTTTGACATCATGTTCGAGGACCAAACCGTTTACGAGAGAGTTCGGGACTCCAAGGTCATTAACAAGGCGTTGATTCAGACGCTATACGGCACCCGGCCGGAGGATATTCTCCTGTTTACCCATGATGCAGCGCAGGCCATCAAGGTCACCATTCCGCGCCCGATGTCCTGCGGGGACATCGGAGATCCGGATGTCTTTGGCGGGCAACAGTACGCACCGCTCATGGAAGTCGAGGTGCCGGGGTTGTGAATGGCAAAGCGCTGCCGTGCATAGGTGGCTGATCGAATACCTAACCCGGCATAGCCGGAACCAAAAAAGGGTTCGTATCCCAAAAGTGTCTGGTGTAGTCGAGCCTGTAAAAGCATGGGGTTACGAACAATCAGCCGTAGTAACCACGGGGAGGGCGGGCAGCCCCCGGGCGCTCCAGGCTGGCGCCACCGGGGGCCCCCCGCCCGCCCTACGGCTCCAGGAGCGTGGGCAGAAAACCAAAACACCCATTGCTCGGCCAAGGACTTCTAGAATCCTGAATTCAAGGAGTTAGCCTCAGACACTTTTGGGAGAGCAGCCCAAAAAAGGCGACTCTTCAGAAAGTTGGACGACCCCAAGGATGCCCGCAGAGCCTTGCTGGGCGCGCTTTCGCGGACATGACGAGAAATTTCTTTGCCAAGAAAGCAACAATCTCACTCGTAAGTGACTAACGAGCAACGATCTCCCCGTGGGCTGAAGAGGGGTGGCTGCCGCTTACAGTCGCAATCAGGGTCGAGGAGGCAGGGGCAAGAATCGAAGGGAGGCGTTGAATGTTCGGAGCACCGCGTGTCATTGAAACGCAAGTATTCGCCCGGCTTCCCGACAAGTTCAAAATTACGGGCAGACGCTCAGCATGGATTGAGGCGCGGCAACATGGGGCTCCGCATTCATTTCTGGAAGGCCCGTCGTTTGACCGTGCCGGCAATCTTTACTGCACGGATATTCCGTATGGTCGGATCTTCAAGATTACCCCTGAAGGAGAATTTGATCTGTTTTTCGAATATGATGGCGAGCCAAATGGCCTCAAGATTCATAGGGACGGCCGCCTCTTTATCGCGGATCACCGGCGTGGCATTCTGGTGCTTGATCCCGTGTCGCGTACGATCGAACCAGTGCTCGAGCGCGCGCATACTGAGGGGTTCAGGGGGTGCAATGACCTCTTCTTTGGTCGCAACGGTGACCTCTATTTCACCGATCAGGGGCAAACGGGACTGCAAGATCCCAGCGGACGTGTCTATTGTCTCCAGGCCAATGGTAACCTGCGCTGTCTCATACGCGATGTCCCCAGCCCAAATGGGTTGGCCCTTAATCTTGAAGAGAATATCCTGTATCTGAATGTCACACGCGCCAACGCAGTATGGCGGCTACCGTTCTTGTCGAATGGCGATGTTACGAAAGTCGGCGTCTTCCTCCAGCTGTCCGGCGGGGGCGGACCTGATGGGCTCGCGATCGACGCCGAAGGCAACCTTGCCGTGGCCCATGCTGGATTCGGCACTGTCTGGCTGTTTAGCCGCATCGGCGAGCCGTTGTATCGTGTCAGGTCCTGTGAGGGACTGATGACGACCAATCTTGCATACGGTGGTGTGGATGGGAAAACGCTCTACATCACCGAGTCGGGCACCGGGGCTGTCCTTACTGCCCAAATGCCGACGGCGGGCAATCCAATGTATTCGCATACATAGGAGGTGCAATGTCGCGGGACCGCCCTACGAATATCCGGGTGGAGAGGGTGAGCGAATGAAGATCGCGCGCATTGAAGCCAGCACTCACCGGGTGCCGGTGAAGGTGCCCTTGCTGACGGACCCGCTCGTTCGGGAGATCGTCTTTGTGCGAGTCGAGACGGATGCCGGGCTGCGCGGGCACGGACTCACGGGACCGATCCAGCGGTTCGCCGTGCGGGAGTTCATCAACAAAGAGATCGCGCCGCTGCTCGTGGGAAAGGACCCACTGCCGACGGAGCGCCACTGGGCAGACCTGTTTTCCCGACTGAATCCCCGGGCTCAGACGGGCGTCTGGTCCTCCGCGGTCAGCGCGGTGGACATCGCCCTGTGGGACCTCAAAGGCAAACACCTCAACCAGCCCGTGTGGCGGCTGCTGGGCGGCGCCAGCCAAACGGTGCCGGCGTACATCACCTTCGGGCTACTGCAGTACACCCGGGAGCAACTCGTGGAGGCCGCCAAGCACTTCGTCGCCCAAGGGCATGACAAGCTCAAGATGGTGGTGGCGATTAACCGGGGCCAGGACCCGGCCGAGGACGCGAGCCGGGTGAAGGCTGTGCGAGAGGCCGTGGGCGACCGGGTCGAGCTGATGGTGGACGCGAACTACCTCTTCGCGTTCCCGCAGGCCTTGGAGCTCTGCAAGCGAATCGAGCCCTATCAGATCAAGTGGTTCGAGGAACCCGTGTACGGCAACGACCCCCGCCTGCTGGCCAACCTGCGCCGCCAAACCACCATCCCCATCTCGGCCGGACAGAACGAAGGGCACAAGTGGCGGCACCGCGACCTGCTCCTCCACGAAGCCGTGGACATTCTTCAGCCCAACGTGGTCTATGTCGGTGGCTACACCGAGGCCGTGAAGGTCGCGGCCCTGGCCCAGGCGTTCAACCTGCTAATCGCCAATGGCGGCGGCTGGCCCCATCACAATGCGCACCTGATTGCGGGGCTCGCCAATGGCTGGCGTGTGGAATTCCACCTGCCCATGTGGCTGACCGGAGAAATGATTTTCCGGGATCCGCCGAAACCCGTGCGGGGGATGGTCACGCTCCCGGAGGCCCCCGGCTTGGGCTTCGAGCCGAACGAGGATGCGTTGCACGACACGCTCGAACATTGAGGGGGCCGGACTGCCCGGCAGCATCCCATCCAGGTAAGCGTCCGGTGAACCCATCTTCTCCTTGATGTGCAGGTTGCTCATGCAGTCCCCGACACATGTGCATGGGGCACATGGCGAACCGACGAGGTGTGCGATGCTGTAACGCGCCGCGATCTTTCCGGTTGATGTTGCCACGGTAATTCCCGCCTATTTTCTCAGATTCGCCTCGATGGGCCTGGTGGTGTTGGGATAGGATACGCGCCCGTGTAGGCAGACCGAGGTATCCCATGAATGGAGGGGGCGGGATGCTCAGGCAGGCAAGCGGTAGTGATGGGTGTCCGGAACCACCACGCCGTGCTCGCAGGCGGCGGTGATGGCCAGCTGTGCGGTCCGCTTGGAACACCCGGCGCGCCGCATGAGGTGTTGGCGCAGCGCGGTGTAGCGCGCTTGCCCGCCGAGCTCCTCCACGGCCTGGCGGACATCCGCAGCATCCACCTTGCGCCGGGGTGTCGCCGCCGGCGGCGTGGCGTGGCCTGCCGGCGCGAACCACAGCGTGTCGGGGTCCAGGGCGAGCAGCCGCGGCGGCTGGGGCGCCGCATACCGGAACTGGAAACGGAGTTCGAGGGTGGGGACCGGCGGGGCGGGCCGGGTCACGAGGAGGTAACTGTCGCCGACGGCGTGCAGCGCGCTGGACCCCCGGAAGGCGCTGCCGATTTCCTCCCGGCCGATCGATTTCCGCACGTGGTGGACGACGATCAAGGCAGCGCCCGCGGCATCCCGGAGATGGAGCAGGCTTTGGCACAAGGCGGCCATGGCGCGGGTGTCGTTTTCATCCTGATCATGGGTGGAGTACAGGGGATCCAGGACGACGATCTCGGCGGCCGCAGCCTCAGCGGCGGCGAGGAAGTGGCCCAGGCCCTCGGGCGCGCTGAGGAGGTGGCCGGCGGCCTGCGTATCCACGCAGAGATTCTGATCCGCGGCCGGTCCCAGGCGCCGTCGCATCGCGGCCAGGCGGCTGACCAACTGGGCCAGCGGGAGTTCGAACTGGCAGACCAGCACCCGACGGGGCGCCGGGACCCCGAAGCCGGCCGCGTCCACGCCGGCCGCCAGCGCCAGGGCGAGATTGGCCACCAGGAGCGACTTGCCGACCTTCGGCTCCCCGCCCACGAACAGGATCCCCTGCGCCGGCAAGAGGCCGGGCTCGAGGAGACCGGGCGGCGGGGTGGGCGGCTGCTGCGCCAAGAGCTGGGCCAGCGACTGGACGCCGACCGCGGCCCCGGGCGGGTGGGCGGCCCCGCTCACAGCAGCGCCTCGCCGGCGGCTTCCAGGAGGATCGCTTCGGTCACCGTCTGCGCCTGGCGAGTGGCGGCCAGGCGCAGGGCGGTGAGGGCCAGCTTGTTCACCTTGCGCGGGATGCCCTTGGTGGCCTGGTACAGCGCCTGCCGGGCGGTGTCGTCGAACAGGGGTTGGGCGACCCCGGCCGCTTTGAGCTGGTGGGCGAGGTAGGCATCCAGCTCCTCCCGCGCGAGGCCCTCCAGGTGGTACTGCACGGCGATCCGCTGGCGCAAGGGCTCGTGCATTTGGAGCGACAGCGTGCGGCGCAGGAGCGGCTGCCCGACCAAGAGCACCGTCAGGTAATGGGCCGAGTCCATCTCGAACTCATCTTCAACAGTTTCGACCTCTCACCGCCCACCACGCCTCAGCAATCTCGCGCAGTTACAGCATGCTCACTGGGCGGCGCGGCCAAAATGTAGTGCCTAAAATCGACCGAGGAGCATTGCTTTTCTCTTGACTCCTCCTTTGGCATGCGTATCCTGAGGCCATGTTCGTCCGTGTCAAGCGTAGTGTCCAGCGAAGGACGGTC
>Ga0315282_10015904_pt1 | contig 11047 bp, 11 predicted proteins | sample YL17G07_20_MG_FD_203693 | JGI IMG/M metagenome (GOLD analysis project Ga0315282, IMG submission 203693) | Sediment microbial communities from Yellowstone Lake, YNP, Wyoming, USA - YL17G07_20 | ecosystem: Environmental > Aquatic > Freshwater > Lake > Sediment | place: USA: Wyoming | collected...
CGACGGCGCTGCGGCGGCTCTCAGAGCAGCTGCCGCGCTTCAGCGAACGGGAGCACCGTGGGCGCCTGGCCTTTCCGCAGCTCTTGCTGCGCTCGCTCAAACAGGCCTGCTATTCGCCCGAGAATCTCGGCCACTTCGGCCTGGCCAGCAGCGCCTACGTGCACTTCACTTCGCCGATCCGCCGCTACCCCGACCTCATCGTGCACCGGGCGCTGCTCAAGCACCTGGGGCTGGGGGGCGGCGAGTTCGACGACGCTACGCTGCTCGCCGCCGCCGACGCCTGCTCTCTCATGGAGCGCACCATCGCCAAGCTCGAGCTGAAGGCCGACGATGTGGCGCTCGGCTTCCTGCTCGACGAGCGCTTGCAGCGCGAAGGCTGGGACGTCGCGTTCGAAGGCGAGATCATCGGCCTGCTCGGCAGCGGGCTCTTCGTGCACTTCGACGGCACCTTCGAGGGGTACCTCCCTGTCCGCCGGCTCGGCGAAGAGCGGTACTGCGAGAGCCCGCTGGGCAGCGCCCTCGAGGGCAGCGTGACCAACCGGCGGTTCCGCCTGGGCGACGCGGTACACGTGCGCGTGGTGCGCATCGACAAGGTGCGCGGCAGGGTGGAGCTGGAGCTCGCCGGTAAGGCTGGCGAAGCGCTGGAGCGCGACCGGGCGGCGGCGCCCAAGGGGAGGCAGACGGCGGCGGCGCGCAGCGCCCGCCGCCGCCCGGGGCGGCCGGGGCACAGCCGGCATCCGGGCACGCGTCTGCACCCTCCCAAGGGCCGTCACTAGCCGACACAGCCCGCGGAGCCTGCGCAGGCGAGTCGAGCGGCGCGCGTGGCGCAGCGTCCATGCTTCCAGGGTCGAGGCCGCCAAGGCCGGGCCGGTCGCCCGGCGCAATCGGGTAACCTTACGGCTATGGCACGGGAACGGGGCATCAAGCCGGTGGCGACCAACCGCAAGGCCTACCACGACTACTTCATCGAGGAGACGCTGGAGGCCGGCATCGCCCTGGTCGGTACGGAGGTGAAGAGCTTGCGGGCCGGCCGCATCACGCTGCGCGACAGCTACGCGGAGGTGCGCGGCGGCGAGCTGTACCTCGTCGGGGTGCACATCGGCCTCTACGAGCAGGGCACCGTCTGGAACCACCAGCCGCTGCGCGACCGCAAACTGCTGCTGCACAAGCGCGAGATCGAGCGCCTGGCCGGACGCGTCAACGAGCGCGGGTACGCCATCGTGCCGACGAAGGTGTACTTCAAGGACGGGCGCGCCAAGGTGGAGATCGGGTTGGCGCGCGGCAAGAAGCTCTACGACAAGCGCGCCGATCTTGCGCGCAAGGACGCCGAGCGCGACGTCGAGCGCGCCATGAAGGAGCGCTTCAGGGAGTAGGCGGCGGGAGGCCGGCCGCCAGTGCGCACGGGCGTTCGCCGAGAGGCGACTGTCAACACGCGTCCGTCCGCTCGGTGAGGCTATACTCAGGCGGCAGACAGGGCGGCCGTTCAGGAGGGGGCATGGAGAAGCTCACGCAGGAGCAGATCGCCGCGGCGTTGTCCGACCTCGATGGCTGGGAGCAGCAGGAGGACGCCATCGTCAGGACCTTCCGCTTCCACGACTTCATCGGCTCCGTCAACTTCGTCAACGCTCTGGCCGAGGTCGCGGAGGGCATGCAGCACCACCCGGACATCGACATCCGTTACAACAAGGTCACCCTGCGCCTCGCGACGCACGAGGCCGGCGGCGTCACCCAGCGGGACGTCGAGCTGGCGCAGGCAGCCGATCACAGCGCGCGTTGACGGCCGATGAGGCGGCCTCCCTGAGCCGCCGCCACCGCCGCCGGCTGGGTCAGCGGCGGCCTCAGCGTGACCGAGCGGCGTACTGCCGGGCGGGGTGGACAGCGTGTGCCGTTCCTCTCGCGGGCGCCGTCGACGGGCGCGGGCGACGGCGACGTGCTACCATTGCCTTCCCGCGTGCCCTCGTAGCTCAGGGGATTAGAGCGTGCGCCTCCGGAGCGCAAGGCCGTAGGTTCGAATCCTACCGGGGGCACCAGTCTCTTGCCCTGACGCCATCTGGCGGGTGCGCGTCTGTCCGGCTCGCGCCTCGTATCCAGACGGGTGACGGCCAGAAGGAACGCGCCGCCTCCATGCTGTCTTCCGTCTCAGCCTCAGGCCGCTCGCGCTTCGCCGCATAGAGTCCGACCGTGACACTCGCGGCACTCCCGTCAGATCGTTCGGCCGATCGCCCGGGCCCCGCCGGCGCGCCGGCACCGGCGGCTGCCTACGGCGCGCTGGCCACCATGCCCGTGTTCTTCGGCCTGTCCTTCGCCGCCACCAAGGTGGCGCTGCGCGGCTTCAACCCCTTCCTGCTGGCCGCCTCCCGCTTCACCTGCGCCGGCCTCATCCTGCTCCTCATCTGGCTGCTTCGCGGCAACCGCGAGCGCCTTTCGCGCCACGACCTGCGCCGTCTTGCCCTGCTCGGGCTGATCTCGCTGACCGTCTACTTCGCCTTCGAGACCACCGGCATAGCGCGCACCACGGCGAGCGCGGCGAGCATCCTCATCGCGACCATCCCGATCTTCGTCAGCGTCCTCAGCGCGATGTTCCTGCGGGAGCACATCGTGCCGGGGCAGTGGGCCGGCGTGCTGGTCTCGGTGGCAGGCGTCGTCGCTCTGGTCGTCTTGGGGGGCGAGGTCGAAGGCGGCTCACTGGTCGGCAACCTGCTGGTGCTGGCCGCCGCCGTGAGCGCCGCCGTGTACGAGATCATGGCGCGGCGCCTCTTCGTCGGGCCGGACCCGGACCCCGGCGGATCCGAGGCGAGCGGTGACGCGGCGCGCGGGCGGCTCCACTCGCCGCTCGCCGTGACCGCCTTTCAGAACCTGTTCGGCGCGCTCTTCATGGCGCCGCTCGCCCTCGGGGAGGCGCTGTTCGCCGGCGTGCGGCGCCCCACGGCGGAAGCCGGCCTGGGCGCCGCGTATCTGGTCCTCTTCTGCTCGGTGCTCGCTTACCTGCTGCTCAACTACGGCCTCAGCCACGTCCAGGCGAGCAAGGCCAGCACGTTCACGAACCTGACGCCGATCGTCGCCGTGGCCGGCGCCTTCCTTATCCTCGGCGAGCGCTTCACGCGCTGGCAGGCGATGGCCGCGGTCGTCGTCGTGATCGGCGTCTGGCTGGCCAACCGGCGGCAGGTGGCCGAGAAGACGGTGCTGGGGCCGGAGGGGTAGTACAGCCGGGCGAGATCCCGGAAGGGGCGTCGGCGCGCGGTCGACTAAGCCGGCGGCCGCGCGTCAGAAGTCTGAGGGGAGGATGTGATCCGCGCGCAGCGCTGCGACGAAGCGCTGCGCGTCGTCCGCGAAGCGGCCGAGGCTAAGGCGGGCGAGGTCGTGGGCGAGGGCGCGCTTCTGGGCGTGCAGCTGGGCGACGAAGCGCTCCATAAGCTGTGCGTCGAAGACCGCTGCGTACTCGCTGCGGCACTCTGGACAGCGGAGCGTGACCAGCCAGCCGCTCTTGGTCTTCTCCCAATCGAGCGGGTGCACCAGGTCGGAGCCGCAGCGGCAGCAGTCGACGACGGCGGCGGGGGCGGAGGCGCGGCGCAGCGCCCGCGCCTCCTCGGCGGAGACGAGCGTCTCGGCTCCGCTGCCGTCGGGGAACACCTCGACCACGATCCTGTCGGCGTTAGTCATGCTGCCCACCTGTGCAGTCTTCTCCACACGACTTATCGGGAGACCGCCCGTACGACTTTACCGCGGGGGACGGCTTGCCGCCAAGGATCACGTTCTCGCCGGCGGCGTGGCCGGCACCAGGTGGACACCCTGCGAGCGAATCGGGGATACTCTCAGGCGTCCCGCCGCAGACCACGGAGGCGATCCTGCCCCTCCCTGAGCAACCCAGCACCACCGACCTCGCGCGCCTGCCCATCGCCATGTTCGACTCGGGTATCGGCGGCCTTACCGTGCTGCACGAGTGCCTGGTCGCGCTCCCCTCCGAGGACTTCATCTACTTCGGCGACACCGCGCGCTTCCCCTACGGCTCCAAGACGCAGGACGAGCTGCAGCAGTTCGCGCAGCAGATCGCCGCGTTCCTGGACCACATCGGCGTGAAGCTGATCGTCGTCGCGTGCTACTCGGCCACGGCCGCCGCCCTTCCGGCCCTGCAGGAGCGCTTCGCAACGCCGGTCGTCGGCATCGTCACGCCGGGAGCGCGCGCCGCCGTGCAGAGCTCGCGCTACCGGCGCATCGGCGTCATGGCCACCGAGGCGACGGTGGCCAGCGGCGCCTACGTGCGCGCCATCGGCAACCTCGACGCCGGTGCCGACGTCTACCAGCAGGCGTGTCCCGGCCTCGCGTCGTTCATCCAGGACGGCGACGTGTTCAGTCCCGAGCTGGTCGACACCGTGCGCGGCTTCACGTCACCCCTCAAGGAGGCGCGCCCGGACGTCGTGATCATGGGCTGCACTCACTACCCGCTGATCGCCCCCATGCTCCAGCGTCATCTCGGGCGGGACGTCACACTGGTGAATCCCGCTGCCGAGATCGCCGTCGAGGTGGAGGAGATCCTGCGCCGTCAGGGCATCGCCCGCCACGGCGGCCGCGAGGGTGAGTACCGTTTCCTGTGCACCGGGGATGTAGAGGCCTTCCGCAGCATCGGAGCCCGCTTCCTGCAGATGCCGCTCGAGCGCGTGGAGCGGGCGCCGCTCGAGCGGCTGTCGGTGCTCGGGCGCTCTGGTGGCTGCCGGCCTGAGGACGAGGCTGCCGCCACAGCCTCCCGATGAAGACTCGCCCGCTCACCCGCGCGGCTGTCTACGCCGCTCTCTACGCCGCGCTCACACTGGCGCCGGGGCTCAGCAGCATCGCCTACGGCCAGGTCCAGTTCCGGCTGTCGGAGGGGCTGCTCGCCTTCGCCTGCCTCGATGGGCCGGCGGTGCCCGGGCTGGCGATCGGCACCGCCCTGGCCAACCTCGGCAGCCCGCTCGGCTTGCTCGACGTGGTGGGAGGCGCGGCCCTGACGCTGCTGGCGGCCGCGCTCATGTGGTGCGTCGGGGCGCACTGGTGGGCGCTGGCCGCGCCGGTCGTCGTCAACGGCTTTGGCGTGGCGGCCGAGCTGAGCTTGGTGCAGCATCTGCCGTACTGGCCGAGCGTCGCCTTCGTGGCGCTCGGCGAAGCCGGCGTGATGGTCACGGCGGGTCTGGTCCTGCTGTGGGTGGCCGGGCAGCATGCGGCGGCGCTGGGGCTTTCGCCGCGCCGCCCCACGTCCCGGATACGGTGAATCGAAGCGGCGCGCTGGCGCGGCACGGGAGGAGGGCGACGTGAGGAGCGAGCGACGGGCGGACGAGCCGCGTCCGCTGCAGATCACCTGCGGGGTCGTCAAGAACGCCGACGGTTCGGCGTTGATCCGCATGGGCGACACTCACGTGGTATGCACGGCCAAGCTGGTAGCTGGCGTGCCCCAGTGGCTGCGCGGTGCCAAGCGCGGCTGGCTGACGGCCGAGTACAGCATGCTGCCGGCCTCGACCACGACGCGCACACCGCGCGAGGCCACGCAGGGACGCCAAAGCGGGCGCACGATGGAGATCCAGCGGCTGATCGGCCGCAGTTTGCGCGCCGTCACCGACATGGGCGCCCTCAGCGAGCGCACCGTGTACATCGACTGCGACGTGCTGCAGGCCGACGGCGGCACGCGCACGGCCGGCATCAGCGGCGCCTACGTGGCGCTCTACCTGGCGCTCTCGAAACTGGCGCGCCAGGAAGGCATGCCCGACCTGCCGCTCTACGATTCGGTGGCGGCCGTGTCGGTGGGCCTCGTCGAGGGTACGCCGCTGCTCGACCTCGACTACGAGGAAGACCTGGCGGCCGAGGTCGACATGAACACGGTCGTCACCGGCAGCGGCAAGCTCATCGAAGTGCAGGCGACGGCCGAGGGAGAGCCGTTCGACCGGGCGACGTTCGACCGCCTCGTCGACCTGGCGATCGGCGGGTGCGAGCTTATCACCGTCGCCCAGATGAGGACCGTCGCAGAGGCGTTGCGGACCGGCTGAGCCGTATGCGCTTCGTCCTGGCCAGCGGCAACCGCAACAAGCTGCGCGAGTTCCGTGCCATCCTGGCAGCGCACGAGGTGGTGCCGATGCCGGCGGGCATCGTCCTGCCGCCGGAGAGCGTGACCTCCTTCCGCGACAACGCGCTCGGCAAGGCGCGGGCCCTGGCGGCCGCCCTGTCGGCCGACGGCGCCGCGTTCGCGGCCGTGGCCGGACGGCCGGACGGGGCCCCGACGGCCACGCGCGGCGCTACGCATCCTGCGCAGCAGCTGCTCTGCCTCGCCGACGACTCGGGTCTCGAGGTGGAGGCGCTCGGCTGGGCGCCCGGCGTCATCAGCTCCCGCTACGCCGGCGAGGACGCCACCGACGGCGACAACAACGCCAAGCTTCTGGCTGAACTTGAGGGTTGTCCTTTGGACCGCCGTCACGCGCGGTTCGTCTGTGTGGCGGCTGTCGTGGTCGCTTCGGTTGCTGTCACGCGCGGTCGGCTGGCAGAATACGTTGCGAGCGGCGAGTGGTGGGGCACCATCACCGCTGCGCCGCACGGGGACGCGGGCTTCGGCTACGACCCCGTCTTCTTGCTGGATGGGTCAGACCTGACTGTGGCCGAACTGCCGCAGGAAGTGAAGGACCAGGCCAGTCACCGCGCACTGGCCGGCAGGGCCCTCCTCGAGCTCCTCGAACGGGAGGGAGTGCTTGACGGCGCAACCCACGGAGGACGTTCGCCGACGGACTGAGGACCCCGCCGTCACGCGAGCCAAGACACGTGCGGCCACACTGTCCATCGCATCTAACGGCACGCTCGTCGTCTTCAAGCTGGTCGTCGGCCTGCTGTCGGGCTCTATCAGCATCCTGTCCGAGGCGGCGCACTCGGCGTCGGACCTGATCGCCGCGGTGATCGCCTTCTTCAGCGTGCGCGCCGCTGCCAAGCCGGCCGACCCAAAGCACCGCTACGGGCACGAGAAGGTCGAGAACGCCTCCGGCATCGTCGAGGCGCTTCTCATCTTCGCCGCCGCGGCGGTCATCATCTACGAAGGCACCCTCAAGCTGATCCAAGGTGTCCACATCGACCACATGTGGCTTGCCATCGGCGTCATGAGCGCTTCGGCCGTCGCCAACCTGGCCGTCTCGCAGGGGGTGTTGTACCCGACGGCGCGCAGGACCGAATCGGCCGCCCTGGAGGCCGACGCTGCGCACCTGCGCACCGACGTGTACACGTCCGTCGGCGTCGTCGTCGGGCTGCTTCTCGTCAAGTCCACGGGTCTCACCTGGTTCGATCCGGTGGCGGCCATCGCCATCGCCGTGCTCATCGTGTGGACCTCCTACAGGCTGATCGTGGACTCCGGCCGCGTGCTGATGGACCAGTCACTGCCGGAGCAGGAGCTCGAGCAGATCCGCACCTGCGTCAAGGAACACTGTGGCGACCTGATCGTCGGCTACCATGCCTTGCGCACGCGGCGCGCCGGCAGCCGTCGCCACATCGACCTGCACGTCACCGTCGACGACTCGCTGAGCGTCGTGGAGGCGCACGAGATCGGCCACCACATCTCGCGCGACATCCGCGACTGCCTGCCCAACGTCGAGGTGCTGGTGCATGTGGAACCACGGGCGCGTGACCGCGAGGACGGCAGCTGACCGCGGTCGCGCCACCCTGCACAGCGCTTGCGCAGTCGGCGCTGTGGCCCTACTTGAGGAACGGCAGCGGCAGCGCCGTCACCACCAGGGCGGCGCTGAGCAGTATCAGCACCACGCTGAACGTCCAGGCGATGCCGTTGTAGACCCTGCCGTTGACGTGGTCGCCCATGATCGCCGGGTCGTTCACGATCCTCAGCACGAAGATCAGGATGATGGGCAGCAGGATGCCGTTGACGTCCTGGCTGAGCAGCATCACCGACACGAGCGGCAGGCCGGGGATGATCGCCACCGCGGCAGGCAGGAAGACGAACGTCGTCAGCAGCCTGTTGAAGGCGGGCGCCTCGCTGAAGCCGGCGTCGACGCTGGCCTCGAAGCCGAAGGCCTCGCAGAAGGCGTAGGCGGTGGCCAGCGGCAGGATGCAGGCGCCGAGGATGCTGACGTTCAGCAGGCCGATGCCGAAGAGCGTGCTCGCCAGGCGGCCCGCGAGCGGCGCCAGCGCGCGGGCGGCATCCTCCGCGGTCTGCACCACGGTGTGCTGGGCGAAGAGCGTGGCCGCGCAGGCGACGACGATGAAGAAGTCGATGCCGTCCGTGAACACGGCCCCGAGGAACACCTCGAGCCTGGTGTAGGCGTACTCCCTGACCGAGATGTGTTTGTCCACCACGTAGGCTTGGATGAAGAACTGGCCCCATGGCGTCATGGTGGTGCCGATGGCGGCGATGACGGTCAGCAACCATGCGCTGTCGAGCTGGGCGCTGGGGACCACCACGTTGCGCCCAGCCTCTCCCCAGTCAGGATGGGCGAGGAAGCCCGACACCACGTAGAGCAGGTAGATCGACGTGAGGATGAGGAAGACGCGCTGGACGCGCTTGTAGTTGCCGCGCGTCACCAGCAGCCACACGCCTACCGCCACGGGTGGCACGGCCGCCCAGGAGGGCACGTTCGCGAGGCCGAACGCCGAGGCGATACCGCTGAACTCGGCCACCGTGGTGCCGAAGTTGGCGACCAGCATGGCGAGCATGGCGAAGGCCGTGACCTTCATGCTGAAGCGCTCGCGGATGAGCGCCGCCAGGCCCTTGCCGGTGACGGCGCCCATCCGCGCCCCCATCTCCTGGGTCACGGCGAGGATGGGCGTGATCAGCAGCAGCACCCAGAGCAGCGAATAGCCGTACTTCGAGCCGACCACCGACCACGTGGTGATGCCGCCGGCGTCGTTGTCCGAGGCGGCGGTGATCAGACCCGGCCCCAGCAGGCCGAGGAAGACGAACAGGCGGGTGCGCCCGAGGCGCCGGAACGCGACTCCGGCGCCTCTATATGAGAAGCGACGGAGCGGCATCTTTCACTTCAGTGGAAGATGCGCGGCAGCCGCTTCTTCCAGGCTAATGGGAGGACGAGGTCGATGGCGTCGTCGATGGTGACGATGCCGTGGAGCACGTTCTGTTCGTCGACGACGGGCAGGGCGAGCAGGTTGTACTTGGCGATCAGCTGGGTGACCTCTTCTTCGCCGGCAGCGGTGCGCACCGCCACCGGGTCGGACGTCATGAACTCACGCACCTTCTTGAGCGGCGGCACCGTCAGAAGGTCGCGCAAGCTGAAGACGCCGAGCAGGTGCTCGCCCCGGTCGACCACGTAGATGTAGTAGACCGTCTCCACCTCGGGCTCCTGCTCGCGCAGGCGCTCGATGGCCTCGGCGGCGGTGATGTCGGGCGGCACGGTAGCCACCTCGGTGGTCATGATGCCGCCCGCCGAGTGCTCCGCATAGGCGAGCAGCTCGGTCACGTCCTCCCGGTCGTCCTTCTCCATCAGCGTCAGCAGCCTGGCTCGGCGCTCGTCGGGCAGGTCGGCCAGCAGGTCGGCGGCGTCGTCGGGACTCATGTTGCCGAGCAGCTCCGCCGCCCTGGCATCCGGCAGGTCGGCCACCAGCGCCGCCTGGAACGAGGGATGCATCTCCTCGACTGCCTCGGCCGCGACCTCGTCCTCGAGGGCTTCGAGCACGGCGGCGCGCTCTTCCGGGGTGAGCTCGTGGGCGATGTCGGCGATGTCGGCGGGGTGCAGCAGCGAGAGGCCGCCGCGCGGCACCGTGAGCCGCACCGAGAGGGCGTCGGTCTCGGCGAGGTCGACGTTGCGCCAGTCGATGAGGTGCGGCTTGCTCTTCTTGGTGAGCCGATCGGCGACTTTCGCGAGGCCGACGCGCCGCATGAGGGCGTTACTGCTCACGTCGACGGCCGCCACGTGCAGGCTGGGCCCGGTGCGCGTCAGCTGGATGTCGTTGACGCGGATGAGCTTGCGGCCGTCGCGGTCGACGAGCTGCTTGTCGAGGAACGTCTCGCCGAGCAGCAGCTCGCCCGGCTCGAGGGAGCGGTCGCCCAGCGTGGAACCCGGCTCGCGCAGCAGGCAGCCCGACTCCTCGAGGCTGGCGACGGCCGCCCACGGTACCAGCAGCCGGCGGTTGCGGCGCTTCACCAGCAGCGCCGTGACCCGCGGGTAGGTGGCCTGCGAGGAGACGACGAGGTCCGAGAGCGTGCCGACGGTGAGGTTGCCGGCGTCGCGCACGGGCTGACCGAGCAGCCTGCTCAGAAAGAACACCGTCTCACCTCCTCAGCGTCGCGATTTGCTGCAGCTCATGCAAAAGCCTCTCCCGCAGGAGAGGCTCCAAACGTGCGCGCAGGGCGTGGGGAGGGGCATCCTCACTCGTCCAAAGCTTTAGCACGGCACACCGTAGAGGAGCTGACGCCCTCAGCCGTTTCGGGCAAGACCTTGTACCGGTAATGCCTGTTCTACCCGTTGGCGTCTCTGGACGTTTCCGGGCAACGGCCTCTATGTGTGCTGGAGCCTCACCTAACGAGGATTCGGGGCCAGTCTCGAAAGCTATGCCGCGTGCAGGTGGGTGTCAAGGCGACCACCCCCATAGGGGCGCCGACCGCCGGCATCGGTGCTAGAATCACGCCGCCCTGCCAGCTTGCAAGGAGGCTTGGCCGCCCGCCGGCCCGCACACACCACTCATGATCATCACCGTCACGCCCAACGCCGCCGTCGACAAGACACTGACGGTACCCAACTTCCAGACCGGCTTCCGGCACCGCGCCAGCGAGAGCCTCACGCTCCCGGGCGGCAAGGGCGTCAACGTGGCGCGCGCCATCAAGACGCTCGGGCAGCCGGTCATCGCCACCGGCCTGGTCGGCGGTCGCACCGGACAGCAGATAGTCGAAGCGCTCAACCGCGAGGCCATCCTCACCGATTTCGTGCGTATCGCCGACGAGTCGCGCACGTCCACCGCCGTCATCGACCCTACCAACAACAGCCAAACGGAGATCATCGAGTACGGCCCGATGGTCGCCGCACAAGAGCTGCAGGCGCTGCTCGACGAGATCGACCACCTTGCCAAAGGTGCACAGTACGTGGTC
>Ga0315282_10015905_pt1 | contig 11047 bp, 10 predicted proteins | sample YL17G07_20_MG_FD_203693 | JGI IMG/M metagenome (GOLD analysis project Ga0315282, IMG submission 203693) | Sediment microbial communities from Yellowstone Lake, YNP, Wyoming, USA - YL17G07_20 | ecosystem: Environmental > Aquatic > Freshwater > Lake > Sediment | place: USA: Wyoming | collected...
CCGACATCACGTAGTTACAAAATCTCCTTTAACAGGGGCTTACACGGAATCGGATTCGGGAGGAACCTGGGGCCCCTTCCTCAAACGAGCCGGGTTCGACGGAATCGTGGTTACCGGCAAGGCCAGCAAACCAGTTTACCTCTGGGTGGCAGACGGAAAAGCGGAGATCCGTGACGCCTCCCGCTTCTGGGGGATGGATACCTATGACCTGGATGGGGCCATCCGGAAAGAGACGCGGGAGGAGGCGGTCGTGGCCTCGATTGGCCCGGGAGGGGAGAAGGGGGTGCGGTATGCCAGCATAATGAACGATGGCAAGGAGGCCCGGGCCGCCGGACGGGGAGGGGCAGGCGCCGTCATGGGCTCGAAAAACCTGAAGGCCATCGCCGTGCACGGAAGCCAGCAGGTGGAGATTGCGAACTTAGAGGGGCTGCGGGCATCATTGAAAGAGATCAGCCCGATGGTCGCTAAAAACACTGAAGGGATGCGGAGGAACGGCACCGCTGGGGGCCTGGCCACCTTCGAAGCCCTGGGCAGCCTTCCCCTTCAGAACTGGAAATACCAGGGCCGGTGGGAGCAGGGGGCAGCAAGGATCGCTGGCCCGGCCATGACCGAGAGGATCCTCACGGGCAATTATTTCTGCGAGAAATGTGTTATTGGTTGCGGGCGAAGAGTCAAGGTCGATACGGGACCCTTTGCTCCGGTTGAAGGCGCTGGCCCCGAGTATGAGTCCGTGGCCATGCTGGGCAGCCTCTGCCTGGTGGAGGATATGGAAGCGATCGCCAAGGCCAACGAGATTTGCAACCGTTACGGGATTGACACGATCTCCTGCGGAGGGGCCATTGCCTTCGCCATGGAAGCCTACGAAAAGGGGTTGATCACCAAGAAAGATACGGGTGAACTGGAACTCCTCTGGGGGCGGGGCGATGTGATGGTCAAGATGGCAGAAAAAATCTGCAAGCGCGAGGGCCTGGGCTACTTGTTAGGAGAAGGCGTTCGGATCGCAGCCGAGAAAATCGGGAAAAATGCTGTTGAATTTTCCTTACATGTGAAAGGGCAGGAGGTTCCCGCCCACGATCCCCGGTGTTACAACGCCGGAGCGGTGGGCTATGCAACCATTAACCGGGGGGCATGCCATCTCGGTTTCAGCCATGTTTTTGAGCGGGTGTTGACTATGCCCGAGATCGGGATCGATCAACCCCCGCCCAGGCTGGACGTAAAGGGCAAAGGAGAAGTTGCAGCCAAGACGCAGAATATCATGGGTCTCTTCGATTCGTTGAAAGTCTGCAAGTTCACCATGTTTGGCGGCCTTAAAATGACCCCCATTTTAGCCTGGTACAATATGGTGACCGGGATTCCCATGACTATGGATGAACTGTTGAAAACTGGAGAGAGGGTTTTTAACCTGAAGAGAATGTACAACGTACGCTGCGGGATCAGCCGCAAGGATGATACGCTTCCGGCTCGTTTCCTAACATTGAAGCACGAAGGCGAGGGCCTGACTCCAAGCCTGCCGCCGCTGGGAGAGATGTTGGCTGATTACTACAAATTCCGTGGCTGGAGTGAGGATGGGATTCCCACCCCGGAAAAGTTGAAGGACCTGGGTCTGTAACTCAGTCGGCAAATGCCCAAGGCGGATTAGAGAATTAGGGATCCAGAATCGGCCATTTGCCCCCAATCGCGTAGCATTTCATCCGGGCGGACCCCCTTGATGGTCCGCCTTTTTCTTTTTATTTTATCTTTCCCGAATGCTCCCGGGCTGTAAGGGCGGCCCGGTTTATTGGCCGGGGGTTGATGAACGGCTTTTTTAGAAGGAAGCGGCAAGGCCGTCAATGGGATTGAGAAAACCTAAATGCTCGGATAGAATAGATCCAAGATGACGCGCTTGAGAATGGGAGCTCGGGGCAAGAGGGACAGAAGAATTCGAAGGGCTTTAATCGCCGTCTTCCTCCTCTTTTTGATTCTCTCCTTTGCTATTTTTTTGCTTCTGCGAACGGTACCGACAGAAAAAAAGCCTGATCGCCAGATCGTCCGTTTACCCATCCCCAAGGTGGCGGTCGAGGCTCCTCGTCTTTCTCCGCCCCGCCTGGCCTTCATCATAGACGATATGGGATACAACCCGGATAAGTTGAGGGAGATGATGGCGGCAGGAAGGCCGATGACCTTCTCCATTCTGCCCGGGGCCCCCCATGCCCGGGAAGTTGCCCTCATGGCCCATCAACAGGGGTCAGAGGTTATGCTCCATCTTCCCATGGAGCCGAAGCGGGGGGAGCAGTATTCACTGGAAAAAGATACGGTGTCTGCAGGGATGAAGCCCGAAAGGGTGCAAAGCATATTGCGGGAAGCCCTGAAGCGGGTTCCCCATGTCCGGGGAGTGAACAATCATATGGGGTCCAGGGCCACCGAGGACCCGGGAGTGATGCAGACCTTGATGGAAAACCTCGGGAAGGAGGGGCTTTATTTTATCGATAGCCAGACCAGCCCCCATTCGCTGGGGCTAAAGACAGCCCGACGGGCAGGGGTATCCTGCGGGCGCAATGACCAATTCATTGATCATGAGAAAAATTTACCCGCCATCAAGGAAGCGATCCGCACCGCCATCAAGAAAGCAAAACGGGAAGGAAAAGCTGTGGCCATCGGCCATCCTCATTCGTTAACAGCCCTGGCCATTCAGGAGATGCTCCCGGAGATCGAGAAGGAAGGAATCCAGCTCGTTTTCGCATCCGAGGTTGTGGGATGAAAAGGGGTTTTCTTTTCCTGTGCCTTTTTTTGGTCCCGGGGATGGTTCCTGAAGTCTTTGGGGCTTCCGAATTGTTGGACATCCGGCACTGGTCAGCGCCCGACCACACCCGAGTAGTCATTGACCTGGACCGATCGCCTGCCTATGAGGTTCCGACCCCAGCGGACCCTTTGATCCTGTCCGTTTACCTCCGGGGCGTTCTTCCCGGGAGAAAGCAGGAAGTTTCTATCAACGATCGGATAATCAGCAAGATGAGGGTTGAGCCCGTGGGTGCCGAGGGTGTGCAAGTGGCCCTGATCCTGATCCGCCCAGCGCGGTGGAATATCTTCGTCCTGAAGCGCTACTTAGACAAACCGGACCGATTGGTCATCGATGTCTTTCGGCCAGACCTGGAAGAGAAGGAAAAAGCAGAACGGCAGGTCAGTCAGGAATTAAAGGGCAAGAAAACAAAGATCGTCGTCCTCGACCCCGGCCATGGCGGTGAAGACCCCGGAGCCATCGGCCCCCGGGGAATCCGGGAAAAGGACATCGCCCTGGCTCTGGCGAAAAGATTGCAAAAATCTCTGGACCAGACCGAAGAAGTCAAAGCCTTCCTGACGCGCCGCGGCGATTATTTCATCTCATTAAATGACCGGATTAGAATTGCGCAGGAATACGGAGCGGACCTTTTTATCAGCCTCCACACCAACGGAAGTTCCAAACGTCAGACCCGCGGCACTTCAATCTACTGCCTCTCTCTCAAGGGAGCCAGCGATAAGGCCGCCCAGCTCTTGGCCCAGAAGGAAAATGCCTCGGACATGGTGGGGGGCATCTCTCTAACTTCCCAGCGCAGAGACCTGGACTCGATTTTATTGGACCTGGAACAGACCCATACGATTAATGAAAGCCTGCATTTAGGGGGGTTGGCCCTCAGTGCGCTCAGCCGGGTCAACGTTCTTCAATTCACCAAACCGCGGCAAGCGGGTTTCGCGGTTCTCAAAGCACCGAACATCCCGTCCATTCTGGTTGAGGCGGCCTACGTCACTCATCCTGTTGAGGAACGATTCCTGGAGAGAGAGGGCTTCCATCTGAGTTTCACCCAGGCGGTCGTATCGGCAGTGAAGAAGTTCATACCTTTGCTGGCGAGAAAGGAGGAAGAAGGCCCGCAACGGGCGTCAAAGTAAAGCCTCCAGGACCGGGGGCATGAAAAGGCTCGGGAAAGGCCGGATGGGAATCATGGATTCCGGAACCGGGTTCAGGAAGAAGGGAAATATATGGAAAAAGAAATAGAGAAAGAGCTGGGGCCTGCTTGCGCGTATTGTAACGCCAAAGTGAGGCTTTGCCGGTCGGAAGAGGGGGAAGGACCAGCCTTTTGCCCGACGAAAACCAAGGCAAGAGAAAACCAGGTCGCCCTGCAAAAATATGCAGATCCAGAGACCATGGACTTTGCGAGGGCTGCTTCCCTGCAGGAGGCGGAATGTTACCTCCGGCGAGAGGAGAAGCCCTTTGTGCCCCGTCCTTCGAAAACGCGAGTAGAGGAGATTGTCGAGTTTGCTCAAAAAATGGGCTACCGAAAATTGGGGGTGGCTTTCTGCTTCGGCCTTTTCTCCGAGGCTGCCACTTTCGTGCGCATTCTGGAAAAACATGGGTTTGAGGTTATCTCGGTCTGCTGCAAAGTCGGGAGAGTTCCAAAGGAATTCTTAGGGCTCGGGGACGGTGAGAAGGTGAGGCCGGGAACCTATGAGACGATGTGCAACCCGATCACCCAGGCGGAGATCCTCAATGATGCTGGAACAGAGTTCAATGTCCTGGTGGGTCTTTGCGTCGGCCACGATGCTTTATTCCTGAAACATGCCAAGGCTCTGAATACTGTTCTGGTGGTCAAAGATCGTATGCTGGGCCATAACTCGGTTGCGGCCCTCTACGGGATCAAAGGATACTTTTATCGCCTTATGAACCCTTGAGGATAGGTTCTCAGGGGTGAGTCCCGAAGGAAGAAAGCAAGACTGGAAGGGGAAGCCTTTGAAAGATCTGATTTTTCAGCGAGTAATGGTCGTCTTTGCTCACCCAGATGATGCGGAAGTCCAGTGCGCGGGGACGGTGGCCCGTTGGATAGAGGATGGAAAAACAGTAACATATGTAATTTTGACCAGAGGGGATAAGGGAACGCAAGACCCGGGGATGACCCAGGAGGCTTTGGCCGAACTACGTCGAGAAGAACAACTGAGAGCTGCCCAGGAACTGGGAGTGAAAAAAGTCCTCTTTCTGGAAAACGGAGATGGCGAACTGGAAGTAACTCTGGAACGGCGGAGGGTGTTGGCCCGGATTATTCGGCAGCATCAGCCGGAAGTTCTGATTACCCATGACCCTTGGATGCGCTATCAGTTGCATCCCGATCACCGGGCCTCCGGGACATTAGCGCTGGATGCCATGATTTCGGCCCGTGACCGCCTATACTTCCCCGATCAGATCGATCAGGGGTTACAGCCATGCCGTGTTCGCTGGGTGGATATTGAGTCGACCTTCGAAAAAAAGATCAAGGCCCTGGGGCAGCATCGGAGCCAGGTAAGCCAGTGGCCAAATTGGGAAGGATGGCTTCGAAGGCGGGCGGAGAATGCCGGCTCCTCTCAGGGATTGAAGTTGGCCGAACCTTTCAAGCTGCTTGTGGTAAGTTGAAAGACCTGAAAGAAACGAGACACGAGAAATCATCCATCAACCGGCAGGCAAAGAATATGGTCGCGGCGTGAAACTATTCAATGCCTGGCCAGTAATGGGGAATCGATCATTTTAAACGACCGAATCTATTTTTGGGGGTCGATGAGAAGGGAGGGGCCATTGTGGACAACTGGTTGAAAGGAAAGAAGGCGATCGTCGTAGGGGAAAGAGATGGTGTTCAGGGTCCGGCCATTGCCAAATGTTTAAAGGCGGCGGGTGCAGACATACTCTTTTCCGTGACAGAATGTTTTGTTTGAACGGCTGCGGGAACCATGGACGTGGAAAGCCAGGCGAACATCAAGAACCTCGCTGAAAACGAGAGAAAAAATGGCCAGACCCCTGATAGTATCATTGTCGTGCTGGGCGCCAGTGATATTGAAGGGGCTGAAATTTCAGCGGAGACTGTGACTCTTGGTGACCCGAGCTTTACCGGTCCATTGGCCGGGGTCTCGTTGGGACTCCCCGTGTACCATATTCTGGAACCGGAGCTTAAGGAAGCAATCCCCCAGGAGGTCTATGAAGAAAATGTGGGAATTTGGGTCATGGTTGCCGATGTGGAGGAAATCGGAAAGCGCTTTAAAGCGATCCGGGAAAAGGCTGCCCAAGGCTCTTAACATCGGAAGAGGACTTTTGGGGGTGGGATCGGCCTTTTCCAAGGCGAAGTTCCTTCACCGGATAAGATTCTGGGGAGAACCGCAGACAGCCCGGTTTATAACCCCCACTTGCTTCAGAAAGCCGGTGATCCGATGAGCGATAGGGATTCCTCAATATCGTTGTAACTAAGTGTGGGAGTAGTATCTTGCAGCAACCTCGGTTCCAGTCGCGCCTTGAAGGCCTTCGTGGGACTATCGGGTGTAATTTTTTTCGGGAAGGGGATGGAGAAGAGCCCTAAAGATAAGGAGGTCCCATGCCGGTCGAGGTGAACAGTGAAAATTATGAGCGGGAAGTCATCCAAGCCAACAAACCGGTCCTGGTTGATTTTTGGGGGCCGCAGTGCAGGCCCTGCCTGGCTTTGTCTCCTCACATTGACCGACTGGCCGAGGCCTACAGGGATAAAGCGAAGGTTACTAAACTTGATGCCTCCAAGAACAGACGTCTCTGTTTAAGCTTGAAGGTAATCGGGTTACCCACATTTCTTTTTTACAAAGACGGGAGAGAGGTAGGCCGCCTTTCCGGTGGCGACCTCAAAATAGCGGATATCGAAAAAACCCTAAAAGAGGTTATCGAATAAACGGGATCTTCTAGAAATCAAACTCAGGGTATCGCCGGAATGGAAACCCATGCCTGATTCTTTTCACGATCTGGTTATTGTTGGCGGAGGGCCGGCTGGCCTGACCGCCGGGCTTTATGCTGCCCGTTCCAGACGGGAGGCGGTCCTTGTTGAAAAACTCAGCCCGGGAGGACAAGTTCTAACCACAGAATGGATAGAAAACTATCCAGGCTTTCCCGATGGGATCGGGGGCCTGGAAATGATATGGGACATCAGACCCTTGATTGTCCAGAAGAACCCATAACAGGGCCCAGAATCCTCCCGGGCGTCATAAACGATAGGAGCAAATAAAGAGTGACAGTGGTGATCAAAGAAGTTGCTTATATCCTGGTAAACGTACCCGATTTGGTACGCTACGGGTCCAAGCCGTTTCGAGATATCCCCGAGAAGGAGGGTCTCTTAGAAGAAATTCAGGTTCATCTGCGCAGCTATGAGGAGGTGATCCGCTACGCTCCCCATCAGGTTTTCATCGGCAACAGACATCCGGACGAGTTGAACACCATTCCCAAACCCTGGTACGAGCATCTGCTTCCCGACGGGAGACGGCATGGACCCTTCGGGGAAATCATGCCGGAAGAAGAATTTTATGGATGGCTTAAGGGGGCAGATGATTTTGACCTGCTCTGGCTGGATCGGGATTTTGTTGGGCGGGTCCGGGAAAAGTTTGCCGCTCATCTATTTATCCGGGAACCCCAGGTAAAGAAGTTAGGGGAAGGTGTGCCCTTGGAAAAAATAAAAGAGATTATCCATCGGGGGGCTGCCGTGCCGGTCCATTACCAGGGGAAGATCGTTGGATCACTGCGCCGGGACCACGATAAAGACGATACCCTGAAGGCCGAGGTTCTCCTGGAGAACCTGATCGCCAAAGCTTCGGGTTCCCTGGCGATGCTGCATCTTTTCCGCAGGGCCAATATGGGACCGGCGGATATCGATTTTGTCCTGGACTGCACGGAGACCGCCATAGGGGACCGCTACAATCGCGGGGGCGGCAGCCTATCCAAAGCCATGGCGGAGATGTGCGGCTGCGTGAATGCGACGGGCAATGACATTCGGGCGTTTTGTTGCGCCCCTGTCCATGCCCTGATCAATGCCGCCGGCATGGTGGGCGCGGGGATCTTTAAAAATGTGGTGGTGGCCGGAGGGGGCTGTCTGGCGAAAGTGGGAATGAAGTATGCCTCCCATTTGAAACATCGGATGCCCATTCTGGAGGATGTCTTGGCCGGGATCGCGATTTTGATTACCCAGGATGATGGCCGGAGCCCTGTTCTGCGGCTGGATTCTGTGGGCAAGCATGATGTGGGGGCGGGCTCGGCTCAGCAGGCCATCATGACCTCCCTGGTTCTGAAACCTCTGGCAAGGCTGGGCATGAAGATGACCGATGTCGACAAATATGCCACTGAAATGCACAATCCGGAGATCACCCTTCCGGCGGGTAGCGGCGACACGCCCGCGACCAACTACAAAATCATAGCCTCTCTGGCGGCTTTAAATAGGCAGATCGATAAGACGGAAATCAATCGCTTTGTCCTGGAACGGGGGATGCCGGGCTTTTCTCCCACTCAGGGTCATATCCCAGCCGCGGTCCCTTTCTTGGGGCATGCACTCGAAGCGATGAAGAAAGGCAAGATGAAAAGAGCCGTGTTTGTGGCCAAAGGCAGCCTTTTCTTGGGCAGAATGTCCCAGTTGTCCGATGGGATGTCTTTTTTGTTAGAAGCCAATGACCGCTACGAGAAATAGGAAGGAATGGATTGCAAGATTTGGCCCGTGCTCTTCGCCCTAGCTGCTCGGGCGGGGGAGGCGGGAATGTCACTCAGGTTCATGGCATGTCCATCGCAATGTCGCGGCTGCTCAACAAGCTTAGCGGCCACACCGGTGTCTGGGCAAGGTCATCCTGGGAGGCGGCTACCCTCGCCTCATCGGTAAGGGACTTTTGATGATGCCAAATCCCGCATTGGCCTCTTCAATTCCCCTTTTATTATCCTTCTGTTCCACTCCACCCTCGCTCCGCGCCTGGGTATTCGGGCTGACCTTCCTAACGATAAGAGGGATGAGGAATGGGTAAAGGGGAGGTTTGCAAAATCCTGGGTTGCCGGGAAAGGGGGTCATTTTTTTCTTGACATTAAATTTTGTATGTTGTATTTAAGATACAGAATTTAAAACGGTGAGACCGAATTGGTAAAGAAGAAGAATTTATCCGGTTATTTCGACCAGATCAAGAAACCCAAATCCCTGAATGAGATTACCTACCGGCAGCTAAAAACCGCCATCATCGAAGGCAAACTGGCCCCCGGGGAACTCTATACAGAATTGGGCTTGGCCAAGTCGCTGGGGATTTCACGAACGCCGGTGCGGGAAGCGCTCTTGCGGCTGGCTACGGAGAATTTTATCATTTTTCACCCCCGGAGAGGCATGTCGATCAACCTCTTCACGCCGGAAGAAGTGGAAAATTTGTATGAGTTGCGGCAGGCTTTGGAGGAGACCGCGTTTTCGAAAATTGCCGGCAATCTGACGCCCGAGCAGATTCAAGAGGTTAAAAATATCATCCGGGAGCAAGAGAATAGCGAAAAAAGCTTCTCCAAACATGACCGCAAGTTTCATCTATTCCTCATCGAGGCCCATGGGAATCGCTTTGTAACCCAGACCTACAACAACCTTTTGGATTACATTACCATTCTCATCCGGAAGACTCTGATGCAGAAAGGGAGAGCCAAAGAAGCCATCCGGGAACACCGGGAGATCCTGGAATCCTTGATCCGGGGGGATGCCCGGAGGACCCAGGAGGCCGTTACGAGGCATCTGCAGAATAGCAAAATGAGCGCCTTAGAAAGAATTGCGCGGATTAAAAATGAACTTCTGTCGGCTGGAGAATGACCCGGAGCATGATCCAGGGCGAGTCGGGGGCAGAAAATGCTTATCCCCCCGACAGGGGCTGGAAATGTTTTATTAACCCAAACCAATAAGGAGGAAACGAGATGAGAAAAAAGAGTGTCACAGGGGGCTTTCTACTGGCGATCGTTTTTTTACTGTCGCTAAGCTTGGGTGGAGTGTCCCCGGCTTTTGCCGAAACCGTCTATGTGGCCTGCATCGATGATTTTAGCGGCCCCTTTGCCTATTCCGGCAAAGTTTATTTGCAGGGAGTAAAATTGGCCCTGAAAGATGCTCATTATAAAGTGCTGGGCAAGGACATCGAATTGATCACCCGGGATACAGAATTAAAACCCCCCATCGGGGTAAAGAAATTGAGAGAGGTGGTCGAGAAATATCATCCCTTTTTCGTTTTTCAATCGGAATCGAGTTCCGTGGGCCTGGCCATGGCTCAGGAAGCTTTGAATTTAAAAACCCCAATTTTTGTAGAGGGGTTTGCCACCCAGATTACCGGCCTGGAGTGCAACCGCTATGTATTTCGCTGGGATGCCCCCAATTATGCCGGGTCGCGGTCGGGGCTGGTTGCCTTTTTAAAGCTGCATCCCAAAGTAAAAACCTTCTATGCCATTGTGGACAATAATGCCTCCGGAAACGACATGTTCGAGCAGCAAAGCGAAATCATCAAGGCGCATGGAGGCAAAATCATTAAGAAAGTCTCCGTGCCTTTGGGGAACGCAGATTTTAGTTCCCATTTGACCGAGGCCCTGAGCCTGAAACCGGATGCCCTTCTCTTTGATTGTTATGGAACGGGAAACACGAATCTTACCAAGCAGATTTATGAGTTCGGGATTTCCAAAAAGATGCCGGTGATGAGCGGTTTCGGGGGCATGACCATGCTGCGGGGGCTGCCCCCCGATGCACCGGCGGGCATCTACTATGGAATCAACTGGTGGCATACCTATGATAACAAATGGACCAAAGATTTCGTCGTGAAATATAAGAAGGAGTATGGAGAGAATCCCGAAGATCTTGCCGTGGCCGGTTATATGGGCGCGTGGCTGGTCCTGCAGACCGCAGAAAAGGTGAAGAGCCTAAAAACAAAAGATCTGATCCTGGGACTGGAAAAATTCGGAGAATTCGACGGGCCTACGGGAAAGGAATCCCTGCGTCCCTGGGACCATCAGATTGTTCATGCCTTTTTGGTCGGGAAGGGGAAGAGCGCCAGCGCCAAAAAAGAGAGCGACGATTATTTGGAAATTGTGGGCAACGCCAAGGTATACCCCAATACCACGGCTCAGGAGAGCACCTGCAAATTCAAAGTGAAGGATGACGATCTTTAATTGATCCCGGCTGCGGATGGCCCCGGGATCTTAGGGGGCCATCCGCCAACTGCCCGCAGGCGAGAGGAGAACTTTTTTGAGTGAGATGATTCTGGCCCAGGTGATTAACGGGTTTTGCTGGGGGATGATTCTGGCCTTGCT
>Ga0315282_10015906_pt1 | contig 11046 bp, 8 predicted proteins | sample YL17G07_20_MG_FD_203693 | JGI IMG/M metagenome (GOLD analysis project Ga0315282, IMG submission 203693) | Sediment microbial communities from Yellowstone Lake, YNP, Wyoming, USA - YL17G07_20 | ecosystem: Environmental > Aquatic > Freshwater > Lake > Sediment | place: USA: Wyoming | collected...
TCCTGATCAGAAAGGACAATCGGTTCAGCTCTTCGGCTCATGCAGCGCATGATACCCAAAGGGCTAGGATAAGTAAAGCTATTTATGACGCACTACACTAGTAGACTCCCAAACGTAAGGCTCGAGGCTGACAAGCCGGCAGTGGGCCCAAGCCCTGTGCCACTCAAGGTCACCGTTTGGGGGCTGTTGAGGGCGTAGTCCGTAAGCATGAGTGTGCCGTTTTGGGGCCCGAACACAGTGGGTTGGAAGCTTATATTGATAGTGCAACTGGCGTTGGCGGCAACGGAGGGAAGGCAATTATTACTTTGCGTCCAGCCGCTCGAAATCACCAAACTGGTGATGTTCAGCGCCACAGGGCTGGTATTCGTGAGGGTCACGGGTTGGGAGGTGCTCGTGGTCCCAACAAGCTGACCATTGAAACTCAGGCTCGTGGGAGAGACATTGGGAGCGGAGAGGATTCCAGTGCCAGTCAGTTGGACGGTCTGAGGGCTACCGAGTCCGTTGTCGGTGATGGTCACAGTCCCGGTGCGGCTGCCTGTCGCCGTCGGCTTGAAAGTGACATCAATGGTGCATTTGGTTCCGGGCGCCACCGTTCCTCCGCCGTAAGGGCACGAGCTGCCCGTAGTGACGAGTGCAAAGTCTCCGCTGGCGATAATGCTCGTAAGGTTCAGGACGGCATCGCCGCTGTCGGTTAGGGTCACACTTTGTTCAGGGCTCGTTGCGTTGACAAGCACCCCTCCGAAGCTCAGGCTACTGCCGGAGAGACCTGCTGCTGCTGGTACCGGGAAGAGTTTCGCCACGAAGGCGTCCTCACCGCCGCCGTTGCCGGGCTCGAGCGGGTTGGCGGTGGGGAAATTGGTGGAGCCAGTGTACCCCGTGACGTAGGCGTTGCCGGAGGTATCGACAGCGATGCCTTGGCCAGAGTCCTGACCACTGCCGCCCAGGTAGGTGGAGTAGAGGAGCGCGCTGCCGGTGGGATTCAACTTGGCCACAAAGGCGTCCTGCCCGCCGCCTAAGCTGGGCTGGAGTGTGTTGGCGGTGGGAAAATCGGTCGAGCGAGTGGAGCCCGTGACGTAGGCATTGCCCGTAGCGTCCACCGCGATGCCGTTGCCCTAGTCACCCCCGCTTCCTCCCAGGTAGGTGGAGTAGAGGAGCGCGCTGCCGGTGGGATTCAGCTTGGCCACAAAGGCGCTGCCCAAGCTGGGCTGGAGTGGGTTAGCGGTGGGGAAATCCTTCGAGCCAGTCATCCCCGTCACGTAGGCATTGCCGGAGGAATCGACGGTGATGCCCATACCCGAGTCACTACTATAGCCGCCCAGGTAGGTGGAATAGACCAAGGCGGATCCGGCGGCATTCAGCTTGGCCACAAACGCGTCGTCGCCGACGCCGCCGCCGCCGGTCACCTCGCACGTCATGCTGATCGGAGGCTCGCAACTTTGGTTCGCCCCCTGTAACGGGTTCGCGGTGGGAAACTCGAGGGTCGAGATAGTTGATCCCGTCACGTAGGCGCTGCCGGACGAATCAACGGCAATGCTGTTGCCCTGATCAGCAAAATTGCCGCCCAAGTAAGTGGAGTAGCTCAGCACCGGGTCAATCACGACGGCTCGCTTGGGATCGTACCCCGCCACGCGGAAGCCCACCTCGTTGTTGCTCGCCAGCACGAAAGAACAGTGACGAGTGGCAAGTGACGAGTGACGAGCGTCAAGACCGGACGCCGCATCTACACGGGCTCGGTTGGTTGACGATTGAAGACGGCGGTCATAGACCGCCGCCACAGCCGGTTGATAGACCACCGGCTTTCGGAAGCGCACCTCGCCGTCGCCCACCATCAACACCAAGTCGCCGCTGGCCGCGTCGACGCGCATTCCGTCCGCGCCCGCGAAGCTCAGCTTGATCTGGTTCGGGTCGGCGCCCGGCGCAACGACGAAGTCATACTCGAGTTGGCCGCCCTGGTTGCCGTAATAAGCCAGGTCAACGCCGGGATAGACATCACGGTATTTCACTTTCGCATAGCTCACCACATTGGTGCGCCACTTCTTGGGGTCGTTGCCGATGAAGTAGTTGCTGCGGCCGGGAAGCTCGTCGAACCCGACGACACGCCCCTTTGTGTTGCCGCCCGCGAGCCTCATCCGCATCACTTGCGGTGGCTGAGATTCGATTCCCGCTGCCACCGCGCCCTTGCCTGCGTTCGGCTCGGGAACCATTTGGCTCAAGTCGGGAATCAGCGAACGCCACAGTGATTTCCAGTCGGCGGCACGGCTCGGCCAGCGTGCGGTGCGTGGGTGAAACGGCTCAAGCCTGTCGGCGAACCCGAGCTTGCCAAACCGGCTCATGCCGGGCTGGGACTTCCGCAAGGTCAGGACCGCCTCGTCATCGGTGAGAAAAATCGTGTAGCCTCCGCCTCGCGCCAGGAATCGCACCCGGGCGTCGGTCTGGCCATGGTTAGCCTCAAAACTGAGAGGCAGTCGCCCGTAACCCGCAACGAGGCTGGGCAGAGTTTTCGTGGTCGCGGCAGGGACCTGACGGGTAGGGGGAGTATTCTCTGAAGCCTGTATCCTCTGAAGAAGACCAAACCATACGATGGCGAGAAATGAAACGGACACACAAGCGAAGTAGACCGCAATCCGCTTGGTCGCGAACTGCGGGTGAGCAGCGAGCGCGGAAAACATAGGCGCCTCCACGCTGGAGTGGAATTTGACTTGCCACAATATATTCCCCCGGGAAGGCGAATACAAGCGCAATTCTTGCCGGGCGAGGGTTCCGTCAAAGTTGCCGAACTGCATTGGGACAAAGGACCGCAGTGCTAGTGAGTTGGAATAATGCAGTGGGAGTTGCCACGAAGGGGAAGACCGTGAGTAGTCCCGCGCCTGCGGGATGAAACCCACGGACTTCCTGTCTCTTGACAAACTCAATAGATAGGCTACAATCCTAACGTGAAGCTAGGCAAGAGGTCCGGGCCTTGCCGGGAGCACTATGCCGCAAACCTGTTCTTCCCTACTCCCTATTCCCTGTTCCCTATTTTTGCCGGGTAAATCGAAAAAGAATTCTTGAAAATTGAACGAACGACGCGGGAATGTCTATGAAAACAAAGGGTCGCTGTGGAAAACTCGAGGGCGAAGCGGGAATGTCTATGAAAACACAGGTACTTAGCCGCTTAATGCCGGAATGTTGTTGAAAACAAATTGGTTAGGAGTAGGCAAGTGGTCACAGGCGGTAGTGCTGGCGAGACGCCCGCGCTACGTCCTTCGCCGCCCAACGACGGGATTGGTGAGGGTTCCAATGCCCTCCACCGTGACGCTGACCGTGTCACCCGGCTTGAGGTAAATCGACGGCTTCCGGTGATGGCCCACACCCCCCGGCGTGCCCGTCGAAAACAAGTCGCCTACTTCCAAGGTCATTGATTGGGAGAGGTAGCTAATCAGGAACGGGATTTTGAAGATCAGGTCCTTTGTGTTCGCGTCCTGCATGGTCCGCCCGTTGAGCTCGAGTGAGATTCGCAGGCCCTGCGGGTCGGGGATCTCGTCAGTGGTGACAATCCAGGGGCCGGTGGGCCCAAAGGTATCGCAGCTCTTCCCCCGGAACCACTGACCGTCGCCGATTTGAAGATCGCGTGCGCTCACATCATTGAGGATCGTATAGCCGGCGATGTGCTCGAAGACCTTCTCTTCCGGTATGCCCTTCCCTCGCTTTCCAATGACCACGGCGAACTCCGCCTCATAGTCCACCTTGGTGGAGTTGGAAGGGAGAACAATGGGCTCGCCAGGGCCACAGATGGTGTTGTCGGACTTCAGGAAGAATATTGGTTTCTCAGGCGCCTTCTTGGCCTGTTCAGTTAGGTGGGTGTGATAGTTGAGCCCGACGCAGATGATTTTTCCAGGCCGCAGAAGGGGAGCACGCAATCGCACTTGCTCGAGCGGCGTGAAGACACCTCGGGGAAGGCGCGATGGGTCTTGGGAGGCGCTCACGGCATCGAGAATCTCCTCCAGCGCCCGGCGCCACGCCTCGCCCCGCTGGAGCAAATCAATCATGTGGAAAGGGCCGGGTCTTCCCGCAAGCACCATCCTGACAGCCTCTTGCAACCCGGGCTGCGGCCCAACGCCCAGCGAGCCGCTACGAAGCGAGTCGATGAGGAGTCCAATATCCACCACGAAGTCGTCCCGCAGGACGCCCACGCGGTTTTCACCGTTGCTCTCGAACATTACCAGTTTCATTTCGGAACAAGTCTCCTCCCCACTGTAGGGCCGGCCCTTGTCCGTCAATTGACGGATTGGCCGGGCAAGCCCCGGCCCCTGAAGTTTGGATATTTGACAAGCTGTATTAGCCCACAGCATTGTCATTCCGAGCGGAGCGAGGAATCTCGCTCTGATTCTTTCGTCCGCCCACTGGTCCGGCTTGAGGTCCGATTCACCTTGGCGCCGAGCGAGATTCCTCGCTCCGCTCGGAATGACATTTTCACAGCGATGAGACCCGGCTCATGCCGGCGGCGCGCCGGCCAGAACTCGCACCGTCTCGCGCGCCACCATGATCTCCTCATTGGTGTAAACAACCAGCACCGCCACACCGGAATCAGGGCTCGAAATAATGCGGTCCGTCCGGGCAGGCTGGCGGTTGGCCTGGTTATCAAGATGAATTCCGAGGAATTCCATGTCCCGGCAAACTTCCTGGCGAACCCGCCAGGAGTTCTCGCCGATGCCGCCGGCAAAGGCCACGGCGTTCAGTCCTCCCATGGCGGCGGCGTAGGCCCCTATGTATTTCTTGACCTCGTACACCATCACCTCGATAGCCAAGGCGCTCGGCCGCTGGCCTTTTGACGCCGCCTCTTCCAAATCTCGCAGGTCGCTGCTGAGCCCCGAGATGCCGAGCAGGCCTCCTTTCTTGCAGAGGACCTCCCCGACCTGCGCGGGCGTCAACTTCTCCTTCTCTATCACGTGCAGGATCACGAAAGGGTCAAGATCGCCGCAACGCGTGGCGTGCTCGATTCCGGACTGGGCGGAAAAGCCGAAACTTGTGTCCACGGATTTCCCGGCCCGCACCGCACAAATCGAAGAACTGCCACCCAGGTGGCAGGAAACAAGCCGCAGTTCGGATGCGGGCCGTCCAAGAATCTCCGGGACCTGCCGCGCTACATAGCGGTGGGAAGAGCCATGAAAGCCGTAGCGGCGGACGCCGTGCTTTTCCTGCCATGCATGGGGGACGCCGTAGGTATAAGCCCTCTCCGGCATGCTGGCGTGGAAGCCCGTTTCAAAAACCGCCACCATCGGAACTCCGGGCAAAACCTCCCGAAAGATCTGCATGGCCTGGATATAAACCGGGTTGTGGACAGGCGCGACCGGGACAAACTCCTGCATCGCGGCGAGCAACTCGTCATCGATCAGGAAACTTCCGCAGTAGCGCGGGCCACCATGCACGGCTTTGAAACCCACGGCTGAAATGGCGTCCTTCTCCTCGGCCTGCGGGCCGAGATGAGCGAGCTTATCAAGCAGGATTTTGACCGCAGTGCGATGGTCCGGGACCTGCGTCACCTCTTTCACTTCCCTTTCGTCCACGGCATTCCACGTGGTGATCGGAGACTCGGCGCTTCCGATGCGCTCGATCTTTCCTCGCGCCAGAACCTTTTCACCTTCGGTTTCAATGAGTTGATATTTCAGCGACGTGGAGCCGAGGTTTGGAACCAGAATCCGCAAGATGACTCTCCTTGTTGTTTGCTTCGCCTATTAGCCCACACGATTGTCATTCCGATCCGTCAGCCGACGGAGAGGAATCTGGCTCGGAGTCTTTTTCCCAACTACCGCACCGATCCCCCTTGAGCTCTGATCCACCTCGACACAGAGCGAGATTCCTCTCTGCCGGCTGACGGATCGGAATGACAGCGGCCAAAATCCGCTTAGGACGGCTGACGTTGATGGTGCATCAGGAGGAGCGCCAGTGAAATGGAATGAATCTTGGTCTCCGGCGGTTCCGCCCGCGAAAGCACCACAAGCGGCACACGCGCCCCAACGATGATGCCGCCGGACTGCCCCCCGGCGAAATAGGTAATCGCCCGGTACAGAATATTAGCCGCCTCGATGTCCGGAGCAATGAATACATCTGTAGCCTCGACCACCGGGCTCGAGATGGATTTGCGGTCGGCGGCAAAGCGGCTGAGCGGAACATCAAGAGCCAACGGACCCTCCAGATAAGCGCCGGAGATCTGTCCCCGGCGGTTCATCTGCGCCAGCGCCGCCGCGTCCACGGTTGCCGGCATGGCGGGATTGACGAACTCGAGCGCCGCCAGCAAGACCACCTTGGGCTCCCCGATGCCCAGCGCGTGGGCCACCTCGATGGCGTTTCGGCAGATTTCCGCCTTGTTCTCGAGCGTGGGGGCAATGTTGATGGCCCCGTCGGTCATGACCATCAGGCGCGGGATTCGAGGCGTTTGGAAAACAATCACCTGGCTCAATTGTCTTCCGGTTCGCAAGCCACGTTCCTTGTCCAGAACGCCCCTTATCAAGTTGGCGGTCGTCACCTTGCCTTTCATGAGCAGATCCGCCCGGCCTTCCCTTACCAGGTCGATACCCTGGCGGATGGAAGCCTCTTCCCCGGAGGTCGGGATCAGCGACTCGGGGCGTACTTTGTAGCCCACCTTTCGAGCCGCCGCCTCGATCTTGGCGGGTTTCCCAAGCAGAGTCGGCAGCGCCAACCCCAGCGGTTCCGCCTGCGCCAGACTTTCCAGCACGTCGGGGTCGTGCCCCTCGATCACCGCGATTTTCGCAGGACCGAGCTGCCGCGCCCGCTCAATCAATTCCTCAAAGCTGCGGATCATTTCCGTATCTCCAGGTTCAAAGGCACCCACCACCCCCTCGCCCCCTCCTCAAAGAGGAGGGGAATTCCCCTCCTTTGTTAAGGAGGGGCAAGGGATGGTTGTCGCAATGAATTCGCAAAGGCGCCACGCTAGCTCGCGGCGGCGGTCCGATTTTGCACTTGGCCGACAATGGCCGTGAATTCGTCCTGGGTGAGCAGGTCTTTCTTCTCGAACGACTTCTCCTTCACCAGGCGCACCATCTCCATCATTTCCTCTTCACTGGCTTTCACCTTCAGCTTCTCGCACCATTCCTGAATCGAGGGCAGGCCGCTGTTCTTGCCGAGTACGATGGTCACCGGGATCTGCCCCACAAGCTCGGGAGCGAACGGAACATATTCCATCGGGCTTTTCTCCCGCGCTTTGCGCACAAACCCGGCTACAATTCCGGACTCCACCTGGTAGAGCAGGTCGCCCACGATGGGGCGGTTCCCCGGTATCTTGACTTTCGCAAGCTCCAGCACAAACCGCGAAACTTCGCACATCATTTCCGTGCGAATGCCCAGCTTGACCCCATACTGGCACAACAGGGAGAGCACCACATCTTCCATGGGAACGTTGCCCGCCCGCTCGCCCAGACCGGTCACGGTGGTGTGCGCTACCGACGCTCCTGCCGCAAGGCCATAAATCGTGTTGGCCACTCCCAGCCCGAAGTCCTGATGACAGTGAATCTCCATAGGCTTCTTGAGTCGCTTGATCGCTTTCTTGATCACCATGTAGATTGCTCCCGGCGTGCAGCCGCCGAAACTGTCGGCTATCGTGAAGGCGTCCATGTGGCCTTCCTCTGCCACATGCTGGACCAAGTCCAGCAGTTTCTCCACATCAGTACGTGTCGAGTCGATAGTGAAGAAGACGGTATAGAGGCCAGCCTCTTTAGCGGCCAGCGTGGCCTCGATGGAGGATTTCACCGCGCGCTGGAGAGGCCATCCATAAGCGTTCTTGATAATATGTTCGCTGGAAGGAATCTCGACAATTACCCCTTTGCAGCCACAGGCCTTGGCGGCCGTCACGTCACTGACCAGGCAACGGGAGAAGCTAAAGATCTCCGCCTTCAAGCCGAGGTTGGCGATGTCGCTGATTGCAGCCTTGTCCTGCGGTGAGACCGCCGGCATTCCGGCCTCGATCCGGTGAACACCCATAGCGTCGAGCCGCTTGGCGATTTCCACCTTTTCTTCACGACGGAAAACCACGCCAGTCTGCTGTTCGCCGTCGCGCAAGGTCACATCATGGATTTTGATCTTGGGCGCAAATTTGAAGCCCTTCCTCACCTCGGGCAGATAACACCAGGGGCTGACAAACCATTTTTTTGTTTTCCAGGGTTGTGCCATAACACCTCCATTTGTTATCGGGAAGTGCCTCCGGTCTTGCCGCACAGGCTCCCCTTGCCAGGGAGTCAATTGCGGTACACTGTCCCGTTCAACGCAATTCACCTTCTACCGGAGACTCAACAGTTTACCCCAACTTATCAGTATCTTCCATCCTTGGAGAAAAAGCGTAGGGGTAGGGCTTGCCTTACCCTGTTCGAGAACAATATGCAACGCCGGAAACGGCAAGCCGTCCTCCTACAAAGCTATTGCGCGCGTGCGGGATTTGGCGCAGAATGAAGTTTGCCGTCATGATCGGCGAAAACCACATGGTTTGCCGAGGATAGCGATAGTGAGGGCTGCGAATTCAGGCTGGTGTGCCGAAAGCCGCAAGACGGTGGGGGCCGGGTTTCGGGCCGGCCGCATTGACTCAAGTAGTAAACGACCGCTCAAGCAATCCAAGGCTTATCCTTCCTGATCTGGAGGAAAATTTTTGGAGCTAGCGTCTCATCTGTTCCCAGTGTTTTCTCTCCCTGACGACAAGTTTCATGACCACTGTGGGGTCTTCGCAGTTTATGGCCACCCTGAGGCAGCTAAATTGACGTACCTAGGCCTTTATGCCCTCCAGCACCGGGGGCAGGAAAGCGCCGGCATCGCGGTTTCCGATGGCGTGGACGTGACCTGCAAGAAGGACATGGGTCATGTGGACGAGGTCTTTCCCTCCGAACTCATTAAAAGCTTACCGGGACATCTGGCCATTGGGCATACGCGCTACTCCACGGCCGGAGACACAGACTTGAAGAACGCCCAACCCCTCAAGGTGAGTTGTAATAAGGGCCAAGTCGCCTTGGCGCATAACGGGAATTTGGTGAACGCCAGCTCCATCCGCCGCGACCTGGAAAGCCGGGGGGATATTTTCCAAACCAACAGTGATACGGAAGTGATCATTCATTTCTTCGCTCGCTCCCGCCAAAGCGGAATTCCGGAGGCTGTAGCGGAAGCGCTCGACAAGGTCTTGGGGGCTTATTCACTTGTCATGCTCTTCAAAGACAGCGTCTACGGCATCCGCGACCCGCGCGGCTTCCGCCCCCTCAGCCTGGGACAGCTCGACGATGCTTACATCCTCGCCTCGGAAAGTTGCGCCTTTGACCTGATTAATGCCAGGTTCGTTCGCGACGTCGAGCCGGGCGAGATGGTCATCCTGGACCGGCAGGGGGTAACTTCGCTGCATTTTGCTCCTCCGGCCACGCCCACTCAGTGCATCTTCGAGCACGTTTATTTTTCTCGACCTGATAGTGTAGTTTTTGGGCGTTCGGTGCAGGCCAGCCGCGAAATGCTGGGACGCTTTCTGGCCCGCGAACACCCCGCGGAGGCCGACCTTGTGGTTCCGGTTCCGGATTCCGGCGTTCCGGCGGCCACCGGCTTTGCCGAGGAATCCGGCATCCCGCTGAAGATTGCCTTGATCCGCAACCATTATGTGGGCCGCACCTTTATTGAACCCAGCCAGGCCACCCGGGATTTCGGCGTCAAGCTGAAGCTGAATCCCGTGCGCAGTCTGCTGGAGGGGAAACGAGTGGTCCTGGTGGACGACTCGATTGTCCGCGGCACCACCAGCCGCATGATCGTGCGCATTGTGAGAGATGCGGGGGCAAAGGAAATCCACATGCGCATCAGTTGCCCGCCCACAGCCTCACCTTGCTTTTACGGCATCGACACGCCAACGAAAAAGGAATTAATTGCATCTACACACAGTGTCGAGGAAATTCGGCAATTCCTGGGCGCTGACTCCTTGGCCTACCAGTCACTCGAGGGTCTGCGCCGGGCGGTGGGCGATACGCAGGGACGATTCTGCCTGGCCTGTTACACGGGAAATTATCCCACCACCGTACAAGAACCCCTCATTGCGATCAGAAACCGGGATTGAGAGAGATGGAACCGCTCGAGAACGAAACCACAGGACAACCTGTTTCCGAACCGCCTGAGCCGGCAAACGAAAGTCGGGGCACGAAGTCCGGGCACCGGGAAAGCGTGTGGGAGACCGTCCGCTCCTTGCTCGTCGTCCTGCTGGGCGTGTTCTGCATTCGGACCTTCATTGCGGAAGCCACGGTAATTCCCACCGGCTCCATGGAACAAACGATTTTGATCGGCGATCATGTCTTCCTGAACAAGCTGCTTTACGGGCCACGGCTTCCCTACACTTCCCTGCGCATTCCTCCGCTGCGCAGTGTGCACCGGCAGGATATTGTCGCGTTTCGCTATCCGCGCAATCCGTCGGTGATGTTTGTGAAGCGGGTGATCGCGGTGGGCGGCGACGTGCTGCGGATCGAAGACCGAAAGGTCTTGGTCAACGGTCGGGCGCTCAAAGAGCCTTATGTCCAGTTCCAGTACTCCTCCACCTTGCCGCTGCGGGACAACTTCCCTCCTCCGCTCAATGTTCTGGACACCCTCCCTGCCGCCTGGGGGCTGGACCCGGCCTGGTCGCGCGAAATGCCTAATTTTATCCGGGAAGATGGCTTGCACGTGCCCCAGGGATACCTCTTCTGCATGGGAGACAACCGGGACAACTCTCTGGACAGCAGGTTCTGGGGATTCGTTCCAGAAGAAAATGTGGTGGGCGAACCGCTCTTCGTTTATTGGTCCTACGATGCCCCCAGCCGGGACTGGACGAGCGAGGAGTTGGCGTCGCGGCTGAGATTTGACGCCTCCATCGTTTGGAACTTCTTCGCTAAGACTCGTTGGTCCAGAACCGGAAAGACCTTCTAAATTCGCAAGAATCCTGATAACGTTGTCATTCCGAGCGAACGCTGTCATTCCGATCCGTCAGCCGACGGAGAGGAATCTCGCCCTGAGTTTGTGGGCCGCAGCTCAACTCATGCGAGGTGTGGAAGAAAGACCAGGGCGAGA
>Ga0315282_10015907_pt1 | contig 11045 bp, 6 predicted proteins | sample YL17G07_20_MG_FD_203693 | JGI IMG/M metagenome (GOLD analysis project Ga0315282, IMG submission 203693) | Sediment microbial communities from Yellowstone Lake, YNP, Wyoming, USA - YL17G07_20 | ecosystem: Environmental > Aquatic > Freshwater > Lake > Sediment | place: USA: Wyoming | collected...
ATACCGGCCCAAGATGAAGACCATCCCGGTAGAGGAGCGCAAAGGCAATTTCAAGGAGGTAGAATTAGGTTATACCGAGGAGCAGGCCAAGGCCGAAGCCTCCCGGTGCCTCTCCTGTGCGGTCTGCTGTGAATGTCTCCTCTGCGTGGTAGCCTGCGAGGCCAAGGCCATTAACCACGAGATGCCTAAGGAGGAAAAGCAGGTCATCAATGTCGGAGCGGTAATACTCGCACCCGGTTTTGAACTCTTTGATGCCGATACCAAGAAGGAACTGGGTTACGACCGTTATCCCAATGTGGTTTCCTCGCTCCAGTTTGAACGTATCCTTTCGGCGAGCGGTCCCTACCAAGGGCAGGTATTGCGGCCCTCTGATAATAAGCATCCCCACAAGATTGCTTTTATCCAGTGCGTGGGCTCGCGCGAGGTGGACCACAATTATTGCTCCTCGGTCTGTTGTATGTATGCGACCAAGGAGGCCATCATCGCCAAGGAACACCAGCCGGATTTGGAATGCCATATTTTCTATATTGATATCCGCGCCTTCGGCAAGGGATTTGAGCAGTATTACGAGCGCGCCAAGGAAATCGGCGTGAAATACACCCGTTGCCGGCCTTCCAATATCAAGGAGGTGCCGGCCAATCAGAACCTAGCGCTTACCTATTATGACGACGTCAACAAACTGGTGAATGAAGAATTTGATATGGTCGTCTTATCCTGCGGATTAAATCCGCCGGAGTCGGTCAGAAATCTTGCTAAGACATTCAATATAGAACTGAATAAACATGGCTTCTGCCAGACCGCCAAGTTCACACCCGTGGAGACCTCGCGGGCGGGCGTTTATGCCTGCGGTCCGTTTACTGAACCGAAGGATATCCCGGAGACCGTGATGCAATCCTGCGGTGCGGCATCCAAGGCAATGGCGCTCCTGGCTGAAGGCCGTGGGACACTGGTGACCAGGCGGGAATACCCGCCGGAGATGGATGTTACCGGTCAGGAACCGCGCATTGGGGTTTTCGTCTGCCACTGCGGCAAGAATATCGGCGGCGTGGCGGATGTGCCGTCTATCAGGGATTATGCCAAGACTCTAACTAATGTGGTCTATGCCGAGGATAATCTCTATACCTGTTCATCCGATACGCAGGTAAAGATAAAGGAAATGATTAAGGAACATAATCTTAACAGGGTTATTGTGGCTTCCTGTACACCACGGACCCATGAACCTCTTTTCCGTAGCACCTGTCGTGAAGCAGGACTAAATCCATATCTATTTGAGATGGCCAATATCCGCGACCAGAATACCTGGGTCCATATGTTTGAGCCGGTCAAGGCGACCCGGAAGGCAAAGGATTTAGTTCGTATTGCCGTTGCCAAGGCACGCGTTCTGGAACCACTGCAGAATCGTTCGCTCGTCGTTGAACACGATGCCCTGGTAATCGGCGGTGGTTTAAGCGGAATGACCGCTGCGCTGGAACTCGCCAACCAGGGATTTATCACCTATCTGGTGGAGCGTTCCGATGAACTGGGCGGCAATATGAAACACCTTTATTACCTTATAGATGAGAAATATCAGCCGCAGGAGGAATTGGTCGCGCTTATTGATAAGGTGCGCAACCACCCGAAGATTAAACTTTATATTTCTACCAAGATAAAGGTCATTGAAGGCTCAATGGGCAACTTCAAAACCACCCTTGAGACGCCGAGCGGCGAAGTGGTTTTCAAGCACGGTACCGTAATTGTCGCCACGGGCGCCGAGGAATATAAGCCCAAAGAATACCTCTACGGGACAGATTCAATGGTCATTACCCAGATGAAGTTTGAGGAAAAGTTAACCAGATTAACAAATCTCAAATCCCAAATCCCAAATCCCAAGGTTCATAAACCAGAAGCCGTTGTTGTGTCCAACCCTGATTTAGATAAAGTAAACTCTGTTACGATGATTCAGTGCGTCGGTTCGCGTGATAAGGAACATCCGTATTGTTCGCGTATCTGCTGTTCTATGGCAGTTAAGAATGCCCTGAAGTTCAAGAAGTTCAAACCGGATGCGCCGGTTTATGTCTTATACCGTGATGTCCGAACTTATGGATTTAATGAAGAACATTACCGTAAGGCGCGCGAGGAGGGAGTAATTTTCCTGCGTTATAAGGATGATGAAAAACCAGAAGTGGCGCGGAAAAATGGTAAACTGACGGTTACGGTAAATGACCCCATCCTGAATAAGAAGGTTACGATAGAAACAGACTTGGTCGTGCTTTCTGCCGGCACGGTGCCCGCGGTGGCGGATAATGAGGAACTGGCGCAGAAACTTAAGGTCCCGCTGACTGCGGACAAGTTCTTTCTGGAAGCCCATATGAAACTCCGGCCCGTGGATTTTGCCACGGAAGGCGTGTATCTATGCGGTCTGGCCCATTCACCCAAGACCGTGGATGAAAGCATTATGCAGTCCTGTGCCGCGGCATCCCGCGCCGCTACCATCCTCGCCAAAGACCGGATTGAACTGGATGCCATCGTTTCCCAGGTGATTGATGAGAACTGCGACGGTTGCGCCTACTGTATTGACCCCTGCCCGTATCACGCCCTGACTCTGATTGAATATATGCGCGATGGAGCAATTAAAAAGACTGTTGACCGTGACCTTGGTGTCTGCAAAGGTTGCGGAGTCTGTCAGGCCACCTGCCCCAAGGGCGGAATCGTTATTAATAACTTCAAACTCGCGCAGTTATTAACAATGGTCAATGCGGCGTTAGAGCCGCCAGCATAGAGCAAAGAGCGTAGAGCATATAGGATCTTTGCTCTAAGCCCTATGCTCTATGCTACTTGAAGGAGATAGCAATGACCGAGACGCAAACAACGACTTCTGAACAACAGACAGCAACCACTTTTGAACCATTAATTATTGTCTTTTGCTGTAACTGGTGTTCTTATGCCGGCGCAGACCTGGCCGGCACTTCGCGTATTCAGTATCCAACCAATATCCGGATTATCCGTGTAATGTGTTCCGGGATGGTTCATCCCAACCTGATAATAGAAGCCCTGACCAAGGGTGCGGACGGCGTCTTGGCATTGGGCTGTCATCCGGGCGATTGTCATTATCTGGAGGGTAATCTCAAGGCCCAGGCGCGCAGAGAGGCGATTGAATTATTGATGGATGATATGGGTATTGAGCGCGACCGATTCCGCCTGGAATGGGTTTCGGCCTCCGAAGGTCCGCGCTTTGCCCAGGTCATCAAAGATATGGTGGAACAGGTCCGCAAGTTAGGCCCCAGTTCTTTCAGACAGTGGTAATTATATCCCCCTCTAAAAAGACCCACCGGGTCCCTGTGGGAGAGGGGGAGGGGGTGTGTAAGATATGCCAATAAATTATCGTATAATTGACTTATAACTTAATGGGTTATAACATAAGTAAGTTACGGAAATCTCTGCGATTAAGAGGTAAATGATGATATGAATAAAGAAACAATTAAACGGATGGTAACATCACTGGATGATGACTTAAGCACTTTAAGTATGGCTAACCCCAGTACCTATGCCAATATCTATGCGGAGAAATATAACATCATTCTGAAAGAGATGAAATTACTCTATAAAGATGACCCTTTTGTCCACGGATTGAAAGAATTATTCTTGGTTACTGATGATAATACCCTGGAGCTTAATCGCCTCTTCCGCAATGTTAATGTTTCAGTAAAGCAATTAAAAGCATTTCTGGATGAGTAATAAAAACTTCTGGGCTAAGACACCGTTGTGGAATTCTTCCAACCAAGGGATTATGATTGTATAGAAAAGACTAAAAAGAGTTTATTGGTTTTAAAATGGCGGATTCCGGCCAATAAATGAAAAAAATACTAATTTCGTTTATCTTCTGTTTAATACTTGTCTTGTTAGGTTGTGAGGCATTTTCATCCAATACATATAAAGCGAATTTTATTAGTCTCACAAAAGGATGGAACTTTAAAACAGATCCTCAGGAGGTTGGGCAAAAGCAAGGCTGGTTTAAACTCGAATTCAAGGATTCAGATTGGAAATCTATTAATGCAGGAATTAATTGGGAGGAGTGTGGCTTTCCTAACTATGACGGTGTGGTATGGTACAGAAAGACTGTTTATATTCCTGACACATGGAATGGTGAAAAAATTATTATCGGTTTTGGGGGAGTGGATGATCTTTACACGCTATATGTAAACGGAAAAGAAGTAGCTTCGCACGGCAGCCTCACGCGTAAGGAATCGGTCTGGGACAGGCCTACCCAAACTGATATAACCAATTATGTTATAAAAGGAAAGTATAATCTTATATCACTGATGGTCACAGATTGGGGTGGTGGCGGAGGACTGGCAAGACTTCCTTGTGCCATCTCTGCCGATATCTTCTCGTTACTTCCTACTAGAGATTACGCCCATTATCTTGTAGAGAGGCATCCCGATTGGATTATGCCGGGCTGGCTAAGAGGCTCAGGAACCGCTTGGACAATCTGTGGTATGGCAGGCGGCTATTCAGAGGCATTGATGAGTACTACCGGTACCTTCCAGCCTTATAATCGCTCTTTCTCGGTTGAGTTCTGGGTTTATGATACCCAGACCAACCAGTTTTACTTCCCCAAGCAGAAGGATGTTACTTGCAACATGGAGGAAGGCTACATGCCTATGCCCTGTGCCTCATGGAAAACAGATGAGATAGGAATTGAGTGTTCCTATTTTACATGGGGAAATTCTAATTCTGATAGTGATGCGGTCAGCTTTGCACGCGTCTCCCTGAGCAACCTCAGCACCAAGAATAAAAGTTTAAGACTCTATATGGCCATAAGACCTTATGCAATTAACGGCAGCATTAACGAGATTCATAGTCTACAGCAGATGGAAAACGATAGCCGAGCCATCCTGGTGAACGATAAGATTTCGATTGTTTGCGATTGTGAACCTTCAGGCTTGGGCGTTGTCCGTTTAGAATTGGCTGATATCTCCCAATGGGCCCTTCAGGGGAAATTACCTTCGGACAAAAAAGGAACAGATGAGCGAGGGATGCTGACCGGGACGCTCATTTTTGACTTGAATTTGCAGCCCGCGTCAACCGCCACACGCGGTTTCAAACTCCCGATGAATCCATTTGACCCCTCTGCCGAAGATAAAATCGGCGCTATTAAAAAGATGGATATCCTGGAAAATAAACAACGAGCCACAGAGTTCTGGCGGGAAAAACTCAATAAGGTTGGTTTCCTTTTGCCGGATAAAAAAATGTTTGATTGCTATCGTGCATCACTGGCGTATATCTTGATAGCCATGGATGGCAATATGCTTCATCCCGGTCCTCTGAACTATGACAACTTCTGGTACAGAGACGGGTCGTATATGGTGGCCGCACTGATGAGGGCAGGATTGTTTGATGTTAGCCGAGAGGTGCTAAAGTTTTTTGCAGAGATGCAACAACCGAATGGGGGATTTCCATCAATTGTCTCAAGCGCCCGACAGTGTGTTGGCCCCCCGGAATGGGACAGTCAAGGACAGGCGATTTTTGCACTTACCGAGTATTACCGCTTTACACATGACCAGCCGTGGTTAGAATCCGTTTTCCCGACTATCCGCAAAGGGTGTGAATTTATTCAGTCCCTGCGGAGTCAGCACCTTACACCGGAATATAAAGATGGCACCCCTGAAAAGCAAGTGGTGTATGGACTTCTGCCACCGTCTTGGTCCGCAGAAGACCTTGGCTCGGCTGACTGGCATCATTATTGGGATGATTTATGGGCAATCAGAGGTCTGAGAGATGCAGCCTGGACGGCCCGTGAATTAGGTAAAAATAAAGATGCCGAGTGGTTTGAGAAAGAGGCACAAAGCCATTATACTTCATTGTTGAATTCATTCGCCGCCGTATGTGCTCTTAAAAAAATTGATTACATCCCAAACAGTATTGACGACATTACCGGTTCCAGTATGGCCAGAGGCACCTCGCCTGGAATATGGCCCGGGAATATACTTGATAAAACTGATTCTCTGGTCAAAAGGTCATTCAATACTTACTGGGAGAAATGGATTCAGCCTTATGGTGGTGGATACTTTCATCAGGGGCAAGTTTGGCCATACGGGATGGAACTCGCCACCTGCTATGTGATGCTGGGAGAAAAAGAAAAGGCATGGACTATCCTAAATTGGCACCTTGACCATCAGACAACAAGCGGGACATATGCTTGGGCCGAACAGATAAATCTTCAGAATAAGACTTATGGGGGCGATATGCCCCACTGCTGGGTCGCCGGTGACTACATGAACCTCCTGCGCACTATGCTCCTTTACGAAGATGGTAATAAGATGGTTCTTGCTGCCGGCATTCCCCAGCCGTGGTTAGCCACCAAACAAAAAATAGGTGCGGTTAATGTGCCTACCTATTTCGGCAGACTTTCCTACGAGATTGAACCGCGCCCGGAGGAACATAGCTACGTACTTCGAGTAACTACCGGCCGTGATTTCAAAGGGGATATCGTCTTTAAATCACCAGCGGGTGAGCAAACAGCCTCGGCTGTAATGGATGGAAGCCCACTTGAAGTTCTTTCCAACGGAGAAATGAATATCCCAACTGGTGAACATCTGATTGAGGTCAGAATTCGCACCGTAGAAAAAGGAAAATAGACCCATATTCGTCAAATATCTGCCACAGAGTCACAGAGAACGCAGAGAATTATTAAGTCCGCCTCAGGCGGACGTCTTTCACCCATTAGGTGAACCATAAATCAATATGGTCTCCGGTTATAACCTAAGACTGGATTAAAATTCGGCTCCGTGCACTCTGTGTCTCTGTGGCTTATTTGAACAGCCATCTTCTCAGTTTTCTGATTCCCGCCTGATAGAGTTCATCAACCCTGGCCGGACTGATGCCTACGGCCAGAGAAACATAATGGTAAGAGCGTTCGTATGAAGCGACCTCCATTACCACCTCGGCCTCTATTTGGGAGACGATTTTGCCTTCCACGGCTTCCAGCAGTGTCGGCGAGCCCATATAGTTCCACAACTCCTTATTCTCCGGCGGCACCGGTGGCGGCACAGCCGGCTCCGGGGTTGGCATTGCCACCCCTGCCCTAATGCTTTCTTCTAACATGGTTTTTCTCCATATCTGCCACTGAGGCGCAGAGTCCACAGAGGACTTAGTGTCTTTGTGCCTTGGTGGCTGGTTAAAGTTTTCATATCTCTTGTCCTCCATAAAGCATAAGGTGAATTGTCACCCTGCAGGGATGATTATTTTGCCGGATTTTTGAGATTTGTCGTAAGCCCCGTATTTACAGGCAATTGGGGCTAAAGAATTTTTGGGGAATTTTGGAATGAGCGGATTTCAGCCGGGTAATTTGGAACTAGTTCCCTCTTTTGGGCTCATACCCGGTATGGGACTTAATAATGCACTCTACGGGATTGTGTAATATACCCTATGGGATTAGGCGATGCGCTGTATGGGGTTTAGTAATATACAGTGCCGGATTAGTTAATACGCTATGCGGGGTTTAGTAGTATACCCTGCGGGATTAGGCGATATACCGACGGGGGCTTAATAATGTGCCATACGGGATTGGGTAATATGCTGTATGGGGTTTATTAGCATACCATACGGGATTGACAGATGTGCTATACGGGATTAAGCGATATGCTATAGGGGATTTAGTAATATACTATACGGGATATACCAATATACGGTGGGGGATTTATAAGTATAGGGTGGGGGATATACTACTCGGGGGGTGGTAGAGGGGACAGGGGGGAGGTGGCTAATTTATGGATGAGCGGCCGAATCGCAAAAGGTTCGCCGTTCTCGCGAAAGGCGAACGTTTTACCTGTCTCTCTTAACCGATTCTAAGGACATCCTTTAGCCAACTAACGTATTTACCTTGCTTCTTAGCCGAGGTTTTGATTAAATAGAAGCATGGGACACGACGGATAATGATTAAGTATGGCGTCCCCGGAATTACCCGTCAAATAAACAACCCGATGCAGAGGATTAAATGTATCCCACGATGATATCCTCATATTGATATGATAGGATTACGAAGGCGAATTAAGTAAGAGAGTACCCGAATTTGGTTGGGTTACCTTGACAAAACCCTATAGGGAATAATATATAGGCAGATTAAAATGATGAGTATCAAAAAAGCACACAGAATAAAGAAAAAAAGGAGATTGGCAAAAGTTATTTATTCTTCTATGAAAGAAAGAATTGGATTACTCAATCTTAGGAAAGAAAATAGCATTGCTGAGCATCCATCAACATATCAGAAAACAAAACAAAACTGTTTCCTTGATACAGAAGAAATAAGTAAGGTTGTTGATATTACAGAAAAAAAACTTAAACAGCCAAACCCCAATAAATTGCCTTTTCTACATGCACAAATCCTTGAAAGGATATACTTTAATATTAGCGAAGGGAAAAATATAGCCTTAAATGAATTGGCAAAAATTACTGATTATTCTTCAACAAGTAAAATATTGCTCGATGCAATTGAAGCTTTAGTAAAGAAGGGATTTTTAGAGGGGACTTTCGCTCAAGGATTTAAAATTCCAAATAATTGCGGAAGTATATATAAAAAAGTAATTAATAAATTTAGCACAAGACAAAAAAAATATTCGAATAGGATTGTTAGTTTTTTAAGTAATCCGAATTCACCCTCGTTATTATTTGAAGAAAGAAAATCTATAAGTGAATTTAATAGGCATGGCGTAATCCATAAATGGTATAATTATCTTGAAGAATTCCCCTTTTTCTTAATTGAAGAGAAAATAAAGAAATACGGAATAAATCATAAATCACTTATTGTCGATCCCTTTTGTGGAAGTGGAACAACTCTTATTACGGCAAATTTCTTTCAATCCGATGCCATAGGATTTGATGCAAATCCATTAATGACGTTTATTTCTAAAGTTAAAACAACATGGGATATTAACCTTGAAGAATTTAGAAAGATTACTTTAAGAATAGCATCAGAATTTCTAAATCAAATACACAATGTTGATAAAATAAAAAGCGGATTTCTAATCAACATGTCAAAACGGGAGCTCAATCAATGGCTAAGTTTAACGATGCAAAAAGAGGTTGGGCTTTTAAAAGATCTTATAGATTGTTATTCTATTAATAAAATACGTGATTTATTATACTTGTGCTTGGCAAAATCATGCTTCGATGGTTCTTATGTTGCACTCTGTCCGGGTACTACTTTCTACCCATTTAGAGAAAAGGAGGAATTTTGGGATATTTTTGCAGCTAAGGTAATGCAGGTCTATAATGACTTAAAATTAATACAGAAATATAATTCATATGGTGAAACCAAATTGATTACTGATACATGTTTAAATGCTGGGAAATATATAAAATCACAGAGCATAGATTTTATGATAACCTCTCCACCATATCCAAATGACTTAGAATATACCAGACAGACAAGATTAGAAATGTACTTACTTGATTTTGTAAAAAATATGGACGAAGTGCAACAAATCAAGAGAAAAATGGTTAAGGGAAGCACAAAACTGATTTTCAAGGAAAGTAATTCTTCTAAAGAAATAGCGAAATTTAATAGTATCACAAAAGTAACAGAAAATATTTATGAACAGCTAAAAAATAAAAATTGGGGTTTTGACTACCCAAGAATGGTAAGTGAATATTTCGGCGATATGTATTTATGCTTAAAGGAATTTTTGCCCTTATTAAAGAAAGATGCTTATTTTCTTTTAGTGGTTGGAGACCAAACTATAAAAGGAGTTTATATACCCGTCTGCAATATTCTGATAGAAATAGCGAATGAAATTGGCTATAGAAATTGTCATAAGGAACTTTTCAGAAACAGACGAAGTTCAGGTCATAACATTATATTGCCCGAAGAAATAGTTGTAATCCAGAAATAAAACAATGAAAAAACCTAATGAAATTTTTGGTTTCCCGACAGCCAACACGACATCAAACGTTATTGTTGCGAGGAAGAAATATAATTGTCCTTATTTAAGTCGTCGATGTAATAAGATAAGTCGTGGAATAAAATATCCGATGGGAGTCTGTTCTGCGGTCTATAATAATGAGTATCCTATTATTTGCCCTCAAAGATTTTTGGAAAACAACATGGTTTTTGTTGATGTTTGCAATGAAATATTCGGCTCCACTAATAACATTTTAGTATTTAGTGAAGTAAAAATAAAAAATGTTGGTTCATTTGACTTTGTACTCGTTAAGCATAAACCAATCAGTAATGAGATAGAAGATTTTTGCATCGTTGAATTGCAGAGTGATTCAACAACTGGTACAGGGAAACTAGTTAACGCTCTGAAAGACTTTATGCAAGGGAACGCAATGCAAGACACATACAATTTTGGGTTAAATACTTATAATACAATAAAATTATCTTATATTCAAATGCTTATTAAAGGGCAAGTAATGGAAAAATGGCAGAAAAATATTATTTGGGTAATGCAAAAATATGTATTTGATAATATGCAAAATAGATTTGTTCTAAAAAACCTAAACTATGATAAAAATATATATACAAAATATTTTATTTATGATTTAGTAGCAGGCAATAATATTTTTAATATTAAGTTAATTGATAGAAAATCTTCAACGATTTCCAATCTTCTTACAGCATTTAATAGTCAGCCGATTCCCAATATAAATACATTTACGGCTGTTTTAAAACGTAAAATACAACTAAATCTGGGTATCAGAATACATTAATTATCCCGCTTAACATGATATCGCGTGACACCCCGGCTACTTCTAAATAAGTCAACCCCATCAGAAACGCGGTTAAACACAGTTTCTGGTCAACATAATACAAACGATTTATTCGTCTAAAAGGTTCGTCTTTCGCGAGAACCGCGAACCTTTGCCCACACCCGGTGTAGAAATCCCGGCTAAATCAGATTAAATCCGTTTTCCGCCAAAGGCGGATCCGCCTCAGGCGGAAATCCGCTTACCTGTCATCCTTATTTTCTTCTGTGTCTTCTTCATCCATTCCCGGGACCAAATAGCCATAGACAGTTACGAAATAAGTAATCAAGTTTTATATTTTGCTATCAGAGATGGTATAA
>Ga0315282_10015908_pt1 | contig 11044 bp, 8 predicted proteins | sample YL17G07_20_MG_FD_203693 | JGI IMG/M metagenome (GOLD analysis project Ga0315282, IMG submission 203693) | Sediment microbial communities from Yellowstone Lake, YNP, Wyoming, USA - YL17G07_20 | ecosystem: Environmental > Aquatic > Freshwater > Lake > Sediment | place: USA: Wyoming | collected...
GCCTGGCTCATTGCAGCCCGGCGAAAGCCACTGTTGCGCAAGAATTCCCAAATCCAACATATCTACACAACAATCGCCATTGAGGTCACCCTGAGGACATGCCTGAGCATAGGATAAACTGGATGGTGATGCAATGCTCAACAGCAGCATGAGCAGAATGTATTTTACGAGGCACATATCATCTTTCCTTTTCTAATTCTAAAGAAACCCAAGGTGCTGTACTCGGCACCTTGGGTTTTAAGCAAGCCTGTTAAACTACTTTGTTACTCTTATTGGAACATACCATTAGCGAGCCATTCAGCAACAAAGAGTTCAAGGTCACCAAAATTCACAGTGCCGTTCTGATTCATATCTACAGCTCGCATAGATAGATACAGAATTTCTGAACTGGACAGAGCTCGATTATACAGGCGAATCTCATCGATAGTACCGCTAAAATAATTCGCATAGCCTTGTGGTACTCTGCCGATCAGTATCGGACTTTCATTAGGCGGCATTAAACCAGTGTTAGGCTGACTAAAATCGAGTTTTCCGTCAATGTAAACGTCCTTTGTAACACCATTGTAAACGGCAGCGACGTGGTGCCACCTATTGTCATTTATGCTGGTGACTCCATCTCCCATATCATCCCCTGTCGTGTCGCGCATTGTGAATCCAACGTGGTCCGATACTCCTATCCGGTGGATTTCCCAACCTACTTGTTCACCATCTTTGGAAATCGGAGTCTCCCACGGGTTTACAAAACTAACCTTGACAAGACAGGAAACTGTCATCTGGTCACCAAAGTCAAAAGCCGGACTATTAGCGATCTCTACATAGTCGTCAACACCATCTAAGGTTAAGGCATTGCCGACCCGCCCAGAAACCCATTTAGGTTCGCCGTGGATAACACCATTGTGCAAATTGCCTGACGCATCGTTCACATCGCCATCCAAAGGCCAGTATGCCACTAATCCTGTTGTGCCCGGAATTTGTGTCGGAGTAAGCCAAGAATTGGCAAAGATTGCCATATCAGTAAGATTCACTGTACAATCACCATTAAAATCTGCCGCAAGCCCGCTGATATCTGCAATACAGCGAGATTTATATAGCCTGATATCATCTATCAGAACCGTACCTATGCCTCCCGGCGTGCCTGCAGGTCGAGTATTAGTTCTGCTGCCAAAACCAATATACATCTTTTCCACATGAGCCAAATCAACACCAGTAAACTCACTCAGTTTAATATGCCAGACCTGCCATCTTATACTTGTAAAGTCATTCGGTCCCCTTACCTCGGCATAACTGATTTCTCCTCTGGTATCTTCGAGACCAACATATATCTGTTCGGCGGCATTTGTAGATAAGCCCTTGTACCAAATGTCCATAGCTACAACACCATCACTGGCCCAATCTTGAGAGCTGACAAAGCTACGCTCTATTTCGGCATAATAGTCGGCATTATAGGTACCACTAAGGTCATATTTGTAGCTCATTGCTTGATTGCCGCTATATGAATTTGACTCGCCAGCAACAAGGAATATCTCGGATCCGGTATTCTTAGTGGCTGATGGATTAAATGCATCAATCCACGTTTGCCATAATGCATCATCATCTGTGTAATTCTCAAATCCGTCAACAGTAGCATATGGAAGAACTGTAAAAGTCCAGATCGGACCGTTTGTGACAACGTTGCCGTCTGCTATTTCGTTAACCCGCCAATAATAGATGGTATCCAAAGCAAGCAGGCCTGGATTATAACTTACGGTGCCTGCTGGTAAGCGTTGCTTAAAGGCTTCGGCATTCAAGTTGTTCACGTCGTCGTAATTGGTACTCAAATATACATCGTGCCAAGTTGCACCATCGCCCGACAACCAGCTAAGTGAAAGCACTCTGTCCACTGATGCGCCCATTGATGGAGAAGGATTCGATGCTTGTGCCGCATCGATTGAAACCACACTTATTACAGTCTCATCTGGACCACTGGCATAATCAACTTTCAGAGTAGTTCGAACTCCAACCGCAGCTATCTTGCCCAAATTAATGTAGCTGTTAACTAAGTCTCTATGATCCCCCTTTATTTTCAAAAGTCCAGAACCGCTCATGTTAACAACACTTGAGTTGTTATTAATCGATAGCCCACTGCAAGTAAATAAACCGCCTGATATGTTCAATGTTGCCTTGCCGTTGTCACCGACATAAGCGTAAAACTTAACATTAACATTCCCTGAAGTAAGATTTACCGTACCGACTGCTTCAGACCAGGCAGCAATTATAAGAGTATTATTAACATCGAATGTTCCACCGCTGACATTCAAAACACCCCGTCCATGATCGCCAATATAAGCATAGGCTGGGACAGAAAGACTACCACCCTCGAGATTAAACACAGCTGGTCCTGGCCACCAAGTTCCAAGGATAAAAGTCTGAAATGACACCGTACCATTGCTCATTACACAGTTTGCATCTCCATGATCACCGATATAGGCAGCATTTGTAGCAGTCATCTGTCCCCCGGTAATATTGATTTTCGCCTTGGCCGTTGTACCTGTAGCAGCGATAATACGCGGTGCAGTGATAGTACCACCACTGATATTAAGTGTTGCGCCGCCATTATCCCCTAAATATAGGTTTGTCCCAAGATTAACCGTACCGCCGCTTAAGTTAAAAACAGCATCTACGACACCTGAGCTTAAAGCGAATACCAGATTATATGTCGTGGTCAAGGCACCACCGGTCATAGTAAGATTAGCATCACTGAAAGTACCCGCGGTAGTACCCACGAACATCTCGAATGCCTTTGCAGAATTAGCACCCACCATGTTAGCGTCAATGACCGGCCCACCATCCGATTCAATGTAAACAAAATCATTGCTGGTTGGGACCCCAGGCGGAGTCCAATTATCAGCTACTGTCCACCGAGGGTCAACAGGTACGTTCCACCAGTTAAACGTTTTCGACCCCGGTGCGGCAGATGCCTTGCCGACCAGCATCGTACTCAACACGAAAACTGCCGTTACTATTATTAACTTTCGCATAAAACTCCTTTTGATTACCATTTTCAAATAGCTTCGATCAGACATACCGAAGCCCTGTTTGATTTCAATAAACTAACCAACCGAAACAAACGCGAGAGCCGCCCCTTATCACTTTGGGGCGGACTCTCGCAAAGAACAAAATTAACTACGGGGCCTCCTTGCAAAAGCAATAAAACCGCCAGCACCAAGCAGTAACAGTGTTATAGGTTCAGGGATTCCCGTAATCGAGGTGAAATCAGTACCGGCATCATAAGCAAATTGTAGATTGCCAGGAATACCGTAACCAGTTACGCCCGGTAGTGACGTAATGTTGCCCTTAAGATTCAATGTTCCACCAGCAATATCAAACGTGCTAACACCGATGTTGTTTATTGCCAAAGTATTGGCTTGAAGCAACCCACCTGTCAAGTCTACATGCCCGGTACCGGCAATACCACTAAGAGTAATCCCACCGGTAGTTACGCTGCCTCCGCTAATATTCAAATAGCCAGTAGCTGTTCCCCACTGACCAACAATAATATGGTCCCCAACACTAACAGTGCCGTTTGAAACATTTACGGTAGCTTTGCCGGTGTCTCCAAGATACCAGTTCCATTTGGTTGTCATTATGCCACCGGTAATATTGAGTGTTCCATCTGCCGCACCACCAGCACCAGCAACCAAAGTATCGGAAACATTCATGGTTCCGCCTGAAAGATTCACCGTGGCTTGTCCCCAGTCTCCGACATAAAGATTCTGCCCGACGGTGACTGTTCCATCGTTCACATTGAATTGGGCTCCATTGGCAGTGGCTATAATCTTCCACTGTGTTTCAAAGCTACCTCCACCAACCGTAACAGAGCCACCGTTTGCGAAGAACTCAAAAGCGGACATACCGGCTGTGTTGATGAGTACATCACTATCACTCGGTGTTACCCATGTAAGCTGACCATCACCTTTCGTTGGTACCACCCCTGACGACCATTTCGTGCTGTCGTTATAGTTACCAGCACCTCCAAGCCAATCAACGGCCGCCATAGCACTGCCACAAATACCCAGTACCAACACAATGCTAACATATTTCATTAACTTGTTACACATAATCTACTCCTCCTTTTTCAAAAATTGAAAAACTCTTCTTCTTTTTTTGGCTACAAGCCAAAACACCAACCTCTCGTGATTCGACACGCATCCATAATTCAGCGCCGGGTGTGGATTCGCCTGGCAACGCACCAGACGACCGTCACCATATTATGTACGCCTGTCTAACACGATTTTTTCGGAAATTGATTTCATCCTCCGCCGATAAAACAACAGCCGTCATAAAAATCACACCTAATATAACTGGTTGATAATTTCATAACATAAAACCTATTTATTAATAGTAAGTTCCCCGTATCAATGTGTCAACTCCAAAAGTCAATTTCATACTTTTATCCGAATAACCGAGGGCAAGGTCCTGCTGGTCACCAGGCTAAAAGGTAGCCTTTCAGAGCGGCCTCAATACGATAGCCAAACATTCTCATGGCCCTGTCTTTCAACATTATTAAGGGCAGCGTCCTGCGCACCTCCTATAGATTCTCAATTACAACTTGCGTAAGAATCGGCAATCCAACAATCACGCACTCGCCTCTTTATCAAGTAGTACTGGCCTACAAAGATATTGCTTTCTGAATCTTGGAGAACTAATGCTCACAAAACACTTGAAGCATATACTTGGAATTATACACTTTCAAAAAGATATGTCAAGATAAAATTTACATTTTTCTAAATATTTTTTAAATATTATGACACATTTAATTTACAGGTTACTTACAGGCAATACAGGCAAATTTAGCCTCAAAACGCATTTCAAGCCACTTTAGACCCATTATCAAGAGAAGATATCCTACAATAATGTCAAACACTTGTAAATTTTTTTCATTTTTTTACTTGACACTTTGCTTCAAACACCTTATAATACAATTATATTTGTTTGTTTTCTGATTAAAAAAGGTGGTTTAATTTAGAGAAAAAACTATAACATGACTCAGCGACTTACGATTATTGGCATAGGTAAGCCCTCTGGGATGTTTTTCCCGATGGGAAACGGCTCGGTGGTGCGCCAGCTAACATTGTATATCATGTACAGATGCTGGGCGCACAAGCTGTTCTGGTAAGCTGTGTAGGAAATGATTCATATGGTAAGCAAATTTGCGACATCTTAGGTGAAAAGAGCATGGAAGCAAAAGGAGTAGCAATCGATTCGCAGCACTCGACCGGAACTGTGACTGTTACTATTGATAAGGAAGGCAGAGCCAAGTATTCTATCGCTGACGATGTTGCCTGGGACTATATCCCATGGACAAATGTACTCGCAAATTTGGCTTTGCACGATAACGCGGTTTGCTTTGGAACTCTCGCACAGAGGCATCCACAATCTCTAAATATAATTCGCAGGTTTTTGACTTCGGCTCCGATTTCTTGTCTAAGAGTATTTGATGTTAATTTACGCCAAAACTATTATTCTAGAGAATTGGTCTTGGATTCGTTGAAATTTTCCAATGTTTTGAAAATAAATAATGAAGAATTGGCGATCTTAGCCAGCTATATTACCGACAAAAATCTTCCAGAGTTCGAACTGCTTAATGAGTTTATTCGGGTCTTTAATTTAGATATAGTTGCTCTGACGAAAGGCAAGGACGGTTGTGTCATCGCATCACAAAAAGAAATTGTGTCTTGCCCAGGTTTTAAAACCGTAGTAAAAGATACAGTTGGAGCAGGAGACGCTTTTACGGCAGCAATGATTCTCGGATTGTTAAAGGGACTTGAACTTCAGCGTGTTGCTAACATAGCATGTCAAATAGGCGCTTATGTGTGCTCCCAAAGCGGAGCTACACCGCCTATTTCGCAGAGTCTTGTTCAAGATCTCTACTTGTTATCAAGTAAACAAAAAGCTACACCTAATTTGCCAGCATTCAAATGCTTGCGATTGAATAGAAAAGTTGAGAATAATTATGATTCTTCAAAAAGAAAAATATAGCTATATTTACGACTCACTTAGAAAAGATATTGTTTCTGGGAGATACAAGGGTAAGCTTCCGCCAGATAAAGTTTTGGCAGAATCATTTGGTGTTTCACGTCCTACAGTTGCCAAGGCGTTGTCGGAATTACAACAGGAGCAATTGGTTAATCGCCGGGCAGGAGCCGGAACTTTTGTCCGATTTCAGCCAGCTGCAAACGAAGCCAAGACCTTGGGTCTGCTAATACCTGAGCTAGGAGAAACCGAGATATTTGGACCAATCTGCTCGCAAATTGCTTACATTGCAAAAACCAACTATTTTAACCTCCTCTGGGGTGGAAGTGGCAATAATAGAGATGAGCACATCAGAAGAGAAGAGGCCAGACAACTTGCAGAAAGATATGTTGCTCAACGTATCGCGGGAGTATTCTTCGTACCACAACCGCTAATCTCAGAACACGACGATTTAAACCAGATAATAACCAACTCTTTCGATAAAGAAGGCATTGCTGTAGTTTTGTTGGACAGGGATATAGTCAATTTTCCCGAAAGAAGTAAATATGATGTGGTTGGGATTGATAATTTCCGTGCTAGTTGTGTACTTACTCAACATCTTCTTCATTGCGGCTGTAAGAACATACGTTTTATAGCCAAACCACGACTTTCATCAACGGTTTCGCTTCGTAAAGACGGTTATTGCAAAGCCATTGCTGAGGCTGGCATCACGTATGGGGCTCCTCACACACATTTCGTAGATGTAAATGACAAAGGTCTTATTATAGGCTTGATGGATAAAAATAAAGATACAGATGGCATAATATGTGCAAATGATGATATCGCTGCTATAATAATACAGCATCTGACCGCGAGTGGTTACAAAATTCCTGAGACCATTCAAGTGACTGGGTTTGATGACGTAAAATACGCCAGACTTTTACATATCCCTCTTACTACGTATCACCAGCCCTGCACTGATATCGGCACCGTTGCAATGGATCTTATGTCCTCGCGGCTTAATAACCCGACTTTGCCGCCACGGTCCGTTTGCTTAGATGGCAAGATTGTGGTGCGTAATACAACAATGCCCCAAGGGCAAATGGTAACCCAACGTCAATAGTGAGGAGTTTTTGTTGTGGGTAATAGAAATAAGAGCGGATTCACTTTGGTCGAGCTTTTGGTCGTCATTGCGATAATAGCATTATTGCTGTCGATACTAATGCCATCTCTCAGCAAGGCTAGAAAACAGGCACAAGCTGTCGTTTGTCAAGCAAATCTCAAGCAATGGAGCTCTGTTTTTCTTGAGTACGGCATTAGCAACGATGATTGTTTTCCTGGCACCTCATGGATAACCCAATCGGTGTGGTGGATTGCTCCTGTAAGGCCTTACTACTTTGCTCAGGAAAAGCTTCTTCTCTGCCCATCTGCCATGAAAGCGACACCAAACAGCGCCGAGGGCGGCCCCAGTTCCGCTTGGACTGTACTGCCTCCATATAGCCAATTGCCAGAAGGTGATCATGGGAGTTATGGGATTAATGGCTGGGTTGCAAATGTCGAGTCCCCAGATCTCATTCCATTTGCGGCCAAAGGAATGTATGATTATCATTGGAAAAGAACGTCTGTAAGCAAGGCAAATACTATCCCGCTATTTCTGGACTGCGGGACTATTGATGGCTGGCCTTGGCCACAGGACAGACCTCCAACTAAAAATGGAGATATCAGTTCGCCCTCCGGCGATAACATGAGGCGTTTCTGCATCGACCGGCATCAAGGATATATTAACGGCTCCTTCTTAGACTCTTCTGTAAGAAAAGTTGGTCTAAAGGAACTTTGGCGACTCAAATGGAGTAAAGGCTTTGATACTAGCGCAGGGATTTGGGATAGAATGGGCTGGCCAACCTGGATGCAAAAATACAAATAAAAATACCTGTCTATTGCGAACTAACCACCTCGCGTGAGGTAAAGAAGTCTATGCGTATGTTGGCCTTGTGTCTTATGTTAATTGAACAGCCGTAGAGGTCAACCGTTTGCCTAAAGGCCTGCAATGGTTTGTCAAGCCCGTGCGGTGCAAATAATAATCAGCTATTAGCTCTTTGCTCTTTAACGAGTTAATATTCTGATTTTCGTCAGCGATAAATCCGAATGTCTGTGATTCGCGTTTCAGTTTTGATTAGAAGCTATTGAACTTGACAGTCTCTGGCGTAGAGATTCCCATAATGCGCATACTGTTTCTGTTAAAATGTCAGGGGACAGCAGCTTGTATTACGCAGCTAATCTGTGATATGATTTGAGCAATCCGCCAAGTCGTTCAATACAAACAATTTCAGCATCTTCATTTGTTTTGTGAATCGGTTCAATCATTCTTCCCAGGGATTGGTGAATTCTCTCGTGGTGATAATACTCGCAATACTGATTTACGGCATACTCAAGCTGTTTAACTGAAGCCAGTATCAGATGGTCCAGACACTCCGATTTTACGGATTTTACAAAGCGTTCCGCGTAAGGATTCAAATCCGGGCTTCGCGGCGGCAGCTTTACGGGTTTTACACCAGAGGATTTTAATATATTGTGAAACTCATTGGTATAAAGCAGGTCTCTTTCATGGATCAGGTATCTCTTGCCTTTTAGAAATCCATCTTCATAATCGGTTAAAATCCTTGCTGCCTATTCCATGTAATTGCCGTCAGGCTAAGGTTTAATTGGAGCAAAGAACACTTTTCTCGTTGAAAGCTCTATAACAAAGAAAAGCGTGTATCTTATCAGCTTTCGACCTACGAGCAGTTCAACAGTAAAGAAGTCACAGGCCGCCAGGACATCCCAGTGGCTTTTGATAAACTCCCACCATGTGGTTTTTACGGTTAAGTCAGGTTCAGGATCATAGCCGTTTTCGATAAGGATGTTTTTAACCGTTGATGCGCTGATATTATATCCCAGGTAAACGACCCGATCCGTAATTTTCTTATAGCCCCAGCGAGGAATTTCTTCCTTGAATCTTATTAAAAGAATTACTATTTCATGGCTGATTTGTGGTCTTCCGACTATGCCGTGGTTTTCACAGCCATTATATTTTTCGGCGATGAGGTTGCAGTACCAGTCGAGTTCCGATGTGAACAGTTGATTTACCTGCCACGGACTCAGACCCCGGCACGTTGCTTACCTGCTCACCTTTTAAGCAGGCAGCATTACTGGCTTCCAGAGTATGTAACCCTTGGCCTCGTGCAATAAGCAGTATTTCGGGGCTCGATACCTTCACTTTCATTATGGTTGACAATCCGCCATTCCTTTGTCTCCACATATTTCGTTACCTCTTTATACGCAAAGTTCCGTTCTGGCCTGGTGGTTAGCCTTTGGCCATGCTGGATTGTCCAGCTTGCTCACATCAGCTTTTCTTGGCACACACATACTTCCTGCTATTTTCAATCACTCGGTCCGTCTGCGCAGAAACATCCTGTACATACCTGGTCGCCATTTGCAGATCAGCATGGCCAAGAAGCCTTTGAACTGCAAAAGGATCACCAGAACGAGCGGCAAACGTTGCAGCAGTTCTTCTAAGACTGTAAAAACCCGTTCCTTTGGGAACAGCAAGACCAGACTTTTTAATCAGCCTTGAAAATTTTGTAGTGATCGTATTTAGCGTGGAATATTTACAGTTGCCATCAACATCAGTATTAAAAAGCGTCTGTATATATGAGTTACCTCTAGAAGTATAGAAAACGAGCTTACCTGTCCTGGGAATCTTTTCAAGTGCTTTAACAGTTTCCGGCCATAATGGCAAATCCCTTAAAATTCCTGTTTTTCTTCTTGGCAGTTTGACTCTGGCATTGACAAGATCCAAATCGATCCACTTGAACTCCGAACAATCTGTACATCCAAATCCGCAATTTAAACCTAACCATATCATAGCTCTCATTTTTACATCAGCGGCAGATAGCAATTTGTTGATCTGTTCCGGATCGAAAGTGAATTTTTCCTGATGAACGATCTTGCCTCTTGAAACAGCATCAATATTCGGGATGTTTGCAAGAACCTCATTCTTTCTTGCCCAATGAAATAACGCCTTCTTAATACTTATATGCAGGTTCAACCTGCAGACTGACACATGGCTTTTCTGTATCCTTCTTTTGTAGTTCTGCAAATCCAAGGTTGAAATGTTATTGATATCTATATTTTGACCCAGAAAAGCCATTAACTTGTTAAGGCTGCCGATTTGTTCATTGTGGTGGCTTGCAGTAAGGTCATTTGCCTGAAGCTTAGAATACTGATACTTCAAATACATATCACAAAGCTGTTTTAACGTCATATTATCGCCTGTTGGTTTTTGTTGTTGTAGATTGTCTTGACATCCATGCAGATATGTCGCCTGGTCCAGATATTTTTGTAGCGCCTCTTTTTTGTCAGAACCAAAGTAATATATTTTTCCTTTGACCTTTTTACAGTATTGCCCTGTGGGATGGAGTGTCAGTGGGAATTTGTCTGACCGTGTTTTTCTTTTTAAAGTTTTCATAGTCCTACCTCCGTAAAAAATTGTTTTCATTTTCAGATAATCCCGGATTAGTTGTAGTATTGGTTGTTATTTTCAACAAAGCAACGGCAGTCGACAATTACAACCAATTGCAATATATTGGCTTGTGATTATTATACGAACTGCAAGTCAAAAGGTTATATAATCCGATGGACAGTTTTGAAGTATATTATAACTCTTACAAAATATGCTTTCTGTTTTGTATATTTATTCGCCATTATCTTTAAATACCTTCATGCCGTTATCATTTCAAAATGACATCAGAAGATTATAAACCATACCAGGACAAAAAGACCGATATCCTTGAAGAGATTTGTGAAAACACAAGGGCAATAAGAAGGGTTACCAATCGTATACTCGATCATATGCACGAGTACAATACAGGAACAAAACCCTCTGAAAACTCCGATTATGACCCTGATGAGTTCAACTGGGAAGACTTGGACAACAATGATGACATGTACCTGTAAAACAGAAAGATATTTATAGTCTCATTGATTTATCTTTTCATGAACCAAATCCAGCAAC
>Ga0315282_10015910_pt1 | contig 11043 bp, 9 predicted proteins | sample YL17G07_20_MG_FD_203693 | JGI IMG/M metagenome (GOLD analysis project Ga0315282, IMG submission 203693) | Sediment microbial communities from Yellowstone Lake, YNP, Wyoming, USA - YL17G07_20 | ecosystem: Environmental > Aquatic > Freshwater > Lake > Sediment | place: USA: Wyoming | collected...
TCAACGGCACGCGACACCTGAATTAACTGATTTTGTGGTTTTTGTCGATATCATCAGACTATTCGATGGTAGATCCATCTGGATGAAGTTTCCAGAAATGATTTATAAGTTAGTATTCGAGTGTCTATGTCAAATCAACAAGAGCAAAAACCTGAAAAGTCACAAAGCTGACCTTTTGTTCGCGCGCGCCTCCCGGGTTATTCATGTTTTTGCATCAATCGTTTCCGAGTAAAGAGAACGGAAAGTGACATGATCATAAACAACGACAGGACGGCGAATGAAAATTCAGGAATCGTATTGTACCTTGTCAGACTGATATACTGATATCCATACTCTCTGCTCGGTTCTATTTCTGTACCTTCATGCCACTCGTTGAATGAAGTGATTGCGTAACCGTCAGGGTGAGAGGCTTTTGCAATTAGCCAGAACGAACTGTAACAGACGCCGTTTCGCCTATCAATAGCACTCTTGAGTGCAACTGGACTATAATTGCTGGCAACAACATTGTTGAAGCCGGGCACGACTGTTGCAATGAAAGTCTTCCCGTAGGAATGTGCCAACTCACAGGCCTCATGGTACAGGTCGTACACCTCCAGAGGGTTGCTTGAAAAACCAAGTGAATAGTACATGTGCATTCCGTCAATGCAATTTGAGAAGTAATCAATGAACTCCCCAAGCCTACCTTCATATCCCCCAAAATCCATTATCACATAGGGATTATCCCCACCTGCCCTTATCTCAGGCACCACCTCGCTCCAGCCATTGCCAAAGAAAGGGTCTGCACTGACTATTTTGCCACTTGAGTTCGTGATATAGAAGTAGTCGACAGCTGCCCATTCACTTGTCCAATTCACGGCATATGACTCAGCCCTGAGGTAGACATTCTGCCCAGCGTAAGCTGTTATGTTGAAGCTTAAATCCTGCCAACCATCTGAGAAATGCAGCGTCTGGTTGTAAAGAGTATCGTTGCACGTTGGGTCTGTCCCTATCTTTACTTCGACACCGACCTCAGACCAAATTCCCGAATCGTTTCTAATGTCGGATACGCCGACGTTCAACCAGTATTGCTCGTTCGGTTGAAGAGGAATCGGACTGGCGCTCTCGACGTATCCCGGCGTTGTCTTGAACGGCTGAAAGGGAACAATTCCAAGTCTCGGCGGTACGCGGACTTCTTCAGCTGGCAACCACTGCGACGAAGCGCTTTCAATCTGGCTCGCATTAAGGTCTATGCCGGTGATATTTGTGCATGCATGCCAAATCCACGTTTGCGGATTCAATTTGTCGCGTGCCCGTTGGTACACGAAGATGACTGGCCGACCTTCTACTCTGTACCATGAGCTGCTGTTACCGTATTTCTTCAAGAGATAGGTGAGGTCGTTGACTGTCTGGCTTATGCTTGAAGTGTTTTCGTAGTAGAAAGTGAAGTTGAAATCATCCCGTTCGCAAACGTTCCTGATGTGTTTCGAAGCGTTGTCGGTGAAGTCGTTTATCCCCCACCAAGAGATAACGAAACAGTTGATTCCAGCATCTTTGGCCTCCTTGACTTGTCGGTCAATCACGGTTTCATTGTTGGAATCGTAAACGTCCAGCAGCGGGTAATCCGTCGCTGCTATGTCTCTTCTTCCATTCGTAATGTTGTCAGGGTTATGCCCACTATCATTCCAGTGTCGCCAATAACCAGAAAAGCTGGGCGTTCCGTACCATGGATAATAGAAGGCAAACGTGCCCAGCCTTGCTCTTGGAGGCGTAAGAAGGGCTATTATCACAATCGATGTTGTTTCTGTGTTTGTATCGCCCTTCTGTGTGCCGTTTGCGTAGTAATTCGTTACTATGCCGCCGTCTGACTCCCGCTGTAAACTCCACAACCTTTTAACAAGTTCATTTTCAAATGGCAATCTCTCTCCAAGAACCTTTGAGGTGTAAAGAAGTAGTGCAAGCTTGTATGTTGCATATAGGCCTTCAGCCTTTGTTGCTATGTCATTTATGCCTATGCCATCCCATGTATCCGTTGCGTTGTTGAAATACATATTTGCAGCTGTGTTGTTTCCTTGCCAAAAACGCGAAAGAGCCATGTACAATAGCCTGTCGGTATACTCCTGCCAATTAGGCATAATAGTTCCGTTACAGACCTCCGTTTTGACAATGTAATCATCGCTATGTAATGTTAGAATGGTAGGTGCACGGTTCGGAGTCGGTATAACATCGCCTATTACCGCTTCATGCATAAAACTTATGGGAAATCCGTTAAGGTCTCGTGGCAAGTTGTAGAGCGTCGCATCCTCCTTTAGTTCAGCCTCAATCCCATCTGCAACTCGCCCAACATCTCCTGCACCAAAGTAGTACGTTTCATTGGCCACTTTCAACGCTTTCCAAGCCCAGAGATTGTCTGAAATAAGCCAGTAAACATTGGGCGCCAAACGAGATTCACGGCAAAGCCCGAGACTCTTGTTAAACTGACTGTTCACAAGGAAATTTACGGCCTTCTCAACAAAAAGGGTTTGATTCAGTTCGGCTATTTGAGCTTGAAGGCTTGATACTTGAGAATTTAGGTCCTTTATTTGAGAATCCTTATTGTTTAGCATGATTGTGTAATCAATTGTCACTCCGACTAAACCAATCAGAAGGACGACGCACAGCACGGCAATTCCAATGATGACGTTTCTACTTACAACCTTTCTCTGGCTCATCGTCAGTCACCGTTTCTCCCTTTAAACGCTGTAACTATAAGGTTTTTGCAAGGAGTGCACGCTAACGTTTATCTGGCTTTCACTTTTCTCACAAGCACACGCACACATAGAAATAATAGAAAAAGTGGGAAGTGCGGGAGATATCTCCACCTAGTGTTGAGTGCAAATCCGAACTGGGACCATGCTTTCCTGTATCCTTGTATCAATGGGATACACGGTGGAAGAAGCTCTTGAGAAAGTAAAGAGAGAACTGAAGCAACGTGAAGCTTTTGAAAAGTCTGATCAATGCAACGCCATACTTGTGTTTGCAAGAAGAACTAGCAGAGCTTAACTATCAGAAGACCCGAATTTTCGATTTTCATGTAAAATTTGTCCCTTTGAACGAGCTTCGTTTCTCTACGCTGTTTTTCCCTTAGAAATCGTAAGCCGTCGAAGCATGCAAATGCATATAGGAGCTAGACTTCTAGGCTATCTTGGTAATGGAATGACTCACCTTTCCAAGGACTATCGAGCGATTTATCCAAAAGTGGATTCCGCAGACCGCTTCATCGCATTAGAAGAGGCCAGGATCCTCTTGAAATCTAGGCTCGTTGACTTGGGTTCCATTGTCGATATCTTGTCCAAATCAAATGATGGTTGCATCGATTTCAACTTTGGAGATATTGCCATTCAATTTGTAAGAGGATTCGGCGTGTGGTCAGAGAGAAAAGATGTTATACAGATGACAGTTGAGCTTCAAAAAGGTGATTTTGGAGATGTAGTCGGCTACGAATACACGTTAGATGAACTCAGAAAATGCTGCACACCAAAATAGATTGAATTCGACATTTAGGAGTCAAGCGAATGAGAGCAGATTATGTTATCAAAAGGTGCGCTGTTGCTGAATCAGGTGCATCATTTTTTGACGTGATTTTTATCAGCGCAATTCTGCCGCCGAGAGAGTGACTTTTTCGATGCGTTTCACGTGATGCATTTTATTAGTGATTATGATAATAAGCCTTATTAATTCAAATTGATGCGAATTGAAATCAACAGTGAATAACGAAATTGTGATCATGTGGTGATAGTATGCAAAAGAAATCAAGTAGTAAATATCGGGTTTCAGTTTCAGGTTTTCCTAGGAATCGTTACGTTGCTCTTGAGGAGAGTCGAAAGCTGCTGGGATTGACTGCTGATGAGTTCAATGGTCTGCTTAAAATATTGTGCAAATCCGAGTTCAGCAGTCTAGATTTTGATTTCGGAGCCTTGTCTATTTCATTTAATACGCGCGCGCTATATGGAGATGAAGAGGTCTGTTTGACTTTTCAGCTAGAGCGAAAGAGATTTACACGGTCGGTTGGCTATAAGTTTAGACCGAGCGATTTCGGGTTATTTGAGAAGCAGTTGAGGCTTGAGGATCTTGGAGAGGAGTAGTTGACAAAGAATTACACAATCAAAGATGGAAAAGTTGTTCGCACTAATCCTTTCTGTCCCAGATGTGGAGAAGGCGTTTTCATGGCAGACAAAGGAGAATGGTGGTCATGTGGAAAATGCGGAGATAGATATCGCAAAGAGCCATTTGGCTTTCAACATGTGATTACTACTACACATAAACTGTTCCAAGAAGGAGTTTCATCGAATGAAGTATGAACACAAAAAGGCATTGCTAATAACGATAGGAGCTGACACGAGCTCAGTTAAGGTCAATGATAAATACGTGCCCAATTTCAATGGTGGCTTTAGGGGACCGTTTTGGGAAGAAGGTGATAGGTTTGAATATATACCAATTCCTGAAACGATAATGAAGCATCGCTCAAACGGCAAATGGGAGTGGACTGGCAAATACGTCGAAGGTGACAAGAATACTTACGGAAACGCTTGCGGCAATAGACTGAAAGAAGCTATCATTACCAATATCCCATCGAAATTCAGAGAGAAACTTAGAAATGTTGCTATGCATCATGATCCCAATTTTCGGGATCTGACTTATGGCGATGGCAAGAGATATACTCCTAGAGGAAAACAACTGGCCAAGCTTAAGCCTGATGACCTTTTGGTTTTTTGTCCTTCCTTGCAGAATCCTGAGACGCGTGGACCCGATCGTGGTCGTTTCATCATTGGCTACTTCAGGGTGGAACATGTTTTTGATTTTACAGACCCGGAATTTGAGAAGCGGTACGAATGCACCCGTTCAGAAGTCATCAGGAAATATCAGAACAAAAACGCACATTTTTCAGCGGAATTTGCTAAGGCTTGGGATTGCAGTCAAGAGGAACTTTTTGAGTGTTACTTGGATGAAAAAGAAGCAGACTTAGTGCTTGTTGTAGGCAAAAAAGAGGAGAGTGGTCTGTTTGAAAGAGCAATCAGGATAACGGCACTTCATGGTTGCAAGTATTTTGTCATGCCGCAGAACTTAGTTCGCGATCTTGGCTTGAGAAAACCAGCGAAACCATTAAGGTACGAGAAAGGATGGAAATGGGTAGAGGGCGATCCACATATCAGAAACCTTATCAGTCTTCTGAGAAAGGGTCAATCTTCTATGTAAAAACGGCACTTTTGACAATATTCAATAACCACAAAAATGGGGGATTTGCGGGAGATTTCGCCACCAGAATACAAGACGACTACGCTTTTGGACTTAGACCTAAACCAGAAGACATGCCAATAACTGAAAAGTTGCTGCTAGAAGTCTTTTTAATATAAAAAGTGATGCTACTTAATGTAGAGCGCGTGGCTTTTTGCTACTTAGCGGATGATTTCTTCTAAACTCAAGCTTTGATGTAGCCTTTTCCTTTTTGGAGTTTTAGTGTGAAGCTGTGTTTTCCGTTTTGGGTGTATTCTCTGTATTGGGTTTTGCAGTTATTGCATGTGTAGGCTTGGACTGTGAATTGTCCGTATTTCCATGTTTTGGCGGGTTTGGGGTTTTCTTTTTTGCAGTTTGGACATTTAGCCATAATGATCATTCTTTTTTTTGTTTGTGTTGTCTTAAAAGGCTTTATGTTGTGGTTTTTTTTGGGGTTTTGTTTTCTTCTAGGTCTTCTGTTATGCTGTTGAATTGTTCTAGTGCGGATTGGAGGTTTTCTGTTATGTCTCTTGCGATTGTGTCTGGTGGTGGTAGGTTTTCTGTGTCTTCTAGGCTTTCGTCTTTTAGCCAGAGTACGTCTAGGTTTGCTTTGTCTCTTTGTGTGAGTTCGTTGTAGGTGAAGGGTTTGAAGCGTTCGGTTTCTTTTCTGTCGTGGCGGTTTTGTGGGTTGTAGCATTTTATGAAGTCTTGTAGGTCTTCGTATCGTAGTGGGTTTGTTTTGAGTGTGTAGTGTTTGTTTGTTCTTAGGTCGTAGATCCAGAGTTTTTCTGTCCAGGGTTTTTCGCTGGCTGGTTTGCGGTCGAAGAAGAGGACGTTTGCTTTTACTCCTTGGGCATAGAATACTCCTGTAGGTAGGCGTAGGAGCGTGTGGACATCGCATTCGTGGAGGAGTTTCCGTCTTACGGTTTCACCTGCTCCGCCTTCGAATAATACGTTGTCGGGTACGACTATGGCGGCTTTGCCATTGATTTTGAGTAGGGTTTTGACATGTTGGAGGAAGTTTAGTTGTTTGTTGCTGGTTGTTGCCCAGAAGTCTTGGCGTTCGTATGTCAGTGATTCTCTGTCGGCTCTTCCTTCCTCGGTCATTATGGTTATGCTGCTTTTTCTGCCGAAAGGCGGGTTAGTCATTACTATGTCGTAGCGTGTGCCTGGGTCGGATATGAGTGAGTCGCCAACTTCTATTGGGCTTTGGTCTCTGCCGATGCCGTGGAGATAGAGGTTCATTGCGCATAGGCGGGCTACTGAGTCAACAATGTCTTTCCCAGAGAAGGTTTCATATTTGAGGAAGCGTTTTTGTTCTACGTCTAGTTGGTGGTTTCTGGATATGTAGTCGTGAGTGGCTATTATGAAGCCGCCTGTGCCGCAGGCTGGGTCGTTGATTGTCGTTCCTGGTTCGGGTCGCATTACTTCTACTATGGCTTTGATTAATGGTCTGGGGGTGAAGTATTGTCCGGCTCCGCCTTTGATGTCTTCCGCGTTTTTCTGGAGTAAGCCCTCGTAGATTTCGCCTTTAACGTCAACGTCTAAGCCTATCCAAGTTTCTTGGTTGATGAGTTCGAGGAGGCGTTTGATTTTGGCTGGGTCTTGGATTCTGTTTTGGGATTTCCTGAAGATTACGCCGAGCATGCCTTTTTCCTTGCCCAGTGTTTCAAGAATGTGGCGGTAATGGATTTCTAAGGCGGCTCCGTCCTTTTCAAGTAGACTCTGCCAATCCAAGCCTTGGGGTATGGTTGAGGGTTTGTTGAAGGGTGGTTTGGTTTGTTCGTCTGCCATTTTTAGGAAGAGCAGGTAGGTTAGTTGTTCTACGTAGTCACCGTAGCTTACGCCGTCGTCTCTTAGGACGTTGCAGTAGTTCCAGACTTTCTGGACAAGTGAAGCAGATTCATTCGACATAAGTGGACAACTCCAACTGTCTGTGCATGTTCTTCCTTCCTTTCTTTGTTTCTTTTTCGCCCTTAGACTTTGCCCTCGCCTCTTTAATTCGCTCTAGCAGTTTGTCGGCTGGTTCGTCACTTGGGTCTTGAGGAACAAGCTTCCCCTCGAAGACTTGTTTCAGAATGCCTTGGCGCAATCGTTCTGCTTGCTTCAGACTCTTTTCCAAAACAGATTCAACTTCCTTCATTGAAGACATCCTGTTCTCAATTTCCTCTACAATCTTCTGCTGTTCTTGAAGAGAAGGGAGTGGAAGAACTATCTTTCTAACGACATCTTGACTAATGTTTGGTTGCGCCCCCCCTTTCCGAATGTTGAGCAGTTCGTCTCTATGCTTTCTCAAATACCAAAAGAGAAAATCTCGAGAAATACCACCATTTGGGAAAATAGCACAGATCGCTTGATTTATTGCTGAATCAATTCCAAGAACTCCGAGTTTTCCAACAGTCGCTCCGTATAGAGCTATAAGCAAAGTTCCTTTAGGAATGATGCGAGTGCTGGAATTCGCCAGACCTTCATCTGTTATTGATTCCTCAGTGGCATTTATGACGCCGTCTTTCAACTCACCAGATTTCAGCCAAGGAATTTTGCCGCCATAATATTCTTTTTTCTTCCTGCTTGGAGTTCCACCACTGGTAGTGCCCGACACATCTCCTAGCCTTACCCACATCCAGCTTTGTGGCAGCTCTGGCAACCCTGACACATCTATAAGTTGCAGTTCTTCGTGTCTTGGGTCTTTTTTTCTTTCTTCTTTTATGCGTTCTAACAGTATTATTGCTGGTTCTGTTTGGTTTTTGTGGGTTTTGCGCCATTCTTCGGTCAGCTTGCCCTCAAAAGCGTATTTCAAGACTGCTTGGCGGTAACGCTTCAACTGCGCCTTAACCTTCCGCAGCCCTTCGACGCCAGAATCCAAACGAGCAAAAAGCTCCTCCAACCTAGCAACAATACGCTTCTGCTCATTAGTGGGAGCTAAAGGGATTTTGACAGCATAAGCATCATCTCGGTTTAAACCAGGAATAGCAGTCGACTTATCGAGCGAACCCAGTCTATTAAAATATAAAAGATGATAAAGAAAAACCAAGTCAATTCCATCTGGTGGCAGAACATAATAAGTAGTGTCGATTGGCCAACAGGGCTTGTTTGATAAATGTATTGCTCCTATTGCACCCTTTCTTCCAACGACCAAACAGGGTTTTTCAACCAATGGTACAGAATGGTAACCGACAATCCCGTTTGAGCCATACACAGGAACGCGACCGTTCGCGTTTCTTTTGTCTTCTCTAAGCCCTTTGCCGTATTCAAAAGACACCACATCTCCAAGCCTAGCCCAAACCCAATTCTTTGGAAGAGCCAGCGAATCCATTTGAACTTTAGTCACTTCACCAGCACCGTGTTCAGTTCTTCCAAAATCCTGTTTAGTTCCTGTCCGAAGAGTTTGTTTGCTCTTATTGCTCCGCCTCTTTGGTTGAAGGGCACATTCTCAAAATCCTCTATTCCAATAGCTACTGAGGTCGCTACGTGTTCCTTTATCATATTGAGCCATTCTAACTGTTCAGGCGTAAACCTTCTCCCTTGGTTTACTTGTTGAGCTAGCCAGTCATTAAACCTTTGATTCACAGTTTCAGCGAACGGTTCCAATACGTCAACAGTGCCAATCGCAAATCTTACAAGCGAAACAATATTTGTCAAAAGCTTCTGGGGTCCAGCGCCTTTCACTTTTGACTTTTCCAGTTGTTCATAAGCCATCCACACAAGTTCTGGCGTAAGATTATACGGCGGCTTCCTGATCGCCTCAGCAAGCTGCTTAATCGCATCATACGTCAACTGCCTACTCGCAAAAGGCTTACTGTAGATAATCTGCAAAGCCGTAAGCTCATCCTTATTCTCTTCGATAAACTTCCTAAAAGCTTCAACATAAAGGCGAGCCTTCACCTTCGCCTGCTCATCAGCACCCGCAAAAACCAAAACATCCTTACTCACAGTATCAATAATCTGCTCACTCCGCTTCTTCACATCAATAAGCGTATTCCTCAACTTTGGATCATCAAACGGACTACAAGCAACCTTAGCAAGTTCTTCAGAAGCTTTCTTCAACTGTTCACCAGTAGGACTATCCGTATTGAATATTTCTTTTGCCTTCTCCAAATGCTTATCAGGATCAACAGCATCCAGAAGGTCATTAATCAACTGCTTAAGCGCCTTGCCACCCGTAGCAGCCTGAATCTCGATTCTACTCTTTTCGTCAACCTCTACATTCAAGCTTGAAAGCCTACCAGCCAAAGAAGTCAACGTATCTACATCACGAACACCCAAAGCAACAGAATTCACCAGTTTATCAAAAGGAACACTCCTCTTTCGCTCAAGCGGACGCGAATCAGTTTTATCACTTTCACAAACACCGACCGCATCAACAACAACAAAACCAGTCTTATTCAAAGCGTCAGGTGTAACAGCCAAAAGGTCAGTAGAAGAAATAGTTCTGGTACCGCGTCCCTTCATCTGTTCAAAATAAACACTTGACTTAACATCCCGCATGAACAACAAACACTCCAAAGGACGAATATCCGTGCCAGTAGAAATCATATCCACCGTAACCGCAATCCTCGGATAATAAGAATTGCGAAAACTAGCAATCAAATCCTCAGTCTTCTCACCCGTCGTCTTATACGTGATCTTCTTACAAAACTCGTTCCCTTTTCCAAACTCCTCACGAATAATCTCGACAATATCCTCAGCATGAGAATCGTCCTTAGCAAAAACAAGCGTCTTAGGAATCTCCTTACGCCCAGGAAAAATCTCAGTAAACAACTTATCCCTAAAAGTCCTTATCACGGTTCTAATCTGATCCTTAGCCACCACATCCCTGTCCAACTGTTGCGCGGAATATTCCAAATCCTCATCAAGTCGCTCCCAGCACACTTTCCGCGTAAGCTTATCCCGCTTATCAACATAGTATCCAGCTTCAACGCTGCTGCCTTCCTGCGTAATCTTCGTCGCTATTCTATAAACTTCATATCCAACATTCACCCCATCAGCCATCGCCCGATCATGTCCATACTCCATGACAAGATTTTGATTGAAAAACCCAAGCGTCTGCTTAGAAGGCGTAGCAGTCAAACCAATAATAAAAGCATCAAAATACTCAAGCACCTGACGCCAAAGATGATAAATCGACCTATGACACTCATCAGTAATAATAAAATCAAACATTTCAATCGGAATATCTTGATTATAAGAAACCTCCACAGGCTTCACATCTCTAGGTGCAAGCTCAAAAATCGACTGCTCCTCCCTCTCCACATCAAATTCAGGCTCACCCTTAAGCATGGAATAAAGCCGCTGAATAGTCGTAATACAAACACGACTCACAGGATCAATCTTATTCGACGTAAGCCGCTGCACATTATACAATTCAGTAAACTTCCGCCCATCATCAGGCGTCCTATACTGCTGAAACTCTTGCGAAGTCTGACGACCAAGAGTATTACGATCAACTAGAAACAAAATCCGCTTCGCATTAGCAAACTTGATCAACCTATAAGCAAAAGTCACAGCCGCAAAAGTCTTACCACTCCCACTAGCCATCTGAATAAGCGCCCTAGGCCTAGCCCCTGCAAAAGACCCATCCAAATTACCAATAGCCTCAATCTGACACTTTCTCAAACCCTCAGTAATCAAAGAAGGCATATTCCTAAGCCTAGCCCTAAGCGTATCCCCTTGTGACAACCACTCCAAAAACGTCTCAGGCTTATGAAATGCAAAAACCCGACGAGAACGAGACTCAGGATCCCTTAAATCCCTAAAAAAAGTCTCAACACCCGTGCTCTCATAAGCAAAAGGAAGAGGATCCATCACATGAGG
>Ga0315282_10015911_pt1 | contig 11043 bp, 4 predicted proteins | sample YL17G07_20_MG_FD_203693 | JGI IMG/M metagenome (GOLD analysis project Ga0315282, IMG submission 203693) | Sediment microbial communities from Yellowstone Lake, YNP, Wyoming, USA - YL17G07_20 | ecosystem: Environmental > Aquatic > Freshwater > Lake > Sediment | place: USA: Wyoming | collected...
CGGCGCCTATGGACCATCCTGTCACGATAGCCGGTCGGCCAGTGCAGCGAGTGCGCGTCAGCCAGAGCCCGGGACAGCCTGACCTGCCGGGGACGATGACCCTGGTCCCGCTCAGCGGCTTCATCCAGGCATCAGGGTTCAACCAGCGGGCCATCGGGCGCCTGTCGGAGCTGTTCGCGCCCTATGGCATGCAGGTCATCTCGGGACCGTCCGGCGGGACCGAGAACATGCGCCCTCCGTTCGTAGCTGGCGGGGCGCTGGGCGCGCAGTTGGTCGGGGGCGACTTCGACATCAGTGCGCTGGGCACAGTCACGCTGGTCGAGGGCAACCGCATGCTGGCATTCGGGCACCCGCTGTTAGAGTTGGGTGACATAGACGTCCCCATGACGGGGGCGTACGTCTACGATATCCTGCCCAGCGTGATGATCTCGAACAAGATCATGTCCGGCACGCAAGTCGTGGGCCGCATTTCGCGGGATACGCAGACGGCGATCGCCGGGGAGATCGGGGCGGCGACCGATCGGCTGCCGGTGACGATTGAGGTGGTGGACCGGGACAGGGGCAGCTCGCGGCAGTTCCACCTCCAGGTCGCGCGAGTCCGTGAGCTGCTGCCGGGGCTGACCGCCCTCTCGGTGGTGACAGCGATAGACGAGACCCGGGGGCGCGTTTCCCGGGGGACGGCGCGAGTGGTGACTGAGATCGAGGCCGACGGCCGACCCACGCTGACGCGTGAGGAGTTCAGCTACAGCGCAGGCGATGTCGCGATGGCCGCGATGCCAGCAGTCTTGCGGCCTCTCTCAATGTTCACGGACACCCCGTTCGGCAAGCTGCGTCTCCGGCGGGTGACGGTACGCGTCGAGGCCGAACAGGAGCGCAGAACCGCCACTATCGAGCGAGTGACGATACCCCAGTCGCGCGTGAAAGCCGGGGATGAGATCACCGTGAGCGTCACGCTCAGGCCGTATGGAAAGCAGCTCGTCGAGGTGCCCATTCGCCTGAAGCTTCCGCGCGATTTGCCTCGAGGGACGGTCCGTCTCGTCATCTCCGGCGGCGGCGACTCTGACGAAGCGCGCTCGGCCATCGGCGCGCCCAGGCCTGCTCCCATCTCACTGACGCAACTGGTGGCGCGGTATCTCGAGCAGGATGGCAGGCAGGACCTAGTCGTGCAGGCTGCGCTGCCGCGCGCCGGCGCCTCCCTGCTGGGGGAGGAGCTCCCCGATCTGCCACGAGGAGCGCTGGAGGCGATTCGCACCAGCCACCCGACCGACCTCAGGCCCGCGGCCTCCATCCTGAAAATCGCTCTCCCCACCCAGTGGTCGCTGTTGGGGAGGCAGATGGTCATGCTGCCGGTGGAGAGCAGCATCGCTCCTGCCGCGCCTGTGCCTCAGCCGTCGCGGGCTGAGGGCCCGCCGCAGCAGCCGTCGGGCGGAGCGTCGGAAGATGAGCAGAGCCAGGGGGATGATGACGAGCAGTGGGTGAGCGGTGAGTGGGATGTCCTGCCCGATCAGGGCCAGCCGCAGGACCCGCTAGGCGCGGGCGCAGCAAGGGGCAATGCCAGGCCTGCGCCGCCCGCAGCGGCGAAGAAGGAGCAGCCCAAGGCCGAGCAGGAGAGCAAGCCGCTGGCCCGCGGACCACAGGCCTGGGTTCAGCAAGCAGCGGCCGACTACAGCCAGGCGAAGCTCAACAACGTGGCGATTGCCGAGGACGGGCGCGTGACCCTTGGCTTCGAGCGCGCCGACCCGACGAGTGTGCCCGCGGATGTCATCTGGGGCCTGGCCGTCGGGAAAGACGGCGTCTTTGCAGGCACCGGCAACGACGGGGTCATCTACCGAGTATCGGGCAAGGGTGACGTCACCACGTTCCACGCAACGGGCGAGTTGAACGTTCACGCCCTCGCCTTCGGCAGTGACGGGAATTTGTACGCCGGCACCTCTCCTCGCGGCAAGCTGCTTCGGATCTCGCCTGACGGCTCCGGCACGGTCATCTACGACTCGGCCAGCACCTATCTGTGGGCTCTCGTTGTCGGGCCGGACGGCACTGTGTACGCGGGCGGGGGCGCTCCTGCGAGGGTCTACGCCGTCAGCCCAGGCGGACAGGCGAAAGTGCTCGCGGAGCTGCCGGCGGCGAATGTGCTGTCCCTGGTGCGGAGTTCCGCGGGCGACCTCTACGCGGGCACGTCCGATGGCGGCGTCATCTTCCGCGTCAAACCCGACGGGGCCGTGAGCGTGGTTGGGAAACTTCCGTCCAATGAAGTGGGCGCTCTCGCTCTCGATGACAAAGGCAACCTGTACGCGGCCGCGTCCCCGGCGGGCGACATCTACCGAATGGAGCCCGACGGAACGCTGCAGCTCTACAGCCAGACAGCGGAGAAGATCATCTATGCCCTCGGCATCCTGCCGGATGGAGACCTGGTGGCGGCAGCCGGGCCGGGCGGCAGCATTCTGCGGATCGGTTCTGACCGCCGGACGCAGACCGTGTTCAAGCCGGAGACCGGCGTGGCCACGGCTCTCGTGGTCTCCGGCGGCGCGATGTACGTCGGCAGCACCGGCCCGGCGGCGGTGATGAAATTCGGCCCCGAGTGCGCGCGCTCGGGCGAGTTGGAGTCGGCCGTTCTCGACGCCGACCGTCCCGCGAGGTGGGGACACGTCGAGTTGGCGGCCGAGACGCCTACCGGAACTGCCGTGGCCGTCGAGACGCGCAGCGGCGATGCCCCCACGCCTGAGGACCACTGGAGCGACTGGGCGCCCCTCTCGTCCGATGCCATCTCGAGCCCGCCGGCGAACCACCTCCAGTACCGTATGCGCCTGACCACGAACGACCCGAAGATCAGCCCGGTCGTGCGACAGGTACGCGTCGCCTACCAGCCGGCAAATCTGCCGCCTGCCGTGGGGCTCAAGGCGCCCTCCGGGGGGGAGCGGATCCAAAAAAAGTACACCATCAAGTGGGACTCACGCGATCCTGATAAGGACACGCTTGTCTACGATGTCTCCCTTTCTCGCGATCTCGGGAAAACCTGGGCGACGCTCAAGCGCAATGTGGCCGAGATGAAGTACGATTGGGATACCACTCCCACAGGCGACGGACGAGTGATGCTCAAGGTAACCGCCAGCGACAGGCAGAGCAGACCCACCGATCCCATGCAGGACGATGACGTGGTCGTCATCTGGGTCGACAACACACCGCCTCAGGTAATGCTGTTCAGGACCTCGCTCGCGGTCGGCGAGGACCGCAGGGCCCAGGTCTCGGGCATGGCCACAGATAAGCTGTCCCCGATCAAGAGCGTGGAGTACCGCGTGGATGACGGCGAATGGCAATCGCTTCCGTTGGCCGCGGTAGATGCCTTGACGACCGGCGCAGCGATCTCCACGGACGTGCTCGCGCCCGGCAAGCACGCGATCGAGGCGCGGGCGTTTGACGCGGCGGGTAACGTCGGCAGCGACAAGATCGAGGTGGAGGTGAAGGCCGCCGCCGGGCCGTCAGAGGCGGCGGCGAAAGCCAAGACCGGCTAGCCCCACCGGCGTCGCGTCCGCCGCTGCGGCCGCAGGCGTCCCAGCCGCCGCGCGAACCAGTGCGGCCGGCGACCGGCTGCGCCCGGTGCTCCGTCGAGGCGGACGTAGATATCGCGGGCGGTCTCTTCGTCCACCGCGATCTGCCCGTGACCGAGGTCGAAAACGAACGAGGGGAACCGCTGCCTGAGCACGATGCGAGCGCCGGGAAGAGCGCCCATCGCGAGCAGGCGCTGCAGGAACTCGCGCCGCTGGCTCTGCAGGTACGCGATCACGCCGCTCTGCCCTGCATCCATGTCCACCAGCGGCGTCACCACACGCGTGGCCTCCTCCGCGCCAGTCCGGCAACACTCGCCACGTGGGATCGGGCTCCCGTGTGGGCAGACCCTTGGGTGCCCCAGAAGCGTGCAGATGCGGTCGTCGATCCCGCGGCGGAGCAGGTGCTCGAATCTGCAGGCCGTTTCCGTGGCGAGGCTGTCGCCGACGTTCAGCACGTCGGTGAGCAGGCGCTCAGCAAGGCGCTCTCTCCGCACGACGCCGGCCGCTTCCGCGTTTCCTGCCTCAGTGAGTGAGACCCTGCCGTCTCTCTCGGTGACCAGCCCGGCATCTACCAGCTCCTTCAGGGCGAGGGGGTTGGCGGTGACCGTCGCAAGCTCGTCGTGCTGCTCTTTCGCAGTCCAGAGGCCGCCGAGAAGCTCTTCGGCCGGTTCAGTCAGCTCGATCTCGGCCATCAGACGTGCACCTGCCAGGTTGTCAGGACGAGGTTCAGGACGTAACCGACGCCAAACGCGAGCGGGAGGATGACAGCGGCTACGGCCACCGCGAAGCGAAGTCCGCGCTCTTTCTGCATCACCCAGAACTGGGCCAGGCAGGGGATGAAGAGCGTGATCGTGACCATGGCAACAAGCAGCGCGGAGCCCGTGAGTGCGCCGGAGGCGGAGGCGTCGAACAGGCGCGCGGCCCCATAGTCGCGCCGCAGGAAGCCGAACAGGAACGCGTCCGCGGCGTCGCCTGGCAGGCCGATGAACCGCACGAGCGGCCGCATCGCGTCAACGATCAGTGGGAAGAGGTGGGTGAGCTGGCCGAGCCAGATCAGAACGCTCACGAGCAGGAAGAGCGGGATCACCTCGGCCGTGTACCACCTGAGCCGGGCAAAGGTCTTCACTAGCACGTTACGCCACGATGGCAAGCGCAGCGGTGGGATCTCGAGGTAGAACCGGGACGCTTCGCCGGGCAGAATACGCGAGGCCAGGAACCCGGAGAGCAGGAACACGCCCAGCACGACGCCGATCCAGATGAGCAGCCCCAGTGGGTGCCCCGAGAGCAGGCCCAGGATCACGCCGAGCTGCGCCGAGCACGGAATGGCGAGTGCAAGCAGGAATGTGGCAATAAGCTTTTCTCGTCGTGTCGCCAGCACCCGAGTTACGATCGTCGCCATCGTGTCACACCCCAGACCGAGCACGATCGGGATGACGGCCCGGCCGGACAGGCCGATGCGCTTGAGGAGCCGGTCCAGCAGCAGCGCGAGCCGGGGCAGGTAGCCGCTGTCTTCCAGAATGGCGAACATCAGGAAGAACGCGCCCACCAGGGGAAGGATGATCGCGAGGGCATAGCGCAGTCCCAACGTAATCACGCCGTATTCGCCGACGAAGAGAGACGAGATCGCCGGCCAGGGCATGAGCCGTTCGACGAGCGCTGTCACCGGAGGGTTGAGGTGCTGCCTGAAGAGACCCTTATCGAGCAGGTCCACGACCACCCCGGCGCCCAGGCGACCGACAACCAGGTAGATGAGGTAGAGCACAGCCAGCAATACGGGAATTCCAGCGACAGGGTGGACTGTGAGCTCTCCCAGCGTCTCGGCGAAGCTGCGCCGCGCTCGCGCCGCACCCCGGCGCAGCGCCTTGCGGACAATCGCCTCCGCTGTCTTCTGCCGCGCCATCGCGATCGGTACTGCAGGTGATTGCGGAAACCGTTGTTCCGTTGCCGCGACGACGCGATCTATCTCGGGCAGAGACTCCGGATCTTCCCGCATCACCCGAGCGCGAACGCCTTCATCCCGCTGAAGGAGCAAGAGGGCGAGTGCCCGACCATCCAGGGCGTAGCCGCCGTGGAGCAGCGGCGTGATCTCTGCGATCGCTTGCTCGATGGGCTGCGGGTACTGAATCGAGAGGGAAGAGACGGCAGGCAGCGGGCCAGAGAGGAGGGCATTGAGTCGCTCCAGCCCCTGCCCGGTCGCTGCGGAGGTGGCGACTACCGGAATGCCCAGCGCCTTGTCGAGCGCGTCTGTGTCAACGCCGATGCCGAGGCGTTCGGCCTCATCTATCACATTCACGTCGAGTGCGACGCGCACCCCCGCCTCGATCAGCTGGAACGTCAAGGAGAGCATGCGGCTCAGGTTCTTGGCGTCGGCCACATGCAGCACCAGATCCGGCGGCTCATCGAACAGCAGGTCCTGGGCCACTTTCTCATCGTCGGACAGGGGCGCGAGAGCATACGATCCTGGGCTATCCACCACGTCGAAGGCGACATCCCCGATCCGCGCGCGGCCGCGGGTCACCTCCACAGTCGTGCCGGGGTAGTTGGAGACCACCGCGTATGAGCCCGTCAGGTGGTTGAAGAGCAGGCTCTTCCCGACATTCGGCGAGCCGAACAGCGTCAGCGTGCGCGTGCTGAGGGCGGGGCTGAAGGGACAGGCCGTGCAGCCACAGCCGCGCTGCCCGGTGATGAGACCGCGAACGTACTCCAGGGCGCGAGTCGTCACCTGGCCTTCCCTCTCCGGGGCGGCCACACGCGAATGGTCTCTGCTATGCTCACCCCGAGAGTGTTCGTTCCCTCTGACGATTCAAGAACGACCGTTCCCGCCGTCAAGTCCCGCCCCCTTACGGTTACGACCGCGCCTGGCACCAACCCGCGCGCGGCCAGGTGGCGCACGATCTCGGGCGATTCGTTCTCGAGGCGGGCCACGCCAAGTTCGACATTCAGTGGCGCGTCGAGGAGGGAGATGGTGACGTCGTTTGCGTCCAGGTCCATGGGATGCCCGTGAGGGCAGGCGTTGGGATCACCGAGGGTGGCGACGATCCGCTGCTCGAGCCGGGGCGACACCACGTGCTCCAGGCGGCACGCTTCCTCATGGGCCTCGTCCAGCGGCACGTTCAGCATGTCGGTGAGCAGGCGCTCTGCCAGCCGATGCCGCCGGATGAGCTCGTGGGCGAGCCGCTGTCCTTCCTCCGTCAGGGTGATATCGTGGTAACGGCGATAGCTGATCAGCTCCAGCTGACGGAGACGCCGCAGCATACCGGTGACAGATGCCGGCGTCACGCTCAGACGGCGGGCGAGGGAGGTCGTGGAGGCGCCACCGGGGCCATCGCTCAGGCGGTGAATGGCCTCCAGGTACTCCTCAACGTTTTCTGACAGCGCTTGGCCGTGGGACATGGCTCAGGCAGCCTTTAGGCAGGGCGAAGTGATCTTTTAGGTTTGCCTAAATTATACCAGAACCCGCCCGAGAGTCAAACGCCACCAGGAAGACAGCTCAGGTCGTGTCCGCCCCAAAAATGGACAGGGACGGCAGAGCGTGCCGTCCCTGTCCAGTCCACCCTGTGAAGGAGGCGAGGGTGCGCTTGGAGTCTTTAGCAGAACCCGCCGCGGATGCTGTATCAAAGCCACTGCGGAAGGAACCCGGGCTGCTTGCTGGGCTTTTGATACAGCTTCTTATCCATCTCGGAGTCTCTCGCGTCGGAACCTCAGTGAGTTGATCTCCATCGGTTTGACCGAAACCGATGGGAAAAGTTCCATGTGAACGACGCCGCCGTCCCACACGAGCGCCGTCCCGACCAGATCGCGGCCATCCAGCCTGTAGAGCTGGCCGGCGCCAGGCGTCTCCTCCGGCGTCCGCTTGGCCCATCCGAGGCCATTCAGCCACTCCTGCACGGGCGTAGCGTTGGGCTGCTTCAGGCCTTCATGGACTTTGTGGTGGTCAACGACCTCGGCGCGGTCCAGCGCGTCGATCGCGTACGACTCGAGGAGTTCGTGCCAGACCTGGCGGAACACAGCGGGGCAGCTGAACAGGTCGGCAACCAGGATCTGATCGCCAACCATCGCGACCACGCCGCTGGCTTTCGGGTTGTCGTCCGCCAGGTCGGACAGGGCGCGTATGTATGGCTCCGTTCTCTCCCGTACCTCCGGGCTGTCATGGACCGACCTGAGCGCGCCGGTCGAGCTGGGCGCGTGGAGGTGTTGCTGCTGCTCCGCCACCTTCGACCACACACCGCTCTGCCCGCCTCCCCTGGCGCCGCCTCCCCTGCCTGCTGCGCCTCGTATCTCTGCTCCGGCGACGGAGTGGCCAGTCGTGAAGCCAGCGGCGCCCGCTCTGCCAGCGCCGCCCACGCCGCCGGCCCAGCGACCGTGCTCGACACAGAAGACGGGGATGGTCAGCTCCACGCCGGGCGGCAGAACCAGGTCGTCGGCCACGATGCGATCTTGCTTGCCGCCCCTCAGCATCTCGCCGGCCATAGCGAACACCGGGCTCTTGGCACGGCTGCTGATCCGGACCCGGTTCACGTCAGATTGCTTCAGCTCGGAGATCTCCACCAGGCCCAGCGCCACTGCTTTGTCCACGGTCAGGTCCACGTTCGGCACCGCGACGTTCGAGACGAGCACCGGGAAGACCGTCAGATTCCGGTGGCGTTGGCCCGTGCCGACACGGGTGTGTTGCGCGAAATCACCTATCGCGTCCTTGGGCTCCTTGGGTCGGGGCGGGACTGGTCTGCGCGGAGAGCTGACCGCAAACGCGGCGCCGGGGAGCAGGAACATGATCAGCAAGAGCGCGAGTCTGATTCTCATGGTAACCTCCCTTTCAAGGGGACGGGGCGGGAGGTCTGCTCCCACCCCATCCGCGGTATCCTACCTACTGCGTCTCGCCGGATGAAGTGACGGCGGAATGCAGACAGACTGCGCTACGTTGCGGCTCAGGACCCCTGCCGCCATTACTCCGATCCGCGAGCACCATCAGTTCACCTCCAGGCTGACCGGCTTCGCGGTCGCGCTGATCTCGGGGTTATAGTAGCGGTAGACCTTGGAGGCAGGCGCCGCCGCTTTGACTGGGAACTTCGCCCGGAGGCGATACGAGAAGCTGAGCGGCTTGCGGGGCGCCAGCTTGTCGAGGTAGACGATGATCTGGCGAGCAGCAACGGTGAACTTCTGAATCGTCTTCTCTGCGACCAGCTTCTGGAGGTCTTCGCCCATCACCTCGAAGCCCGGGGGTAGACCCAGGTCAATGACGATCATGTTGGCGGCGCGTGGGTCATTGTTCACGACTTGCGCCGACGCTGTAACGATGTCATTGGTGGCGAGTGTGGTGCGGTCATAGCTCACACCGATCTCCAACAGGTCCTCAGGCGGTCGCTTCACCAGGTTCCACGGGATGTAGTACTTGGCCACAATCTGGTAGAGCGCGCTGCCTTTGCCGTCGAGTACGATCCTGACGTCGTTCCTGCCCTCGCGGATCAACTCGCGCGCATCGACCTGCCTGACCACGTCATAGTCCGCTTCAGCAATGTGAAAGGACTCGGCTTTCTTGCCGTTCACCTCGACTGTCACTGTCGCGTTCACATCCTGCGCGGCCCGCTTCAGGGCAAGCAGGAGCGTCTTTAGCGACCACACCGTGGCCTGCGTCGTCTGCCAGGTGCCGAAGCTGTCCTTGGAGCGGATGAGGTAGGTGATCACCTTGTTCGTCAGGTCTACGTAGCGGCCGGACTTCACCAGCGCGTAGCCGGCGAGGGCGGTAGTCTCCAAGTCAGCGGCCCCGTTCTGGGCGGAGGTGAAAGTGGGCGATTGGGATTTCCAGAAGGCCACCTTCTCCTCAACGACCGCCAGCTTGGCGAGGGCGGCGAGAACGTCCGGCACGAGCTTCGAGTCGGGCCTGCCGCTGAGATAGACGTTGGCCACCACCGCCAGCACGTACGGATCCCTGGCCTCGGCCCAGTGCGTGTCGAGGTAGGCGAATGCCCGGGTGAGCGCCTCTCCCTTGTAGCCTGATTCTGCCAGCGCCCAGGTGATGTAGGCGGTGACCCGGAGCACATCCGTCTGGCGGTTGATGATCCCCTCGGCGATCCCGCCAGGGTCGCGCTCCCACGTGCCGTCCTTCTGCTGGAGGCCCGCCAGCCAGTTCTGGGTGCGGGAGATAACGTTCTCGTCAACCTGGTGCACCTGGCTCATGTCTCGGAACTCGAGCAGCCCGTAAGACGTGAGCACCTTGTGCGCCGGGGCGTCGCCGAACCAGGAGAACCCGCCGCCCTTGACCTCGAAGGAGAGCAGGCGCTGATAGCCGACGTTGATGTACTGCTCGGCCTTCATCTGGACGTCGGGCTTCGCCTGCTTGGTGGACTTCAGGTAGTCCAGCACGAGCACGTTCGGGTATGTCACGGAGCTGGTCTGCTCGAAGCACCCGAACGGCATGCGCAGCATAGAGTCCAGGCCCTCGACGGCCTGGCTGAAGAGCCCGGGGTAGACCTTGACAAGGATCGTCGACGCGTCCGGTATGGCCTCACCAGGAATAGTGACGGCCTTCTCGACCGTTCCCTCCAGCCGGTCATTCCAGGTGTCGCGGCGTTCCTCGCCATCGGGCATCACCTCGATCTGTCGTTTGATGGCATCCGCGAGCTTCGTCCCCTGGGCATGAACCGTGAGCGCGTTCATGCCGATCTTCCTCGCGCGAATGCGGAAGTAGACGACCTTGATATCGGAGGCCGCGATGTCCAGCGACTTGTCGGCCTTGTCGTCTACCAGCTCGAACCAGGGCTGCTGTTCCAGCGAGAGCTTCACGGTCTGCGACTGCGGCAGGTAGTTGTAGACCGCGAGCGGGATCGAGACCTCGTCATTCTGTGTGAGCGCGACCGGCAGGTCTATGTCCACGAAGAAGTCCTGGAAGACCCGCAGGCCGGCGGTGGCGCTGCCGAGCTGGCCGCGCTGGGACGACGCCAGGGCCTGAAGTCGCCAGGTGGTGATGGAGTCGGCCATCTCGACGGTGGCGGTAGCCTGTCCACGCTCGTTCGTGATCAGTGCCGGGTTGACATACATCGTCTCCGGGAAGAACTGCCGCAGGCGGACCTGAGGCTGAGCGGCGGCCTCTGGCTTGGCGGCCGCAACGGCTTGCGCTGCCGGCGCGGGACCGCGCGCCGCGGCGTCCATCGCGAACTCCTCTACTGCTCCCTTGAACATGATACCGCCACGTCCACCGGCGGCCATGCCCATTGGGAGTCGACCATCCTTTGCCCATCGCCCGATGCCGGAGATGTCGTCCCTAGTCTCCCACTTCCCGTCAGGGCCAGCGGAGTCGAGCGTGCAGGTGGCGCTACTCCAGTGAATGCGGTACTGGTTCCCCCACCGGTCTCGCAGGTCACGCTTCCGCAGGAGTCCCTCGTCCACGAGGACCGAGATGCCCTCATTCTGACCCAGGTAATGGCGATGGCGCTGATAGTAGCGGTTGAGCGCCCGGTCAATCTTCTCGGCGCCGCGCGCGATCTGTTTGGCCCACTCCTCC
>Ga0315282_10015912_pt1 | contig 11043 bp, 8 predicted proteins | sample YL17G07_20_MG_FD_203693 | JGI IMG/M metagenome (GOLD analysis project Ga0315282, IMG submission 203693) | Sediment microbial communities from Yellowstone Lake, YNP, Wyoming, USA - YL17G07_20 | ecosystem: Environmental > Aquatic > Freshwater > Lake > Sediment | place: USA: Wyoming | collected...
TTCACATATCGCCACCTTCGTCGCAGCCATCTTTGGAGGACCGATAGTTGGAGCGACCGTCGGATTGTTCGGCGGGTTATATGCTGGCTACTTTTTTGGCTTCGTTTATAGCCAAGGACCGATCGCGGTCGTAGGAGTTTCACTTGGCAAGGCACTTACGGGGCTGACAGCCGGTCTACTCTACAAGAAACTGAAGATAGGTAACAATCCACGCCGCTCAATATTGACGGTTCCAGTCACATTGATATCTTATATTCCAGAATGCATTTTCACTATTCTTTACTTTCTATACATCATCACCCTGGTCAGTGGCCAAGGAATGGCATACATGATCCCAGCGGTCATTCCAAAAGCATGGATGGAAATAGCCGTGATGAGCATACTCATGGGCGCCCTAGTCGGAAACGTTGGCTTCAGGGAATTCATCGGCAGGTACTTACATACGCAAACGGTACGCAAGCCAACGTGAAAACAGAAAGAAAAACGTGACGGACTCGCTGAGGCTAAATTGAATTACGGCCCTGACGTTGACGTTGCAGAACAGCGCAGTTTTCGAACTTACTATGTGCAGCTCTATCTTCGTTTTCTTTGGAATAGAAGCTTATGCTCGAATTGATATGGGAAAGTCTCAATTCAAATCGTATGATTCCTTAAGTGCTTCTGCGTTTATTCTGCCACTTCGAAACGTGCTTCCAGTCTTTGCGTTGCTGATGATGACTACTGCTGGGGCAAACAGGTTTGGGTCAATCTTGTAAAAGTCGTATTTTGCTTCCTTGAAGATTTCTATGAAAGGTCTCCCATAGGCCTCTGACGCAATGGATGGCGCTTTGTTAACAATCTCTTTCAGTTTTTCATCGTTTTCATGTTCAATGACATAATATGCAGTTCCACCATAGAGAATGGCGTCATTTGTCCTTGCCATTGCCCTCGCAAACTTGGGATGGAGGGGCGAAATTGGCGCATATCCAGAAGCATAAACGAATACGCAGGGATCCAGTCCTAGTCTTCCAAGTTTGTGGATGCCGGTTTCGACAATTCTGCCTGAGATCTGCGTTGCTCCTGCTAGGCTGGTCGTTGGAGTCAACACGATTGCTAGGTTGTCAGATGTGATTCCGCAGTCTTTGGCGAACCGTTGCACGAGTTTCGGAGGCGGGCATTTATCAGTTTCAAGGACTATGATTCCTTTGTCGAAATCGTCCTTGTAGCTGATTTCTTTGTAGATGTCTCTGGGCTTCTGTGCCAACGCTCTTGCCGGTCCTGAGCCTATTGCAGAATAGCCTTCTTCGTTTATTTGCCACCCAGCATACTGCGAGCCTAGCGTTGCAATGACGGGATGGTCTGAGTAGATTTGTATTGATGGGAGGTCTAGGTCTCCATACTTATGGCAGGTTATTTCGGCTTTTCCGCATCCTCCCATGCAGATTTCAGTTATCATCTTTCCTGCCTGAAACCCCCCCTTGGCTCTTATTCCTGCGTCAACGATAGTTGTTCCCGTGTCCGTCTCTTCGACTTCTACTCCGTAGAGATTTGCGTTTTCGACTAGTTTTTCCAGTAGTTGCCACGCTAGACGATTTACACTCAAAGGTTTTTTCATCGTGTCTTCTCCTTAGAGGAATTCTTCGTAACAGTTTAAATGCGGATTCTTCTCTTTGGAGACGTAAAGTCTGCCGTTTCCGTTTTCCGCAAGGTCTCCGACAAAAACGTACAGGGGCCCTTCGGCCACCTCGCTTTCTTCAATCTTGACCTTCGGTCTGACACCGTCTATGGTGAACGAGGGGAGAACAGATTCTAAGCGTCCTCCAACTATAATCTTGCCGTCTACCATGCATGCTCCTGCTCTTCCTTCACAGTCTCGTTGGACGTAGATTGTCCCGTCATGCATACGGAAGCCTGTGAATTGACCCGCACTGCCATAGATTTTGATTATGCCCTTCTTCATGATGGCTCCTGCTTCGGTTCCAACGTTTCCATGGACAATCACTCTTCCTCCGTGCATGCCCTCAGTGCTTCCGCGGTACGGAGCACACAGATAGTCGCCAGCGCTTCCGTGAATCTCGATTACGCCCCCTTTCATCATCGAACCGGTCCATCCTCCAGCGTTTCCGTGAACCGTTATCTTGCCACCCTTCATTTCTTCACCCAAGTGCATTCCAGCGTCGCCGTTGATTGTTATCTCTCCGCTCTTCATTCCCAACCCGATTCTTCGAACCTTGCTGACGTCGCCGTAGACTGCTATGGCTGGATTCTCAGGTTGGTCTTCCATCCTGACTTCGTCAATCTTGAAGAGTTCACCGAGCTTCTTCTGTTTGTTCCCTTCCCAAACCTGCAATGCCTGTATTTCATTCAGCGTCTTTCCTTGAAAAACATCTGGGCTTATACACTCGGCCAATATTGGAAACCTGAAATCCCCTAGAGGACGCAAGCTAATCATTTACACACTTGCCTTGACCGTTATTGGGTTTAACCCCTTAAGATGATCCTCGTTCACCGGATAGTTTTCATATTCAACCGTCCAATATTCTTTGAACCTTCTCTTCATGTCCCCGGTTATTCTCGCTGGTTCGGAGACCTTTACGTCAAGCCACATCGTGGCACCGTCAACGTGTTTAAGGACCACGCCGTCCTTGACAACCAAGTCTCCGCCCTTAATGGTGTAGGCGGCCCGCCTGAACGCTTTCCTGACAGTTCTGTACTTCTTTGAAATATCGGTTGTTTCAGGGTTCACGTTGTACACGGCTATGTCAGCGTCCGCTCCGACGCCAAGGTGTCCCTTGTTCTTCAGACCCAAGGCTCTCGCCTGTCCAGCCCTCGTCACCGTTGCAATCTCGTAAAAACTCAGCTCACGGTCTATTGAGGGTAGAAGGCTTCGACTGCGCGCTCGCGCGTTAATTCTTTTCAAGCTTGCCTCTCTGGCTTTTTTGCTGATGAGCCAAGCGATAATCTTTGGATAAGACGTGAAGGGCCCACCGTTAGGATGGTCGGTCGTCATGAAGATTCTCCAAGGGTCCTTAATGAGTAAAGCCAGCTCCAAGCCGATAGACCATTGAACCGCGTGAACGTAGCTCTTGCGACGGTAGCGGAAGGGCACGATGCCCCCGCTTGTCTCGGTTTCCACATCATGGTTAACCCACTTGTTCCCCGTGAGTCCGTACAACGCGTACTGGAAGGGTCCATCAGCAGTCATCGTTGTCGTGTCCGTGAATATTACCTGACCCATATCCATAGTCACGTGATGATGAGCGTTCATGTAGTTTGCAATCTCTTCTGCCCCTGATTCCAGGGTTCTCCAGTCGTCGCCCTTGAACGCGCTGAACTGGCAATGCGTTAGATGGATGACCGGCTTGTCTTCAGTTGCCAAGTCCTCGACGCACTTCATGGTTTCCAAAGCATTGACGTAGTTTCCTGGCTTTCCAAGGTTGTTCGTGTGAACATGGATGGTGTGAGGCAGGTTTAGAAGTCTGTTTGCCTTGCACAGCCCGCGGATGATTTCGCGTGGGGTAGTGCAAAAATAGGGAACCTGATCATCCAGACCCTTGACGTTGTGGCCGAAGCCCCAAGCTTCCAGTCCGCCGGGGTTGACGATTTTTATGGCATAACCTTTCGTTGAACTCATGATCCATGCGATGTGTCTTGCACATTCCTTGATTTTTCCCTGTGCCAAGTATTCGAGCACGAACCACCAGTCGCCTAGGAGCGGGTAAGAGGCCTTGTCGAGCATCGGAGTGTCGTTCAACTCTTCATGTGTGTGCTTCGCTTCCAGAGGGGGCATTGAAGGATTCATTATCGTGGTGTAACCCATCCGGGAGTACCGGTAGCCCGTGGTGAACGTCGAAGGAATGGAACGGCCGACTCCGGCCCTCGTCACTGACGTTTTCGGTTCAAAATCTCTGAAATGATCTTCAGGTCTCAGAAGCCTCCCAGTGTTTACTTCCGAGCCGGCGATGTGAGTGTGAATGTCCACACCGCCAGGCATCACCGTCATCCCAGCAGCATTAATCTTCCTCGTCCTTCGCTCATTGACGCTTGCGACGATTTTCCCGTCTTTGACGCAGATGTCCATCTTTTCGCCGTTGACACCGTTGAGGGGGTCGTAGACGAACCCGTTCTTCACTAGAAGCTCCATTCATTTCACCTCTGCCCCAGCTTTCTTCCTCTTTTTCACTTTCCTGACCTCATGGAGCAGTCTTCTCAGGATTTCTTCGTCTGGCAACACTCCTCTGGGAGGTTCGACGACTTTCTTGAGTGGAAGAGGAACGTGGTCCATGCGGTACGCTGTTCCACTCGTTTCTATTCCAACGAAAGCCGAGGGAAAAACGATGTCAGCCATCTGGCTTGTTGCGTTCAGGTGTGGATCTATGGCTATCAGCGGGTTGTTTACCAAGTGTTCGGCTGCTTTCCTTGGAAAGTTTGAAACTGGGTCTGAAGCGATTACTAGTGCTGCGTCTGACTCTTTGCGCAAGAGAACATCGATGATGGAGGTTTCTCCGGGATTGTACCTTGGATAGCCTGAAGAAAAGTCGACGGCGTACGGATAACCCGTCTGCCAAAGGAAGACCGTGTCTGCGCCTGAGACGTTGAAGTGTCCTCGCATGGGCATTATGACGAATTTGGTGCGAGCATTCAGGTCGCGAGTCAGGTGGAGTGCTGCGTCAACGTTTCGCAGTTTGCCCTTGCTCATCGTCAGTCCAAGTCCGAAAAAGATTACTCCGAAATTGCAGCCGATCATGGCTTCAGCGACTTCCTCCAAGTATTCAACTGGCACGCCTGCAACCTTTTCAGTCTCTATTTCCTGGTCTCGAATTAGAGCTCTGAAGGCTTGCAGTAGCTCATAATCCTTGTTGGGTTCAACTTGAATGAAGTAATCCGCGATTTCTGCCGTTCTGGTCTTTCTAACATCTATCACTATCAGTTTTCTGCCAGATTTCAGTATTGCAGGACAGGGTCCGCGTTCAACTGCGGCTAATGGGATTGAAAGTTTCTTCTTTGGCGACACTTGTCTTAAGGCGCTTTCCACTTTTTTCCTCGCTGTTGCAGCCTTCGTTTTTGTAACGTAGGATCTCCATTCGCTTCTTTCAAATTTTCCTTCAGACAATGTTGTGTACCTTTCTATGTGCCGCGGATGAGCACTCCACGGGTTGCTTCCCCAATAGATGACGAGATCCGCCCTGTGCCTTATCTGCCCCAACGTGCACGATGCGATGCCAACGTCCTGAATGCCCAAGACTGAGGGGCCATGGCACACGGTTGAGGTGTTGTCGATTACTCCCCCAACCTCCTCGGCCAGTTCAATGCCAACTCGTGTGGCTTCGCAGCTTGTGGAACTCCAACCGTAAAGGACTGGATAGTTTGCTTCTGCAAGGACTTCAGCGGCCTTGACAAGAGCTTCCTTGAAAGGTACTTCAACGAGTGTCCCGTTCTTTCGGATAAGTGGCTTCAACAGCCTGTGTCCACTGTAACCCAAGAATTTAGACTCGCACATCGAACAGCCGTTCTTGACCTTAACAATCCTTCTGTTCTTGATTCTCAGCTCTATGTCATCGCAAAGACTCCCACAGACAGGACAAACTACAGCCTTTGCAATCGGCATGTTATCCCTTCCCAAACTGCTCCCTGAGAAGCTCACTTAAGCCGAGAACAACCTTGTCAGCGGCAGGCTCGATTTCCGCCGAGATCCCCTTAAGAGAAGGCATTCCGATGCTGTCCGTCTCCGTACTGACCACCGCGTTTACCCACACGCCATAAGGAATGAATATAACGCCCGGATGGGGGCCCCTTGGAGATTTCAAGGCTTTGAGTATCACAGAGCCATAATCTGTTGAAACTCGAACATTGGTTCTTTCTTTTGTCCCAAGCTTCTTCAGATCCTCAGGGTCAACGTAACAGACGGCAACACTCTCAAAATAGTCTTCCGAAGCTTTCCCGCGCTCTTTACCCACGCCCTGCTCTATCGTTCGCCCCGTGAGCAAAGTAACCTTCAGCTTCGAACTTACATCCATCCCTCAACCACAGCTTAAACATCGTATACTAAAGCTTGGAAACTCCTTAAACCCAAGTCCAATTGCTCAATTCAACTGTTTAACGTCTTCAATTGGAGATTTTAATGCTACACGTTCCAGCAAATTAAACTTGCCGTCAGTTGACAAGAAAAACAATCATCGAAGTTGACATCTTCTAAGGAGCTCGACCATCCAGCATTCACTCCCTATTCTCTCCTCCTCTCGGTCGGGATCATAGAAACCGTTCGGTCAGGACAGACTTTGATGTACACAGAGCCCATGCTGGCGCTCATGTCAGACGAGTCCAGGATTCAATCAACGTATTGAGAACCGTTCCAGATCACTTTCGGAAAGGTGCAGAAGGTAGAGTTGATTTCATTGTTTGAATGGTATGTCGTTAATGTGAACGGGTTCTCCCATACGGTTCCTAACGGAGAGGTTTGAGCTTTTGCACAAGGCAACAACGTTGGAATTGGCGATGTGACAAATACAGGTATCAACCACAGGCAAAGCAACACACTAATTCGCCTTTTCAATCATGCTCACAAACAGTCCATATTGTTAGCAAATCTTAAGAAGTTCTCCTATCTATTTAGCATTGAGGGCTTGCGATGGATACGAAAAGCATCGCATTTTTGATGTTATTGCTTCTGCCATCTACAGCAGTTTTGTTGTCCTCGCAACTCGTGGTTGTTAAAGGTGGCACAAGCGTCATTAGGGTGCCAAATGATTTCCCAACGATTCAAGAAGCAATCAACGCCGCCCAGAACGGAAGCACAATCCTGGTCAACAAAGGCGTCTACAACGAAAACCTGCGTATAAACAAGACTCTCGCACTTCTGGGAATCGACAGGCAAAGCACAGTCATAGAAGGCACCACTAGCGGAAGCGACACAGTCAACATCATTGATGCTGACAACGTCTCCGTCAACGGGTTTACCGTGACGAACGGTGGGACTGGCACCTTTCGGACTGGTATCGGCTTGCATAATTCCAGCGGGTGTCTCATCTCGGGAAACATCATAACACTGAACGAGTGGGCCGGAGTGGAATTAGACGGCTCCAACAACAACACCGTTTCAGACAACATCGTGTCATCAACGATAGGCTCCACAGTGGGCTTGGTTTTCGGGGACGGAATCCTGCTCGAATCGTCGGCCAACAACACAATAAGCTGCAACTTCATAACCAACTCGACCAGAGGAGGCATATCCTTGTGGCGTTCCTACAGCAACTGCATATCTGGAAACACGATAGAGGAAAATGAAGTAGGCGTTGAGGCATTGAGTGGTAACAACACGTTGTTCGGCAACAACTTTATTCATAATCTTCAGGCGATAGCAGTATCGGTAACGGATGACAATATCTGGAGTGCCAGTGGGAAGGGGAATTATTGGGATGATTATACTGGTGTGGATGATGGTAGCGGTGGCAGAATAGCTGGTGACGGTGTGGGCGACACTGGTCTCCCATGGCACGGGGTGGACAATTTTCCCTTGATAAACTATGCAAATCCTGTTCTTATATTGTGGAATGACATGGCTTTTCCGGCTTCGCTGGCCAGCAACAGCACTGTCTCAGCGTTCACTTTCGACCAGGCAGACAAGAAAATCGTGTTCAGCGTGGCGGGGCCTGTGAACACGACTGGGTTTTTCAACGTCTCATTACCCGCAGGCCTGCTGAGCGGGCCCTGGGAGATACTTCTGGACGGCGCAGACGTAACCTCCAAAGCCACGGTGACGGAAAACCAGACATACACGACCATCTACCTTAACTACAGCCACAGCACCCACAACGTCCAATTAATCGGCACACACGTCATACCCGAATACCCAACGGCAACAATATTCCTTCTCACCATACTTCTCACACTACTACCGACCACGTTAATCCTGAAGAAGAAAAATAAGGTGCCGGACACCATGAAAGAATTTCGCGCGTGTTCATACGTAAGCGTGCGCGACTTGACAGAACCTGCTTCGGAAGTTTTATTAACGCTGGGTAAAAGGATACACCCCAAACTGAACAGGCACAAGGTCTTGCATTAGAACAGAGACACATAGGATTACGTTGGAAGCTTATCGAATGGCTAAGACGGGAAGACTGTTGAATTATGGTGGGATAGTTGGATGAAGGCTCGAGAGGGCGATCTGTTAGAAACTGATGCTGACTTGATTTTCGATGTCAAAGGCCTAGTCCAACCTGCTGATCGCATTGTAGCTTTCATCCGCTATTTTCCAGACGAGAAAGGCAAGAGAACCAGAGAAGGGAAGTACTTCGACAAGGTCTATTCACTTCCCAAGAGATACACGCTGTTGAAGGATAGATTTCCAGAATACCTTGTTTATGACCCCGTTTTTGACGAAACGTTATGCGAAGTCCCAGTCGATAGTGTGCAAGAACATTACAGACCCGTTGAGAAGCTTCAAGAACTGCGCCATTCTGGAGGTCTGGATACACTTCAAAGCAAGGCCCTCAGGTTTGCAGAACTGTTGAAAGAAACCGCGGGCATGCCGTGGAGTGCCCTTGGGATTTCAGGCTCCATCATGGTTGGGCTTCACACGCCAGAGTCAGATATTGATCCTGTCGTTTATGGTTCGGAAAACTGCAAGAAAGTGTATTCTGCGCTGGAAAGTATGTTCAAGAACGAGCATGAATCCGTCAAGCCTTACACGCAGCAGGATCTGAAAGTGCTGTTCGATTTCCGTTCGAAAGACACTGCAATAGGTTTCGAAGACTTCCTACGAACGGAATCGAGGAAAGTGATGCAAGGCAAATTCAACGGAACAGATTACTTTATCCGTTTCGTGAAGGATTGGGATGAAATTGACGAGAACTACGGTGATGTTCAATACAAGAATATCGGCAATGCAAGAGTTGAAGCCAGAGTCGTCGATGATTCAGAATCGACTTTCACCCCCTGCACCTACAAGATCGAAAGCGTAAAGTCACTCGCGGGCTTGAGAATTGAATGCCTCAAAGAAATCGTGTCTTTTCGAGGTAGATTCTGTGAACAAGCCAGAAGAGGCGAGATTGTCGTTGCACAGGGAAAAGTGGAACGTGTCACGGACCGAAGGAAAAACGAGGAGCACTATAGACTGCTAATCGGAGGGAAGCATTCAGACTACATTGTCTTGAAACACCAATTCATTTTGAAATCGTGAATCTTGTCTTCAACTGTAGTTTCGAAGCGTACACCTGCAGCGAATACTCACTGATACGTTGGCTTTTTTTAGAAATCATTTAACAAGTCAAAATGACTTAGTTACGTGAAAGCGCGCATGCCTATTCCTAAATGCGCGCGCTAGGGTACGTGGAAGCACACACCCGTGGAGAAGTGCTTCAGATCCCTGCTATTTTGAGAACCTGCTCATAATATCTCGGACAGTAAGTCAATGCGATTTGGAAGAATTTGTCCTTATCACGAGTGACCTCTTCTAAATTTCCTTCGACATAGATGGTTTCGTCTCTGAAGGCTTGCATTCGGAATTCTTCCATGTAAGAGATGATTCGCTTGACCTCTTGAGCCTGCCTTCCACCCTCAAGAATCTTCAACGGTTCGATGTGATAAACCGACGGAATAAACGGTGTGTCACTGTCTTCTTTCACTCGAGCCAGCATCCTGACCCAGCCTCGCTGCAGAATTCTCGTCGCAGGATCGTATTCATTGCGTATCTCTTTCCAATCTTTCACCGGTTCAAACTCCGTCTTTATCGTCCTTCCGCCTTCCTTGCTGTCGAACAGTGAATAGACGAGTTTCCTCCGCTGATGCCACAGGAATTCTTCCGAAGTGAAGTTACGAAATCTCCACACCTTACCCCTTCTGGACTCGTCTGTTTCAAATTCGTTCCGAAGTATAGAAGACCTGGACTCGTACAATTCCTGCAGTGTTTTGCGCAACCTCGCAACGTTTTCCTTACCATAAACGATAAGGTCAATGTCCGAAAACCCAGGGTGATAGAAACCATGAAGCAGCGACCCGAACACGCCAAAGCTCTCCACTGGTATATCGCACTGCTCTACTGCAAAGTCCAAGATGTTCTGCATGGCTGCAACAAGACTATCTTCAGGCTCAGTTTGAATCAGTTTTCTAAGCTCTTTTTCAGGCTTTCGAACTTCGCGTATGGCATGATGATTGACGCCGATGACTTTCTTCTGAAGCATCTCATGCAGAATCATGTACTGGGGACAACTGTTTTCGACAAATTTCCAGCCTTCATCTTCATAGAACTTGTAGAAAACATTCTGACCTTGGTCTCTGAATGCTTTGGGATTATCAGATTTGAAGACGGCTGCAGGTGCATATTCAGCGTCACAAATGTAGGCGTCTGACGGGTGTGAGTATCCAAACACCCTGAAGATTGCATCGCGATCTCTCAGCTTTGAAGTGGCCAAATGTGCTCTTCCTCGTTAGTCCCTGTTCCCACGACGACTTGATGCAAAACCTGCCCCGTTTCGACGTTTTCTACTCGCTCCAGCATTCCTGAAACTCTGATGCTCTCGCCTCGTCGGGCAACGTTGCGGTAGCAGCCAATCATTGAAACAACAGTTCTCGGAACCTTGTTTGCACCCGATGCCACAACTGCGCCTCCATCGTCGTAGTCCTTGATTCTGTAGATGGCCGGCCGAAACATAGCTTCACTGTCGTCTTGAACCTTGCAGGTGAAGTTGACAGGGGCCACGGTGGTGTACTGCAGCTCTCCGTATTTTTGTTTGATTTCTTCAGGTTTGCGGATTGCGTTGTACATGAAAATCCTCTTGAGGTATTTTCCTTTGTATCGGCGAGCCGCATCTAGGCGGTTGCTGAACTTGTAGCTCAACCTGCCTGCTTCAACGAGCCTGTTTATCGTTGCTTCTAACCTGCGAAAGTTTTGCGATCCGTAAACGACCAGGTCTATGTCTGATTTTGGCGTGTACATGTTCAAGGCCACAGAGCCATGGACACCGAAATCCTCCACCTCAATGTCTGATTCGGTTGACAGCAAATCAACAAGGTCTAATGTCATCTTTTGCAACTCATCTTTGGTTCCAAGCTGGGTCAGTTGAT
>Ga0315282_10015914_pt1 | contig 11042 bp, 11 predicted proteins | sample YL17G07_20_MG_FD_203693 | JGI IMG/M metagenome (GOLD analysis project Ga0315282, IMG submission 203693) | Sediment microbial communities from Yellowstone Lake, YNP, Wyoming, USA - YL17G07_20 | ecosystem: Environmental > Aquatic > Freshwater > Lake > Sediment | place: USA: Wyoming | collected...
GCCAGCCGGAGCTGGGCCTTGGCGATTTCGTGATCGGCGAGCGCCCGGTAGTAGGTGCTCTGGGCTTCGAGCAGCGCTGCCTGCGCGTCCAGGACGTCCACGATCGTTCCCTTGCCGAAGTCGTACTTGTCCTGTTCGATGCCGTAGCCCTCTTCGGCTTGCTCGACGGACTTCCCGGTCGTCAGGATGCGCTGCTGGGCCGATTTGGCGTTCAAGGCGGCGGTTTCCACTTCGAGGCGGATCTGCAATTCCACCTTGCGCAGCCGTTCCTGCGCCGCGGAGAGCCGCGCCTGTTCCTCGCGGACACGGGCGGCGATCTGGCCGCCCTCAAAGAGGGGAAAATCCACCACGATGCCGATCACGCCGGCGTCGTTCGGGTTGTCCAGTGACCGCGGATGTTGCTCCGGCTTATAGGCGTCGCGCACGCCGTAGGCCCCGCGCAGGGAGACTTGCGGCCAGTGAGCGCCCCGCGCCGCCGCGACGTTGCGCTCCTGGGCCCCAACCTCCGCGCGCGTGGCCAGGTAGTCCTCTCGCCGCTCGTAGACGCTCGGGAGTAGCCGCTCGGGGGCGACGTCCATCGGCGTAAACTCCAGGGCGCCGCGGATGGCCACGGGACCGCTGGCTTCGCGCCTCCCCATGAGGTTGGCCAGCACGCGCCGCTGGATGTCCATCACATTCTGTTCCTGGGTGCGTCGCTGCTCCAGGTTGGCCAGGCGAACTTCGGTCCGCAGCAGGTCAACCCGAACCCCTTTACTCACCTCGATCAGGTCCTGGATCCGTTTCCGCTGCCGCTCCAGCGAGCGGGCGGAGAAGTCCAGCGACTCGATCAGCCGTTGCTGTGCCAGGATACCGAAGAAGGCGCTGGACACATTGAAGACCAGTTCCTCCCGGGTGCGGGTCAGCCGATGCTCGGCGGCCGCCTGGAGCAGCTCCGTCGCCCTGATCCGGGATGTGATCTGCCCCCCGGTGAAGATCGGCATGGCCAGGACGAGGTCGCCGGAGAGGATGGTCTGGCCGAAAATCCCGAGTTCGCCGTTGTACCGCGCGGCGATGAGGCGCTGATTGTCCAGAAAGTAGCTCGAGGTCCCGACTGCGTGCAGACTCGGCCAGCGTTTCCCGGCCGCGGCATCGCGTTGCGCCTGCGCCTGGGCCGTCTCCCATCCCCGTGCCGCGACATCCGGGTTGTTGGCGAGCGCGAGGTCAATGCACTCTTGGAGCGTCAGCGCATCTGCGGCCGGTTCCGGCTCCGCTGCGCCGTACACGGGTGGGACGACCGCAAGGATTACGAGAAGTACGGGTAAGAGTCCGTTCATTGATCGCATGCTTCCACCTTCCTGGTGGTCCTGTTGTCTTCCGTCGCGTCAGTGGTCAGGAGACTGCCCGCAGCCGATGAGGCTACACCGGATAAAGGACAGCATTTCGTAGGAGTGGAGGAGGGAGTACGCGATGAGCGCCGAAACACTTCCATTGAGCATGGCCGTGTCAATAACCCGCCTCATCCATCCTACCGATGCTTGCCGCATCATCCGACTCCTCCCACTTCCTGGGGCAAAGAGATGTCCCCGGAGAGAAGGGTGTCCCTCCGGGGACTCTCGTACCTACCACCGCGGCCCGAACCCCATCCGGGGGCCGTAGCCCATGCCCATCCCGCGCCCGAACCCCGGGCCCGTGCCGGGGCCGAAGGCCGGCATCTGTGCCCGCTGCTCGGGCGTGAGAACCTCAGCCACGGCGGTTCGCGCCGCCATTGCCTTCTCCTGAATCTGGGTCTGAAGCGCCGCGATCTCCTTCTGCTTCGCCGCGATCTTGGCCTGATCCAGAGTGGGCTCCCGGAAGAGGGCCTGCAGTTCCGTCCGTTTCGTGAACATCTCATTCCGGACCTTGGCCATCTCGGCGTAGCGGTCGCTCTGGATCTTCTGGATCTTCGCGACCTGATCCTGGTTGAGATTGGCTACTGCCGGGCCTGGGCCATACCCAGGGCCGAAGCCGCGGCCCCATCCTGGGCCCCACGCGAGGGCCGCCGAGGCGGTCAGGACCAGGACTCCCACTAACCCGAGTGCTACCGTCGTGCGTTTCATCGTATTTCGCCTCCTTGCCGCATCTGCGGTCTTGGGTTCGGCCGGAGAAATGAGCAGGCTACGTGCCACCGTCGCGGGCGGCGCGATACGCCGATTGACAGCTCGAACCCAGGCCAGCTTTTCAGTAGGTTAGACGGATCGCACGCGGGGAGAAAACACCACGAAAGGGCAAGCGTGACCATCAGGGAGTGCCGATCTCGCATTCCATAGTGCCGATTCGGCACCAGGGGCGAGGAACCTATTCGTCCTCCCCGTGCTCAGTAAAGATCCCCAACTCCTTGAGGCGGGTATAGAGGGTTCGAAGGCCGATCCCGAGCTGCTCGGCGGCCGCGCGCCGGTTGCCCTTGCATGCGGCCAGCGCCGCAAGGATGGCCTCGCGCTCCAGCTCTCTCAACGTCCGCGGCCCGGCTGCTGCCGGAGCCGGAGATGCCGGAGTCAGATTCAGGTACGCGGGGAGGATCTGTTCTCCCTGGCAGAGAATGGCTGCCCGCTCGACCACATTCTGGAGCTCCCGGATGTTGCCGGGCCACCGGTACTGCGTGAGTGTGGCAGCGGCATCCGGCGAGAAGCCGATGATCCGCTTCCCAAGTCGACGGGTCACCTGTCCGAGAATGTGCTCCGCCAAGGGGATGATGTCGCTCGGCCGTTCCCGGAGGGGCGGCAAGTGGATCGGGAACACACTGAGGCGGTAGAACAGATCGCTACGGAAGGTGCCGGCGGCGACCATCTCAGTCAGTTCGCGGTGCGTCGCCGCAATCACGCGGACGTCCACGGTCACGGTCTTCATGCCGCCCACCCGCTCGAGCGTCCCTTCCTCCAGCACCCGCAGGAGCTTGGCTTGGAGGGCGGGACTCATCTCGCCGACCTCGTCCAGGAAGAGCGTCCCCTCGTGGGCGAGCTCGAAACGTCCCCGGCGCTGGGCCACGGCCCCCGTGAACGCCCCCTTCTCGTGGCCGAACAGCTCGCTTTCCAGGAGGGTCTCGGCTAACGCTGCGCAGTTGACCGCCACGAACGCCCGATTCGCCCGGCCGCTCCAGTGATGAACGGCCCGGGCGATCAACTCCTTCCCGGTGCCGGTCTCCCCCGTGATCAGGACCGTGGAATCCGCCGGGGCGACCGTGCGGGCCAAGTCCAAGGCCGCCTGCATCCGCGAATCACCCGCGATGATCTCGCCGAAGGGGAAGACCGCCTCGGTCGCTTGCCGCAGGGTGGTCGCCTCGTCGGCGACGCGCCGCTCCTCCAGGACCCGTCGGACAGCTAGCCGCAGCTCGTCCGGATTCGCGAGGGGCTTCAAGAGGTAGTGCACCGCCCCCCTCCGCATTGCCTCGACGGCCCCCCCGACGGTCCCGAAGGCGGTCAAGAGGATCACCGCCGTCTCCGGATCCTCCTGCTTCACGCGCTCCAGGAGGTCCACTCCCGACATCCCGGGCATCTTGAGATCGGTAATCACCATGTGGTAGTGGCGGCTCGCGATGAGCTGGAGGGCCTCCTCCCCGCTCGCCGCCGCCGTGACCTCGTGCCCCTCATCCTTCAGAACGGACGTAACCAAGAGCCGCATGGCCGGCTCGTCGTCCACCACAAGAATGCTGGCCTTGCTCTTAGCCACGAGTGGATCCCCCCACTGGAAGTCGCACCATAAACTGCGTCCCCTCCGGGCCGGTCCGGGCCACTTCCACGCCGCCCCCGTGGGCCTCGGCGATCTGACGACAGATCGCCAGACCCAGCCCCGTTCCCTTGACCCGAGTTGTGAAGAAGGGCTCGAAGATGCGCGGTAGATCCGCCTCGGGAATTCCATGTCCGGAGTCTTCGACGGACACTTCAATCCACCCCTGCTTCCGCGGCGACGGAAGGGCCCGACCCGATGTGGCGGATCCATCTATCGCTTTCACTCGAACGGTCCCTCCCTGCGGGGTCGCCTGGATGGCATTCAGCACAAGGTTCCCGAAGAGCTGTTGCATCTGTTCCGGGTCAGCCATTACCGGCGGGAGACCCTCGGCGACCTCCAACCGCGAGACGACGCCCACTTCGACTGCGATCGGTTGGGCCAACGCCAGCGCATGCTGGAGAATCGGCGCTAGCTCCACGGCCCGGCGATCCGGCGGTCGGGGCCGGGCGTAGGTGAGGAGGTCGTTGACCAGGCGCTCAAGGCGGGTCGCCTCTCGGGCGATCGTCTGCGTCATCTCCGACCGCGTCGGGTCACCGGAGGCCCTTTCTCCGAGGAACTGCGCGAGCCCCTTGATCGCTCCCAAGGGGTTCCGGATCTCGTGGGCCAGCACCGCCGCCATGCCTCCCAGGGCAGCCAGCCGCTCCTGGCGTGCGGTCTCGGCCTGCAGGGCGAGGTAGCGCCGGAGCGTCCGGACCTGCCAGCCGCTCAGCCCGAGCAGGACCGCGACCAGCACGACGACAAACAGGACCTGGGCCTGGGCCTGGTACACGATCTGCCGGGCCGGCGCGGTATGGAGCGCCAGCCTCAAAATGCGGAATCGCGGCCGGCTGACATCCACCAGGCCGCCCGGTCCGACCGGCGGGATGTGGAAGGGCACCGTCAGCTCGTACACCTCTTCGCCTGTCGCCAGGGTCACCAGGCCTCCAGTGAGCTGACCCGTTTCCCGCACCCGGAGAAAGTTGACATCGTCCAGCGTGGTCCCCACCAAGCGAGGATTCGTGTGCGCGAGGACCGTTCCGTCCCGCTCGACAATCGCCAGGAAGGCGACCTCGCGCGAGCGTTGCTCCGAGAGCAGTGATTGGAGCGCTTGACTCTCGCGGGCACCCACACTTCGAGCATCCGCAGCCAATCCCAGACCGATACTGATCCCCTGATTTCGTAGCGTTTCCTCCGCCACGCGAACCGCGGTGCGGTAGTTCAGCAGCGTGACCCCCACAAGCCCCAAGGCCAGCAGGAGAACCGCGACCAGGAGGCTCCGAATGGGCGGTCGCTTCGGGGGGGATTTCGGTGGAGAGGCGACGTTCATTTCTAGCATCCGATCCCCCCGCGGCGGTCATCTCGTGAACGATCAGGAGCCGCTTTGCCAGGCTTGCAGGGAATTCAGGACGAGCAGCCTGTCGAACCGCCCGGGACGCCAGGACCCTGGGCACCATCTCCCCGCATTCTCAGACAGGAAGGTCGCCGGCCCCCCTCGCCGGGTGGTCACCGCTCGGGCCGGTCGTCCACACAGGATACTACACCTTGAGGACACTGGGTGCACTCAAGCTGGATCGTCGTGTGCTCGATCTGGAAGCGGTCGCGGAGGACGTCCTTCAGGGCCGCCTGGACCTGTGAGGCCTGGTTCCAGTGATTGCCGTCCGCGGTCACGTGGGCGCTCAGGGCAACGGCGCCCGGGCACAGACTCCAGATGTGGAGGTCGTGCACGTCTCGGACGCCCGGCACCGCCCCCATCGCCCGGCCCACCTCGGGCAGATCCACCCCCTCCGGGACCCCTTCCATGAGGATGTGGACACCGGATTTGAGCAGCCGGCCCGAGCCGACCAGCAAGACGGCGCCGATGGCAACGCTGATGAGTGGATCCAGAAGCATCCACCCGGTCCGCCACATGATCAGGCCGGCGGCGATGACGCCGATGGACGACAGTGTGTCCCCCAGGACGTGCAGCCAGGCGCTCCGCACGTTCAGGTCGGCCTCGGCCGGGCCGTGCGCGTGGTTATGGCCCCGCAGGACGAGCATCACCACCAGGTTTACCGCGAGGCCCGCCGTCGCGATAAGAAGCATCTCCAGGCTCTTGACCGGCTCGGGCTCCTGCAAGCGACGGGCGGCTTCTACGAAGATTCCCGCGGCGATGACGAGGAGCGTCCCCCCGTTGATGACCGCGGCCAGGACCTCGGCGCGGTGGAGGCCGTAGCTGTGCCGGTCGCTGGGGTCGCGGGCCGCCAGGCGCAGCGCGACGTAACTCAGCCCCAGGGCCACGACGTCCATGAGGACGTGGGCGGCGTCGCTCAAAAGGGCCAGGCTGTGCGTCCAGAGGCCTCCGACGACCTCGGCCACCAGCACCAGGGCCGTGAGGCTCACGGCCCAGAGGAATCGCCCTTCCAGGCTCCGGTCTTCATGGTTCAAGACAAGCTGCCTCGGCGTGGCCGATACCGTGTCTGTCGCCACATGTCCCTCCGATCTAGAGCAGTCCCCAGATGATCTTCACGGCGATCCCCCAGAGGAGGACGCCGATCACGCGCTTGAGCTGGGCGCTGGACAGCTTGAACCGCGCCAGCCACGACCCGGCCAATGCCCCGACGACGGCCGCTGCGCCGGTGGCCGCCAGGAACGTCGGATCGAGGCCCCCCAAAGAGATGTGGCCGAGGAATCCCGCAGCCGACGCAAACACCACGACGAACCCCGTCGTCCCCGCCGCCACCTTGGGATCATACCCCAGCCAGGTGAGCACGGGAACGATGAAGTTGCCCCCGCCCACGCCCAGAAGACCACCGAGGTACCCGGCGAAGCCGCCGACCCCCACGCCCAGGGCCACCTCGCGCCCGCCGCCGTGGCCGCCCGGATTTCTCGGCGCCGGCCTGTAGAAGAGCATCATGGCCCCCGCGAAGACCAGGAAGGCCGCGAACAGCCAGAGCAGGATGTCCCGGGGGACATACTGGCTGCTCCACGCACCGAGGGGCGAGAGGATCACGGCGGCGATCAGGATTGGGAGCGCCGCCCGGAACCGGACCAGCCCGCCCTGAATGAAGACCGCCGAGGCGAAGGCCAGGCTGATGGCGTTGAGCAAGAGTGCCGTCGCCATCGCCTCGCGCAGAGGGACCCCCATCCAGTAAAAGAACGGCACGAACAGGAAGGCTGCCCCCAGCCCGGCCATGGAGAGGAGGGCGGAGAAGACGATCACCACCCCGCTGGCCAGCACCAGAAACATCATCGCTACTCCCTCACGGACAGTACACGGGCGCCGGGCCTGCCGGCTCGGCGCACGCGACGGCCGCGTCCTGACCGGCCCCCCTCAGGCACCATACCCCGCGCACGGGATACAGTGAGGCTGTCCGTTCGCCAGACGCACGTACCGTTCGAAGACGTACTCGCCACACTTGGCGCACTTCGCCTTGTTAAAGGACCCCTTCACGGGTTGGAAGGTGAAGTCCGGTTTGCGTTCCACGATGAAGAGGGCGTCGTCCGGCTGCGCGAACATCCAGTTCACGACCTCGTCGGTCACGGCCGCCGGGATCTCCGACGGCTCTTTGCCGGCCTTGCGATACTTGAAGAACTCGAACCGCGCCATCCCGTCCATGAACTCCGGCTTCATGGCGATGCGGATCGCGCCCTTGCCCGGCTTGAAGAGGGTGACGCCGAGCTTGCCGATGCCGGTCCGCTCCACCAGAAGCTTCCCGTAGGTGCAGCCCGTCGCGATCTGGATGCCGTCCACCATGCAGGTCTGCGGATGTCCCACGCCGATCTCGGGGAAGGCGAAGAGGCCGTGATCCTTCTCGCGCTCCACCCCAAGCCTCTGCATGGCGAGCTGCCCCATCCGGTACCCGATGGGCATGAACGGACAGTGGTGACCGTGGAACTCGTAGGCCCAGCCTGGTACGAGGTCTGTCATTGCAATCTCCTTTCGTCGGTGATCTGGGGACCCCGGAATCCCCGGCCGGCAGTAGTCACTTCTCGATGGGCAGCTCCGGGCGGTTGCCCCACTCGATGATGGAGCCGTCGTACAGCCGATCTTTGGATACCCCAGGGGCGAGGCGCAAGGTATCCGACGCTGGCCCGATCTCGGTCGGCCACCCTACGGGTGTTTCGCCTCCGCCGACGTGAAGTGGCATGCAGTGCAGTCCATCAGTCCGCGGCTATCCTCGATCGCACCCCCCTCGGCGTGGCAACTCCGACAGGACTGCACCTGAGCGGAGAGGGCATGGGCGGGCTTGAATGCCCCATCCAGCTTCGCGTTCAGCAGCTCCGTCGTGTACTTTGCCACAGACGCAACCAACCACGCGCATCTTTCGTCCCGCTCCTTGGAGGATGACTTGAAGCCTGTCGCCTCACACCATCGGGTCACCGACACATGGCAGAGCGGGGAATTCGCGGCAGAAGTCTTGATCTCGAATCTCGGATTCTTCGGCCTGTAGTTGGGAAGGGCCTCCTGTTCATACCAGGTGAAAAGCTCTCGGATAATTGCATACGCCTCGCCTCTTCTCTTGCTGTCCATCCCACCGGTTACAAGGAAGATCGCCGAGGAGGCACCGATCAGTGTCCCGCACAGGGATGATACGCCGGCTACACCGCCTTCTCCGAACACCATCATTTCGGTTGGCATAATAGTGTAGGGAAACCCCACCCCCTCCCGGAGTTCGCCGACGATCCCCTCGAACGTCCCATAGGCGCACGCGCCTCCGTAAAAGCCTGTATACCCCCGCTCTGCCACACGCTCGGGATCCAGTTTCTTGTATGGCCACGGAACAGCGGGATGTGTCTCCCGTCCCCCCGCCGCGCGCACGGATCCCGTAATCATCGGCGTAAGAGCGGCACCGGCCGTGGCGGCCGCAAACATCTTGAGGACGTCTCTTCGTCGGCTCTTCATGCTCTTCTCCTTCTACAAGAGGTGATCCCCCTCCGCCTGGGTGGATGTCCACCCTCTTCGACGCCAAGAGGTAAAGCTGATCTTCGTCTCAAACATCGTGCGGCTGGCCGAGCATCAATTCGAGGCCTTCCTCGGTCCTGCCGTGAAACCCTCCGGCTTCGATCCGGCGACCTTGGCCTCCGCCGCCAGGATCTTGGCGTGTGCGTCCTCGACGGCCTTGCTGAACAGGGCCCTGGCGGCCGTCTCGTTTAGCGTCCGGGTGCCGATCATCAGATTCAGGCTGTTCGGACTCCGCTCGGTCTGGGCCACGAGGGCGGCCGCCCCCTGGACCACCTGACACGCGGCGGGCAGGGCCACACTCGGCGGGAGGTCGTGGGCGATGGCGGCATCGGCCAGCGCAGCGATGATCGGGAAGACGTAGGTCGGGCCCACCGCTGTGAGAGCCGCGGCGATGGCCATCTGCTCCTCGGGGATTTCTTCGGCCTTGCCGAAGACCTTGAGAAGTTGCCGCGCCTCCTCCGCCTCCGCCGGTCCAACATGGCTCCCGAGGCAATACGGGTTCATCCCCTGGCCGATCCAGGAGGGCGTATTGGGGATGACGCGCACCACAGGAACCGGCTTCCCGATGGCCGCCTCCATGAGGTCCGTGAACACGGCAGCGGCTAACGAGAAGAGGATCTGATCTTCCCGCAGGGCGGGCGCGACCTCTCTCAACACCGGGAGCACCGCCGTGGGTGGCACCGCCAGGAACACGAAGTCACTCCCGGCCACGACCTCGCTGTTGCTTCCCATGCCGCGCATACGGAACGTGATCGCTAACCGTTCCAGGATTGGCCCATTGGTGTCGTAGGCCAGAATGTCCTCCGGCCTGGCCAGGCCGCTCTTGAGAAGACGGCGGATGAAGACCTCGGCGATCACACCCGCTCCCAGGAACCCGTACCGCCTGCCTACTGGTGCGCTCATGTGTTCTCCTTCCGACCCTCAAGCCCAGCCATCATGCGGCGCACGCCGCGTCACCCCCCTGGAGCAGCCAGTGTTTGACTTCCCGCACCCCGAGCGTCCGGCCGGTACAGATCACGCGCCCATCAATCACCAGCCCGGGCGGACGCGGGAAGTCGTACCGCGCCATATCTGCCATCTTCCAGATCCGGGCCACCGTGGCCTGCAGGCCTAATTCCCGCAGGGCGCGCTCCACATTCTGGGCAGTCACGTCACATTCCTGGCATCCATGGCCAAGAACTGCGATCTCCATCGTTCCACCACTCCCGTCCATCCACGAAGAACTTGTGCTCGTGGCGCCCCGGAGGTAAATCCACCTCCAGGACCCAGAGGTCATCGGTCGCTCGCTTCAGTGGATGGGCCGCGGTGCTCCGCCGATTGAAATCACCCGCCACCGCCACCGTCGAGGCGGCCCGCTGGCGAAACCGGAACCGAACGGGTGGCATGGGCCTCTTCTTTCTCGACCGGAGCGAGGCCCCAACCATGCTTGGGGGGCGGATACGCTCCGGTGCGCTCCCGCCCGTTGTCATCCCTCCTCCTCCCGAAGGCATCCAATTAGGGTCAGATCTGGATCCCGAATACGATGAACAGGTATTTCAGGCCGACGTACAGGAAGATCAGGCCGAACAGCACCTTGAGGGCCGCCGTCTTGACCTTCGTCATCAGGACAGCCCCGATCACGGCCCCGATGGCCGCCCCGAGGCCCATGGCTACAGCCGCGGGCAGGTTCACGAACCCCTCGTACAGCTTGATCAGGGCCCCCACCAGGGCGAACCAGACGAAGGACGCCAGGGAGGTGCCGATGGCGATCTTCATGGGCGCCTTCAGCACATACACGTGGGGGACATCATCCGGCCCACCCTGCCGCGCGCCGCCCCCTCCGCTAAACGCGTGCGGGCCGTCGGGTTGGTCCTCGCGGCCGTCCCCCTTCACCCCAACGAGTGCGGCCCACGCCCCCTTTGACCGCGAGGCGGGGATGGCCTTCTTGGCCAGGAATTCCACGTGGGACGCGATGCCCGGAAGCAGGGCGGCCGGGAATCCCAGGACGGCCTCGCCTCGCCCGATGTCCGTGGCATCGCGGCAGCCGTAGCAGCCGTAGCTCAGGTTCATCCGCTGCTCCAGGTACGGCAGGATGGTCGCGTCCACGCACGTCGCTTGAAGCACCGCGGTCGAGCTCTGCACCCGGGCCCCGCCCGTGGCGTGCAGCGAGGCCAGCGCAAGCCACATCAGCTTTTCGACCTCATCCTCGACCACGACGATGTCGGGGGCATGCCCCGCCCGATCTAACGGAAAGAGATGCAGAGCCGCCACGCTTCCCGGCGCGAGCGTGGACATGCCCTCGAACATCCGCTGCCCCACCGCCGGATCCGAGACGATCCCGAAGCCGACCAGGCCCTTTCCGGAGCGCAGTCCCTCCGGCAGCGGGCGAAACCCGAAGGCC
>Ga0315282_10015915_pt1 | contig 11042 bp, 7 predicted proteins | sample YL17G07_20_MG_FD_203693 | JGI IMG/M metagenome (GOLD analysis project Ga0315282, IMG submission 203693) | Sediment microbial communities from Yellowstone Lake, YNP, Wyoming, USA - YL17G07_20 | ecosystem: Environmental > Aquatic > Freshwater > Lake > Sediment | place: USA: Wyoming | collected...
AGGCATGGAGTCATCGGAACAAACATTTGCCCAAAAATTTGACCTCTACGGATGTTTTCAATGCGGTAAGTGCACAGGAGGATGTCCTGTTTCCCTCAAATCGAAGCTAAATATTCGAAGGCTAATAATCGAGGGTATTTTGGAAAAGAATCTCGATCGGCTCAGTGAGAAGAAGGAGCTCTGGGATTGTACGACATGCAAAACCTGCACACTCCGATGCCCTCGTGGATTGAAGCCCATGGATCTGATCATCGGAATGAGGGGAATCCTGATTGAAGAGGGCCACATTCCTAAGACCATTATCGAAGCCATGGAAAACGCTTACAAACATGGAAACCCTTGGGGGATACCGAAGAACAAGAGGACAGAGTGGACAAAGACTCTTCCACAAGATATCAAGATTAAAGATTTCTCTCAAGGGGATCGCGCGGAATTTCTTTACTTCGTCGGATGCACCGCTGCTTCTGATCCCCGAATTCAGGAAATCGCAAAATCTTTTGTCCTCGGACTTCAACAAGCCGAAGTCGATTTTGGGATCCTCGGAAACGAGGAGCAATGCTGCGGCAATGAGATCCGGAGGATGGGAGAAACTGGCCTCTTTGAGGAGCTCGTCGAAGGAAACGTAAAACAGTTTGATACCTATCAGATCGAAAATATCATCACCACCTGTCCTCATGGTTTCAATGCGTTGAAGAATGAGTACCCTCAGGGAAAGTTCAATGTCCTCCACGCTACCCAGGTCCTGGCTAAGCGCTTAGAAGAAGGAAAACTTTCTCTTACGCAGCAAGTCAAAAAGGTGGTCACCTATCATGACCCCTGTTTTTTGGGCAAACAGAATAGCATTTTCGATGAACCCCGAATCCTTCTCAATGCCATTCCGGGCCTTACCTTCAAAGAACTGGACCGTTCCCGAGAGAGGAGCCTCTGTTGCGAAGGAGGGGGAGGAAGGATGTGGGTAGAGTCTTCGACAGATACAGGCCAGCGTCTTGCTGAGATCCGGGTAAGAGACGCCGTCGAATTGGGAGCGGAGATCTTGGTAACGGCATGCCCCCTATGTGTTTTGACACTGGAGGATGCTGTGAAGACCTCTGGCTTTGAAGAGAAAATCAAGGTGATGGATTTGACGGAGTTACTCGTAGAGGCGATGGGATGAGATTGGTTGAACCGATTGCAAAAGAGGAATGGAAAAAGATTGACCAAGTGATCGCAAAATATAGAGGGAGACATGGGGCCCTCATCCCCGTGTTGAAAGAGACCCAGGATATCTGTGGATACCTGCCCAAAAAGGTCCAGCATCGAATTGCGCAGGGACTTCAGCTTCCTGCTTCCCAGGTCTATGGGGTCGTCTCATTTTATGCATTTTTCACAACGACCCCCAGGGGAAAGCATATCATCAGGGTGTGTCTTGGAACGGCCTGCTATGTGAAGGGCTCGAAACAGATCTTGGACAATCTACAAAGAGAACTTAATGTTGAAGTTGGAGGGATCACACGAGATCGAAAATATTCTTTGGAAGCTGTGCGATGCCTTGGGGCTTGCGGTTTAGCCCCGGTCATGGTCGTGGGCAGTGACACATACGGCATGATCAGTCCAGGTAAAGCGATTGAAATTGTGAGTTCTTATCCATAGGAGATCGATGGCGATGGCCAAATTAACAATTGAAGACTTGAAGCGGATCAAAGAGGAAGTTCGCTCAACCACGGTTCTTAGGGAGGGAGGCTTCCGAGCAAAGGTCAACATCCACATGGGAACCTGTGGGATTGCTGCTGGGGCCAGAAAATTGATGTCTGTGGTCTTACAGGAGATTGAGGAGAGAAAGATTAAGGATGTCATGGTGACGACCTCTGGATGTGCAGGACTCTGTAGTCGGGAACCAATGGCTACCGTGGAAATTCTCGGGAAACCCCCTGTAAAATATTGTGACCTCAATGAGGAGAGGATGAAGGAGATATTCGTTCACCATGTCTTGAATGGGGACATTGTTGAGGCTTATGCCTTGGCAAGAGGAAGTGAGACCACTTACTAATACAAACGCAATAAATAGAGTGTCATTGCGAGGAATGAAATGACGAAGCAATCTCTTAATTCACTGAATGAGATTGCCACACTCCCGTAGGTCGCTCGCAATGACAAGTAAAAGCATTTAATGTGCTTGCTATAAATCGATAGAGTGCCAAGAAAAAGATGAGATGTTATATTTATGTATAAGGTAAAAAGATGAAGGCGTATCGAACTCATCTTATGGTATGTGCCGGAACAGGCTGTGTTTCTTGCGGTTCCTTACAATTGAGAGAACGTTTGGAAACAGAATTGAAGGACCGAGGTCTTTCGGATGAAGTGAAGGTGGTCATCACAGGATGTAATGGCTTTTGCGCAGAAGGCCCGATCATGGTCGTTTATCCTGAAGGGATCTTCTATAAAAAATTGACCCAGGAAGATATCCCTTTTCTGGTGGAAGAACATTTCCTGAAAGGACGTCCAGTAGAAAAGTTTTTATATACCGGACCAATGATCAAAGAGAAGGTTCCTCTATTAAAGGACATCCCCTTCTTCCAGCATCAGGTGCTGAGAGCCCTCAGGAATCGAGGTTTGATCGATGCGGAAAATATCGACGAATATATCGCCAGAGATGGATATGCTGCCCTTTCTAAGGTCCTCTCTTCCATGAAGCCCGAAGAGGTGATTCAAGAAGTAAAAATCTCTGGCTTGAGAGGCCGGGGAGGAGCTGGGTTTCCAACGGGTAAAAAATGGGAAGAAGGCCGCCGCTATGATTCTTTTCCCAAATATGTCATCTGTAATGGGGACGAAGGAGATCCGGGTGCATTTATGGATCGCTCCGTCCTGGAGGCAGATCCCCATTCTGTTTTAGAAGGAATGGCCATCTGCGGTTATGCCATTGACGCCCACCAGGGGTATATTTATGTGAGGGCGGAGTATCCTCTGGCGATTCATCGTCTCAATATCGCCATTGAGAAAGCGAGAAACTATGGGTTGTTGGGAAAAGATATTTTAGGTTCCGGTTTCGATTTTGATATTGGTATCTATCCGGGTGCAGGGGCCTTTGTCTGTGGAGAGTCAACCGCACTGATGTATTCCTTAGAGGGAAAGAGAGGAATGCCTCGAATTAAACCCCCGAGGTCCACAGAGGCTGGCCTATGGAGCCAACCCACGGTTCTCAACAACGTAGAAACCTTTGCCAATGTTCCTCCCATCCTCTTAAATGGTGGACAATGGTTCGCTTCTCTGGGAACGGAGGGATCGAAGGGGACGAAGGTCTTTGCCCTCACCGGAACCGTCGAAAATGTGGGACTGATCGAGGTCCCCATGGGAACCTCACTTAGAAAGATTGTCTACGATATTGGAGGTGGCATTCCCGACAAACGTGAGTTTAAAGCGATTCAGATCGGCGGGCCCTCTGGAGCTTGCCTTCCTGCCTCCCTATTGGATATTGAGGTCGATTTTGACTCCCTCGATGAAGCAGGAGCAATGATGGGCTCTGGTGGTCTTGTCGTCACGAACGATTCGATCTGTATGGTGGATACCGCCCGATTCTTCACTGATTTTTCTGTCGATGAATCCTGTGGTAAGTGCGTTCCCTGCCGGGTGGGGATGAAAGTGATGCTCAACATTCTGAATCGCATCACGATCGGGCAGGGAACGATGGAGGACATCAAACTTCTGGAACAATTGGGCCAACACATCAAAAATACTTCCCACTGCGGTTTGGGCAAAACAGCCCCGAATCCCGTGCTTTCTACGATCCGGTATTTTCGAAATGAATATGAGGCCCACATTCAGGAGAAACGATGCCCTGCTCTGGTCTGTACGAGTCTCATAAAATTTTGGGTCGATCCGGAAAAGTGTAAGATGTGTGGCCTCTGCAAGAAGGAGTGCCCGACGGAGGCAATCACGTGGGAGAAAAAGACACCAGCCGTCATTAACGTGGAGAAGTGTATTCGCTGTCGGTCTTGTATCCAAGCATGTAAGTTTAAGGCCATCGAGTAACTGGTATCAAGGCTAAAGCCTTGAGTTACAATTTATGGTTTTGTAACTCAACCCTTTAGGGTTGATTTAAAAGTATGGCAAATCAAACCATTAAACTAAAGATTGATGAAATCGAGATTGAGGTTGAGAAAGGGAAGACGATTCTCGAGGCCGCTCAATCTGCTGGCGTCCGAATCCCTTCTCTCTGCCACGACCGAAGGCTCATTCCCTTCGGCGCTTGTCGTCTCTGTATCGTTCAGCAGAAGGGGAAATCTGAACTCTTGCCATCCTGTTTCACCCCTGCGAGAAACGGAATGGAGATCCTTACCCAATCTCCGGAGATCTTTGAATCGAGGAGGCTACAGCTCCAACTCATTCTGCTCAACCATCCGATGATCTGCCCTCGCTGTGAAAAAGAGGGCGAATGTGACCTCCAGACGTTGATCTATGAATACGGAGTGGAAGAGACACTCTATCCATGGGAGCCGATGATGTCTCCTGTGGATGATCGCTCTCTCCTCCTCCAGAGAGACCCCAATAAATGTATCCTCTGTGGCCGGTGTGCTCGCATCTGTGATGAGATTCAGGGGGTGGGAGAACTCTCTTTTACACGAAGAGGAATCAAGACAGCCATCGATACGGACTTTCACCGACCCATCCAATGCGAATTTTGCGGCCAGTGTTTGGACACCTGTCCGGTGGGGGCAATTACCAGTGATCGTTTTGATTATACGGCCAAACTTTGGGAGTTGAAGGAGACGACGACCCCCTGCCCTTACTGTGGATGTGGATGTCTTCTCACAATGGGTTCGAAAGATGGAGAAGTAAAACGGGTCTTCTCCGATTCTGGCATGGGTCCAAACGATGGAAACCTCTGCGTCAAAGGAAGGTTTGGTTGGGACTTCGTCGATCATCCTGAAAGGATCAAGACTCCTCTTCTAAGAGTCAACGGGGCATTGAAAGAGGCCTCGTGGGATGAGGTCCTCCAATTTATAACCCATAAGCTTGAAGGAATTAAGGATCAATACGGCCCCGAGGCGATTGCCGGCATTGCCTCCAGCCGACTGACCAACGAGGAATACTATCTCTTCCAAAAATTATTTCGAGAGGCAATCGGAACGAATCAAATCGGTTATGATAGCGGCAGTGCCTACAGGGGCTTGACAGAAGGTTTGGCAAAGACATTGGGTATGGCCGCCTCTACCAATTCGATCCAAGAGATTCGAAAAGCCGACTGCATTCTCGTGATTGGTGTAGACCCCGCGGCCACACACCCGATCATCAAGAATGAGATCCATTTGGCAATTCGACGGAACAGGGCTCAGTTGATTGTACTGGGTTCTTATGATATCGACCTCACCCGAGCCACCCAGATTTCTCCCATGTTTCATCCCAGTATGACTCTCTTAGATAAACCCGGGATGGAGGTCTCCCTGCTCAACGCTATGATTGGAACCATTTTGAGGGAAGGCCTTGAGGATAAAGACTTCATCGCAGAGAAAACCCAAGGAATAGAAGAATTGAAAGAGAAGATGGCCACCTCCCCCATCTCCCCCACTTCCAAAGACGAGTGGTTGGGAATCTTTCCAGAGGCAAAGAGGGGAGAAATTGAAAAGGCAGCCAGAGCATTTGCACAAGCTAAAAAAGCCATGATTCTGATTGGATCTGGTCTTTGGTCCCACATCCCTCAGAAAGAGATCGCCATTGCTTCTTCCAATCTTGGTCTCATCACAGGCCATCTCGGGAAGGAGTCCTCCGGGATCCTTCTCCTTCTGGATAAATGCAATGCCCAGGGAGTTATTGATATAGGGGACTGTGCAAAAGTCGGGGGATGGGGATTAAAACACCTCATCCAAAAGGCAGAGGAAGGCAAGTTAAAAGCCGTTTATGTCGTCGGAGAAAACCCGCTCATCACTTATCCTGATACAGATCAACTGAAGAAGGCCTTGGAAAATCTCCCATGCCTCATCGTCCAGGATCTCTTCATGACTGAGACGGCAAAGATGGCCCATGTTGTCCTGCCCGCGAGTGCTTTTGTGGAAAAGAGCGGAACGTATACCAATCTGGAGCGAAGGGTTCAGAAGTTGAATCCTCTTCGTCCACCCCGTAACCAGTCAAAATCAGATTTTGAGATCTTCTTGAGCCTATTACGCCTTTTCGAATGCCCTACCCCAGGAGAAACGTCTGAGGCCATCTTTGAAGAAATCTGCCGTCAGATCCCTCATTACCGAGGTATTCAGGATGGAGAGCAATGGCCAAATAACGCCTCTTACCTCTATTCTGACGGTTTTCCAAATGGACAAGCCAAGCTGATACCGGTTGGAAAACCATTGCTTCCTCCAATTCCAGAAGGTTATCCTTTCCAATTGATTCAAAGACCTTCCCTCTTCCAATCGGGCCTTCTCAGTTCAAAGAGCGATGCCTTGAAAATGGTTTCTGAAAAACCTTACCTTGAGATCAACCCTGAGGATGCCCGAGCTCTTAAGATCGAAGAGGAAGAAGTCATCCAGGTCTCAACCCATGGGGGACGTTCCTTGAGGATGAAAGTGAAATTTTCCTCAAGACTCTCTCCAGGAGTAATCACTGCTCCGTATCCCTGTCCTATCATCGATGAAGCGGGCATGATATCGGTAAAAGTTAAAAACTTAAAGAAAGGGGGAAATTGAATGAACATTATTGTCTGTATTAAAAGAGTCCCAGAAACAGCAGATGCGGACGTCATCATCGACAAGTCAGGGAAAGACATTGAAAAGAGTGGATTGGTCTTTGATCTCAATGAGTGGGACAGTTATGCCATTGAAGAGTCCATTCTGCTGAAAGAAAAAATGGGTGGAACAGTGACAGTGATCTCCATGGGAGGGGAAGAATCGAATGAATCCCTCCGGAAATGTCTGGCAATGGGCGCCGATGATGCTGTTCGATTGAGCGATCCTGCTTTTGGGGGATCGGATGGCTTTGCTACGGCGAAGGTGTTGGCAGAAGCGATCCGAAAAATCCCTTATGACCTTGTTTTCACGGGCGTACAAGCTGAAGATGATGGGTATGGACAAGTAGGGGTTGCCCTGGCCGAAATTTTAGGGATTCCTCATGTCTCTCTCGTCAACTCTATCGAAGTCCAAGATAAGAAATTGAAGGTCCATCGAGAACTGGAAGGGGGATTAGAAGAGGTGGTTGAAGTCGACCTTCCCGCTCTCCTTACCATTCAAACTGGAATCAATCAACCCCGTTATGTCTCGATCATGGGTATCCGCAAGGTGGCTAAAAAGGAGATTAAAACCTTTGGTGTTTCGGATCTCAATCTGAAGGCTGAAGAAGTCGGCCTCTCGGGTTCGTATATCCAGTTGGAAAAGATCTTCCTTCCTCCAGTGGGTGAAGGAGCGCAGATTTTGGAGGGGAAACCTGAAGAGATAGCATCGAAAGTTTTCGATATTCTGAAAGATAAAGGAGGGCTCACCTAATGAAGAAGATCATCGCCTTAGCAGAACATCGGCAAGGAGAATTGCGAGATATAACGTGGGAAATCCTCTCCAAAGGAAGACAATTGGCCGAGGGTATGGGTGCAGAGATCGAGGTCGCCCTTTTAGGCAAGGGTGTAAAAAAATTGGCAGAAGCCCTCAAACCAAAAGCCAACAGGGTGCTTCTCATCGAAGATGATCGTCTTGAGGCCTTCAACTCAGAGACTTATCAGAAAGTCCTCACCCAACTCATCACAGAGAGGAAGCCGTTTCTTACCCTGGTCGGACATACGGCCATGGGCATGGATATCGCTCCGGCACTGGCTGTTCAATTAAAGATGCCTCTTGCCACAGACTGTATCGGGGTCGATGTGACGGGAGAAACCTTTGGGCTTACTCGCCAACTTTATGGGGGTAAGGTCAATGCAGCCGTATCCTTTTCAAAGAATGGGCCATACATGATTACCCTTCGCTCCGGTGCTTTTCCTGTAGTGGAAAAGGAACCCTTCCCAGGTGAAATCGTTTCTATTCCCTCTCCGTTGACTGACGAAGGTCTGGTCAAACGTTTTCTCCAGTACGTGGAAGCAGCAGTGGGTGAAGTGGATATCACCCAGGCCGATATCCTGGTCTCTGTTGGAAGGGGAATTAAAGAAGCAAAGAATATACCGCTTGTAAAAGAGTTGGCCGACCTGTTGGGAGGGGCGCTCTCCTGTTCCAGGCCTGTTGTGGATAAAAAGTGGTTGCCTAAAGACCGTCAGGTGGGGACTTCAGGCAAGACCGTGAAACCGAAAGTTTACATTGCCATTGGCATCAGTGGTGCTTTCCAGCATATTGCAGGTATGAAAGGGGCGGGCACGGTGATCGCGATTAATAAAGATCCGAAAGCCCCTATCTTTGGTGTTGCCAGCTACGGCATCGTGGCGGACTTATTTAAGTTTGTCCCTATATTGAAAGAGAAGGTCAAAGCGTTAAAAAAGAGTTAGAAGTTATCAGTCATCAGTTATCAGTTAAGGGTTGGGAGTTCGGAGTTAAACCTAACTGTTGCTAATTTTCCTAACAACATTTTCTCCGAACTCATACAAACGTAACAACTGATTTGTCGTTGCGAGGACCTGAGCGACGAAGCAATCCCATGAAGAACGAGATTGCCACGCCCTTTGGGCTCGCAATGACAGCGTCCGATGTTAAAATATTTAATGCGGTTGTATTAATTACTCCGAACGGGGATGGCGTAAGAGATGGATTTCGAGTTGACGCAAGAGCAAAAAGACATCCAGAAAGCGGTGAGGGAGTTCGCCCAAGGGGAGTTCGATAAGGAGAAGATCCTGGAGTGGGAGCAGGCCCATACCTTCCCCAAGGAACTCTGGAAAAAGGCCTGTAAATTGGGGTTCATAGGCATTCACTTTCCTGAAGAGTACGGAGGACAGGGTTATGGTGTTACTGAAAACATCCTGATCGTTGAGGAATTCTGCCGGAAAGACTCCGGAGTCGGTATTGCTTTGAGCCTTGCTGATTTCTCCTCGGAAGTGGTTCTCCGTTTTGGAACATCCGAACAGAAGAAGAAGTATCTCATTCCGGTCACCAAGGGAGAATTCATCTCTGCCGGCGCCTATACAGAACCCGACCACGGGAGTGATATTACCGTGATGTCCACCACAGCATTGAAACAGGGTGATTCCTTTGTGATCAATGGAACCAAGACTTTCATCACCAATGGAACTCTCGCAGACTTCTTCGTTGTTCTCTGTCAGACCGATCCCAATGTAAAACCTCCTTACCGCGGTCAATGCACTATTCTCGTTGACAAGGGAACCAGGGGTTTAGAGGCGACAGAGATCACACCCAAAATGGGTATCCGGATGACCTCAACGGCCGAGCTCTCCTTCAGCGACGTCAGAGTTCCTCTGACCCATCTTCTTGGTGAAGAAAATAAGGGGTTCTATCAAGTTTTGGAATTCTTCGATGAAAGCAGGATTGAGATCGCTGCTCAGGCCCTCGGCATTGCTCAGGGCGCCTTCGATCGGGCCTTGGACTATGCAAAGCAGAGAGAACAGTTTGGAAGGAAACTGGTCGATTTTCAGATCACCCAGCACAAGTTGGCTGATATGGCAACAAAGATTGAGACCGCCAGGCTCCTCGTCTACAAGGCCGCCTGGAACTATGACCAGAAGAGGATCGATCCAAAACTGACTTCCATGGCCAAAATGTTTGCAGGAAAGACAGCGGTAGAGGTCGCTGATGAAGCCATCCAGATTTTCGGAGGTTATGGCTACATCACTGAATACGAAGTAGAGCGTTTCTATCGGGATGCGAAGATCACAGAAATCTATGAAGGTACAAAAGAGATCCAGAAGAATACGATCGCATCCGCGTTGATAGGAAAATTGAAATAGTTCCAATTTGGAATATTGGAATACTGGAAAAATGGGGGAAGCAAAAGATTAAGTAATGTCATTCTGAACGAAGTGAAGAATCTCAGAGATCCTTCGCTATCGCTCAGGATGACACCTAATCCTCAACCTAATTCTATTTCATCCAGTATTCCAACATTCCAATATTCCAAAAGGATGATTCACCAATCCACTTTGAATAGACGATGAAGAACGAACAGTTGCAGGATGTGGTTCCCGAAGCCCTGATTATCGGCGCTGGCATCGCAGGAATGCAAGCAGCTCTGGATATCGGCGACAAGGGATTTAAAGTCCATTTAGTGGAAAAGGACCCTTCCATCGGAGGCCATATGGCCCAGTTGGATAAGACCTTCCCCACTCTGGATTGCTCTGCTTGCATCATCACGCCCAAAATGGTCGATACAGCCAATCATCCCAATATCAACCTTCTTACCTACACAGAGATCGTCCAGATCGAAGGGAAGGCTGGAAATTTCAAGGTTACTCTCAGGAAGAAACCCCGTTATGTCGAAATGACCAAGTGTACAGCTTGTGCTGACTGTGTCGCACAATGTCCGGTCACTCTCCCAAATGAATTTGACATGGGGCTGGGAGAGAGGAAAGCAATCTATGTCCCCTTCCCCCAAGCCGTTCCTCTAAAATATACGATTGATCGCCGGGGAACTTCCCCATGTACCGCTACCTGTCCCCTCCACTGTAATGCCCAGGGCTATGTGGCCCTCATCTCCCAAGGCAAGTTTAAAGAGGCCCTTGAACTTGTGAGGGAAAAACTTCCCTTCCCGGGAATTCTGGCCTATGCCTGTGCTCACCCTTGTGAAAGAGAATGTAAACGAATCGAAGAGGATCATCCTATCTCTATCTGTCATCTCAAAAGGTTCCTCGTCGATCATGTTGAAGAACCTGAGTTTAAGTTCACCCCTCCTGAAGAAAATGGTAAAAAGATAGCCATCGTGGGCGGAGGCCCATCCGGGCTCACTGCCGCATACGATCTGAGAAAAATGGGTTACACTGTCACCCTTTATGAATCAAAGAATGAGCTGGGCGGTCTTCTCATCCATGGCTTCCCTTCCTATCGCCTGCCGAGGCAAGTGGTGGAAAAAGACCTATCTGTTATTGAAAAAATGGGTATCGAGGTCAGACTCAACACCCAAGTGGGGAAGGACATCTCTCCAGAGACGTTCAATCAATCCTA
>Ga0315282_10015916_pt1 | contig 11041 bp, 8 predicted proteins | sample YL17G07_20_MG_FD_203693 | JGI IMG/M metagenome (GOLD analysis project Ga0315282, IMG submission 203693) | Sediment microbial communities from Yellowstone Lake, YNP, Wyoming, USA - YL17G07_20 | ecosystem: Environmental > Aquatic > Freshwater > Lake > Sediment | place: USA: Wyoming | collected...
TAAAGGTCTTGTATTGGTGACAGGGCCAACGGGAACAGGAAAATCAACGAGTCTGGCCGCCATGATCGACAAGATCAACAATGAAAAAAGCTCTCATATCGTCACCATCGAAGATCCAATCGAATACCTTCATCGTCACAAGTCCTGCATCGTCAATCAAAGAGAAGTTAATCAGGACACAAAAAGTTTTACCGCCGCCCTTCGACACATCCTCCGCCAAGACCCGGACATCATTCTCATCGGCGAGATGAGGGATCTCGAAACGATTGAAGCCGCCCTCATCTGTGCAGAAACCGGCCATTTGACCTTTGCCACATTACACACCAATTCCTGCGTGGAAACGATCAATCGTATCATCGACGTCTTTCCTCCCCATCAACAAACTCAAATCCGGACACAACTTTCCTTTGTCTTGGAGGGGGTGTTAGCCCAACAGCTTATTCCAAAGATGGGTGGCAAAGGGCGTGCCTTGGCCATGGAGGTGATGATCCCGAACCCTGCGATTCGAAATCTCATCCGTGAGGATAAAATTCAGCAAATCTATTCACTGATGCAGGTGGGACAGTCGAAGTTCGGGATGCAAACGATGAATCAAGCCCTTCTTTCTCTGGTGGAACGTCATCTGATCTCTTTAGAGGATGCCATGGAAAGAAGCCATAATTTGGATGAATTTCGGCAAATGCTTTCAACGTCCAATATCGCGATGGGGAAGAAGGAGAGGCCTGCGAGGACCGCCTGAACCCATTGGGAAGGGAATAAACTATGCCAATTTATAAATGGGAAGGAAAGACAGCAAAGGGAGTCGTCAAGAAGGGTGAGATGGAAGCCCCCAACGAGGCCGCTATCCGAATCCACCTACGGCAACAAAATATCATCCCGACCAAAGTCGCTTCGAAGGGAAAAGAGATCTCGATTTCTTTGCCTTTTAAGAAAAAGGTAAAACAGCGCTCCATTGCCGTGTTTACAAGGCAACTTGCCACGATGATCGACGCGGGATTACCCTTAGTCCAGTCCTTGGAAATTCTCTCCTCACAGCAAGAAAGTAAAGTCTTTAAAAATATCATCCGGGAGATCAGGGAAGACGTGGAAGGCGGCTCTACCTTTGCCGGGGCTCTTAAAAAACATCCCGCAACCTTCAATGAATTGTATACAAACTTGGTGGTCGCAGGAGAGGAGGGAGGAATCTTAGATAATATTTTGACCCGTCTTGCGAACTACATCGAAAAGTCCGAAGCTCTCAAAAAGAAAGTCAAATCCGCGCTGATCTATCCGGCTACCATTGTGGGAGTGGCGGTCATCGTCGTGGGCATCTTGATGATCTTCGTCATTCCTGTCTTTGAAACCATGTTTAAATCAGCAGGGCAAAACTTGCCGCTCCCCACTTTGATCGTTCTCACAATCAGTAAATTGATCAAAAAATATGTGGTCATTCTCATCCCGGCCCTCATCCTTCTGTTTTATCTGGGGAGGAAATATTATCAAACGCAAAACGGGAGGGCGGTCCTTGATCGGCTTCTATTAAAATTGCCTGTCTTTGGATCATTATTTAGGAAGATCGCTGTGGCCCGGTTCTCACGGACTTTGGGAACTCTCGTCAGCAGTGGCGTTCCCATCCTGGACGGATTGACCATCGTCTCCAGGACTTCAGGAAACAGAACCATCGAAACGGCAATCCTCAATGCAAGATCGAGCATCCGGGAAGGAGAAACCATTGCAGAGCCTCTGGCCCGAAGCGCCATTTTTCCTCCGATGGTCATTCAAATGATCTCGGTGGGGGAATCAACGGGGGCTCTGGACTCCATGTTATCTAAGATTGCAGATTTTTATGAAGAGGAGGTTGATATCGCGGTGGCCAATCTGACCTCTCTTCTCGAACCCTTCCTCATGATCTTTTTGGGGGTGGTGATTGGAGGGGTTGTGATCTCTATGTATCTCCCCATTTTCAATATGGCCTCTGCCGTAGGTTAGCTTTTGGCCATCTCCATTTCTTCTTAAAGGATGGAATTCGGTGGACACGACTTCAATTCAATCGCTTGATACCCATCAAAGAATACTGAAAAATGTGAAGGGATTGATGTTGGGTCGTGTCATCATCCTCACCCTTCTCCTCACCATCACCTTCCTTTTTCAGCTTTCCGAAAAGAAATATTTTTTCATTCCCATGACCAACAGCTTCTACTATTTTATAGGGCTTTTTTACCTGGTGACGATCGCCTATGCCCTTTGTCTAAAAAAGATAGAAGACCACAACCAGTATGCCTTCTTCCAAATTATCATCGATCAGCTTTTCATCACTGTCTTAATCTACTTTACCGGTGGAAAAGAAAGTTTTTTCCCCATCGCCTATGTCTTCTCAATTATCGCAAGCAGCATGATCTTTTACAAGCGGGGGGCCCTCTTCTCAGCCTCCCTCTCCTCTTTTCTTTACGGCCTCCTTCTACTGCTTCAACTTCATCATTGGATCAACCCATTAGGTCAACTGACGATTTACGACGCCAGCCAAATCTTTTATTCCTTGATCATTTATATGGCGACATTTTATATTGTCGCCCTTCTGAGCAGCGTGATTTCTGAAGAGCTAAAGAAAAAGAAAAAGGAGCTCATTCAGAAACAGGTAGATTACAATCAGCTCGAAACATTTAACCGAAATATCATTCAGAGCCTGGACAGCGGCCTTCTCACGGTGGATCTCTCCGGAAAGATCAATTCTTTAAATCGAACCGGTGAAAAAATCTTGAATCGAAGCGGGGAAGAATTGAAAGACAGTTCCATTGATGACCTCTTCCCAAAAATCAATCGAGTGATCGAAGAAGTGAAAAAAAAGACCTTGGAGCTCCCTTCTGATTATCAACGCTATGAAACCCTCTTGAGGGATCATGATGGAAGAAAAACTTATCTTGGATTCTCCATTTCGCCCTTAACCGGCCCAGAGGGGTCGTTGATCGGCCATACCCTTATTTTTCAGGATATTACGAAATTCAAAGAGATGGAAGAGCAGATAAAACGAGTGGATAAGATGGCGGCGGTTGGACTTTTGGCGGCTGGAATGGCCCATGAAATCAGAAACCCCTTGGCCTCCCTGAGCGGGTCCATTCAAATGTTAAAGAGCGAACTCACCCTTGACGCCTCCCAACAGCATCTGATGGAGATCACTTTAAGAGAATCGGAGAGACTGAATGCTTTGATCACAGACTTTTTACTTTTTGCACAGCCTCCTCAGACCAATAAAATCCCCTATCCTGTCCGGAGGATTGTTGCTGAAACCATTGACCTCTTCACCCATTCCCCTTCCTTCCGTGACGGAATCCGGATCCTGCCACCGAATGGCCATGAGGAGATACGCGTACCGATCGACCCCGACCAAATGAAACAGGTTTTTTGGAACCTTTTCATCAATGCGGCTCAGTCGATGTCTCATGGAGGGGAAATCAAAGTTCAATTGGGGAAAGGAAACGCCTGGGGCCTTGGCAGCCTCTCCCTCTCGTCCCAGCTGAAAGGAACGGAATGGATAAAGATCTCCATCATCGATTCTGGAAGTGGGATTGCGCCAGAAGAGAAAGAGAAGATCTTTGAACCCTTTTTTACAACGAAGGAAAATGGAACGGGATTGGGCCTTTCCATCGTCCATAGAATCATCGAAAATCACAACGGGTTGATCAAAGTGGAAAGTGAATTGGGCAGGGGCTCCACCTTTACCCTCTTCCTTCCTGCCGATTAAAAAGGGGTAGCCAGAATGATCAAGGATAAAATCTTAGTTGCCGATGACGAACAGAGCATGAGGGAATTCCTGGACATTATGCTAAAAAAGGAGGGATACAAGGTCTCACTTGCCTCGAATGGAGAAGAAGTCGTTAAACTGGTCGACAACGATCTTTTCGACCTCGTGCTGCTGGATATTCGGATGCCCAAGCTGGATGGAATCGCTGCATTAAAAAGGGTTAAAGCCAATTCCCCCGAAACCATTGTAATCATGATCACGGCTTATGCCTCTGCCGATACGGCCATCCGGGCGATGAAGGAAGGGGCTTACGACTACATCACAAAGCCCTTCAAGGTGGAGGAGATCAAGCTGATCATCAGGAATGCACTGGAGAAGAAAAATCTTCAAAAGGAGAACATTCTTTTAAAACAGGTGGTCCGGGACCGTTATCACTTTGGGAACATCATCGGCCAGAGCTCCAAAATGGTAGCATTGTATGATCTCCTGGAAAAGGTATCCCCCACCAAAACAAATATCTTGATCAGCGGGGAAAGCGGAACGGGGAAAGAGTTAGTGGCAAAGGCAATTCACTATAATAGCCCTCGCAAGGAGAAACCCTTCGTCACCTTGAATTGCGGAGCCATTCCTGAGTCCCTCATCGAGAGCGAACTGTTCGGACACATGAAGGGGGCCTTCACCGATGCCATTGCCACCAAAAAGGGGCTGTTCGAAGTGGCCGATGAGGGGACGATCTTCTTGGACGAGATCAGCGAATTACCTCTCCTCATGCAGGTGAAGTTGTTGCGAGTGCTGCAGGACAAGGAATTTAAGCGGGTAGGAGGAACAGAAGACATCCGAGTGGATGTCCGGATCATCTCGGCCACCAATAAAGACCTCGAAGAGGGGGTGAAGGGAAAACATTTTCGGGAAGATTTATACTACCGTCTCAATGTCATCCAGATTAAACTTCCCCCCCTAAGGGATCGCAAAGAAGATATCCAAATTCTGGCCAGCCATTTTTTGAAAAAATATTCTGAAGAATTGAATAAAAACATTTTGAAGATCTCCCCCGAGGCGATGCAAATTCTCCTGGATTATGAATATCCGGGCAATGTAAGAGAACTTCAAAATATTATTGAGAGGGCAGTGGCGTTAGAGAGTAGTCAAGAACTGACCGCACACCATCTGAGTTCCTACTTGAATGGACAGCCGCTTCTGAAAAAAGGTCCGATCGATATCGAAATCCCGAATGAGGGGATTGACCTCGAGAAGATGGTGGAGGATCTGGAGAGAACCCTCTTAGTGAAGGCCTTGGATAGAACAAAAGGGATTAAGAAGAAAGCAGCGGAGCTTTTACACATTAATTTTCGCTCCATGCGTTACCGTTTGGAAAAATATGGATTGAATCACGGACTGGATTCCGAACCGGGCTGAAGGGAACCCATCTCTTCATTCGCTAATATTTCGAAGCCCCGATTTCCTCCATCCTTCCAGTGACAGTGAACACCACGCGCTCACAGATATTCGTGGCCCGGTCAGCGGCGCGCTCGAGGTTATGCGCAACCCAAATGAGACGGGTGGCCCGGTTGGTTGTCTTGGGGTCGACCATCATAAAGGTGAGAAGCTCTCGAAAGACCTGGTCGTAAAGACCGTCCACCACACCATCTAAACTGACCACCTTCATCGCCAGTTCCACATCCCGTTTGACAAAAGATTCAAGGCTTTTATTGATCATTTCAAGAGTAATCTCCCCCATCCGAGGGATATCAATCAACGGTTTCAAGGGCGGCTCATCGCCAATCATGATGACGATCTTTGCAATGCCTTCGGCATAGTCACCGATTCGTTCCAGCTCCGTAACGATGTTGAGAACAGCCACGATGTTGCGTAGATCACTTGCCATCGGTTGCTGGGTAGCGATGAGCCCGATGCACTTGTCCTCGATGCTGAATCGCTCCTTATTAATCTGGGAGTCATCAGCAATGATTTGGTGTGCGAGAGTCGAATCCCTTCCTTTCAATGCTTCGATAGCACGGTCTATTGCTTTCACCACCATGCCTCCCATCGTCAGAATATCCTCCTCGATTTCCTGCAAGTGCTTGTGAAAAGCCGACCTGGTTTCCATGGTTCTATTGCCTCCTTGTCTAATTCGGATAACTCACGTCTCAATCTCGAGGGACTTCACAAAATTCTGTTTCATTTCAAACCGATCATACGACATAACGAATAAAGCAAGCCTGCCAGAAGAGCGGCTGCCGGAATGGTAAAAATCCAGGCCCATACAATACGGACTGTGACACCCCATCGTACAGCAGAAAATCGATTTGCGGACCCCACCCCCGATATCGAGCCGGTGATGACATGGGTCGTGCTCACCGGAACTCCCAGATGAGTGGCCAGGAAAATACTGAAAGCAGCCGAAGTCTCGGCGCAGACACCGTCGATCGGTTCCAATTTTGTAATCTTCTGACCCATCGTTTTAACGATCCGCCAGCCACCGCTCAGGGTTCCCAACGCAATCGCAGCGTGTGCGCTGAGCACAACCCAGAGAGGTATTTTAAATTCGTGGATTAAGCCCCCGGCAAAAAGAAGACTGGCTATGATGCCCATGGTTTTTTGTGCGTCATTGCCTCCGTGGCCCAGACTATAGAGAGCCGCGGAAAAAAGTTGCAAGATTCGAGACCACTTATTCACGACCGCCGGTTTTCCCTTATAGATAATCCACATCGTAATGATCTTTAGCAAGAAGCCCAGACACAAACCAATCGTGGGCGACAGAACAATAAAAATCAATGTCTTGGACCATCCGCTCGCAATAATGACTCCAAAGCCACTCTTTACGACGGCCGCTCCGGCATATCCGCCAATGAGAGCATGAGAGGAACTGCTGGGCAATCCAAAATACCAGGTAATCATATTCCAAAAAATAGCGCCTCCAAGCCCGGCAAGAACGATCGTTGTTGTAACCGCTTTAATATCGATCATTCCCTTCCCGATTGTCTCGGCCACCGTCGTACTGAATATGAGGAAAGCCACAAAATTGAAAACGGCTGCCCAGATGACCGCCTGCCTGGGCGTCAAAACTCTGGTGGAGACAACCGTTGAAATGGAATTGGCCGCATCGTGCATCCCGTTGGTATAATCGAAACTCAAGGCGACGAAGATGACAAAAATGATGAATAGTAGACTCATCAAAATCCTTAAGGAAAATAGACAGGAGTGAAGCTATGGGTGTGACCGCAAAACGCATGGAATCCAGATCTGGATCGGTTCAAGCATACTTGATCGCCACGCCTTCCAGTATGTTGGCGATATCCTCACACCTGTCGATGACACTCTCCATATGCTTGTAAATTTCGCGCCACTTGATCAGGCCAGCAAGATCCGCCGAGTCTTCAAAGAGTTCAGCCATCGCCGACCGAAACACGCTGTCCCCCATGTTCTCCAACCGATTGATTTCAACGCATCGTTTAAGAAGCTGCTTTCGCCCGATACGGTTGTGGATCTCGGAGACCCCACTCTCGACCTCGACCACGGCCTGCACGACGATATCCACCATCTCCTTGGCTCTCTGTGTGGGGCGCATCACTTTATAAAGCAGCATCGCGTCGGCTGCCGCATGGATAAAGTCAGTGACATCGTCGAGGGAATGAGCTAAAAGGGCAATATCCTCCCGGTCGAATGGAGTAATGACGGAACGGTGCAATTGCTCAAAAATTTGATGAGTAATCGCATCTCCTTGGTGCTCCAGATCGGTGATGACCCAAACCCTCTCCTTTACATTTTCCCAGATATAAACCAGGTCTTTCAGCTGTTGAGCTATTTTAACTGCATTCTGGGCCCCTTGCTCAAAAAGGGCAAAAAACTTCTTCTCTCTGGGGATTAGTGTCAATTTAAACAAAGAAGGGCCTCCACGTTGAAAACCGATCGATCCCGTAAATCTCAATGGTCATTTTGGTCATTTTCTTTTAAATTCCTTTTTTAACTCCTCCAGAGGAAGGATAAAAAAGATGGGGCGTCCATGAGGACAGGTGCTTGCAGGATGGAAAGCAGCCAGATTTTCCACCAGCTGATCCATTTCCTCCTTCTTCAATGGGAAATTCCCTCGGATGGCAGAATGACAAGCCAACGTGATCAAAATGGTATGGAGGGTCTCCTCTGCTCTCCCTTTCTTTTCTGAAAAAGAGACCTCGTCCAAGATTCTCCTGACCATTTCTTTTGGATCCTTTTTATCGATAAACGTCGGGATGGATTGAATGGAAAATAGCCTTTCGCCAACGGATTCGATTTCGAATCCAATCATTTTCAATGCCTCCGCAGCCGATTCGAGGATGTACGATTCCTCCACGGACAATTCGATCAAGATGGGAAGGAGTAGCTTCTCTGATTTCATCGATTTGCCTTCATATTCCTTCTTAAACTTTTCAAAAAGAATTCTCTCGTGGGCTGCATGTTGATCGATAAAGATTAAGTTTCCTTCTCCTTCGCAGAGAATATACGTTCCCTGAATTTGGCCAAGAACGACATAGGGCCATTTCATCTCAATGTCCCACTGAGCTTCCTGCCCTTCCCGAACCATGAAACCCTCTTCTGTCTTTCCCGTCGTCAAGGAACGAGGGAAAGATAAAGGGTCCTGCCCAGAAAAAGGAGGATACGCCCTCTTTTGAAAAAGCCACTCCTTTCCCCCGACAGGCGCCCTTTCCTCCGGTTGGGAGCGGCTTTCGTTCCCTTCCAGCAACCCTCGAATGGCTGTAAAAACAGCCTGGTAGACTCTTTCGGGATCCTTGAATTTCACCTCGGCTTTGGTCGGGTGGACGTTCACGTCGACGGCAGAAGGGGCAAGGGTGATGAAGAGGACCACGATAGGAAATTGATTGCTGGGGAGGATGTGGCGATAACCATCCAAAATGGCCCTATAAACCATCCGATCCTTGATAAAGCGCTGGTTCACATAAAGATAAATTCCCTCTGCATTTCGTTTCGAAAAGGATGGGAGACCGGCAAACCCCGAGATCCGGATATCTGCCTCTTCGAATTCAATCGGCTGGAGATGCTGATAAATCTCTTTTCCAAAGATGGCTTCGACTCGAACCAAAGGGGATTCTGTTTTGAGATGCTCATGGAAGGTCCGTCCGTCGTGCATCAATTTGAATGAAATCCTGGGGTGAGAGAGACTCAACCGCACAAAGTGATTTAAAGCATAGCGAAGTTCAGAACGGATCGATTTCAGGAATTTTCTTTTGACCGGAATATTGTAGAAGAGATCCGTCACTTCTACTTCCGTTCCGACAGGGCAGCCCGTCTCCGAAATCCTCTTTATTTCTCCCCCTTCACAGGTTAACTTCGTTCCACTGAGGGATTGATGCGTTCTGGTCCGAAGGGTCATTTTAGAAACTTGGGCGATGCTGGGGAGGGCCTCTCCCCTAAAACCCAGCGTACGAATGGCATAAAGATCTTCCGCTTTCTTAATTTTACTGGTGGCGTATCTCTGCAGGGCTAAAGGGACATCCTCCCGATCCATCCCTTCACCGTTATCCATCACGCGAATCAGCTGGAGTCCTCCCGCCTTTAATTCCACCGTGATTTCTGAACTTCTGGCATCGATGGCGTTTTCCATCAGCTCTTTCACCACGGAGGCAGGCCTCTCGACGACTTCCCCCGCAGCAATACTCTGTGAAACGGATTCTGGCAAGATCTCAATTTTTTTTGGCATCTTTCCAAATTCAGAAAAACAGCAAGCAGAATCAGTGGGAGAGTCAGAGAATCATCCAACCAAGAGGATATGTTTCCAACCCTCATTCAACCCTTCCGGTTATCGACAAATGAACCCATCCTTCTAAACTTTTCATACCGGAGCCTTAACAATTCTTCCCCATCCAATTTTTCCAGCTCCTCCAAGTGCCGCTCGATGACCTTTTTCAAGGTTTCCGCCGTTGCTTGAGGGTTTCGATGGGCGCCCCCCAAAGGCTCTTTGACAACCTCATCGATAACGCCCAGTCTCGATAAATCCGCAGCGGTCATTTTCAATGACTCCGCAGCGGCCTCCTTCCCCTTTTCCCCATCTCTCCAAAGGATGGCCGCACATCCTTCCGGTGAGATCACGGAATAGATCGAATTCTCAAGCATTAGAATCCGATCTCCTACCCCGATGGCCAGAGCTCCGCCACTCCCCCCTTCTCCGATGATGACGACCACGATAGGAGTTTGGAGAGTCACCATTGTTCTCAAATTCCTGGCGATGGCTTCCGCTTGTCCTCTCTCTTCGGCACCTACCCCGGGGAAAGCACCTTGAGTATCGATCATCGTGATAATAGGCTTCTTAAATACTTCCGCCAATTTCATCAATCTTAACGCTTTTCGATATCCCTCTGGATGGGGCATCCCGAAATTCCGGTAAGCCATCTCCTTCGCGTCGGCTCCTTTTTGATGAGCAACGATGACAACCGATCTTCCATTGAACTTAGCCATCCCACCGAGCATGGCGTGATCGTCTCCATAGTTGCGATCACCATGAAGTTCGATAAAATTCTCAAACATCGATTGGATATAGTGGGAAGCTTTGGGCCGATCAAAGTGTCTTGCCAGCTGAGTGATCTGCCACCCCGTTAGGTTCGAAAATATCTCTTTCTGCAACCCATGAAGCTTTTCTTCCAAGCTTTCCAACTGTTCGCTGAACTGAAACGGTTTCCCCTTAGAAAACCTTTTCAGATTTTCGATCTCTCTTTCCAGTTCAATAAGGGGTTTTTCGAACTCTAAATAATGCTTGACCATCTCGCTCCCTGTCTATTCAAAACCGATTGGGGAAAATTTGAAAAGATCTTGAATATGCTTCTTAAACCTTTGTGTCGGGTCGACCGTGTACTCATCGGACAGGGCCACCACGGTCTCCCGGTTATTTCCACCGATAAAATGAAGGAGAATCTTAGAGGACCCCCGGTTCGCCAGGATAATCTCCTTTAAGTCCGCCAGCTGGGAGGGAGTCAATGAGGAGACTGGGATTTTTAAACGGAGGGGTTTCGTGGGCGAAGACGATAACTCTGGAAGAGAGTGGATATCCGTTGCTTTTATTTTGGTACGTTCCTCGGAAAGATCGAGGGTTCCCTTCACGAGAAGGGGGTCCCCTCCTCTCAGGCAAGGCAAAGCAGCTTTAAAGACTTCGGGAAAAAGAATGACTTCCACAAATCCTTTCAGGTCCTCGAGGGTTAAAAATGCCATCCGATCTCCCTTTTTCGTAACGATCTCCTTTAACCCGCTGACGAGGCCGCAGATTTTAACCTCAGTGCCATTTTGAAGTTTTATCAGGGTGGACGTATCCACATCGGTATGTTTCTTAATCTCCTC
>Ga0315282_10015918_pt1 | contig 11041 bp, 9 predicted proteins | sample YL17G07_20_MG_FD_203693 | JGI IMG/M metagenome (GOLD analysis project Ga0315282, IMG submission 203693) | Sediment microbial communities from Yellowstone Lake, YNP, Wyoming, USA - YL17G07_20 | ecosystem: Environmental > Aquatic > Freshwater > Lake > Sediment | place: USA: Wyoming | collected...
TCAATCCAGAGATGCATCCTGGAGACATTGTTATTCCAAATGATTTTATAGATTTCACTCGAAGATTCCCTCGTTCCTTGTATGATAATGAAACTGTTGCAATTCACGTCAATATGATTCCACCTTATTGTCCTGAAATAAGAAATTTACTGATTAAAGTATCCAAAGAGATGTATCCTGAAATAGCAACTTACGGTTCAGCTGTAATTCTTGTACATGAAGGCTTGAGATTTGAAACACCTGCTGAACTCAAATTATACAAAAATTGGGGAGCAGATATAGTTGGTATGACAACAATTCCGGAAGTAGTTTTTGCACGAGAGGCTAATATTTGTTACGCTCAAATTTGTATCCCAACAAATTATGCAACTGGAAACGAAGAGATAAAAGCATCTGAATTTAAACAAATTTTTAAAAAAGGGATCTTAAATGTCAAAAAAATTATTTTTAAAACAATCAGTTTGTTACCAGAGGAAAGGAAATGTCTCTGCAAGGACGCAGTAAAAAATGGGATTTTAAAGAGGGAGTAATGCCAAAGGCTATACTTATTGATTTTGATGGCACAATTATTAACTCAGAAGACCCTATTATTGATACAATTCTTTTTTGTTTTAAAAAATCAGTAGGAATTAAAGTTGATAGAATGCAAATTACCAAAATGTTTGGTTTGCCAATTGATTTCATGTTTCAAAAGCTTGCAGAAGATGAATTTAGCCAAATTAATTTAGATTCATTTATTAAATGTTATGAGAAAATGTATACAGAGATAATTACGAGATCAAACTTGAGGCCAGGAGCTTTGAATTTCTTGAAGGAAGCAAAAAAAAAGCTAATAAAAATAGTTTTAATAACTAATGAGAGGTCAAAAAACGTAATTTTTAGTCTAAAATATTTTGATATTGAGAGTTTCTTTAATGCCATAGTAGTTAGAGAAGAAGTAAGCAATTTTAAACCATCGCCTCAACCATTGCTATTAGGCATCCGAAAGGTTAAAGAAAGCGTAAAGGATTGTATTTATATTGGGGAGTCACCGTACGATATAGAGGCAGGCAAAGCAGCAGGGATGTTTACAGTAGCTTTAGTTACTGATTTATGGCCTAAAGAAATCCTAACTAAAAACAAACCTGACGTTATATTAGAGAATTTCAGAGAAGTCTGCGATCTTTTTGTTAAAAAGAATTAAAAAGGAGGAAAACATGGGTGCTAAGAAAAATTCTTCTGAAGAGCTTATTTCTAAAATAAAGGAAATGAAAATAAAAGCCGGTACTGCTATAGGAAAAACAGTAGTAGAAATTCTAAGACTTAAAGTAAATGAATTCAGAGGTGATAATTCCTTGCTTTTGATTAAAGAGCTGAAATCAACAGGCAAAAGGATAATCTCAATAAAACCTTCAATGGCACCTGTAGCAAATGTGGTAGATAGAATATTGAACTTGTCTGAAGATCTCCTTGAAAAGGAAGCTTCTATTTCAGAAATCAAGCAGAAAATGAATTTGTGGGCAGAAAGGTATTTTAAGGTTTCTGAAAATGCACTTAAAAATATATCAATATATGGGTCTAAGTTATTATCCTCTTCCTCTGTTATTTTTACTCATAGTTATAGTGAATCTGTTTTTGAAATATTCAAAAGAGTAAAGTCTTTACAAAAAAAATTCAGAGTAATATGTACTGAGTCAAGACCACTTTTAGAAGGGAGGGAATTTGCTATCAATCTTAGCAATCTTGATATAGAAACTAACTTAATTACTGATGCATTGATTGCATCTTTTATAAGGCAAGCAGATATTGTTTTGGTGGGCTGTGATGCTATTTATATTGATGGTTCCATTATTAACAAAGCAGGTACACTTCTTGTGTCGATTTTAGCACACAAATTTGATATTCCCTTATATGTAGCAGCGGAGAGTTCAAAAATTTATCCATTTTCATCTTATGGAATGTTACTACCTCTTGAGGAAAGACCAGAGAAGGAAGTCCTAGGAGATTTAAGAATTCCAAAAGATATACCTTTAAAAGTAACAAACCAATTCTTCGAATTAATACCTCATCACTATATTCGGGGCTTTATAACAGAAAACGGAATTTATCATCCAGGAGCTATTAGGAGTCTTTTAAAATGAGTATTGATATCCTTTTTGAAAAAATATTGGGAAGTTTAAGATCAGCAGTTGTAGGTGACGCAATGGGAGCTGCTACTGAAACAATGAGTAGATATGAAATTATGTCAAAATTTGGTGGAAAGGTAACACAACTTAAAGAACCTCTTGTGGATAACCCTTTTGCAGGTGGGAGAAAAGTAGGGCAAGTGACCGATGATTCAGGTTTACTGCTAGCTATTTGTAATTCTATAATAGACGCAAAAGGAGAAGTAACCCCTGAGGTTATAGCAAGGAACATTGTAAAATGGGCAAACAATAACCCAGATGAATACGGACGTTTTGCTGGACCCACTACGAAAGAGGCAATCAGACTATTAAAGGAGGGCAAAGATCCTCTAACGGTTGGCAAATCTGGAAAACTCCCAGACGTAGGAGCTTCAGACGGTGCAGCTATGAAAATTTCTCCTGCAGGATTAATACATCCAGGTGACGTTTCAGAGGCAATAAAAGATGCGGTAATAATATGCTTACCAACGCATGCTACGCAACTTGCTATTTCAGGAGCTTGTGCTATATCCGCTGGTATTGCAGAAGCTCTTAGCCAGAAATCAAATCCTTTTTCTGTAGTTCAAGCTTGTATGCATGGGGCTTCAGAGGGAGAAAAAATTGGCGCTGTAAAGGGAAGGGTAGTCGCAGGTCCAAGTGTAATTCAAAGAATAAAATTGGCAATTTCTATAGTGCTAACTTCAAGTGATTTCTGGAATTCTATTGAACAATTAGGTGACCTAATAGGAAGTGGTATTCATATTTCAGAGGCGGTACCTACAGCTATTGGAATTTTTTTGGCATCAAGAGGTGATCCAAAACTATCCATATTAGGAGGAGCCAATATAGGTGGCGACACAGATACAATAGCCACGATAGCAGGAAGCTTAGCTGGTGCATTGTCTGGTACATCGACTCTCCCGGAAGATTGGTATAGAACAGTCGAGACAGTAAATCATATTAATATTGAAAAGATAGCAACTGACCTTGTTTATATAGCTAAGAAAAACCAAAAAAATAATGAAAAAGTTTGATATTGTTGGAATTATTGATGTATTACCCGATTTTTATCTAAAAGTAGATAAATTTCCTGAAGTGGGAGAGAAGGTCATAGTAAAATTTCTTGGATGGTTTGGAGGAGGAATGGTTGGGAATTTTTCATATGTTGCAAGTAAATTAGGTCTATCAGTAGCCTTAATGGGAAAATTACCTCAAGACAAATTTAGTACTGAATCCATTAAAGAACTTAGGAATTGTGGTGTTAATTTAGATTCTATAAGGATGCAAAAAAATTCTTTAAATAGACCCTTCACAATAGTTGTAATAGATTCATCAAGTGAAAGAACAATCTTTGTAGTTCCAAATATTACTGAGAGTGTTACTTTGACAAAACGTGAAAGGGACCTTATTTCTAAATCTAAGATCCTTTATGCTACTTTATCTAATTTAGCTATAGAAAGAGAAGCAATTCTAATTGCTAAAAGATACGGAGTAAAGGTATGTGCTAATTTAGAGGCAATGTATTTAAGGAATGCTCCAGATATTTTTAAGCTATTTAAAAATATTGATATTCTTATTTTCAACAAGAAAAGCTTTAAAGAGATATCAAAAAAAGGTTTTGAAGAAACTACAGCTAAAAAAATCTTATCCGAAGGATCAGAACTTATTGTAATTACTAAAGGGAAGGAAGGTTGTACAGTTTACAGCCAGAAAGAGAAATTAAACTTCCCCTCTTATAAAGTAAACGTTATTGATACAACAGGTGCTGGTGATTGTTTCAGTGCAGCGTTTCTGTTTGGTTATATAAACAATTGGGGATTTAAGAAAACATCGCTTTTTGCTAGTGCTGCTGCTGCTTTATCTACAACACAATTAGGACCAAGGCCTATGTTTTGTTCATATCAAGAAATAGTAAAAGCACAAAGAAATATGAAGAGTGTAAGTAATTTTAATTAATTTTAATAGAAAGGAGATGAGAAAGATGAAACTCTTAAGTAAGAGAGTAGTAGTAATTTTGTTGGTAGTGATTTTAGGTTTAGTTGGTATCTTTTCAGCGTGTGCTCCAAAGCAAGCTCCTCAAGTTGGCCCAAAACATAAAGTTGCCTTACTCTTAATGCAACCACTTGGGGATCCGTTTGCTGATTTATGTTTTAAAGGAATTCAAAGACTACAAGCTGAAATGGGTGGGCCAACAGAGCTAGGTGGAAAAGTGATTGAAGCAAAAGAAAAGGGAGAGTATAGAGAGCAGATAATTAGTGCTATAGAATTGGGTTACAATCCAATTGTTACTTTATGGGATGATTTAGCACATGAAGTTATTGATATTGCTCCTCAATATCCAAATGTTAAGTTTATAATTTTTGATTCAGAGGTTACTAAAGATCTACCAAATGTAAAAAATGTAATTGTTAACCCTAAAGATGCTTCTTATGTTGCTGGTGTTGTTGCGGCTAAAACGACAAAAACTAAAAAAGTAGGATTTGTTGGTGGTGCAGATATTCCAGTAATTATATACTTCTTAGCGGGTTTTGAAGCAGGAGTAAAAGACACAGATCCCTCAGTAAAGGGTTATGTAACTTTTGCAGGGACTTTCATAGATCCTGCAAAAGGTAAAGAACTTGCCCTAATGCTTTATGATAAGGGATGTGATGTAGTAATGCATGCAGCAAACAAAACTGGCTTGGGAGTTCTTAAGGCAGCAGAAGAAAGAGGAAAATGGGCAATCGGTGTGGATATGTGGCAAGGCGACGTAGCTCCAGGCCACGTTCTTTGGTCAGCTATAAAACCTGCAGATGATGCAATGTATATAGTCGTAAAAGAGGCAGTTGAAGGAAAATTTACTCCCGGAACCTGGATATATGACCCTGAACATGGCGCAACGCTATATGATGAAAGGGATCTCGCTGGTTTATCTCCAGAAGTTGCTAGAGAAGTTCAAGCAGTAGTAGAGAAGATTAAAAGTGGGGAGATCAAAGTTCCAACTGACACGGCAACAAGAACTGGTTGGTGATTTCAGAAATAAGCAGGGAGCTAAGCAACTTCCTGCTTATTTCTGTAGAGATCTAGAAATGGAAGAGACCATAATTTGTATGAAGGAAATAACAAAAAGATTCCCAGGCGTTTTAGCACTGGATCGCGCCAATCTCTCTATAAGAAAGGGTGAGATACATTGCATTGTTGGGGAAAATGGAGCTGGTAAAACAACTCTTATGAACATTCTGTATGGACTTTTTCCTCCAGATAGTGGAGAAATTTTTTTAAAAGGTAAAAAGATAAAATTTCGGGGTCCCATTGATGCAATAAATGAAAAAATAGGAATGGTACATCAAGAATTTATGCTTGTTCCTTCTATTAGTACTTTAGAAAACATAATGCTTGGTAAAGAACCTTCTAGAAAAACTCTTCTATTAGATAGAAAAAAAGCAAAAAAAGAAATTAAAAAACTTATTGAAATATTCACTCTTAATGTTCCACTTGAACAAAAGGTCATGAATCTTTCCGTTTCGGAAAAGCAAAAGGCCGAAATTTTAAAAGTACTCTTTAGGGGTGCTGAAGTTATTATACTTGATGAGCCTACAGCAGTTTTGACACCTCAAGAAATCGAAGGGCTTTTCCAAGCATTAAAACTATTAAAATCTAGGAACAAAACTATCTTATTTATTACACATAAACTAAAAGAAGTGATGGAGATAGCTGATAGGGTTACTGTAATGAGAAAAGGAAAGGCTGTTGGTGTTTTTCCAGTAAATGAAGTTAGTGAAATTCAACTTGCAAATCTTATTATAGGAAGAGGAGTACTTTTCCAATTAGAAAAGAGAAAAATGACTCCTGGAAAAAAACTTTTATCAGTCAGGGATTTATGGGTAAAAAATGATCAAGGCTTGTACTTTGTAAAAGGAATCTCTTTTGACATTTATAAGGGTGAAATTATTGGTATCGCTGCAGTCTCCGGAAATGGACAAAAGGAACTAATAGAAGCGTTGTTCGGTCTCAGAAGGATAGACAAAGGTTTAGTTATGTTAAATGGCAAGGAGTTGAATGGATTGTCTGTTCGAAAAATTATGGAATCCGGCCTTGCCTACATCCCCGCTGATAGAGACTTAACTGGTAGTGTTTCCGAAGCACAAGTTTGGAAAAACCTTATAGCAGGTAGGCATTGGAAACCCCCGTTATCTCTTCATGGAATTCTTAACAAAAGTGAGATTAATAAATTCTCATGGGCTATAATTAATTCATTCGGTATAAAGATCTCCTCCTTGGAAGCGCCAGCTAAGACCCTATCAGGTGGTAATCTTCAACGTTTGATAGTTGGACGTGAGTTATCTCTAAAAGTTGATATTATTATTGCAGAGAATCCAACTAGAGGTTTAGATATTGGTGCTACTGAGTATGTAAGAAGGTTAATTTTGGAATATGAATTAACCGGTGCGAGTGTATTACTCCTTTCAGAGGACCTTGATGAAATTATGATGATAACTGATCGTATTTTAGTAATGTATAATGGAAAAATTAGTGGTGAAAAAGATACATCACAAACTACAAAACAAGAAATTGGGGCACTAATGCTAGGTGAGAAGTTTAAGGTGAAAACAAGCAAATGAAAAAATTTAACTTATTGGAAATATTAAAAGGACAAAAATTCTGGCATGAAATCACCCGTTACCTTTTAATATTTTTTGTGGCAATTTTGGCTTCCTCTGTCTTTATATTATTTCAGGGTAAAAACCCTATATTTGCACTTTATATTCTATTAAGAGAGGCGTTATTGAACAAATATGGAATTCTCAGAACAATACGCTGGGCAACTCCCGAGATAATATCGGGGCTAGCTGGAGCTGTATCTTTTAGAGCCGGTGTTTTTAATATCGGTCTTGAGGGTCAATTATATTTTGGTGGACTTGCAGCAGCTATTGTTGGCTACTCTATAACAAATCTGCCAGCTTATATACATATACCGGTATGTTTGTTGGCTGGTGCTATTGCTGGTGGATTATTCGTAGCTTTACCTGCTTTTCTTCTCCTTTATTACGGCATTAATGAAATTGTAAGTACACTTATGTTAAATTATATAGCAATTTTCTTTTGTGACTATCTTGTAAGAAATTTTCTCATGCTTGCTAGTTATCATGGTGGACAAGTTCCTAGTGTACCAAATGAAGTTGCTACTCCTGAAATTGCTAATTCTGCTCGACTTCCTTACCTGTTTGGCATTCCCAGTGGGTTTTTAATAGGTTTGGCTCTGTGCATAATTTTCTTTCTTTATTATAAAAAAACTGTTCGTGGTTATGAAGCGGATATTGTAGGTTTGAACAAGAGATTTGCTGCTTTCAGTGGAATCCCAGCAACTAAAACAGCTTTTTTTGCTTTTATAATCAGCGGAATGATAGCAGGGCTTTCTGGTGCTATTGAAATTATAGGAGCACAGCATTTATTTAGGTCCGGCTTCTCTGCGAGTTTTGGATGGGATGGAGTACTTGTTGCTACGATAGCTAAGTCTAATCCAATTGGGGTGATATTTGCTGGTTTTTTCATGGGTGCTTTGAAAAATGGAGCAATGGCATTGGAAAGAGCCACCAGTATTTCTAGAATGATAGTCGTTATAATTGAGGGGATATTCATTCTATTTGTTACTGCAAGGTTTACGCTTAAATATTTTGTAAGGAGGAAGAAGAAGGAGGAGGGATGAGTCATAAATAGCATGTTTACTTTACTCTTAGGGACAAGTACTATATCAGCAGGTATTCGCCTAGCTACTCCCATATTACTTGCTGCATTAGGTGGTGCATTAACTTTCCATGCAAATATTCTTAATGTAGCAATGGAGGGCTTTATGTTAATTTCAGCTTTTTTTGCAGTGGTTGGCTCTTATTACACTGGCTCTCCTTGGATAGGACTCCTACTCGCTATACTTTCTGGGGCTCTTTTTTCTCTGTTGTTTGGATATCTATCTATAAATTTAAAAGCAAATCATATTGTTGTTGGTTGGGCCATTAACGTTGCATCGTGGGGCACGGTAGCAGTTCTTCTTCAAAGTTTTTTTGGTGTTAGAGGGGCATTTTTCTCAGAGAAAATTATAAACTTTAAAAACTTAGAAATCCCATTTATAAAAAGTATTCCTTGGGTAGGCGGGGTAATTAGTGGTTACAATATTTTTACTTATACTGCCCTTATACTGGTAGTAATATTTTATATTTACTTATATTATACAAAATATGGTCTTAGACTTAGAGTGACTGGAGAAAAAATTGAGGCAGCACAAACAGCAGGAGTAAATGTACTTTCTTATTTTTATTTCTCAGTACTGATGAGTGGAATTATGTGCGGAATTGCCGGTGCAAGTTTATCGCTAAGTGGGTTATCGATGTTTACTGAAGAGATGAGTGCAGGTAAAGGATGGATAGCTTTAGCTGTTGTTTTTTTTGCTAGTGGAAAACCTCCACTAGTATTATTGGCTAGCTTACTTTTTGGTTATGCAGATTCTCTCGGAATAAGACTAGAGGCTTTTAATATTCCTAGTCAAATAATTTATATGGTTCCATATATACTTACGTTGTTGATGTTATTATCAATGGCAAAAAAGCAAAAAATAATAACATAAAAGAAATATTTAATATGTATTGTACGAGACTACTACCTATACAGCAATTTGACGCAAATAAATTTCTTACTAAAATATTATCCAGAGTATCGTACAATATACAACGTGCGTGTTGCAATTTTTTTACTTTTTAGTAAAATGAAGAAAATTTATATAAACTTTACTTAAAGGAGGCATGGGATAAATATAATTGACATTATCGAAAAAAAGAAGTATGGTAGAGAATTAACCTCAGCAGAAATTGATTATTTTGTACAGGGTTATTCAAGGGGGATAATTCCTGATTATCAGATTTCTGCGCTTCTCATGGCAATCTGGTTTAAAGGAATGAGCAAAGCAGAAACTATAGAACTCACACTGTCTATGTTGCGAAGCGGAAAAACAATTGACCTTTCGAAGATAAAGGGGATAAAAGTTGATAAACATAGCACTGGTGGGGTAGCAGATACTGTTTCTCTTCCGCTTGTTGCACTTGTTGCAGCAAAGGGAGTACCTGTTGTGATGATGACTGGCAGAGCGCTCGGACATACAGGTGGCACAATTGATAAACTTGAATCCATTCCAGGCTTCAAAGCGGAAGTTTCAACTGAACAGCTTATCGATATTGTTAATAGAGTTGATGGTGCAATTATTATGCATAGTGATGAAGTCGCGGTTGCGGATAAAAAGATATATACATTAAGAGATGTGACAGGTATGGTGGATAGTTTTCCTCTTATAGTATCCAGTATTATGAGTAAGAAACTTGCTATAGGTACTGATGCGCTTGTGCTGGATGTAAAAGTTGGAAACGGTGCAATAATGAAGGACATTGAAGATGCAAAAAATATTGCAGAAACAATGGTTGAAATGGGAGAATCTATGGGCAGAAAAACTGTTGCCTACATCACGGATATGAATCAACCGCTTGGAGACGCGATCGGAAACTCAATAGAAATAGAGGAAACAGTAAACGTTCTTAGAGGAAAAGGTGGAAAAAGACTTGTAGAAGTGACAAAAACGCTTGGTGGTGAAATGCTGTACCTTGGAGGGAAAGCAAAAGATAGCAGTGAAGGAAAAAAAATGATTGAGCATTCCATTCAGGACGGTTCTGGCTTGCGAAAATTCGGAGAAATTATTCAGGCAGAGGGTGGAAACCCTGGTATTATTGAAGATTTCTCGCCTCTTCCACAGGCAAAGTATAAATTTCCTATTGAATCACTGCAGTGTGGGTACGTCTCGCATATAGAAACGATAGAACTTATTAAGCTTGTAGCATTTCTTGGTGGAGGAAGAATGAAAAAAGACGATGTGATAAATCCTGCTGTGGGCATTAGGATTCCTATTAAGATCGGGGATAAGGTTGAAAAAGGAGAACCCATTGCAACAATTCTTGCTGATGATAAAGAAAAAGGTGAGGAGGTAAAGACAAAACTTTTGGATCTCATAAAATTCTCTAAAGAGAGAGTAAAACCATTACCACTTATTTATTACAGGATTTCGAAAGAAGGCATGGAGAAATTATTTGATAAATAAAAACGCAGTTATTGTAACTCATCCAAGGGCTGGCCTTGATATAATAGACTCAATGTATGTTGTGGGAAGTTATATCCAGTGATCTGTTTATTCATCTGGGCTTTCTGGATGTAAGTGCAAAAAACTCGCAAGTTTTTTCAGAGATATACTGAAGTTTATAATTATATTGTAAATCATATTTTATAGAGGCATGAATTCTAATTTTTGAAGCTGTGAATTTGCAACAAATTTAGAGGGGTAAAAAACAATAAAACTACAAAAATGTATGTAACGCGTATAAATATTTAAGAAAGGATATATATGAAAAAGGCTATTTTTATAAAATCAGAAATTTTAAAAAAATTCCCGTTTTTAGAAAAAGAAGATTTAAATGAGATTATTGAGGAATTACTAAATTCCTACATATCTTTAGTACAATTATCCAAGGACTTTTCGTATGCTAAAAAAGGTGAAAAAAAATTAATAGAGAAATTTAGAGACTTAACTCTTTTTAATTTTTTTGATAGCTTTTTTCTTGTTATAGCATGTGATTCTAATGCCGGTATAGGTCTAAAACTAGATGATTATGTAAGAAAGGACTTTTTCAGTGTTGGACGTAGTGCTGTAAAAGTAGCACTGATGGAAGTATTTGCAAGTGGGGCATTTCCTTTAATAATAATAGATACTCTAGGAGTTGAAATGGATCCCGCCGGTAAAGAAATAATCAGAGGTATAAAATATGAAGTAGAAAAAGCTGGTATAGATCCTTCTCTTGCTCTTACAGGTAGTACTGAAGATAACATGA
>Ga0315282_10015919_pt1 | contig 11041 bp, 11 predicted proteins | sample YL17G07_20_MG_FD_203693 | JGI IMG/M metagenome (GOLD analysis project Ga0315282, IMG submission 203693) | Sediment microbial communities from Yellowstone Lake, YNP, Wyoming, USA - YL17G07_20 | ecosystem: Environmental > Aquatic > Freshwater > Lake > Sediment | place: USA: Wyoming | collected...
GAGGTTGAATTCCTGAAGTAGCATGTAAAAAGCAACAGGTGTTAGTGCGAAGAACAGCATGAATACCGTTTTAAATGATATAATGACGCCCAAAAGACCTGAAAGAAGGCCAGACAGATAGAAAGACAATGGAGGATAGAAGGTCAGGAAGGGGAGACCGCCTGGCCACGAGAAGTCCCATTCCCCTATCGAATGGGTGCTGAACATTGATATATAGTGAAGATAATCACCCTGACCTGTTCCGTCCGGCAGGTTCTCATTCAACGGCGAGGGAAAGAAATATACTCTCGAAAGGACGGCGAAGAGGATTGCTATCAATAGTACGGTCTTTTTTGAAAGTCTCATTCGAACCACAGCCTTAGCCGGAACTTTATTAAATCTGAGAAGAATCCCAGAGTGTCACGAAGCAGTCTTACCTTGGTCTTTTCCAGGTTTTCCTCCCATTTTATTGGCATCTCCCTTATTGAGTAGCCCTTTCTCTGCGCGAGTACTAAAAGTTCAGTGTCTATAAACCACTTGTCAACTTTGCTCTTTTTTAGCAGGTCAAGCATCACTTTCCTTCTAAAAGCCTTGAACCCGCACTGGTGGTCTCTTATTTTTGAGCTGAATAACAGCCTGACGAGCCAGTTATAGACCTGACTGAGGATGTTGCGCTTGAATACTCGGCTGGTGATGCTCCCTTTCAGATATCGGGAGCCTATAACCACATCGTACTTTTTCGTCCTGTCTATCAGCTCAGGCAAATAGCTTAAATCAGTAGCCAAATCAACGTCAAAGAAGCAGACTGTCCTGCCTCTCGCCACTCTGAATCCTCTTTTGAGCGCCTTGCCTTTCCCCAGTCTGATGTCTGAATGCAGGTGAACTATCTTCTTATCCTTCCTTGCAAGCTCTGCAGCTATCTTGTCTGTTCCATCAGTGGAGCCGTCCTCTGATATTATTATCTCAAACTTTCTACCTTTCATCATCTGCTTGATTTTCGACACAGTGCTCCTAATTCTCTTTGCCTCGTTGCATGCGGGCAGGACTATACTAACATCCATAAAATCACGGATGGTTGGCCAGCGCTTCTTGAGAGATAGTTAAATCGTTCCTGATGTACGTCCAGTAATAGTAGCCTGATACTACGTACGATTTGAAGACAAGAGTGTAATGGTCATGAAATTCCTTGCTGTTGTAGAGGGCTATGTATTCGTTCCTTGGGTCATTGAGAGAAGTGAAATTGTCTTCTGTCTGGGAAATCAGTATGACAAACTCCGGTTTCATTTGGATTATGTAATCTACTGAGAAGCCGTGATGGGCGATATATCTATTATTCAGGCCTGCAACATCTATCAGCGTAAGGTTAGTGTAGTAGCGAATTATCCCTATGTCACCGAATGCCAGAGTCACGTTTGGATAATACTCGTTGAACCAGTTGGCGTAGTTGGTCTGCGTCCCTCTTGAACCGCTGGCACCATACTCAACCTGATTCTCGAACATGGCCAAAGGATATATTGCATAGAAAAGTAATAACGCAGGGACCAGAACCGCCAGAGCCTTTTTGAGGACGCTCTCTTTCTTAGCTGCTGAGAAAAGCCTTTCCAGCTCGAACTGAGAAAAAACTAATATAATTGGGATTATAGGCACCGCATACCTGTAGGCCCAGTACCAGCCACCGATCCTCCACACTAAGATTAGCATCACAGAGCCGATGAATATGAGATATTTCTGTGCTGTGGTCAGTTTTTTGTCTATGATTCCGAGAATGCCTAATATTATGAAAGGCGCGAGATAGCTCATGAAGACTGCCATCGCTGAGATGTTTCCATATACTGGTGATAGAGAGGATTTGGCATAGAATGGGTTGGGAAACAAGTCTCCGAAATAAAACAGCCTCCAAATAGTGTAGAGACTATAAGGAATTATCACTATAGCTGCCCAGATAGCCTGCTTTTTTAGGTATTCTCTATCTGTGGTTAGGCTCCTGTAGTGCTTTATCCCTCTGAAAACTAGAGAGGCTAGAAAGACTATTCCTCCCTCATGCCTTGTCAGAGCAAGCAGCAGGAAAAAGACAGCAGACAGATAACCCCTTCCTTGTTTCTCCTCTTTTATGAAAAAATATAGTGCAGTTATCAGCAAAAATATAAAAAGTGCGGTCTCGACTCCTGATGTGGCCCAAATAGCAAAGGCAGGCATTGATGCCAGGAAGAGTGGGGGATAGGCAGCATACTTCTTGTTGCCCGACACCAGCAGGCTGAGCTTGTAGAGCATTAAGATAGCTAATATGCCGAAAGTAACTCCCATCACATTGGCTGCGAGCACTATATTCAAGTTTAGCATGATTGCAGCAGCCAAAAGCAGAATCCAGAGCAGGCATGCGTACCCCTCTATCTTCTCTTCGCCGACATTGAAGACAAAGCCATGCCCTTGGACCAGGTTCTTAGCATAGACGTTCTCCTCGAAAGCGTCATCAAGTGGCCATCCCCAAAAATGGAATGCCATGGCTAGGAATATTATTATGGCTAATCCGAGCGTTAGATATTGCAGATTCTTCAATCAATCACCACATATTAAATCTTAATTTGACCACACCAATCAGGAAAAGAGCTATCTCCCGCAGGACTCTTGTCTTTGACTTTCCTGCCTTCCGCTCCTCGAAGGTTATGGGAATCTCGGTTATCTTCAGCCCCTTCTGATGCGCCCGGTACAGCAGTTCTGTAATCAGGATGTTGCCCTTGGTCTTGAACTCCTTCGGAAGAGCTTGGCGCTTGAACATCCGGAAATTATTTGTATAATCCTTGAAGTTCATCCAGAGTATTATCGAAGCGACCAGAGCCGAGACCTTGCTGATCAGTATCTTGTAAGCCGGCTTTCCAACGACTTTTCCTCCGCGTATATAGCGCGAGCCCACGACGAAATCATACCCTTCGTTCAGCTTTTTGTACATCTTCAGTATCTCCTTCGGGTCGTGCGAGAAGTCGGCGTCCATGCTCATGATATAGTTGCCTTTCGCGGTGAAATAACCTTGCGAGAGTGCGGCGCCAAGCCCCTCCTTCCTTTTCCTCAGTATCAGCTTGACGTTCGGATATTTCTTCTCCAGCTTCCGCGCTATCTCATATGTCTTGTCCGGACTGCTGTCGTCAACTATCAGGATTTCCTCCTTTATACCATTGCTCTCGCATATCTTGTCTACCGCAGCGACTATATTGGCTATGTTCTCTTTTTCATTATAAGTGGCTATCACAACGCTAAGGTCTGGTTTATTCATGCTCTAGCCTCTCTAAGAAAGAACGCGTAGAAAAATATGTTAGAAATAAAGAATGATATAAACCTATACGAGATTACTATCGAGAGACTCAAAGGAGCAGAGAAGCCGATTAAAAGAAAGAAAGCATAGATTATTGCTTCCACAGAGCCGATTCCTCCGGGAAGAGCGCTAATCACCCCCCCAAGCATTGATAGGCAGATAAACCCGACTGCAAACATGAAGTTGAATTGATAGTTACTTACGAGAGCAAGGACTGTGAAGTAAAGAATCGCCGACTCAAAAATCCAGCTTAAAAAAGTGATTAGCGTTATCTGGCCGAATCTCGCGAACTTAAGGCTTGAAATTCCTTTAAAGAAGTTCAGTGCCATGTCATTAACCTTTGGCTTCAATTTTTTGACAAACTTGACAAAAGAGAGGATTCTGAAGAAAGAATTCATAAGTTTCAGTGCGATGGTTTTGTTGAGGATTACCAGTATGAGTAGTACTAAAAGAAAGAACGTAAGAATCAGGACTATCTGTAAGATGGTTGATACGAATGACGAGTAGAATATGAAAAACAGCAGCGAGAGAATCAGGAGGGCTATTAAATCCAGAAACCTTTCAACTATCACAGATGGAAGCAGATTAAAAAAGGATATCTTGTATCTCCTCTTTAGAAAATAGGGTCTTGATGCTTCTCCGAGTCGGGCCGGTGTGAAATTTGCCAACAGTTGCGAGGCCAAAAAGGATGAGGCCACATCGATGTTTTTGATTTTGAATTTGTACGCGTTTAGAAACAATCTCCACCTGGCAATTCTCGATAGCATAACTGAAAAAGTCATCAAGAGGGCTGCAAGCAGAAAGAGCAGATCGGCATTTTGAATTATCTGGAACACTTGATTCATGTCGGTGTTGTAGACAAGTAAAACTAAGATAGCTATGCTGATTAGAAAAGGCAGTATATTTCGTTTAAGCCCCATTGAAAATCACTTGATTGCAAAGGATTATATATTCTTCCTTTAATAAATATATAAGTGTTTACTGGTTTTGGTGATATCTATGATAGATACAACTGAGATTAAAAACAAGGGTCTACTTATCGACCCGCATAATACTGGAGACTATTTAAAAAATTTTAAGAATTACGAAGAAGAGATGAACACCAATCTCTTCAATGAGGGAAAGTGGAAGGACAAGAGAGTTTTTATAACTGGAGTCAGCGGTTTTGCGGGCAGCCACCTTGCCGAGAAGCTCATCTCTGTTGGCGCGAAAGTCTACGGCCTGGTCAGAAGGCATTCAGTACCAGAGTACAGGAATCTCGCTCATATAATAACGAAAATGAAACTTGTTGAGGGCAATCTCACTGACATAGACGCGATACTTACCGGTTTCAAGGAGATAGAGCCGGAGGTTGTGTTCCATCTTGGTGCGCAGAGCTTTGTCGTGACTTCGTTCAGGTGCCCAATCGAGACATATGAGACTAATGTCGTGGGAACCGCCAATGTGCTTGAAGCTGCGAGGAAGATGGACCACAGCATAAAGGCTATAATGCTTGCCTGCTCCAGCGAGGAGTACGGCATGGTCTATCCGAATGAAGTTCCTATCAAGGAGACTAATCCCCTAAGGCCGCAGTCGCCGTATGCCGTTTCTAAAGTCGCTACCGAAATGCTTGGTCAGGTGCATCACAAAGCGTATGGCACGCCAGTCAAGATTAACAGGACGTTCAATCACACCGGCCCCAGGAGAGGGCTCCAGTTCGTTACCTCTATCGTTTGCAGACAAATCGCAAGGAGCATTATAAGAGGAGCAAAGGACGTGACCATCGGCTATCCGTACGCCATAAGAGACTTCACCGATGTCAGGGATATCGTCCAGGGCTATCTGCTGGGCGTTGAGAAAGGTAAGATGGCCGAGCCGTATAATATAGGCCACGGATTCGGCATAAACATAGAGAATCTGGTCAAACTTGCGGCAGATGTGGCCAACGTCAAGGTTGATATCAAGATAGACAAGTCTAGATATAGGCCGGCGGAAGTGGAGATGCTGATTTGCGACTACTCCAAGGCCAAGAAAGAATTAGGCTATCGTCCTAGAATCCCCCTCACAAAAGCGCTACTGGATACGATAGAGTACTTCAAGAACAACCAATTCCTGCTCGATATAGAGGCGCACTAGAGGGATTTAGTGAAAATTCTTGTAACTGGGGGCACAGGATACGTCGGTTCCAGGTTGACTAATTTTTTAAAAAAGGAAGGGCATGACGTTTCTACATTGGGGAAGGTATCAGATGCAGATGTAAATGTCGATATAACGAATTTTGATAAAGTTAGCAAAGCAGTTAGAAACTTCGATGCTGTGTGCCATCTCGCAGGCAAAATAGGTGCAAAGGATTCTTTTGAAAAACCCATGGAATACTTTTTAGTGAATTCTGTGGGCACGTTAAACGTTCTAGAAGCAGCAAGACTAGCAGACATTAAAAAAATAGTGTTCACTTCCAGCCTTGCAGTTTATGGAACCCCACAGTATTTACCAATTGATGAAAAGCATCCAACTAATCCAAAAAGTCCATACGGTTATTCAAAATTAGTGGCGGAAGAGCTCTGCAGGAACTACTCTGAATTGTACGGAATAACTATAACCATTGCCCGCATAAGCTATCTGTATGGTCCTGGGCAAAAAAACCTTTTAATACCAACAATCGTTTCACAACTTAAAGAGGATAAGATAGTTCTGAGTAATCTTGACTTCAAACTAGACTATATTTTTATTGATGATGTGATTTCTGCACTTTCAAAATGCTTGGAAAGAGACAAGAGCGATGTCTTTAACATAGGATATGGAAAAAGCACATCTGGAAAAGAGATTATAGATGCTTTCTCAAAAATTTTGGGCAAAAAGCTGAACGTAGAAGTAACGGATCCTAAAAAAGAAGACGAGCAGGTCATGAATATCGGCAAGGCAAAGAGTGCACTTGATTGGGAGCCTAAAATAAGCATGGAAGATGGGTTAAGAAAAATAATAGAAACAGCGTAATCTTTTCTAAGGTCTTAAAATATCTGAGAATGCCTTGATCACATAATCCAAGTCTTCATTTGTCAGAAACTGGTGCACTCCGATGTAAAAGGCGTTAGACCCGAGGTATTCTGCATTGGGCAGTTTTCCTTCGTACTTTGCTTTGAAATCTTTATAGGCGGGCTGCTGAGTGGGAACACATCCGAAGAGAGGTCTGGTCTCGACTCCTCTGTTTCCCAGCTCTGTCCTAATCTTCTTTCTGCTTATCTTCTTCGAATCCTTTATCACAAGAGGGTATGCAAGATAACTGATTTCCTTAGAATAGATAGGAAATTCAAAAATGTCTGAAAACTTCTCAAGGCCTTCGTTTAGATATTTCACATTTTCGGCCCTTTTCTGTATAATCCAATCTGCTTTTTCCAAGTTAACCAGCCCCAATGCGGCTTGGAATTCCATAGTTTTGAAATTAGCTCCAAATATTTCATGAGTAAACCGTGGGTCTATGTCCTCTTCTCCTTTTGGTTGCTTCGGACACGTGCCTTGTAATCTTGTGCACACGGGACAGTCGCACATTCTCCCCTGTGCTTTGAATTTCTTGGCCAACCTCATTATTTCAGGGTCATCTGTTGTAATTGCGCCCATTTCCCCAGCCTGGATATTATGGGCGATGTAAAATGAGAAAGCAGAGGCTAGTGACCAAGAACCTACTTTCTTACCCTTGTAGACTGTCCCAGTTGCATCAGCAGAGTCCTCGAACACCACTGCACCATGGTCTTTAGCAATCTTGTTTATCTTGTCCATCTCTGCTGCGTACCCGAGTAGATGAACAGGTAATATTATCTTGTAATTGGAAGTGTCATCCGCTTCTTCAAGATGCTTTTTTATGTTTTCTGGTGTTATAACCAATCTCCTCATGTCAACATCAACAAAAATCGGTTCAAAACCAGCGCTTATCAATGAGTTTGGGGTGGCGATATAGGTGAGTGGGGTGGTTATGGCTTTGGATCCTTCTTTTATGCCAAGTTTGGGGTAGTACTTGAGGATTGAAAGCCCGGTTATCAGCGCTCCTGCTCCAGAACTCGTGGCAACGCAATATTTGGTGCCTATAAACTTGGCAAAATTCTGCTCGAACTCCCTGACTTTATTCCCTTCGGTGATTCTGCCTGAGTCTAGAACCTCCATTATCGCTTTTTTCTCTCTATCGCCTATTCGAAAATCTCCGACTTGAACCTTAATCTGCATATAGTCGCCTTTCGTGTAATTTTTAACTCGGAAGATATTAAAATATAACGCATTATAGCAACAGCTCTGAAACTGTTTTTTCCACGGCCTCTTTTGACGTCAGCTTTGCCATCCAGCCCAGTTTCTTTATCTTAGTCACGTCTAATATCATTTTGGGCACGTCTCCTTTCCAGCCTATGTTGCCTCCAGTGAACTTGTACTTGGCGTTGAGTCCCATCTGGCTAACGATGATGTCGGCGATTGACTTCACGTCTATAAAATCTTCCGACCCGATGTTGAACAGGTTAAGTCTATCGTTCGACTTCCGAATGGCAAAGAGCATCGCGTCGATAGCATCCTTGACATGGATATAGGACTTGCGCTGGGTACCGTCTCCAAGTATCTCTAGCTCTCTCGGATTTTTCCTCAGTTTTTTTATAAAATCAAAAATGACGCCGTGAGTAGAGTTTCTGCCGATGATGTTTGCTGGTCTGAATATCCACGCCCGTATGTCAAACATATGGCTGAAAGCACTTATCAACCCCTCACTAGCCAGCTTAGCTGCTCCGTATAAAGAAACTGGCAAGAGAGGGCCGAAGTCTTCTGACACGCACGCACCTGCTTTTTCTCCATACACTGTGCTGCTCGATGCATAGGCTATCTTCCTGACTCCGCTAGTCCTCATCGCTTCTAGAACGTTGTAGGTGAGCATAACCCCCTGCCTCAGGTCTAGGTCGGTCTGTACGGCCCCTTTTGCGACATCTGGATTCGCTGCGAGATGGAAGACAAAGTCGTGCCCTTTAAGCGCTTTTTTGAGGCTGTTCAAGTCAGCGACATCTGCTTTAACTAACTTAAAACTAGGGTTATCGAAATTGTGTTTTATGAGCTCTTCGCTGCCTGGCACCAGATTATCGTAGACAGTCACCAGGTTCCCTTCATTTATCAGCCTATCGACGAGGTTGCTGCCAACAAAGCCGGCCCCTCCAGTGACAAAAAACTTTACCATATGTCATCAGCCAGTTTCAGGGTCTCTGGCAGTCCTATGTCAATCCACGGTCCGAATAGCTTGTAGCCGAACGCCTTGCCTTTCTCGGTTATCACGGGCATAATCTCTCTTTCAAACGAGCAGAACTTGCCTTTTGGGATATAATCTAAAACTTCCGGTTCAACAATATGGATGCCTGCATTTATGAAGTTGGTCGGGGGCACTTCCGGCTTTTCGATGAATTTCACTATCTTCTCTCCGTGCAGCTCGGCCACCCCGAACCTCTTCGGGTCTTTTACGGCCTTCAGCGCAGTCGTAATCCAGGCCTTGTTCTTCCTGTGGGCCCTTATTATGTCATAGAGGTTGAAATTGGTCAGAATGTCTCCGTTAGCAAATATGAAAGTGCTCTTCAGATGCTCCTCTGCGAGCTTGAGCGGCCCTCCTGTCCCCAGCGGCTCTTTTTCTTCAGAATAGACCAGTTCCTCGGCAAGCTGCTTCCCATCCCCGAAATATTCTATCACTTTTTCCTTCTTGTAGTGGACAGCCAGCACGAACTTTTTGACATCGTAAGAAGAGAACCAGTCGATCATGTGGTGAAGGATAGGTTTTCCGGCCACTTTTATCATCGGCTTTGGTATGTCTTCTGTCAGCTCGCCCAGTCTCGTCCCTCTGCCACCAGCCAGGATAAACGCCGTCCTCAGTGCCTCCATATCACCAACTCGGTTTTTCGTATCTCATCTCTATTACAATGCTTTTGTTTATCACGTAGGCAGACACGCCGACACCAGACAGATTTCCGTCGACATAGAACATCCAGAACTTTTCCTGCGAGTTGGAGAGGTTGTTTATCCTGTTGATGAATACTCCGACCCCGGGATAATCCGTGTAGTCTAGCTGAGTATAGTTCTTAAGCAAGTCAAAGACCGTGCTATTCTCAAGGACCTTTGTCTCGAAAACCTGGGAGAAGTCGGAATAGTTGATTATGAGCTTCACAGGAATCTCGTTCGTGCCTATCTTCGGTTGACTGATGCAGCCAGTTAGCACTAGGGACAATAGGACAAACAACGCTACTCTTTTCACTTTAACCCCTCCAGATTACTGCCTTGGGCTCGTTTACCTGCGTCCTGGTCTCCACAAAAGTTATCAGCTTCAAAAGATAAGGAGCGCATATTCCGACGATAGCGACATTGCCTATTATGTGAAGAAGCATGAACGGAATCCCCTGCATAAGCGCCTGAACGATGGTGATGTTTGCTATGAACGCCGTCCCTATGTTGGTTATCAGGTCATAGAGGATGGTGAGCACGAGAGCTAAACCGGCTAATTCTATTCTCTTTGTATGTTTCTTGAAAAAGCCTGCCAACAGCCCAACTAAGCCGTAGGTTGTGTTGGTCATCAGGCTGGTCAGGGCGATGAATCCAAGAGGGAGCCCTAAGGCAAAATAAGGGATTGTACCATAGATAATCAGGTCGGATAATAGCATGGTGAAGAAGCCAGTCATCAGGCCATACTTCCATCCGTGCTTGACTCCAGAGGCTATTGTGACTAACATGACAGGCTCTATGTTTGGCAGGCCGGCCATGAGCACCCTGCTAACCGCTCCGAAGAAAATCAATAATGGTGTTGTCAGCGCTTTCATAAAAATCGCTTGTTAAGATTTAATAAGGAACGGATATAAATATATGTATGATTGTGGGTTCTGGAGTTGTAGGAAGCTACCTTGGAAAAATGCTGGGCGACCAGGAAATCTGGGAGAAGAGCAGGACCGTTGTTGAAAAACCGTGCTCTACTCTGCTGTCTAAGCATGGTCTGAGCAGCCTTGAGCTAGACTTTGAAGAGTGCGTTCTAAACGAGGTTAATGGGGCTATTTTCTTCTCCAACCATCGTGAGTTCAGCGTTGAGAAGAAGAGCACACAGGCGTATGTTCTGGACAGGCTAGCGCTGCAAAAAGAGCTCATCAAAGAGGCGGAAGATAACGGATGCAAGATAAAATATAATAAAATGTGGAAAGGCCAGGAAGATAAATTTGTGATTGGGGCGGATGGCGCGCTTTCTAAAGTTGCCAGCTCTATGGGTGTGAGAAGAGGGTATATCCATGCATACCAGATAAAGGCGGAGCTCAAGCGCAGGATGGATGATAGACTTGTCGAGCTCTATTTCGGGGATTTCGCTCCGGGATTTTTCGGCTGGAGGATACCGTTTGACGAGAGAAGGGCGGAGATAGGACTGGGTGTCTCTCGTGGGAATGTAAGGAAACAGTTCGATGGGTTTGCCAAGAGATTTGAGATAAAGAAGGTGACTAACGTCCAGTCGGCTCTGATCCCTGTGTTCGACCCGAGGCAGAAAACGGTGTCAGAAAACAAAGCGCTGGTCGGGGACGCGGCTGGGCAGGTGAAGGCGACTAGCGGCGGCGGGATAATCTTTGGGTGCAAGTGTGCTGAGGTTCTTGCCGAAGCGGTTGAAAGGCAGGACCTGGGCTATTATGAAAAAAAATGGAGAAGAAAGTATGAGAAAGACCTGAAGGTGCATCTCTGGATAAGAAAGTTCCTGAACAAGACAGATTATGACGCGCTGTTTGAAATGGTGAAAGACAAGAG
>Ga0315282_10015920_pt1 | contig 11040 bp, 8 predicted proteins | sample YL17G07_20_MG_FD_203693 | JGI IMG/M metagenome (GOLD analysis project Ga0315282, IMG submission 203693) | Sediment microbial communities from Yellowstone Lake, YNP, Wyoming, USA - YL17G07_20 | ecosystem: Environmental > Aquatic > Freshwater > Lake > Sediment | place: USA: Wyoming | collected...
AATGGCCAAGATAGAGAGCTGTGAAGCTTGCGGGGTTCCCCTGATGATCGGCAGGGATCTACGTTGGAATGATAACGGTGTGATCTCCGGCAGGAACTTCCCTCAATACCGTTGGGTATTCTATCAAGCTAATATAATAGACAACCTGCTTAATGGAGTAGAAAAACTTGTTGGAAAGCCCATAGGGAATATCGTGATCGAGAGCAGACGCAGGGAAACCAGGAGATTTATCGAAAGAAGTTTCCCTTTCGAGGTAAGAAACACCCCCATACTGGAGGAACCGGACATGGAGGCAAACGGATTTCCCTTCAACAGGGTGGTTGCGGAGACCGTGTCCGGGATACGGAAGGAACTAACGGAGATCGGAGACAACACCTATAAGGTGACCGCTTATCCGGGTGACCATCCCGCTGAACTCAAGGAGAAGCTTAAAAGAAAGCGCTACGATTTTAAGCCCGGAGACATGGTGTTTGAACGTTGTCCCGAATGCGGCGTTCCCCTGGATTTATCCCGTTATCGATGGGACCTGGAGGAGGGTATTATCACCGATACCTATACGCAGAGAAGGACAGCCGTACCGGGGTCGTCGGCCGTGGAGGCGGCCCTCGACGACCTGGAGATGGAACAGGGAGAGTCCATACCAGAGGTAGTTATTGAGGCGCAGAGGCGCTTCGTGAAGTCGAGGGCGAGAAAGGATGATTGGAGAAAAAGCGGCGCTACCTACAGGAGCTTGGCCGCTCTACGCGGCCCGGGAAATATCACCGGGTTTGAGGTGGATGAGAAACACCTTACCACGACCATTGAAAACTCCTGTCTACACCTATTGACGGTGGGAATGGCGCAGGCCCTCTTCGAGACGGCCATGGGCATAGAGGCCTCCGCCTACGAATGGGAACTGGTGGAGTACGGCGACCTCAACATCACCGTCCGGGCTTGATTGGTCACGTCTCCTACGGCACCATAGCCCGCGCGCTCCGGACAACTGGTAACCAGGGGGACCGCCGCCGACGCGCGTTGCATAAGGCTCTGCCCCTTCAAGCAGGTCTGAAGCATATGGGGAACACAGGTTGAACTAACGACGCCAACCCGGATGACGGTAGTAATATATGGATATGGCCAACATTTCAAGATTCGGGAGATGACCCGAATCCATTAGAATAACAGCAAGGGGAGATTAGGCATGGAAGTTGAAAATCTAAATGCACTTATCCGCAACCACAAAATAATCCTTTCCGCGGGAGTATACGATGTTCTCAGCGCGAAGATCGCCGAGAGCGTGGGCTTCCGCACGGTGGTGCTCAGCGGCTACGCGGCGAGTGCCAGTTACCTGGGTGAGCCCGATATAGGGATCCTGACTCAGACGGAGACCCTGGACCTCGCCCGCAGAATCTGCCGGGCGGTAAGCATCCCGGTAATGGTCGATGGAGACACGGGCTATGGTGGGGTGCTTAACGTCGCGCGAATGGTTGAGGAGCTTATCTCCTGCGGTGCCATGGGAATCCTCCTCGAGGATCAGACCTGGCCCAAGCGCTGCGGCCACATGCGAGGAAAAAGCGTTATTTCCGCCGAGGAGCACGCTGCGAAGATAAGGGCCGCCAAAGCCGCAAAGGACGACAAGCCGTTTGTCGTGGTTGCCAGGACGGACGCCCTGGAACTGCTCGGCCTCGATGAGGCGATCAGGAGGGGGAAGCTGTACAAGGAGGCGGGGGCCGATCTCATCTTTGTCGAAGGGCCCAGAAACAGGGAGGAGCTGGAAGCGATCTCCCGCGAGGTGCCAGGTCCCCTGGTCGTCAACATCATTGAAGGGGGCTTGACACCGGTTCTTCCCCTTGAGGAATATCACCGCATGGGATTTATAAGTGTGGGGTACGTGCTCACCGGGGTCTTCGCCGCGGCCATGGCGCTGAAAAAAGCGTACTCGTATCTTCTGGAAAAAGGAACCAGTGCGGGTATGGAGAGCGAGATCATGAGCTTCTCCGAGTTTACCGGCCTCCTCGGCCTGGAGGAGAAGTTATTTGAGGATGAGAGTTTCAAAGATTTATAAAATCACGAGGCACGGAAAGTGTCAGGTACCCGCCCCGCCTATCGGATCAAATTGCTGGGCATCAGCTACTATTACTCGCTCCGCTTCCATGGGAAGTTTTATCTCCTCGGCAAGGGGTTCATTGATGGTGAGATTTACATGATAGGTTGTCTTTTAAGGTTTCAGCCAAACGCCGTATCAGGTTTTTTGGCTCTTCTCCCGGAAGTGTTGGTAATCGGCGGAAGATAAGCAAGCCCGTAGCGGTCAAGCCTCCCCTTAACTGCCATTATATGTATTGAGCCTGCGTTGACGCTTCATCGCTACCCACACTTTAAGGAGAATAACCATAAGAATAACCCCGTGTTGAACCCGTGGATATCTTGGCTGCAACTGATCCTGCTTATATCTCCATGCTCGCTTCCCATTCGCCGAGGTGGCGGAGGCGGACGCCGTCCTCGATCACCAGGTAGGTCCCTCCCGCCTCGTTACCAGAATCATCCAGCCAGCAGCCGCTGTTGGCCAGGAGCACCCCGCGCTCCCCCACCCGGACGCGGGAGAATCCCGCCCGGTGGGTGTGTCCGAAGACGAACAGGTCCGGGATATACCCCGGGAGGAGCTTCCCCAGGAGGTCCACGGCCTCCCCGATGTTCTGCTCCACGGTGGTATAGCGCCGCGGGCTCGCCCCCTTCCCGGACTCGAAGCGCAGCAGCTTGGCAAGGGAGCGGAGTAGGTAATAGAAGCGGTATTCCCTGGCCACCAGCTCCGGGACGTGGGCGGTGACGGTCAAAAACTCGAAGAAGGGCTTGTTCAGGCGATCCAGGTCGGAGATAGTTATCCCCCCCGAGGCCCCCAGGACCCACCGGGCGAGCCACGAGGTCTTGGCCCACCAGAAGGAGCGGCTGAAAAAATCCAGGTGATGCCCGTGCATGAGCAGCACCGTCTTTCCCCTCACCTCCAGGCATACCAGGGGATAACGCAGCCTCAAGGTCAGGCCTTCCACCCGGCGGGTCCCCACCTCTACGACGCGGTCCCCCGTTAAAACGATGATGTCATCCCCCGTCTCCTCCCACCCCAGCTCCCCGCGCCGCCGTCTCTCCTCGGAGAAGGTCTTGAGGTGGTAATCGTGGTTTCCCGCCACCAGGATAACCTCCCGGGGGCCATCCCAGGAAGCAAGGGCCCGGAAGAAGGGGGTCCCGGCCCGCACCGCCGAGGTAAGGCCGGTCCTCCACAGGTCCCAGACATCCCCCAACAGGACCAGCTTATCGATATCCCCAAGAGTCCGTAGCTCCGCGATCAATCCCTCAACAACGTCCTCGCGGGCCAACAGCGCCCCGTCATCGCCGAAATGGAAATCGGAAAGGACGACGACCCTTCGAAACCCGGTACCGCTCATCCCTATCCTCCTTTAACCCATGACGCACCTTGAGATATAATGCGGATATTCAATTATAACGAACATCGATGGACTTGATGCGGGGTGAGCCGGCCGACATGAGGCCCACAGGCGAGAAAGCAATCTGTGAAAGGGTGAGACTCGAGTGACGTTAGTAGCGGATAATCCCCTCGACCTTATTGGACGCACCCCCGTGGTCAGGCTGACCAAGGTGACCCCCAGCAACCCCCGCGTGGAGGTCTTCGCCAAGATGGAGGGATACAACCCCTGCAGCTCGGTCAAAGACCGCATCGCCAAGTACATGATCGAGGGCGCGGAGGAGCGCGGCGAGCTGACCGGGGACAAGGTAATCGTGGAGGCGAGCAGCGGCAACACCGGCATCGGGTTGGCCATGGTCGCCGCCCATAAGGGCTACCGCCTGAAGATCATCATGCCCGAGTCCATGAGCGTGGAGAGGCGGCGGGTGATGCAGGCCTTCGGGGCCGAGGTCATCCTCACCCCGGCGGAGGAGGGAATGAACGGGGCCATCGAAAAAGCGTCGCACCTGGGGGGCGACCCCCGCTATTACAACCCCAACCAGTTCGCCAACCCCGACAACGTGCTGGCCCATTACGAGGGCACCGGCGCCGAGATCCTGGAGCAGGTCCGGGATGTAGATGTGCTGGTGGCGGGCATCGGGACCGGGGGCACCATCATGGGCGTGGGGAAAAGACTCCGGGAGGCCTACCCCGATCTGCGCATCGTGGGGGTGGAGCCCTACCCCAAGTCCCTCATCCAGGGCTTGCGCAACCTGCAGGAGTTCGTCCCCCCCATCCTGGACGTCTCCATCATGGACGAGAAGGTGAACGTGGAGGACGGCTGTGCCTTCAACACCGTGCGGGTGCTGGCCAACATCGAGGGTCTCTTCGTGGGCATCTCCTCGGGCGCGGCGGTGCACGCGGCCCTCCAGGTCGCCGACGAGATGGACAGTGGGCGGATCGTGGTGATCCTGCCGGACCGCGGCGATCGTTACCTGAGCACCGACTGTTTTACCTGCACAAACCTGGAGTGCGTCTACCGCGATTTCATAAACTCGCTGCACGTAAGCAAACAATAGGCCGCATCACGGAACGCCGTGCCTACCGCTATAGAAAGTGCCACTCCCTGTCGATTAATTTTATGATTAAATTGAATATAGGGGTGCATACCATACCTCTCATTCAAGAGGAGTGATAGGATGCCTGCCAAGACGGATAGGCTTTCGCAACTTTTAATCAAGAACAAAATAATCAACGAGCAGCAACTGGAGGCGGCCCGGGACCGCCAGAAGCAGAGCGGTGCCTCCCTGGGGAGGGTCCTCCTGGAGATGGGGCTGGTCAAGGAGAACCAACTGGCGGAGGTAATCGCCCACGAGCTGGGCCTGGAGTACATAGACCTGCTCGAGTACAAGATAAACATCCAGGCTACCACGTCCATCGACGAGGCCACCGCCCGGCGGTACACCTGCATCCCCGTCGATTTCGAGGACGGGAGGCTGGTCGTGGTCATGGCCGACCCCACTAATATCTACGCCCTTGATGACATACGATTGACCACCGGCTACGAGGTCAAGCCGGTGGTCAGCGCCAGGGAAGACATAGCCAGCGCCATCCAGCGCTACTACCACCTGGATACCGACGTGGTGGAGGAAGCCCTGGAGGGCAAGCTGGAGGACGAGGAGATAGGGCAGATCTCCGGCGTGGTGGACGATACCCCCCTGGTTCGCTTTACCAGCACCATGATCGCCGAGGCCATCAACCGGGGGGCCAGCGATATCCACGTGGATCCCCGGGAGAACGATGTCTTGATCCGCTACCGTATCGACGGTGTTTGCCAGGAGATCAAGCGGGTACCCAAAAATATCCACACCGGCATCGTCTCGCGCATCAAGATCGTCTCCGACTTGAACATCGCGGAGAGGCGTGTGCCCCAGGACGGCCACTTCGGCATGGTCCAAAACGGCAAGGCCATCGACTTCCGTGTGGCCATCCTCCCCACCGTCTACGGGGAAAAGGTGGTCATGCGTATCCTGGACAAGTCGAGTATCCTGCTCAGGCTGGAGGACCTGGGCTTCCTGCCGGAATCACTGGAAAGATATCGCGAGGCCTTCTCGCTGCCCCACGGTGCCCTGCTGGTTACGGGGCCTACCGGTAGCGGGAAGTCGACCTCGCTTTACGCTACCCTAAACGTGCTGAACACGGAGGAGAAAAACATCACCACCGTGGAGGACCCCGTCGAATACCGCCTTGCCGGCATCAACCAGGTGCAGGTGAACCCCAAGGCGGGGCTAACCTTCGCCAACGCCCTGCGCAACATCCTGCGCACCTCGCCCGACATCCTGATGGTAGGAGAGATTCGTGACCGTGAGACGGCCACGACCGCCATCGAGGCCGCCCTTACCGGGCACCTGGTGCTCTCCACCCTCCACACCAACGACGCCCCCAGCGCCCTGCCCAGGTTGATCGAGATGGGGGTGGAAGCCTTCCTGGTATCGTCCGCGATCAACTGCGTCATGGCGCAAAGGCTGGTGCGCAAGCTGTGCCCCAACTGCAAGGTGCCCTACGAGCCCGATCCCGTAGTCTTGAGGAACCTGGGGTTCCCCATGGACGATGCCGACGGCGACCTTATCCTGTACAAGGCCAACGAGAACGGCTGCGCCAAGTGCAGCGGCACCGGGTACAAGGGACGCATCGGCCTCTACGAGGTAATGCCCATGAGCGAGGAGGTCCAGCGCCTCACGGTGAAGGAGGCGTCCGCCACGATGATCTTGAACCAGGCCAAGGAAGAGGGGCTGATGACCATGCGCGACGACGGGTTCGCCAAGGTCAAGCTGGGCATAACCTCCATCGAGGAAGTGATGAGGGTCGTCGCCGTTTAATCAGTCTGAAGTTTGAGGTATCGGGTCCGGGGTAATCTATTCGCTCTGTGGTTTCGGTGCAATCTTCCAGTTTATTCCTTATGCGCTTTTACCTTTTCTGCCTTATGCTGTATTATCGTATCGTCTTTCTGAAACGATATCGCCACGCCGCTTCGCTCCCCGCGACAAGCTTCCCTCGGCCCCTACATCCTTTCGTTCCTTCGCCCTGACTAAATGGCGCCGAGGGCTTCGTCCAGGCTGTCGTAGAACTCGATAATCCTCTCGAACTGCACGACCTCGAAGAGCTCCTTGATCATGTCCGAGGGCCGGGCGATGACCATCTTTCCCCCTTCGCTTTGGGCCTTTTTAAACGCGTCGATGATCACCGAGAGGCCGCCGCTGGACAGGTAGCTGGTGTACTCGAGGTCCAGCACCATGCGCTTGATTCCCTTTTTGAAGACCGAGTTGATGAACCCGAAGAACTGATCCACGTTAGTGGAGTCCACCACGCCCTCCAGTTCGATGACGGCTTTCTGCCCCTCCTCGTCAATTTCCTCAACTTTCCAGACCATGACCGGCCTCCTTCTCCCCTGGGGATTGGCCCTTCATGGCGCGCCCCATCTGGGAAAAGATCTCCGGGATAGGGGGCATCCCGAAACCGATAAGAAAGGCGGTGACGGTGGGCAGCAACAGTACCCACAGAAAAGCCAAAGGGAACATGGCCTCCACGGTATTTTTCATGATCTCGGGGCCGTTTTCCCATAAGAACTGGAAGGATATGAGATCGAAGAATACGGTGCGGAAGGCCTGGTTCTTGACGATGATCAGGAACCAGTGCAGGAACTCCCCGAGGAAAAGGGCGAAGAAAGCGGTCAAGGCGACCTGCACGGCCAGCTTGGTGCTATGCTTCTTGCCAGCTTTCCACCAGAAGGCCAGGCCGATGATTATCCCGATTATTAAGGAGTGGATGCCATATTCCTGGTCCTTGGGAATGAGAAAAGCGTTGGGAAGCGCCCAGAGCAAGGCCCCGATCACCAGCATGAGGACGATAAAGAAGGTCGACCGCCACCAGGAAACCGTGAGGATGGTGTACTCCGAGGTGCGCGGTTGGGCGAGAAAGGACCAGCGCTCGGCGCGTTCCTCCCTCCGGACTTTCGCCTCCCCGGCGGGCTGCTCGGCGGCTTCTTCCACGCCGAGATCTACCGCCGCGGCTTCGCCGGTATCCGGCTTGAGGAGGGTGGAGACCACGTCTTTGAGCAGGTTCTCCTCGGAAGAGGAAACCGCCTCCGGCTTGGAAACCTTACCCGGCTTCGACGGGGTTTCGATGGCTTCAGCCGCCGGTGGGGTCGCCGTTCTCCTCCACCGGATTTTACTCGGCTCTCCCCTTTTTTCCTTGACCAGGAAGCTGAAATCCTCATCCGGTCCCTGGGAAAGGAAGTCCCCCTCCGGCTCTTCAGGAGCCGGCTCCGCCGGTTTTTCCTGCTTTGCCGGCCTTGCGGGTCTCTCGCCTTTCCCCCTGCCCCTCCTGCGGCCGATAAGATCCCTCCTGGGGGGAGCTGCCTCCTTTGTTTTTCCCTTTTGGGGAGCTTCCTCGCCGAAAAGGGACGGCTCCTCCCTCTCCCGGGGAGCCGGCTTATCCTCCATGGCGGAAACCCTCAAAGGTCCCTCCTTCTTATCCACCGGCGACGAGAATTCCCGGGCTATTTCGCCAAGCTTGCGGCGATAGCAATCGGGGCACAGGGTGGTCTGATCGGTCTCCCTTACACACTCGATGCAGAACTCGGCGCCGCAATCCTTGCAGGAAGCGACCGCGCGTTTTTGCGGATGCCAAAGGCAGTTCAAATAAACCCCTCCAAGCCAATGATTTGACTATATATCATCCGGTCACCATGTCTATATTATCTTAAACGGAGATGGCTCGAAAGAAGCGATGGTTGTCTTCGACCCACCAGGCGACTGCTCCAGCTTGGTGACGTGATTGTCGAGCCTTCCGGTAAACATGGGTCATTGGACCTCCTCCAGGAAGAGGCGGTTTATCTCCAGCTCCACCCTCTCCACCAGGGGATCGACCCTGCTGATCTTCAAGCTATCTAAAATGTCCTCGATCAACTGGGGGTAATCCGACATCAACTGCTGTACTCGCGCCAAATCGGGGCTTACCTCTGCGTGAAAATTAGAGGCTTGACCCTGCAGGGCGGCGATATTGCCTACGGTAATCTCGTGCATGGCGGTGAGGAGATCACCATAGAAGGATTTGTACCCCGCGAGGATCTCAGGGACGTCCACCCCATCAAGATTTACCAATGAGGTCTCCAGCGCTTCTCTTATGTTTATCAGGCGCTGCAGGATTTCCGTGGTAATTTGCTGAGTTTCAAACTTTGTGATGACGATTTCCTCCCTCAACACAGGTTCAACAACCCTCAATACGCTTTCGAGACCATTTAATACGGTTTCCAGCTCTCCCTGAGCATCGATTGCAGCATCACAATACTCCAGGATGTATGCACCCAGATTCGAAAGCCTCCCCTTGTAACTAATGGCTTGAAGCTCCTCTATGCTCACGAACAACGTATTGGAAACGTCGCGGCTGCCTTGGATCTGACTTAACGTATCATCGAGGAAATCGGTCTTTTCGAAGCTGAAACCCTCAAGGGTCCGCCTGAAAGCCATGGCCTCATTCAGGCTGGAAACGCTCCCGCGAAATACGCCATTAATCGCCTCTACCTCATCACGGGATACCCTGTTTCCCATGCAGCTACAGGCATTGAAGAGCAAGCAAGCTGCGGCAACCAATATGGCGGTTTCCCAGGATGACTTACGGCTGGTTGCAATCATCTAACCCGCTTCCACCTCGTTAATGTCATCGCATTCCTGCTGCTCAATCTCGTATTCCTGGCTGCTATTTTCCCACACGCAAAGAGACTCGTGAAGCATGTATCCGATAAAGGAGATGCCGCCCGCCGCTTACCATGATGGCCTCAATACTCCTCTAGAAATTATACAGGCGGGCCGCGAAAGACAGCCCGCCTTGTGATTCCACCGTGATCGGTCTTACCAGTCTCCGCCGTTCGCATCCCAGATGAATCCCTCGATTTTGCCCTCGATGTGTGAAAGATTCAGAATGTTTACATGCGCGTTGAGCTGCAAAACAAACTGATCAAAAAAGGAGATAGGAGCATCGTTGTTCCCATAATCCACTCCGGTGGCGTTCAATGCGTTGACCAGTGCTTGCCCACGGGCACTGTTGCTCGGGCCGCCCAGGTTCACGATTAAGTTGGTCAGGAAAGCGGGGTTGGCCGCGATGGCCCCTGCCAGGACGTTGGTATCAAGGGCTCCGATAAGGTTGGTTATGAAGGTACCGTTGGCGTTGAGGGCGCCCGCGATCACCGACGGGTTGAGGTTGGCCACCAGGCTGGTCAGGAAGGTGCCGTTGGTGTTGACGGCGCCCGCGATCACCGTGGGAGAGAGGTTGGCCACCAGGTTGTTCACGAAGGCCCCGTTCGAGTTGATGACGCCTGCGAGCACCGTCGGACTTAGATTCGAAACCAGGCTGGTCAGGAAGGCCTGGTTGTTGTTTACGATGTAGGCTACCTGGACCGCGTTCAGCCTGGATACAACATCGGTGAGCCAGTTCCTGACCGAGTTTGAATTGAGCACGTTGGCAAGCACCTGTGAATTCAGGTTCGTCAGAAGGGTGCTCAGGAAGGCCTCGTTGGCGTTGACGGCGTTGGCCAGAACGCTGGGCGACAGGTTGGTCACCATATTGGTGACGAAGGCCTGGTTGTTGTTGACCGCACCGGCCAGCACCGACGCGTCCAGGAACCCGATCAGATTCTGTATGAAGGTGCCGTTGGCGTTGACGGCGTTGGCCAGGACCTGCGGATTGATCGCCCCTATCAGGTTGGTCATAAAGGTCTGGTTGGCGTTGATGGCGGCTGCCACCACCGAGGGGTTCAGCGCCCCCACCAGTGCGTTGAGGAAGGTGCCGTTGGAGTTGATGGCATTGGCCACCACGCTGGGATTAAGGGCCCCTATAAGAGCGGTCACGAAGGCGCCGTTGGCGTTGATGGCGTTGGCCAGGACCACTGGTTCGAGGTTCTGGATCAAGCCGTTGACGAAGGGGCCGTTGGCGTTGATGGCATCGGCAACCACCGCGGGGTCCAGGTTAGCGATAAGCTCCTGCATGAAGGTCAGGTTGGAGTTGACGCCCCGGGCCGCCGCCGCCGCGGTATCGGAGTTTAGGGCGGCCACCAGGTTCTCGGTAAGGGTATTGCCTACGCCGAGGGCCGAGTTGGCGTTGATGGCGCCCGCCAGTACCGTGGCGTCCAGGTTGTCGAGGATCCCCTGGAGAAACCCATTGGAGTTGGTATTGATCCCCTGTGCGATGTGCAGGCCGGTGTTGGCGTTGAGGTCCGCGAGGACGGCGTCCAGCAGGGCGGTGTTGGCGTTGAGGCCGGAGGCCACGTGATGGCCGGTGTTGGCGTCCAGGTTGGCCAGGATGGAGTCCAGCAGCACGGTGTTGTTGTTGATGCCGGTGGCGATATGGGCACCGGTGTTGGCGTTGAGGTCCGCGAGGACCGCGTCCAGCAGGGCGGTGTTGGCGTTGAGGCCGGAGGCCACGTGATGGCCGGTGTTGGCGTCCAGGTTGGCCAGGATGGAGTCCAGCAGCACGGTGTTGTTGTTGATCCCGGTGGCGATATGGGCACCGGTGTTGGCGTTGAGGTCCGCGAGGACGGCGTCCAGCAGGGC
>Ga0315282_10015921_pt1 | contig 11040 bp, 8 predicted proteins | sample YL17G07_20_MG_FD_203693 | JGI IMG/M metagenome (GOLD analysis project Ga0315282, IMG submission 203693) | Sediment microbial communities from Yellowstone Lake, YNP, Wyoming, USA - YL17G07_20 | ecosystem: Environmental > Aquatic > Freshwater > Lake > Sediment | place: USA: Wyoming | collected...
TGCTCAGTTCCAACAGCTTGCTTGCACCGTCCCTCTTATATCCGACAAGAGTATATTTTCCCGTCGCGTCATCGTAATTGTAAATGATCTTCCCTGGCGCGTCGGCATCGGTATATTCTTTCCCCGTGAAGGGGTTGACGGGCACTGAGGCAATGTAATTGCCCACCATCAGGTAATTCTCGCACAAACTCTTGACCCCTGTGTTCTTTGCCACGGGGTAAGTCTCATTTTCCATGTTATAGGATTCTATGCTTAGCTGCAGCGAATGCATCACTGCCTTTACCGCCACTTCCTTGCCCCTGTCCTGAAAGTTAAGGAGCCGCGGAGCTAAAAAGGCGATAAGGATGCCGATTATCGTGATTACGACCAGAACTTCTATTAACGTAAACCCTCTCTTTTTCATCTTGTTCACCTCCTTTTGTCTTATTTTGCTAATGCGTCAACAATTGATAATAGCGGCAGGAACACGGACAGAACGATAAAGGCCACGATCCCTCCCACAACAACGGTTGCCGCGGGCTCTATCATTGAAGAAACGGCCTTTATCTTGGCCTCCGCCTCCCTGCCAAAGTATCTTTCAAGGTCAGCAAATATAACATCAAGTTTTCCGGAAGACTCCCCTACGCAAACCATCTCGCAGTATGCTTCGGGGAAAAGCCCCGTCCTTTCAAGCGCGGATGAGAGTGAATTCCCTTCTTCAACATCCTTTGAAGTCCTTGAAAGGGCATCCTTATAAACTGTATTGGCGGAAGCGGCCGCCGCCACCGATATCGCGGACAGCATCGGGACCCCGGACGATAACAATGTGGAAAAAGTGCCGGAGATCCTTGCAAGGACCAGCTTTCGCGCCACGTCGCCGGCGATCGGTAGTTTTAGGACCGCCGCTTCCCAAAACGAGGGGCCAAAACGTTTCTTCAGATATCGGGAAACAAGGATAGTCAAAATGATCGATGCCAGGATGATCAGGTACCAGAAAGAGATGATGAACTCACCCATCGAAGCCACTATCCTGGTAAAAAGCGGCAAGGGGACGCCCAAGCCTGATAGAACGCCGCCGACCGTGGGGACAAGATAGAATGAGATGAACAAAATTGATGCGAAACTCACAAAGAGGACGAGTGCCGGATATGATAACGACGATACGACTTTCTTTTTCAGTTCATCCTTTGACTCGAAGTGCTCTGCAAGCCTTGAGAGGCCGCCCTCCAGGCCGCCGCATCCCTCCCCCGCCGCCACCACATTAACAAAGAGCTCGGGGAACAGCCCAGCCCTTCTTAGGGCCTGAGACAATGAAAGCCCGGAGGAAACATCATCCTTTAAGCCGCGCACAATGCCGGCGAACAGCTTTCCCGAGGACCTCTCTAATATTGAAAGCGCTTTGATGAGAGGAAGCCCCGCCTCAAGGAGAAACCGGAGCTCCTTTGCAAAGCGCGAAAGCTCCTTTGCGGAGGGTTTCTTTATGAACTTAGCTTTTAAGTTTTGTAAAAAGTCTTTTGGCATTTTCTGTCGTCTTAAGGGCGAAGTCCTCTAACTTAAGCCCCCTTATTTCGGCGATCTTTTTGGCGGTTGAGATCATGAACGACGGCTCATTGCGCTTTCCCCTGTTGGGATCGGGGGCAAGATAGGGACAGTCGGTCTCGATGAGGAGCCTGTCGATGGGAACGAACTTGGCGATCTCCCTGAGGTCATCGGCCTTCTTGAAGGTCACAGGGCCGGCAATAGAGATATAAAAGCCGAGGTCAAGGCAGAGCCTTGCTATGTTTGCATCCCCCGAGAAGCAATGCATGACGCCCGTGAGCTTGCCCCTCCCCTCCTCGTGCAGGATCTTTAATACGTCCTCATAAGACCGCCTGGCGTGAATTATCAGGGGAAGTGACAGGTCCTGAGCAAGGGCGATATGCTTTAAAAATAGGTCGACCTGCGCGTCTTTGGGGGAGAGGTTCTTGTAGTAATCAAGCCCTGTCTCTCCTATGGCAACGACCTTATCATTTTTGGCAAGCTTTTTCAGTTCGTCAATTTTCGCTGAATTGTCCGACGAAGCATCATGCGGGTGAATGCCAACGGATGAAAAGATGAAGTCAAAGTCGGAAGAAAGTTTTACTGATGCTTTTGACGAATCAAGATCGAACCCGACATTGATGATCGCTTCGATCTTCGCCTGCTTTGCCCTCTCGATCACGTCGTTAAGGTCGATGTAATCGGGCATGTTAAGGTGCGCGTGAGTGTCTATGAACATTTGATCAGCCTTTCGGATAATGTCATCCTGAGTCCCGAGCGAAGCAAAGGGACGAAGGATCTGTTTTTTTAGCGTTGTCAGACCCTTCGCTTCGCTCAGGGTGACATCCTTTTACTTCTTTTCAAGCCTCGGGAACAGCGGATCGCCCTTGGCAACCTTGGTCCCTGCAATTTTCATGCCAAACTTTATGTCCAAAATGGGCTGGGTTTCAAGCGTATCCGTGAAGCCAAGCTGACCCCAAACGCGCGAAGCTGTGGTGGGGACAAACGGGGTGATGAGTATCGCTATAATTCTTAGGATTTCGCACAGGTTGTACATCACTGTTTTCAGGTCCGCCGTTTTCCCGTTCTTTGACAGGTTCCACGGGGCTTCCTGTTCAATATATTTGTTGGCCTTGTTGATGAGCTCCCAAACAACGCCCAAGGCGTCCGAGTAGGCAAGCTTATCCATTTGCGAACAATAAACACCCGGAGTTTCTCCGGCAACATTTACCAGGTCCTTGCTTATCTCATCAAAACCGGGGTTTGATGTGTCCGGGATCGTGCCTCCGAAATACTTTTCGACCATGGTAAGTGTTCGATGAAGAAGGTTGCCGAGGTCATTTGCCAGGTCGGAATTAAATCGCAGGATGAAGTTGTTCTTTGAGAAATCCCCGTCGGTGCCGAATGGGACCTCCTTCATCACGAAATACCTGACCGCGTCGACACCGAATTCGTTGCTGAGTACCACGGGGTCAACAACGTTGCCCTTGGACTTGCTCATCTTTTGCCCCTCCACCGTCCACCACCCGTGCCCGAACACTTTTTTGGGGAGAGGCAGTCCCAAAGCCATTAGCATTATCGGCCATATCACGGCGTGGAACCGAACTATCTCCTTGCCCATTAGGTGGACATCCGCGGGCCAGAGCTTTTTGAATTTTTCATTGTCGGAGAGGTATCCTGGAGCAGAAATATAGTTCATGAGCGCGTCAAACCAGACGTAAATGACATGGCCGGGGTTGCCGGGAACGGGAACTCCCCAGGAGAATGTCGTCCTTGTGATGCTTAGGTCCTTCAGGCCCTGCTTGATGAAGCTTAAGACCTCATTGCGGCGGGACTCGGGCTGAACAAAGTCCGGATGTTTTCCAATGTGCGCCAGTAATTTGTCCTGATACTTGGAGAGTTTAAAGAAGAACGTCTGCTCCTTGAGTTTCTGCACAGGACGGCTGCAGTCGGGGCAAACAAAAGCGCCATCCTTCGAATGCTCTTTCAACTGAAATTCCGTCCAGAAAGCCTCGCAAGGGGTGCAATACCAGCCCTCGTATTCCCCGGGATAGATATCCCCCTGCTTAAGAAGCGTTTCAAAAACGCTCTGAACTACTTTAATATGTCGCTCGTCGGTCGTGCGGATAAAATCGTCGTATGTGATGCCAAGCTTCTGCCAAGCTTCCTTGAAGCGCTCAACCACCATGTCCACATACTGCTGGGGCGTGTAATTATGCTCTGCCGCGGCATTTGCGATCTTCTGGCCGTGCTCGTCAGTGCCGGTGAGAAAATACACATCAAACCCGGCCATCCTCTTGTACCGGGCCAGCACATCCGCGGCAATGGTGGTATAGGAATGCCCTATGTGGGGCACGTCATTTACATAATACAGGGGAGTCGTTAAGTAGAACTTGGGCTTCATCTGCCGCCCTCTTCGTAAATTGGGAACAGTATCCTGAAGGCAGTCACGTTGCGGAAGGCGTCGTTGGCCCACGCGGGAAGGGGTTTTCGAAGGTCCGGGTCAATTGAGATGCTTGGCATCGGCTGCCAGGAATCGCTGTCCTTCATTTTGACCTCGACCAAAAATCTCTCAAGGGCTTTTTTGTCCCAGTCGGGATCATCGATATCTGCCTGCGTGTACACCGGATTGAGGTAATATTTAAATAGAGGCGCAATACCTTCGGGCGAAGGGTCCTTTACATCGGGCGGGCCTACGACCATCCACTGCGTCAAGAGCCTTGCCGTTATCATCTCGTCGCTCATCCCGTGGCCGGACGGGATTATCTGAAACCCGCCGACCTTTCCGAGGGGCGACGTGGAAATATCGATAACTCCCGGATGGTTGGCGCGTATGCGGCCCACATCGCAATACTGCGTGCCGATGAACCTCCCCACGCCAAGGACCGGCCTGAGGACCGTACCTATCACCTTTTCGTCGCCATTAAGGTACTTCAAAGTGATAAGTCCGCCGAACCTGTTCTCAAAAACTATTTCCTTGGGATAACGTACGGGCCTGTCAACAATGATCACCAAAACATCGCCATTCTTTGGCACAAAGCCGGTACCGATCGTATAAATGTTCCCTGCCGCATCTGTTGTCGCGACGTTATTGCCGACAAAAGGCGAGGCAAGCCCGCCGAATATCGATGCCCCCGCCTTGATGTCTGTGTATATCGATGAGTCGGGGCTTAGGTAGGAATTGTAATATGACGGGACCTGGAGCTGGTCTTTGGGGAGCATGCTGAATATCACTCCCCTCCCCTCCATTGTGTTGAAGTCGGTCTTTACGTGGATCGCGTTCACGGCGACCGCGGCGATCTTGCCGTCGTCGATCCACTTGGAAGCGGTGTAGCCGTTATTGCTCACGGACGCGGTGGGATAGATCACCCTTCCAACCGTCTCCCAGCTTGCGCCCTTGTTATCGCTCGTCTCGATCGCGCCGCCGGCAACATTGGATACCCTGATCCTGTAGACCTCTTTAAATTCGGGATTGTTCTCTTTTAATACCGCCCCGAAAGTCCCGGGGCTAAGCGTTGTCGCAAAGGCAGAAATACTTAACAGCGAAATCAACGCCGCAAAAATTACAATAAAATAATTCTTCATCTTGAACCTTCTCAAAAGTATTTCACTCCCGCAATTATCAATCCGATGACCGCGAGCGCCCAGATATAAGGAAGGGTTCTCTTTAAGATGTCCTGTACATTTATTCCAAGATAATTCGCCACCCAGACGTTGAATGTGTTCGTGGGGTCGCATACTCCCTGGATCTGCCCGACGGAAAGCATCGCCGCCATTATCGCGGCGGCCGGCAGCCTGCCCGATATGAGCATGAGGCCCACAAGGCCGCTGCCAAGCCCCCAGACATTGAGGGGCCCGCGGTAAAGGGAAAGCGGGGCAAGTATGGCAAAGAAAACGATGTACCCTATCCTGCTTGAAGGAAGCAATGCCGCAATGATGGGCTGTATGGAGCCCGACACCACCGGATGCATCACGGCGTTTAAGAGCATCCCGATCCCCATAATAAGTGCAACCGCGGGAGCTGAGGACGATATCCCTTCGAAAACGGATCTGGTAAGCAGGTTGACCGACTGCTCCGCACCCTTCCATGTGGTCGCAACGCCCCAAATAAGCCCGATGATCATGGCCGCAATGATCGGGAATTCAAAAGGAAAAGCGGGCTTTGCCGCAAGATTATAGGCGGAAAATCCAAGGATGAGGACGAGCGGGACAAAAGGTGTGAGAAGGGCAAGATATGGAGCTTCGCCGTCGTCGGGGAGCTTTACGGCCCAAAGGTTCGAGAGCCTCTCCCTTTTTAGCTCAACAATGAGGAAGACGACAGAGACAACGGCCATCGCAACGAACAGAGGAATGGCAAAGGAAAGAACGGCCTCCTGCTTTAAGTAAAGAACGCTCATGTAAAGCTGCCAGTTCATCAGGTTAAGCGTCCCGCCTAGCGAAAGCCCGATGAGGAATATCGAGCCCGCGATCACCGAGGGGATGCCTATAGAGAGCATTATCGGAAGGATTATCGACGCTACCATAATAACCGCGCCAAGCCCGCCAAGGACCGTGAACAGGAGTGCCACGACGGCCGTAAGAGTTAACGAGACAAGGAAGGGGTTGTCGCCCGAGAGTTCGGCCATTTTCTTGATCATGACCTTGGCGATGCCCGTATTGTTTATGAACTGGCCCAGCGTAGCGCCAAAGAAAACCGTGACCATCGCGACGGAGAGCCTTACACTCCCGTCCGCGATCACCACCTTAAGTATGTCGCCCATGGAAACGCCGGACACAAAAGAGATGACGACGGCCATGATCGGAAGCGCCAGGAGGGCGGGAAGTTTCTTCGTGAGCATAAGAAATGCCATGAACAGGAAGACAAGTATTATAGCGACGCCTGAAAGCATTTATGACTACCTCTCTTTCATGTCACTCTGAGTCACGCCAAAGGCGGGACGAAGAGTCTGTCATCGTAAACATTGTCAGATCCTTCGTCCGCATAATGCGGACTCAGGATGACATTACAGCCACCTTGTCATGAGATATTTTGTTATCGCCCTCACCCCAACCCCGGTCGCCCCCTTGGAGAGGTAATTGAACTCTCTCTCCAGGTACGCGGTGGGAGCGATGTCTAAGTGTATCCACGGGAGGTCGCCCACAAATTCCTTGAGGTATATCGCGCCTACGGAGGGTGACGCCTTGCCGTTCTCGGTGCAGTTCTTGAAGTCGGCCACGTCGCTCTTTAAGTATTCCTTATATTCCTCGTAGAGAGGCAGCTGCCAGTACTTTTCGCCGGAGGCCTTCCCAGCGACGATAAAATCGTCTATGAACTTCTGGTCGTTGCCGATCACGGCTGACGCCACATCCCCCAGCGCCGTCCTGCAGCCCCCGGTAAGGGTCGCGATGTCTATCAATTTCGTCGCGCCGAGCTTTCTTGCGTAGGTCAAAGCATCCGCTAGTATCATCCTTCCCTCCGCGTCGGTAGATATGACCTCAATGTTCTTCCCTTCAAGGGATGAAACAATATCTCCCGGTTTGAGCGCCCCGCCGCCGGGCATGTTCTCGGTAAGCGGGATGACCGCGATGACGTTCTTCTCAATGCCCAGTTTTGGCAGAAGCCCCATTATCTCGATCACCGCTGCCGCCCCTGCCATGTCCGTCTTCATCTCTCCCATGCCTTTTGACGGCTTGATGGAGATCCCGCCCGCATCGAACGTGATGCCTTTCCCTATTAACCCTACAACTTCCGTTTTCTTGGTCGTCTTTGCCTTGAATTTGAGGATGACCATCTTTGCGGGCTCTGAGCTTCCCTTTGCAACCGCCAGAAGCGAGTGCATCCCCAGCTTCTTCATGTCGGCGCAGTCGAGTATTTCGCAGGTAAGGCCCGCTTCCGTCGCAAGTTTCTTGGCGTAGTTCGCCAAGAAAGTGGGAGTTATTTTGTTGGAAGGGGCGTTTATGAGGTCCCTTGCGCGGTTGACGGCCGACGCGACCATCTCGCCCCTCATTGCGCCCTTCTCGATCTCTTTCGCCTTCTTGGGGTCGTAGTCGACGATGATGAGCTCTTTTATCTCGTTGCCGTTCTCGATCTTTGTTTTGAACTCGTTGAACTGGTAACCGCCCAAAAGCGAACCCTCGGCCAGGGCCGCGGCGGCTTCCTTGGGGTCAAGACCTCCGATGCCGGCTCCGTGGACAATGGTCGCCACCGTCTTTGCCTTTATCTCTTTTGCTTTCCTTATAGCGTACGCGGAAACGGTGCGCACCTTATCGAGGTCAAAGTCCTTGCTTTCTCCAAGGCCTGCCACCGCAACACTTGCCGCAGCTATCTTCTTTCTTGTGTGTATTACGGGAATATTGCCAAGCTTGCCGCTCACTTCGCCCGAGAGAGTGAGTTCCGTTATGATCCCTCCGAGCGCTTTATCAACCGCGCCCGTGGCCCCTCCCGGATGTTTAACGCCGACAAATTCATTTACGACCAAAAGGTCACACTCGATATCGGTCAGGGAAGCGCATTTCACTTTTATCTTCATTTGCCCACCTCTTTGCCGAATATTAGTTCTATCTCAAATTGAGCCCTTTTGACACTGTCGCTTCCGTGCACCACATTTTCCACCGCACCGCTTGGCCCATAGTCCGAATCCCCCCTATATTTGCCTCTTATAGAATCCGAGGAAGCTTTGGAGGGCATTGTATTGCCCATGAGCTTTCTCAGTCTCTCAACGGCGTTGTCTCCCTCCACAACCAGGCATACTACCGGTCCCGAGCTCATGAAGCTTAAGAGCAAGGGATAGAAGGGTTTTCCTTCATGCTCCTCATAAAGCTTCTTCAGGGTTTCCTGCAGAAGTGAGATCTCCTTTTTTTTTGCGATGACAAGGCCTGAGCTCTCGACATCCTTTATTATCATCTGACTAAGCCCGCGCCTGACGGCGTCGGGCTTTATGATCAAAAGCGTCCTCTGTTTCAACCTTCTTTGCCTTTCCTAGGCTCCGAGCATCGCCTGGGCCTTGCGTATTGCCTCTTTGACCCTTGAAGGATTCGTCCCTCCGGGCAGGTCCTTTGCCTCAACGCTGTGCTCGGCGGAGACGAACCGGGGGATGTCCACGTCGAACTTGTCAGAGAATTTCTTGAATTCTGCCACCGACATGTACTCGAGCTGCATGTTGTGGTCTATGCAGTAAGCTATGATCTTTCCCACCACCTCGTGCGCCTGGCGGAACGGAAGGCCCTTGTCCACAAGGTAGTTGGCGATCTCGGTGGCCGTGAGAAAGCCCTTTCTCGCGGTAACATCCAGCACTTCCTTGTTCACCTTGGTCGCGGCGATCATGTTGCCCATTATGCTTATGCAAGACTTCACGGTATCGAACGCGTCAAAGACGGGCTCCTTGTCCTCTTGCATGTCCCTGTTATAGGCCAGGGGAAGGCCCTTCATCACGGTCATGAGCGCCATGAGCGAGCCGTACACCCTGCCCGTTTTCCCGCGGACCAGCTCCGCGACATCTGGGTTCTTTTTCTGCGGCATGACCGATGAGCCCGTAGTGAAAGCGTCGGAGAGCTCGATGAAGGCGAATTCGTAAGTCGACCAGATGACGATCTCTTCTGAAAGACGGGAAAGGTGCATCATCACAATGCTTAGTGCTGAACAAACCTCAATGAGGTAATCCCTGTCGGACACCGCGTCCATGCTGTTCCGCGATATCCTGGAGAAGCCCAGGTCCTTTGCCACATGCTCCCTGTCGATCTTAAAGCTTGTCCCGGCAAGCGCGCCCGAGCCAAGCGGCATCACGTCCACCCGTCGGAAAGCATCGGCAAGGCGTTCGCGGTCGCGCATGAACATTTCAAAGTACGCGAGAAGCCAGTGAGAAAAAAGGACCGGCTGCGCCCTCTGCATGTGCGTGTAGCCGGGAATTATGACGTCAATATATTTCTCGGCAAGTTCAATGAGAGTAGTCTGCAACCCCTTGAGAAGCCCGATAACGGAGACTACTTCGTCCTTTATGTACATGCGAAGGTCCGTTGATACCTGGTCGTTGCGGCTCCGGCCCGTGTGAAGTTTCTTGCCGGTGGGGCCGATCTTCTCTATGAGGAGCTGTTCAATGTTCATGTGGACGTCCTCGAATTCGTCCTTGAACTTTATGCGGTTCGACTGAAGGCCTTTCAGTATCTCATTCAGGCCCTTCACTATCCTGTTGAGTTCTTTTAAGTTAAGGATCCCCGCATGATGAAGCGCTTTTGCGTGGGCAACGCTTCCCAGGATGTCCTGTTTGTAGAACTTCTTGTCGACATTTATCGACGAGGTGAAGGCCTCGACCTCTTTGTTGGTCTTGCCCTTGAACCTCCCGCCCCACAACTTCTTGTTCTTTGCCATATTTTCCTCCTAAGAACTTATTTCCCTTTCCTTTTTAACAAAGCCATTACCTTGTACGGAAGCCCGAAGAGATTGATGAAGCCTTCGGCATCTTTTTGGTTGAAGACCGCTTCACGCTCAAAAGTGGCAAGGGTCGGGTCATATAATGAGTTAGGGGACTTCCTTCCTACGACGATGCAATTTCCCTTGTACAATTTAAGGCGGACGACCCCGTTGACCGCTTGCTGCGTCTTGTCGATGAAGCTGTCAAGCGACTCACGGATGGGCGTGAACCATTGGCCGTTGTAGATGAGCTCCGCGTATTTCAATGCGAGAGATTCTTTGTAATGCATTGTGTCGCGGTCAAGCGTGATAGCCTCAAGGTCCTTATGTGCGATCATGAGGATCGTGCCTCCGGGCGTTTCGTATACTCCGCGGGATTTGATGCCGACAAGGCGGTTCTCAACGATATCCACACGGCCGATCCCGTTATCCCCGCCGATCTTATTCAACTTTTCTATCAGCGCCGCCGCGCCCATCGCCTTGCCGTTCACTTTAACGGGGACCCCCGCTTTGAACTCTATTTCAATGTGGACGGGCTTGTCGGGCGCGCGCTCGGGCGCCTTGGAGAGCACGAACATGTCCTCGTGGGGCTCGAACCACGGGTCCTCAAGGATGCCGCCCTCAAAGCTTATGTGCCAGAGGTTGCGGTCGGAAGAATACGGCTTGGATTTTGATACGGGAACGGGAATGCCTTTTTTCTTGGCGTACTCGATCTCCTCTTCGCGGCCCTTAAGCTCCCACTCTCGCCATGGGGCGATAACACGGAGCTTAGGGGCGAGAGCCTTGTAGGTAAGCTCAAAGCGGACCTGGTCATTGCCTTTTCCGGTAGCACCGTGGGCAACTGCGTCAGCCCCTTCCTTTAGCGCTATCTCTACCTGCTTCTTGGCGATAAGCGGCCGCGCGATGGAAGTCCCCAAAAGGTACCGGCCCTCGTATATCGCGCCCGACTTGATCATTTTGAACAGATATTCTTTGGCGAATTCCTCTTTAAGGTCCTCAACATAGACCTTTTCCGCACCGGACTTGATCGCCTTTTGCTTTATGCCTGTCAATTCCTCCGCCTGGCCCAGGTCCGCGCACATGGCGATGACCTTGCAGCCGTAGTTGTCTATCAGCCACGGGATCATGACGGACGTGTCAAGCCCGCCGGAATATGC
>Ga0315282_10015923_pt1 | contig 11039 bp, 7 predicted proteins | sample YL17G07_20_MG_FD_203693 | JGI IMG/M metagenome (GOLD analysis project Ga0315282, IMG submission 203693) | Sediment microbial communities from Yellowstone Lake, YNP, Wyoming, USA - YL17G07_20 | ecosystem: Environmental > Aquatic > Freshwater > Lake > Sediment | place: USA: Wyoming | collected...
ATCAACAGCCCCATCAGGATGCCCAGGACGTTCATGGCCGCTTCCCTTCGCCTTCCGAGAGGTCCTGACCGCAAGCGTACTTCTACGCCGCGAGCCTACCAACACGCGCAGCAACACACAAGTTCCTAGTGCTCCGTTACACCTGAATTGAGGGTGGCATGCCCACGCCGCCTTTGCGTGGGCATGCATGCCCAGCCAACGACGGGCTGGGCATGCCACCCGGCTACTCATCGCTTGATGAGTAACGAAGCACTGGTTGTGCACCCCAGCCGACGCATGCTGGATTCGGCGCCGCGTCCCGGCTAGACTATGGGGGAGCGATTGCCACGCTTGGCTGGAGACCCGCTTATGGATGCGACAATCACGTTCACGGTAAACGGCCGGCAAAGGACCGTCACGACGGACCCGCAGCGGCCCCTGCTGGAGGTGCTCCGCGAGGACCTCCAACTGACGGGCGCCAAGTACGGCTGCGGCGAGGGCCGCTGCGGCGCATGCACGGTCCTCGTCGACGGCAGCCCCGTGTCGTCCTGCGTCACGCCCGTCGCAAATGCTGAGGGCAAGACCGTCCTCACCGTCGAGGGCCTGGCCACGGGCGAGGCCCTGCACCCGGTCCAGGAGGCCTTCCTGGCCGAGGGGGCTTTCCAGTGCGGCTACTGCACCCCCGGCATGATGATGGCGACGGTGGGGCTCCGCGGCCTGCGTCAGGCCCACCCCGATGACGTGCTGGAACTCGGCGTGGCGAGCCCCTCGGTGCTGGGAGACATGGACTGGCCCGAAGACTACCGGCGGGAACTGGCGAAGTTGCAGGGAGACCGCTGAAGGCCGTTGCGGCGGTGAATTCCGCCGTCGCCGCTTCCGCCGATCGGCGCCGCCGGGATCAGAGGGATCGACCGCCGGACCCGTCGCGCCGGGGCCGGATTCTACAACGCTGGATCAGGTGCCTTGCCGCCGATTTGGAAAAACGCGAGGGCCGTCAGCGCTCGGCTGTAGCGGGAACCCGCAGACACTGCGCGTGCGCCGGCGTTCTCAGACCAGTGCCACCAGGTAATCGTCGGCCTGGTCGACCACGAAGCCCGGCGACCCCTTCGACGGGTACTTCTTGGCGTCGCGCGTGTAACTGGTGATGGTGTGGCCCTGGATTCCGAACGCCGCCGGCAAGTGGTCCGAGTTGACCGTCTGCACGCCCGTCACCGACACGGTGCTCAGCAGGTATGCCGAGACGTTCGAGTTGATGAACGACGCCGCCGCCCCCTTGATCCCCTTCACCGTCAGGTTCGTGACCTGCTTGAACCTGGCGGCCAGGTCGCCCACCGCCAGGGTGCTGTCCTGGATGCCGCCCAGTGTCACCGTGCCCACCGAACCGGTCGAGGAGACGGTCGCCCCGATCAGCCACCCGGCAACCGACAGCGTGTTGAGTACGAAGGTGGCGCCCGGATAGGTCAGGGTGACGTCCGCCCCCAGGTCTCCCGAAATCCCCTGCACCGTCTTCGTGGCCGCCAGGCCGGTCGTCTTGATCGAGGAGATCCTGGCGGCCTGGATCGATCCGTCGAGCCACCGGACGGCCTTGATGGTTGAGACGTCGCCGAGAACCGTCACCTCGGCATCGGCCACGTCGCCGAGGGTCATCGTGGTGAGGGCGGCGGGCGTCCTGAACACCCACGGCTGGCCCACGGCGCCGACCGCCCCGTAGATGGTCACGCTGCCGACCTTGCCCGTCACGTCCCAGGTGCTCGGCCCCACGTTCCTCTTGACGGTGGCGGACGCCAGGGTCTTGCCCGTACCGTCTGTGGTTATGCCGGAGATCAGGAGGTTGGCGCCCAGGTCCCCCGGGATTTTCTTCACCGTATCGCCGCAGATGTAGAGCGTCCCGACGTGCGGGGCGGAGATCGTCTCGGCCACCCCGCCGGTCTCCAGCCACTCCTTCGCCGTCAGCGACGTGATCGGCATGGTGGAGGTGAGGTTGGTGTCCTTGACGCGGCCGAAGCCGAAGGACGTGCCGGTTTTCAACTTCGGATCGCCGCCGATCTGGATCGTGCCGCCGCCCGTCAGTTCGTCGAGGGTCAGTTTGCCGAGCGTCCCGGCCACGGTCATGTTGCCCGTCAATGAGGTCGTGCCGGCCGTCAGGGTGCCCAGCGAACCGGTCACGTCGATCGTCCCGATGGTGGTGTGCGCCGTGACGTTCTTGGCCGTGGCCGTCGTCGTCACGGTCACCGTGGTGGTGGACGCCGTGCCGTCGAGCACCATGCGGGCGACGTCGGAGGCCGGCGTGGTGGCGCCGGACATGAAGAAGAGCGTGCCGGAACCCGCCCCCGTCATCGAGACCGTCACCGAGTCGCTGGGCCCGGCCCCCGCCGGGCTGTCCAGGAACACGGCCTTGTGCTTGGCGTCGAAGGTGATCGCGCGGCCGACCCAGAGGGTGACGGCGGCCGGATCGCTCGTCAGGTCGCCGGGGTTGGCATGGCTCCCCGCCGGATCGCCGTCGTCGGTGACCGTGAAGGTGAAACTGTCGGGCCCCACGTAGCCGTCATCGGGCTGGTAAGCGAAGTGGCCCGGGGCCGCGGGCGAGACCTGGCCGTGCGCCGGCGGCGCGGCGATCTGAAACACGAGCGACGACGCGGCCGTCTCCACGTCGGCCCCGGCCAGCGCGATGTCCTTCACCTGGCCCGTATCGACGACCGCCGATTGCGGCGTGGCCGTCGGCTTGTCGTTCACGGGGTTGACCGTGATGGCGGCCGTTTCGGTGGCGGTGCTGAAAGCCGTGGCGCCGCCGGTGGCCCCTGCGGCCGTCAACTTCACCACGTCGCCCGGCATGCCGCTGATCTGGTCCCAGGCGCGGAAGGTGACGCCGCCGGAGACCGTGCCGTTGAAGTCGGCGGCCGGAACGAAGCGGATGCGCCCGTCGTCACCCAGCAGGCGGGCGGCGGCGGCAGAGGGCGTCCCGAAGGAGACCCACGTCGCGCCGCCGTCGAGGCTGTACTGCCACGCCCCGTGGGCGGCATCGACGCCGACCACCGCGATCCCCTCTTGCGAAAACTCATCGACATCCGTTATCGGGTCCGCCCCAGCGCTCGCCAGGATGTCCGAGACGCGCGTCCCGGCGTTGGCGGCATCGTCCTCGTCGATGCCGGCCAGCGCCAGGTCCGCCGCGCTGTCGAGGACCGGCGCGTGGTTGACGCCGCGAACGTTCAGGGTCACCGTGCCCACGGACGCCGGGAGGCCCTCGTCGAAGACGTAGGAGCCGCAGATGCCGTCTTCCACGGGAGGGACGTCGACCACCCACACGGCCTGGTCGCCGCCGGCCGTCAACTCGGGGCCGAACATGTTGAGCGTGAACGCCGGGGACCCCGTCGCCCACTCCAGGTTGTAGCCGTCGAAGTAGTAGAAGCCGCCGGTATCCGGCCCCTCTTCGCCGATGATCGCGACCTTGCCGACCTCGTCGAAGACGCGGCCCATGAAGTTGGTCTTCGGCGTGGCAATCTTCCGCACGGCCCCGTGGTCGTACACCACCACGGTGGTCGTCCACGCCACCATGTCGTACTCGGCGCCCACGTACACGTCGTCCTGAAGGTGACCCGGCCCGACTTCCATCGGGCCCAGGTCCGTGACCGCGGAGCCGTCGTAGACGAACGTGTGCAGCGTGTAATCGTCCTCAAAGCCCGGCACGAGCCGCTTGTCCGAGACCCACACCGCCCGGTTGCCGGTCACGGTCAACTGGGGCGAGGCGAAGTACGCCGGCGCGCCGCCGCCCCGCGAATCGACCCACTCCAGGTCCGTGCCGTCGAAGTAGTACAGGCCGCTCGACTCCCAGTCGTCGGCAACCAGGACGGCCTTGCCGCCGGCCTCGAAAGCGATGTGGCCGTTGAAGCCGTCGGGGCCTTCCACCTCGCGCGTCTGGCCGTGGTCGTAGACCACCACGGTCGTCTTCACGCCGTCCCACCGGCTTCCCACGTACAGGTCGTCCGTCAGGTGGCCCGGCCCCACGGCCATGGGGCCGAGGTCGGTCACGGTGCTGCCGTCATACACAAACGTGTGGAGCGCCGCGTCGGGATTGTCCGACTTCTGCGCATCGCTTACCCAGACGACGCGATCGCCCTCCTCGGTCAACTGCGGAAGGTTGAAGTAGGTCGGCGCGCTATTGCCCAGCGAGTCGATCCACTGGAGGGCGGTGCCGCTAAAGAAGTAGAAGCCATTGTCGGTCCAGCCGCTCGTGGCCAGGACGGCCTTGGCACCCACATTGCTGACCACCCACCCCATGTAGTCGCTCGGGTAAGACACCTTCCGCACGGCCCCATGATCGTACACGACGACGTTCGATCCGCCGCCGTCGGACTGCGTTGCGACGTAGACATCGTCCTGCAAGTCGCCGGGCCCCACCGTGATGTTGCCCAACGAGACCTGGTGCTTGCCGTCGTCGGCCCGGAAGGTGAAGGTGTCGATCCCGATCCAGTCGGCCGCAGGCGTGTAGACGAAGGTGCCGTTAGGGTTGAACGTCAACGTGCCGTGCGAAGGAGGGGCCATCAGCAGGTACGTCATCGCGTCCTTGTTGGAGTCGGTGGCGGCCACGCGGCCGGAGTACGGCGTATTCTCCATCACCCGCACAGAGAGGTTCTGGGCCACCGGGGCATGGCCCAGCGGATCCGTCGCCAGGTACATGCGCGGCTCCAGCGGCTCCATGGTGGGATGAGACGCCCTGCCCCGAGTGACGGTGCCGTCCATGTTCACCCCTTTGTGGCTCGACCTCGTCGTTTAAACACGGCGGCTCGCCCGCCGGTTATGGACCATCCCGCGGGCAAGACGCGCATACACTCTTCCCGCCTTATTATACATTGGAGACTCCCGAAACCGCAGGCCATTCCTCCCGGCGTGCCGGCGAAACGAGGTCCGCTTCTATCTTTGAGATGCCACTGCGGCCGCTTTATCATCTCTGCACGCCGCCTTGGTGGCCGAGAGGCCGGGCGAGGCCAACCTGGACCCGTGGGACAGCCCGCTGCACGTCGGGCAGTACAGCGGCGGGCCGGCCCCGACCTTCCAGGTCAACGGGTGGATTTCGGGCCTGAAGATCTACAGCCGCGCCTTGGCGGCGGAGGAGATCAAGGCCGCCGCCCAGTCGCCCCCGCCGAAGCCGTGAAGCCTTGTCATTTCGAGCGAGCGCAGCGAGTCGAGAAATCTCGCCGTGGTCTTCGCCGTTCAGACGTTCACACAGCGCCGGTTGCCGCGCTGCGTGACGTGGTCCGGACATCCCTCGGCAATAACACAGGCGATTCGAGGCATGTGCCCGCCCTATTCATAAGGGCTGTCAAAACAAGCAGGGCATGGTGTGCCCAGATTCCTGCGTTCCTTACTCAACATCAGTTACATCTACATGACGTCTAGTTATGCCATTATTACCGTCACGTTCAGAGACCACGACAAACTTGTATTGTCTGCCAGATTCATACGCAAGTGGCCCCAGAAATTCGCTCGGACTATGGACCAAGAAGTGCACCTGCCGGTCAAGTGGCAAGTCCCGCTCACCACCAAGCAGGCGTATTACCTCTACGTGTATGACCCAATTGGCGTCTAGCGGGTCTACGCGGAGAACCTCGCCATGAAAGTCTCCCTTCATGACAATCCCACCAACGCGTCCGACAAATACGCAAACTTGCTGCCCAGGCCCACCTACCCCCAGCCCCGGCTTGTTGTTGGAGGTATCGCCAGGGGGGCCGTCGCGGCCGCAAGAGCCCAATGTGAGCGCCCCGAAGAACAAGAACATCACCGGCTTCGTGATTGGCTCCTTGCCTTATTGAGTTTCGCAAAAGCAATGTAACAACACGCTATCCCAAGGGTGACGGCAGTTTGGATGCCAGTATGAGAGATCGCAACTTGTCTTGGGAACGCCGTACCCGGCGTTTATTGGCATGAAGACTATTTCGGATATCTTGTTTGTCCAGCGGCAGGCTGTTGGCCGTGTGGCTCTTGAACTCGTTCCAGACCTGCTCGGCCGGGTTGAGTTCCGGGGCGTACTTCGGGAAGAACTCGGTGTGCAGCCGCGGGTTGTCCAACAGCACCTGCCGGATCGCCGGCCCCTTGTGAATCTGGCCCTGGTCCCACAGCAGGATGACCGGTCCCGGCATATGGCGCAGAAGTTGCCGCAGGAACGGGGCCACATGCACGGCCTTGAAGTTGTCCTGCTGGAAGCGGGCATACAGGCCGATGTGTCGGCGGATCGGACTGACCGTAAGAACGGCCAAGGCCGAGATGCGGTCGTGCTTGTAGCTGTAGGGAACCTGGGGGGTCTGACCTTCGGGCCCCCACGTCCGCCGGCGCGTGGGAATGAGCAAAAAGCCGCTTTCATCCAGGAAGGCCAGATGGGCCCCAAGTTCTCGCGCCTTTTTTTATATGCGGCCACTTGTAACGCTTCCAGTGCTCGATCTCTTCTTCGTCGCGTTGCACAGGCCGCCGTTCCGGGACCTGGCAAGACCACCGGAACTGCCGCAACACCCGCCAGACGTGGTTGGGGTGGTAACGGACGCCGAACTCCCGCAGGATCACGCGGGCGATGCGTATCAGCGTCCATAGTTCGTTGGGGTAGCCGTAGGCCATCGGCCCTTTCAACAGCAGCCTCAGCAGCCGTCGGCACTCGGCGTCCTGGAGTTTGCGCGGGCGGCCGGGAACGGGTTTCGCGGCCAACGCCGCCGTCCCGCCTTCCTTCACGGCCCGATTCCATCGCCACACCGACGCGAACGAGGCGCCGACCCGGTGCGAGACTTCCGTCATGGTCAGGCCGCTCTTCAGGAGCGCGACGGCCCGCCGTCGTCGCTGCTCCAACGTCTTTGCAGAGCCGTAGGGTCTCATGCACCATAAATCGGCATTCCCCTTGCATTACTTTTGCGAAACTCAATAGTATGCCCCTCTCGCGGCGGGTCGGGGCGAAGACTCGCCGTGGCGAGAGGTCCGCCGCACGAGAGAGGCCCACGACCCGATCACTTCTGGAGCAAGACGTACACGCCCTTCTTGTTCGAGACGATGACGTCGAGTTTGCCGTCGCCGTTCATGTCGGCGACCGCGAACTGCGTGCCGACGCCCGAATCGGCGTCGATGAGGTGCGGCACGAACTCGACCTTCCCCTTTTCGGGCCGCTTGATCTCGATCCAGTAAACCACGGCCGGTGCGCCGGGGTCGGCGTCGCCGCCGGGTCCGTGCGCCCAGAACCGCTTGCCGACCACGAAGTCTTTGATGCCGTCGCGGTTGATGTCGGCCAGCACCATCGCGTGGCTCTGCGACAGGAGTTTCGGGAAGATGTCGTGCTGAACGAACTCGATGCCCTTATCGGTCCGCACCTGCTGGAACCACCAGATGCCGTACCCGTGGGCCGAACTGGTTATGACATCATTCAAACCGTCGCCATCGACGTCGTAGACCAGCATGTCGGCGCAGTCGGGACCGAGTTTGGCCGGATGGAACGTCCACGGGCTCTTCGTGCGGTCCTCGGGGGCCTCCCACCAGCCCTCTTTGATGAGGATGTCGTTGCGGCCGTCGCCGCTGAAATCGCCGACGCCCAGGCCGTGGCTGAACTGGGCGCAGCCGGGCGGTTTGCCCTCGCTGACGACGTGGGCGTCCCACAGGCCCTCGAGGTCCTTGGGCACGCCCAGCCAGGCCATCTGCCCGCCGGTCGGGAAGACGAGGACCGGCTTGCCGCTGCCCAGGATGTCGGCGAAGACGACTGTCTCATTGCAGGCGTTCTTCGAGATGGTGCGCCGCTTCCATGGGCCGGGCTTGCCCTGGGGGTTCTCGAACCAGACGGCCTCGCCGCCGGGGAACGTGATGACGAGCGAGTCGGGCCAGCCGTCGCCGTTTACGTCCGCGGCGAAGTTCTGGAAACACTTGCTGTAGCCCTTGGCCCCGTCGTACGTGCCGGGCGGGGCGATCTCATGCATCTTCCAGTCGGGGGCCTCGTACCAGACCTCGCCGGCCAGGACGTCGAGTTTGCCGTCCTTGTTCACGTCGGCGACCGCCACGCCCTCGGACCGGAACGCCTTGTCGAGCGTGATCTTGGTCCACTTGTCCCTGTCATCGACAATGCCTGGCGGCAGGCCGGGGGCGGGTTTCTCGCCCTCGGCGGCCCTTGCCAGCGAACCCGCCGAAACGAGGCCGGCCATGGCCCCGGCTCCGGCCACGGAGGTTCTCAGGAATTTGCGTCGATCCATACCGTCAGTCTCCTCTCGCTTGGAAATGATGCACCGGGCACGCGCCGACCGCGTGCCGCGCGGCGGCCCTATGTGTTGCCACAATCAGAATAGCAGGGATGCGCCTCGAAGCAAGTTGATTCGGTATCGCCAAGCGGCGCGTCGCCGGCGGGGGCTTCTTGCCGGGTGGCATGCGGCGCTTGGCCGCGGCGGGTCGGCAGCCGCGCAAACCGGAGGGAATCGGAGGTCAGGGCATAAAGATCACGGCCGCCGGGGCGGCCGGCAGGACAGGCACATCCACCTGGGCCCTGCCCTTGCCGGCCGCCTTGACAGGCAACTCGGCGGCATCGCCGCCCAACTTGAAGAGCATGGCCTTCTTTGCATCGCCAACCTGGAGCGCCGCCGTGTCGATTGAGAGCGTCAGGGCCTCCTTCTTCTCGCGGCGGTCAACGAGCGCCACGGTGACCGACCTGGCCTCGTCGTGCCGGAAGACCTTAGCGTACACGTTGGCCGGCAGCGGCCCCAGGCCCATCTCGTCCTTGAACGACGAGCGGTACAGGTGCCCCTTGATCTTCTGCCGCAGGGCAATCAGGTCCCGCAGGTAGACCATGTTGGGGTCGGCCTTGTTGAGTTTGTAGCCGAGGACGTCAAACCGGTAGCCCATCAGGAAGACCCGGTTGAACGTCTCGGGCCGGGTGGGTTCCTTGAGGTCCTTGTAGTAGTATTTCAGGCCGCTGCCGGCGCCGTTGCACGAGCCGCTGAAGATCGGGTGGTGTGGGAAGGTATAGGTGTAGATCTCGGGCTTCTGGTGCTCGGTCAGGCCGTCGATGAGTTCCAGGCCGAGTGCGTGGCTGTTGTACTGCATCAAGACGTCGTTGATGGACTCCGAGGTGATGGCCAGTTTGACGGCGCCCTCGCTGGCCTCGCGGAGGGTGCGTACGAACTCGACCAGGCCGGGGCCGACGCCGTGCGGCCGCCCGCCGCCGTGATACGGGCTGAAGCACACCCGCGCCGCACCGAACATCGTCACCGGGAAACTGTCGATGTACCAGGCGTCGACGCCGTACTGCTTGACGTACTTATCGACAATCCAGAACTTAAGGTAGTCCCGCCACCCCTGCGCCCCCGGGCACGAGCCGGCGTAGCCGTCGTAGTAATCGCCCGCCTCCATGCGGCCGTCGGGGAAGACCGACATGTACCGGCGGAACTCCTCCCAATCCGGGATCTTCACGCCGGCCGGAATCTGGTCCTTCCACTGGCGGAGGCAGTTGGCGGCGTCGGCGTCCCACGTCCAGAAGTTGGAGTAGAAGCCGATGTGCCCGCCCATCCGGCGGACCTTCTTCACGCCCTCGGCCATCTCCTTCTCGCCGCCGCGCTCCGGGTCGGGCAGGAAGAAGCAGTAGTACCACTTGCGGCTCTTGTCGGGGCCGACCTTCTCGAGCATCTCGGACCAGCACTGAAGATAGTCCAGGCCCAGCCACCGGGCCTCCTGGAGCATGGCGGGCAGGTCCGAGTACCGGTAGTTGGCCGAGCCTGAGCCGAACCAGCCGTCGGAGTCTGCGACCCACTGCGGCACGTCGCGCTGCTTCAGCCACCGGGCGGAGTCCTCGCGGTACCGGTCGGCCGCCCAGTGCCAGTCGCCCGGATGCGCCGCCACGACGAACTTCTGCGACCGCCACTCCTGGCCCGGTTCCAGGAAGGCCAGCGTCCGCATGCCCATCGCCAGCGTCCTGGTCCGGGCGTCGGGAACGGCCTCGATGTCAACTTGCTGATATGTTGGATCATAACTGGCGAAGTAGAGGCCGGCCGCCCCGGCGGGGCCGGCGGCAGGCGCAGCCGGCGCACGGTACAGGTCCATCCACGGCATCGACGCCCAGCCGGGATACGTCAGCACGTTGGTGCGCGCGCCCGGACTGCCGGGGCGGTGGAACTCGTGCTGCGACGGGTTCGGGATGAGTTCGCCCTGCACGAAGGTCCGCGCCAGGAAGTTCTCTTCCGGCCGGTCGCCCACGCACAGGCCGGCCAGGAGCGGGAACAGCACGCGGTAGACCCGCAACTGGCGGCGGGGTTTCACGTCGCCGACGTTCTTGGCGCTCGCCTGCCACTCCGAGGCGCCGCCCCGGGCCGGGAGCGTCACCGCCGTGGTCACCTCGATGCCGCCTTCCAGCCTGTACTTGCACGTCAAGGTCCTCGCGCCGCCCGCCTCCGCGATGGCGGCCTGCGGCGTTCGCCAGGACTCGACGGTGAGACGCAGAAGATCGCCGGATGACGTGGTGGCCAGGAGGAGCCGCGGATCGGCCGAGCAGAAGCCGCCGCCCTCAGCCAGGAGCGGGTCGCGCAGGTACACGGCCTGGTTGCGCGAGTATGCGTCAACGATAAACGCGGGGGCGGGGTCGCCCTGCCCTGCGGGGGCCATGCACGCCACGCCCGATTCCTTGTTGAAGATTTCCACCGGCCGCCCGAGGTAATCGAAGACGAGCCGCACGGCCTCGTTCTCGAGCGTGTACCGCCTGGCCTGCTCGGCGGCCGGCGCCGCCAGGCGGAGATAGAAGGTCCACGGCCCGCCCGTCTGGCACGACTTCAGCAGCACCGTGTTGGGGCCCTTCTGGAAGGTCACGTCGGCGGCGAACTCGTCTGGCCGCGCGGCACGCGGGCCTTCCTTCGAGAGGACCTGATTGCCGTTGACCCACAGTGCCACGCTGCCGTCGGCGCCCAGGAGCAGGCTGGCGCTCCGCTCCCGCTCGGAATGGATCGTCGTATAGGCATACCCGCAGGCGGCGGCCTTGGCATGAAGGGCGCCGCGAAGGTCTACAGGACGGTCGCCGGCGGCGCCGGGCGAGCCGATGTGCTGCCAGCGGATCGAGGCGCCCCCGA
>Ga0315282_10015924_pt1 | contig 11039 bp, 11 predicted proteins | sample YL17G07_20_MG_FD_203693 | JGI IMG/M metagenome (GOLD analysis project Ga0315282, IMG submission 203693) | Sediment microbial communities from Yellowstone Lake, YNP, Wyoming, USA - YL17G07_20 | ecosystem: Environmental > Aquatic > Freshwater > Lake > Sediment | place: USA: Wyoming | collected...
ATAAAATCATGGTTGGCGAAATCCGCGACCCGGAGACAGCTCAGATTGCCATTCAATCGGCTCTGACCGGGCACCTGGTTTTCACCACCGTCCATGCCAACAATGTTTTTGATGTCATCGGCCGGTTTCTGCATATGCAGGTTGACCCTTATAGTTTCATCTCGGCCCTTAACTGCATTCTGGCTCAGAGGCTGGTCCGGGTTCTCTGTCCTAGATGCAAGGTGCCGGTCAAGTATGATGATGAAACCTTAGAGCTATCAGGCCTGGACCCGGATAAATACCGGAACCAGACTTTTTATGAGTCGCGCGGCTGTTCTGAGTGTCATCAAACCGGATACAAAGGACGAACGGCCATTGCCGAGCTTCTGGAACTTTCTGATACTATAAGAGAGATGATTTTAGTCCGAAAGCCTCTTTCTGAAGTCAAGAAAAAGGCTCAGGAAGAAGGAATAATTCCATTGAGAGCAGCCGGTCTGGAGAAGGTCCTGGTTGGAATAACCAGTCTTAAAGATTTAAACAAAGTTACTTTTGTTGAGTGAGGCGGATGAGAATAGCTGATAGATGGAGTCAATATTTTTGGGGGCAGCCAAAACCGGTGGCTGTTTTTCAGGTATCGCCTTCATACTTTGCCTGTCTCAAAGTGGAGCCAGAAATAAAAAACCTTGAGGATAATTGTTTTATCCAGAGAATTCCCGCTGGTATTGTTGAACCGCATTTTTCTCAGCCAAATATCAAACAGTCTGAAATCCTAGAGCAGCTGATTGACCGGGCACTGGAAAAGCTAAAAATCCAGGGAAATTCAGTAACCGTTATTCTGCCCGAGATGAGCAGCCGGGTATTTGTCTTTTCTTTGGAGAGCATTTTTTTAGGCTCAACCGAGCTTACTAAGTTTATAGAGTGGCGCCTGAACCGGCAACTGGCTCAACCGCTCTCTGACATCAGATATTCCTATCAGACGTTTAATTCTGGCCGGGAGAAAAAAGTCTTAGTGGTCTGCTCCGGGATTGAAGTCATCAAAGAGTATGAAGTCATTTTTCAGAAAAAAAAACTTCTTCCCGGAAAATTGACCATTCCTTCTCTTTCGGTTTTTAACCTTCTTCCCGGGATGAAAGAAGATGGTTTCTTGCTGGTTGACGCTGATAGTGATTATCTGAGCTTGGCCGCGGTGGTCGATGGTTCAATTTTCCTTTATCGCCAGAAACAGCTGTTGTCAGGGGCGGAAGGCAGTCGGGCTTCAGAGGTCAACAGTCAGGAGATGGTTTTAAAAGAGATAGAAAACACTCTTCACTTCATTGAAGATAAGACCAGAAGAAAACTGAAGTTACTTTACCTGCGGTTAAATCTTGAAGAAAAAGAGTTATTGAAAAGAGAACTTCAGTTAACCTCAGCGGTTGAAATTGTTGATATCTTTGCGGAGAATCAAGCGATCGCTCCACTGGTTGGGGGTCTCTGATGGCTAATAGGCACTACCACAACGGCTGGAATATTATCATCAATCTGGCCAGCCATCCCAGACGGAATCTGAGATTCTTCCGGTTGCTGATTTCTGGGCTGACGGTGCTGCTGGTGGCTATACTTTCATATCTTGTCATTTTTAATCTGAGAAGTTTTTCTGAATACAAGAAGGCTTCTGTCAGTAATCAGGAACTGGCTTCAAAAATAGCCGCACTGACTTCTGAGAACTGGAACCTGGCCCGGGAAGTGCAGAATCTCAGCCACCAGCTCAAACCAGCGGTGGATGAAATCAACGGCCTTCTGGAGCAGAGAGCTTTTTCCTGGGTAATGTTTTTTAGTCGTTTGGAAGAAGCTTTGCCATCTGGAAGCTATCTGGTATCCTTGAACCCATCCCGGTCTTCTTCAGCCATGGAATTCAGGTTCAAAGTTGGTCTGAGCAATGGCGATGACCTCAGCCCGCTGCTTAAAAATCTTCAGCAGCAGGGCTTTGGCGAAATAAAAGTCTTGAACGAAAGCTTTCAGGATGGCAAGTTTCAGGTAGAGATGAGTTTCAAAGATGTTGAAGTTAAGTGAACTTCTGACCCTCAAAGAAAGGAAGCTCCTGACCAGGCTAAGCCTGACCATCCTTGTGGTCCTGGCGATTCTTGTTTCTTTTCTTTTCTTCTGGAGCAGCAAATTAAACGGGGTCCGGCATGAAGCTAATAAAGTTCAGGCTGAGCTGGGAAAAATTTCGGCTCAGACCGAGCAGGTCAAAACTGAACTTCTCCGCTGGCAAACGACCGCCAAAGACCTGGAAGAACTGAAGAAGAACGCTTTTTATTCAGGGCAGCAGGGCCTGGAAAGCTTTCGCGACGACCTGAAAAAACTGCTTCAGCAAACCGGTCTGCCGCTTCCGGGCGTAAGTTATCAGTACGAAGAATCAGAGAAAAAAGAATTTCGGAAATTATCTGCTTCTTTCAGCTTGAGACTTTCCTATCCGCTTCTTAAGAGATTTCTATATCAGCTGGAAACCTGGCCCAGGCTTTTAGTGCTGGACCAGATTAATTTTCAGAAAATAGATAACCTTTCTGGAGTCCTGGATTTAAGGTTGACGGTGTCGGGTTTTTATCATGAAGAAAAATAGTTCATCGTCATCTGGCCTTAAGCTGGCTGTGTTTCTCCTGTTGGTGTGTTTTATTTCAGGCAGGGGGTTGGTAAATGGAGGTATAAGAAATAGTGGCCCTGAAAAAAAGGTGCCCGGTGATAATCAACAGACCAAAGCCCCAGCCAAAGTTTCTTCCTTCATCAAAAAAGAACTGTTGGCGAAATTAGACCCGGTGCTGGCCAATGCCCGAAGAGATTTGTTCCGGCCGTCAGCCCTCGAGTCAACTGTTTCTCTGCCGCCTGTGTCATCAGCTCAAAATCAGAGTGAGTCTCCTGATATCTATTCAAAAGAAACTGAGAGCCAGTCAGTTCTGGAGACCCTGAACATCGCTTATCTCGGACTGGTTTCGTCCGGGAGCAAAGCCCTGGCTCTGGTAACGCTCGATGGTCAGGCAGTAATCTTATCAGAAGGGGAAGAAGTTATTCCAGGTGTCAGGCTGGTTAAAATTTCACCTGAAGAAATTTTATTTAAAGACAGTCAGGGCAACTCCAGAAAGATTCCGGTAAAGGAGAGCTTCGATGAAAACTTCGATGAAAAAATTTAGACTGGGAAAAATCAGCTGGCTTTTTCTTGGCTTAATCCTGATAAATTTTCTGGCCTGCACCACTTTCAGTCCGGCTTACAAACTGGGCAATCAGGCTGAAATTAATAAGAATTATGATGAAGCCATCAAATATTATGAGCAGGCTCTGATTGAAAGACCAAAAGAAGCCGTTTATCGCCTGGCTCTTTTTCGGGCCAAGGCTTCGGCAGCTTTGAATTCTGCCGAAAAAGCCAGAAAACTTCTGGCTGAAGGGAAGAAGGATGAAGCTCTGGCTGAATATAAAAAAGCTCTCTTTTATGACCAGACGAACCGGCTGATCCTCGAAGAATACCGGGCAGCTGCCGGGGTCAAGCCAAAGCCTGAAGAAAAACCCAGGGAAATAGTCGTCGAACAGCAGGTTAAGCTTAAAGTGCCGGCAGAAAAGCTCAAACTTAAATTTACGGACGCTTCGCTTCGAGCTATTTTCCAGGCTCTGGGGAAATTCAGCGGAATCAATTTCCTTTTTGATGAGCAGTTCCGGGATCTGCCTGTGTCCATTGATCTTACCGATTTGAATTTGGAACAGGCCTTGAACTCGCTCTGTCTAACCGGAAAAACTTTTTACCGGGTGATCGATGAACACACAGTCATCATTGTTCCCGATAATCCGACCAAACGCTTGCAGTATGAAACCAATGCTATCAAGACGATTTATCTTTCCAACATCAACGCTCAGGATGTCCAGAATCAGTTAGTTACTATCCTGAGAACTCAATATAAAGCACCGAGTATCATTGTCGATAAGAGCAGGAATTCTCTGACCATCAGGGATAATCCGCGGATTGTGGCTCTGGCGGAAAGGCTGCTGCGGAACTGGGATAAAGCCAAGGGTGAAGTGGTGATTGACCTGGAAATCATGGAAGTGTCGCGAATGAAGTTGAAGAAGCTGGGGGTGGATTTCAGTCAGAGTTATGCCGGGATCAGATACAGTGGGGGCCAGACTCAATTTCCCACCGACAACTGGCTGCCGCTCGAAGGATTCAACCTATCCCAGGCGGGGAATTTTCAGATAACTCTGCCCTCGGCTTTGCTCCAATTTATAGAAACTGATTCAGATACAAAAATCGTCGCTCAACCCAGATTGCGGGGAGTAGATTCAGAACAGATTAAATATCTGGTTGGTCAAAAAGTTCCTATTCCCCAGACCACTTTTTCACCGATTGCCGCCGGTGGAGTTAGCCAGCAGCCTATCGTTTCTTACAGTTATCAGGATGTGGGAATTGAAGTGAACATTAAGCCCAGGCTTCACCAGGAAAAAGAAGTTACCCTGGAACTCGATGTGACCATCACCTCGATCGGCGGTACCGGTATTGCTGACATTCCCATCATTTCCACCCGCGAAGTGAAGAACATCATCAGACTCAAAGATGGTGAAACCAATTTGCTGGCCGGGCTGCTCAAGGATGAAGAAAGGAAATCGCTTAAAGGAATAGCCGGATTGAAAAACCTGCCGATTCTGGGTGGACTCTTCTCCAGCACTGACCGGACAGTGGAGCAGACCGACGTCATCCTGACCATCACCCCGCACATTATCCGCACCATGCCGATCACTGAAGAAGATAGCAAGCCGCTGTGGATAGACAACGAAGCGCTTTCTTTTGCCACGCAGATGGCTGGAGGAGAGACAGCTGCAGGCGAAGAAATAGTGTCACCTGAAGAAGAGCCAACGCCCGAAGAGCTGGCCCAGGCCAGGGAAATGAGCACAGTTAATTTTCTTCCGGCCAGAGTCGAACTTCAGGCGGGAAACACTTTTAACGTCAACTTGGCGGTTAATTCTCCGGCTGATATAACCTCGCTATCGCTCAATCTCAACTTTGACCCGAAACTTCTGAGACTTAAGGAAATCCAGCGGGGAGATGTAGTGGCCCAGTTTGGAGATAAGGGGTCTTTTTTGCAGAATGTTAGTCCGACATCAGGTGTGGCCGTTATCGGCTTTTCTTCACCTACTCCGACCAGCGGCGTTAAATCCGGGAATTTAGTCATACTGGTGTTTGAGGCGGTAGCTGCCGGAGAAACCAGAGTGGTTATTTCTTCGGTGCAGGCCCTCGGGGCGCAGGGGAGACCGGTGAACCTGGTGGGCGGCGAGATGGAAGTTCTAATCCGCTGAAAACGGGGGACGCCCTACATATTTCCTGATTTTTTCCTGAAGGCAGGGGTTTTATTGTGAAAATCAGGTCAATGTGCGTTGTGTCCCCCATTTTTTTTGCTGGTGTATAAGAACGTTCGCAATTTGATCTGAAAAAATGGGCCATCATAAACGTTGCTTTTACGACAAAAAACCTTTAAGAAAGCGTTTTCTTATTTGCAGTCGCTAGATTGCGGACCCAACCTGACTCAGTCAGCTAGCCTAAATGGCCTTTTTAATACATTCATCCTTCAAAATGGAAGTGGCTATTAATGGAGACGGTTATGCCTATGGCTCAATGGGGAAAGAAGGTTTTTTGCCAAGTTTGCTAACATGAAAGGTTTTTATAGGGAATACATTAGTCAGGTCAACTTAGAAGTGGTTGTTAGCGGAGCTTATAACGGTTGATGCGAATGAGCCTACGAGTGGAGTGCTTTCTTCGATTGAGTCGTGCCAGTTGCTGTTAATAGCCCATCTCATCGGATACAAGAGGATTGGGTCGTTGAATTTGCCTATATCGAGTCTGATAAGTTGGACCCTGTTTTGGAGCAAGAATTGGCTTATGAAACTAATTAGGAGCTAAATATGAAGCGTTTACGATGGCCAAATCGCGAACAAAACTTGACATAGCTCCCTACGGCGCTTAGGAGCTGGGCCTATACACCATGTAATTTACTAGAGTCTTTCTGCCCTTTACGGGATGGAAAATATTATCTCGGGTCGCTCTTGTCGCTTATATGCTTTCACCGGTTATCATATCCGATCGTGGCTATTCAGCGCTGTGCCTTCTAGTTCCTTAAGCAGTTTAATTCTTTGAAAAATTTCTGATATATACCCTAATGTTTCATTCAACCCAGGGTAAAAGGAACTAGGGTGGGCACATTCATTTCTTTTATTTAATAGTCCAAAAAGGGCTTTCTTTTGATTCTTGCCATATAGACCAATTTTGTTTCCAGCCTCTATTATTTGGTGTTCTGTTACTTTTTCCCCCAATTCCTCTATGGAGCAAATTTTCCAATTAGGATAATATTCATTAACCTTTTTAAATCCATCAGAGGATAATTTTTCCTCAAGAAAATCCATAAAACCTGCCCAAGCCATTACGTGAGCTGCACGATATAACTCCTCTTCGCAACATCTCAAAGCCATTCTGAAAAGATCATCCTGTTTAATAGATAATTTACCCAAAGTTTCATAAGACTTATTCAGAATAACGACGCGAGAAGGAGATCCCTCATAAGCGCAAAGGATCCGGTGTGCCTCGCGTTGAAAGTCAATAGCCTTTTTAATAAAAATCTGAAGCATTATTTATAATAAAAATGTCTCTTCATTGCCGCAAAAATTGCATCATAAGTTTCAATATTTGAAGTTTCCGGAAGTGTAATTTGTATATTTATATTAATAATCAGGTCTTGCCTCATCTCTTTTTCTTTATCCATATGCAATTGCGGTTGCCTGCTCGATTTTATCTGAAGCTCTTCTGATTCTTGCATATCTATTGGTAATAATTCGGCCATCTCTGAAAGTATTTTGAACGTTTGCACCATCGCCGAAACGGCTCGATTTCCTACTGATGTTTTTGATTTGAAATAATTAGTAAGAGTATCTATGTCTTTTAGATGTGCATCTGAATATAATTGAAACAAATCGGAATAACATTCTTTTATACCTTCCGATAGAACTTGTTTTGCAACATTCTTATCTCGATATCTTTTCCATCTTTCTGTTGGGACCCCATCTGATGTTATAAAGCCCAAAGATTTCAGGTCCTTCCGACTTTTAAGTGGGTAAACTCGGAGAATCATAACTTTCAATGAGCGAATAGAGGACTCAACGATGAAGGTTTTAAAAGATGGTCGGAGAGGAACTTTCTGTATTTTGTTGATATTTCTTCAATTGGCTTCATTTTCGATGAGTTGGCCAAGATTCAACTTAGGTTTAAGGAACCAGGAATCTCTCATTTTTACCCACAATATAGCCGGATGGGCCAGATTTCATTATTTGAATAAGTGACCTATGGTTTGAACTTTTGAAACCTATCGTTCCAAGATAATCATATGTCACTTTGTTAGGAATTCCGGTAGATTGGATTTTATCAAGGAATTGTTTAATGCTATTTGGTACCAAAATATAGGGAAATTTATCCATTTTTGCCTCCTATTATTTTTTATTTTAACAATTTTTATTATAAATACAATCACACTTGTCCAAAATAAATTTTATAAAAACTCCGACCTCGTGTAAAATAATGTGTTTTTTTAAATTTACCTAAGGAGGTCGGAGTACTGACATGGAAAAGTATAGCAGTCTTTTCAGCCAATTGCTATCTCTTTTTCCGCGTCTTGAGTTTGAGCGACTGGTGAAGCAGACCGGGAGCGAATATGCCGCTAAGGGGTTTTCCAGCTGGGGGCATTTTGTGGCCATGCTTTTTTGTCAGTTAGGGCAAGCCCATTCGTTGCGGGAAATCTGTAACGGTTTAGCCAGTTGTTTTGGAAAATTGAAGCACCTGGGCCTGCCCTCGGCCCCCAGGCGGTCTACCTTGGCTTATGCTAATGAGCACCGCTCCTGGGAACTCTTCCAGGAGGTTTTTTATGGGTTATTGAGTCGCTGTCAGAGGGAATTCATAGGGAAGAGCAAGTTTCGGTTCAAGAATAAACTGCTGAGCTTTGATGCGACGGTGATTGATCTTTGTGCCAGTCTTTTTGACTGGGCAAAGTTTCGCCGGACCAAAGGGGCAGTAAAACTTCATTTGCTTCTCGATCATGAGGGGTATCTTCCCCAGTATGTGCATATCAGCGAGGGGAAGGTTCACGAGGTAACGATTCTCAAAAAGCTTCGTTTTTCCCCTGGAACGATTGTCGTTTTCGACCGGGGGTTGATGGATTATAAGCTTTTTGGCAACTTGACAGCAGAAGATGTGTATTTTGTGACCCGCTTGAAAGATAATGCTGATTTCAGGGTGGTCAAAGAGCTGCGGGTGCCCGCCAATCGCCATATCCTCAAGGACGAGATTATCCAGTTCACGGGTTTTATGCGCAGCGGGACTGCCCTCATCTGCTGAGGAGGATAGAGGTTTGGGATAAAGAGAAGGAAGAGGGCATCGTTCTTTTGACCAATCATCTCACTTTTGGGCCAACCACAATCTCAGAAATTTACAAGGACCGTTGGCAGATAGAGGTCTTTTTTAAGGTCCTGAAACAGAACCTGCGGGTCAAAACGTTTGTGGGGACCTCAGCCAATGCCCTCAAGGTTCAGATTTGGACAGCATTGATTGCCATCCTGCTTTTGAAGTATCTTAAGGTCCGAGCCCGGTATAAATGGTCTTTGAGCAATCTGGTGGCCCTTTTGAGGCTAAATCTTTTTACTTACAGAGATTTATGGGAATGGATTGACCGGCCGACTGAACCACCACCTCTGGTCAGGGAAGTTGAACAGTTAGCTTTGAGCCTTGTTTAATTGGACAGCATATGAACAACACCAACGACAACCTGGTTTTCAGAAGGTGGAAAATCTTGTCCAACTCCGCCTGTAGAAAATTGGAAATTAATGTGATTTTAAGTTATTTTGGACAGCAATGCCTAAGAATAATATTCAGCCACCTTTTTTCTCATGAATAGAAGGTGGCGCACATAGAATCAAACTTTCTAAACAGATCTATTACATTCTGGATGGCTATTACTACTGGACAATAGACGAAAATATTGAAGATGCAGATTTAATTAAGAGAGCAAAATTGGCTGATTATCAATTGATAGATAACACCTGGCGCTGGAAGGGCAAAATTTAAAAAAATACTTGACAAAATAAATTTTTGGCCTAAATTTATTTTCGGCATCAGGAGAGGCTCCGAAATGGAGCCCGGCAACCTGGGACGGACACCCAAGGTGCCAGCTCGCTGCAGGCGAGGATGTGGCCGTAGCCGGCGGTGTCGCCGGTGGAGAAACGGCAACTAAGTGTCCGGAGCGTGGCTAACCCGCTCACCTGATGCCAGGTGAAGCGGGTTTTTTTGTGCCCGAATTTCGATGACCCTTGGCCGCGCTCAAGCCCGCCGTCGTTTCTCCCCATCCTCCCGAGCAGCTGGCACCGCGGTTCCTCCCAAATTTTAATCAAGGAGGTGCCTCGTGTAAGAAGTAAACCAAAGCAAATTAAATCTAATTTTTTGGGGGAAATTTAGTTGAAAGGAGGAAATTATGAATCCACTTTTGATGCATCCCATTTATGACCAAATGCAAATCTGCAAGGTTTGCCGCTATGTTTATGGACCTCTTAAGTTCGTTGAAGATAAGAGAGAGTTTTATCAACCCTGCATATGCAATAGTGCTTATAGCTGGAGAAATGAGAAAAGTTTACAGAGAGCGTTTAATTTGGACCTCGACGAAATTATAACCTTGTGTTATAGCTGCGGTACCGAACTTATCACTAGTGGGACAAGGTGGTCCATTTGGTTCTGCAAATTTTGCAAAGAAAAAATTGTGCAATTTAACAGCACCGAATTGTATTATGCGCCAATCCCTATAGGAAGACATTCGATGATGAGTGGCATTTCTCTGAACTTATATAGACCTGGTTCTGTGCACAGCATTCCCTCATTCGTGCAGGGCGTAAATTCTCTCTTTAAGCGTCAAGATCATCTTTGGGAATGGAGAAAGCTAATTATTGTAAAAAACTGTGAATTGGCTGGATTGCCAACTGATCAAGATGTTAATTTGGTTGACTATCTCAAGGCGACCAGCAATGAAGAGTCGCAGAAAATGGCTAGGATATTAGAACTTGTGGAATTTTTCAAAAAAAAATATAAACCTAAGGCCATCAAGAGAAAACGATAATTTAGAGATACCGGTCAAGAGTTTTGTGCCTTGGTAAAATCATAAAATCACTGAGACATAATAGTGGCGTCGGCTTCGTCTTCTGAGACTTGACAAAGGGAGGTTTATCATGAACAACAATCAAAAAAAAGGGGCTTTTTCTGGGAATGACCAGGGGTAATTTCAGGCAGCACCGGACAATTTGAGCCCGACAACGAGATGGATCTTTTTCCGCTCAAACCAGAGCAGTTCAAAAATGTCGGTGATTGGTTTAATGCTTGCCGGTCAGCTGGCATATTGGTTCCTGTGCAGCTGGGTCATGCGGTTGATCAGATTGAAGAAAAGCTGGGCTTGAAGTGGCCTGAGTCGTTCTACATTCTGCGCCGGAATCGTTATGTTGAGATACTGGCGCCAAACATGCTGGCGGTCCGTTTGAACTGGAACAAGCTGATTGAGGAACACAGCGGGGCAAAGAAGTAGGGGAAACGAGTAAGGAGCAGATGCTGGTGCAAAAATGAGCTGGCGGGCTCCACTGCGGCTGTGGCTGCGATGAAGGCGTGGGCCGCAGCAAAAGCGGGGTTGACGGGGGACACAATACTGTGTCCCCCTTTTTCATCCCTTTAAGTCTTTAGCAAAAAAAATATAAAGGAGCCATAAACTTTCAAACAGGCTATATAAATTTTCAGAACTTGAAGTTGGGCAGAGCTAGCAAAAAGACTTCTTAATGACGAAAGCCTCAAGGATGCAGTTTTATATTTGGGCATGTCAAATTGCAAGCAATACTAGACACCTCCGAAAAGGGCCGTGTCAAGTTTAGTTCGCAATTTGGCCATCGTAAACACTCCATTCTTAGCTCCTAATTAGCTGCCTGAGCCAGCTCTTGCTCTAACAGTGGTCCCAACTTATCAGCTTTGATATAGGCATTCT
>Ga0315282_10015925_pt1 | contig 11039 bp, 9 predicted proteins | sample YL17G07_20_MG_FD_203693 | JGI IMG/M metagenome (GOLD analysis project Ga0315282, IMG submission 203693) | Sediment microbial communities from Yellowstone Lake, YNP, Wyoming, USA - YL17G07_20 | ecosystem: Environmental > Aquatic > Freshwater > Lake > Sediment | place: USA: Wyoming | collected...
GAAAGATCTTCTTGGCCTTCTGCAGGCGGTTCTGGATGATGTCGGTCAACACGGTCATTGAGAGGGCCGTGGTGAAAAGATCTTCGCGGTCGGAATCGTGGGCCAGAAGGTACCCGGCCCTGGCTACGTCCTTCTCGACCACGCCGTGTGTGGCGAGAAAGAGGTAAACGCTGTCTTCGTTCTTGACCTCGCGCGGGAGAACCGTGCCCAGCTTCTTCTTCACCGCCGTGGAGCTGGCATCCTTATTCACCAGCAGCGTGACATTCTTGAACTCCCGGCCCCGCGGGCTGCGAATGAACTGCTCGAAGGCCTGCGCGTCGGCGTGGGCGAACTCCAGCCAATCCGCCTTGGGGAGGTTCTCGAACTCCGAAACGCCGATTACAACCGCGTGGAACGCCTGCTCCTGCGCGGGCAGCATCACGCAGCCGCCCAGCGCTACGCTTAGAACCAGCGCGGCGCAACGCACACACCGGGACACGACTCTACGCTTCCTTCCGGGGGGCACCCGGAACCAGAGATGGAATGCTTCTGCCTGGGCAGTGTATAATCCGCCAGCTACCGGAGTCAATTGGACAGACAGCGGTAACAGCGGTTGCCGGTGTACAGAAAGGCACACAGCAGGCATGCTCGTGCCACCGGACAGCCAAAAGAGGTGCAGAGAGGGGAAGTTATCATGTTGCGCAGTATCGTCCTGGGTTTATTTATTTCGTTGGCGGCCCATGCGGCGGAACCGGCGGGCCTGCTTTCCATGGTCGCCGGCAACGTGCAGCTCGTGCGGGCCGGGCAGAAAACGCCGGTCGAGGCCCGCGCCGCCGATATCGTCTCGGTCGGCGATCGCCTGCTGGTGGGCAAAGGTTCGGAAGCCTCGTTCCTATATTGCCCGGACCAGAAAGCGGGCAAGCTCGGGGCGGGCGGCGAGGTCCTGTTTGAAGCAGCCGGCGTCCGGGTCCTAAAGGGCAAGATCACCGAGGAGCGGAAGGTGCCCGCCTGCCGGTTGCCCACCCACCTGGCATTGTCGGCCGCCAGTCTCCAGCAGTCCGGCATGACTCGGTTGCGGGGCGACCTGCTGTTGCGCTCTCCCTCCCGCACCAACACCGCCGACGCCCAGCCGGTCTTCCGCTGGGGGCCGGTCGAGCGCGCCACCGCGTATGACATCAAGGTACTGGACCGGGAGGAGCGCGTGCAGTGGCGCCAGACGGTCTCCTCCACGGAGGCCCGCTATCCGGCGACCGCTCCGCCGCTTGTCTGGGGGCAAAAATACTGGTGGCGTCTCACGGCCCGCAACGGTGAGGATACGCTCGATGAGGCGGCGTCCTACTTCCAGTTGCTGCCGGCCGACCAGGCCGAGCGCGTGCACTCGGCCGAGCGCGACCTGCTGGCCATGATCCAGAACGATCCGGCCGACAACGGGCCCCGCTTCCTCCTCGCCTTCCTCTACGATGAAAACGGAATCCTGGATGAAGCCGCCCGCTGCTACGCAGAACTGGCCAAACGCATGGGGACGCAGCAGTGGCTCGACGCGCGGCTCAACGAACTGATGAGGAAACTCGGCTGGGATCGCCTGGAGAATTGACCGTCTAACGGGCCGGTGTCCCCAGGGGAAACTCCTTTGTGTCTCTTCGTGTTCTTTGTGACTTTGTGGTCTGTCTTGCTTCTCAGTAGCCGTTGACACGGCGGATGGCGGCCAGGGCGGCGGCGCGCACCGCGCCTTCCTCCTCCTGATTCCGCGAGACAGCGGCCAGAACGGCGTTGGCCTCACGGTTGCGGCTTCTGCGAAAGATGCCACCCAGGCATTCGGCCGCGGTGGCCCGCACTTGGGTATCCGGGTCGTCAACCACCATTTTCAAGTGTGTTTCGGCGTCGGAATGCTGCCGGCAATGCTGAGCCAGGTAGCGGAGCGCCGCGCCGCGCACCTCCGGCGACTCGTGCCGCAGCCAGTCTTTGGTCTTCTCGTAGAACCCGAGCGGGTGCTGGTCGACCGGCTGGTGGCGCATGGCTTCGATCTTTTGCTCCAGCGGCAGGGTCTCGAGTTCGGTCGGAGTCGGCGGGGGCGGCAGCGGAATGTGCAACTCCGATATGAGGGGTGGCGCGGCAACGGCCTGCGCATCAGTTTCCTGCGTGGGGGCCGGCGCGCTGGCCGGGACTTGCGCCGGCTGCGCCGCGGCCGGGCGGACCAACGGCTCGACCAGCTTGGGCCGCGGTTGCTCGGCGGGCGCGGCCACAGCGGGCGGCGCCATGGCCGGCGCCGGCCTGGCGGCCGCTGGCGCCACAGCGGCCGGCTCCGCCGACGGCCCAATTCCCGCCCCGCAGAAGCGGCATTTGACTGCCGCCGGCTGAATCCATTCCGCGCAGACGGGACAACGGACCAGGCGGCCCCGGCGGTTCGCTTCCCCACTTGAGCCGGGACTGGCGATGACCAGGACCAGGCAGCCGATCAGCGGGGTGATGAAGAAACTCAGGACGGTGAAGTTGGGCTGGGAACGCCCCCGCCGCCGGGCGGCTTCGCCAACCGCCCAGCACAAGGCAACATAGCCGGCGAACACCATCGCCGGCAGTACGTACGAAACAAGCACCGACCGCACAGCAGTCCTCCGCGCTCGCCGCCATCAATTATACGCGCTGCGCCCCGAGTGCGTTACCGGGTGCAGGCTACCCCTTCACCACAAAGGCACCAAGAACACAACGATGCACAAAAAAGTTTCCCCTTTGTGATCCTTTGTGTCCTTCGGGTCTTTGTGGTTTCATCGTTCTGCTGCTGTAAACTAGCTTGCGGCATATGCCCACGCTTCCACGCTTGCGCGGCAGTCTCGACATCATACCTTCCCCGGACGGGGACCGGCCGGGATTCGTGGTTCGTGATCCGTACCGCTACACCGATGCCGTCTTGTTCATTCCCGCGGTGTGGGCGGCGGCGCTGGCCTGTCTCGATGGCGGCCATACGGAGCTGGACGTCCAGGAGGTGATGACGCGCCGCCTGGGACGGCTCGTGTTTTCCAGCGACGTCCGCGCCATGGTGGACACGCTTCAGGCCCAGGGGTTTCTGGAGACGGAGGAGTTTGCGCAACGGCGTGACCAGAAGCATGCCGAGTTTCGGGCCGCAGCCTCTCGCGACGCGGTGCACGCCGGGTCGGCCTACCCGGCGACCGAAGAAGAAGCCCGGCGGTTCTTCGGCGGACTTCTGGAACCGGCGTCTGCCGACGGACTGGCGCCGGGCGCGCTCGGCATCGCCGCTCCGCACGTCAGCATCGAGGGCGGCGGGCCTTGTTATTCCGCCGCGTATTCGCCGCTGGCGCGCCGCCCGGAACTCGCCGGCCGCACCTTCGTGGTGCTGGGGACTTCGCACTACGGCCGACCGGATACGTTCGGCCTGACCCGCAAGCCGTTCGTCACTCCGCTGGGCAGGCTGGCGGTCGATACCCGGCTGGTGGATTGGCTGGAGGCCCACGGAGGCAGCGCGGTCGCCAGCGAGGACTACTGCCACGCCATCGAACACTCGATCGAGTTTCAGTGCCTCTTCCTGCAACAGTTGCTGGGCAGCGAAGCGCGGATCCTCCCGGTACTGTGCGGATCATTCACCCAGGCGCTTCAGGGCGGGCGGCCTCCGGAATCACGCAGCGAACTGGCGCGGTTCTTTGAAGCGCTACAGGAAATGGCCGGGCGCGAGGGGAGTAACCTGTTCTGGGTGCTGGGCATCGATCTGGCGCACGTCGGCTGCCGCTACGGCGATCCCTTTGCGGCCGTCGCCGGCCAGGGCCGCTTGCTCCAAGTCGCCGACGAAGACCGGCGGCGGATCGCCCTGGTCTGTGACGGCGACGCTGCCGGTCTCTTTGAACTGGTGGCGGGAAATGAAGACGAGCTAAACTGGTGCGGCTTCTCGGCCCTGTACGCCTTCCTCAAGGCGCTGCCCGGCGCCCGCGGCCGGCTGCTTCGCTACGAACAATGGAACATCGACCCGCAGTCGGTGGTGACCTTCGCCGGCCTTCAGTTCAGTGCTGAAAGGTAGGAGCGCAGGCATGGGCCCTACACTCAGGAACCGGCCAGCCTGGTGACGGTGACTTCCCGCGCGGAAATCAAACCTCCCTCCAGCGGATCGCCAACGACGCTTACCTGGTCGCCTACCTTCAGTGAAGCGAACGTCCCGCGAACGCCCATCCGGCGCACCTCGGTGATTCCGGTGACCAGCACGGTGCGCTCGCCCGACGCCGTGCGCACCCGGATTTCTTCGTTGCCGAGCGAAGCGATGACGCCGGAGAAACGTGCCAGGCCGTCGGGCGACACTTCCGGGCTTGGAGCGCGGCGAGTGGAGGGCACGGCGGGAGCGGATGCCGTTGCAGCCGCAGGCGCCGTCGTCGCCCGCCGGTTGACCAGGATTTCCCGCGCGATCCATTGCCCGTCGTCCAGCCGGTCCCCGATGACGGCGACGCGATCACCGGAGTTGACCGCCTGCAGCACCGTCTCGCTGCCGGCCGCCCGAATACGGGTCACGCCGGTGACCAGCACCTTCTGCGCCTGGTTGTTGGTGTCGCGAACCTCGATCGTGTCTTCCGTGGCCGCGATCACCGTACCCGCCACTCCCTTGGCGCCGGCCGGTAGCGAAGGCAGGGGCGGTTCCGGCTCGGGCTCCGGGGCGCGGGCCGGGAGCGGCGCGGCGACGGCGACCTCGCTCACCGCGTCAGGCGCCATCGCCGGCTGCGGGGAGGCGGACGGCGCAGGGCCTGTTTCCCCGCGCTCCTTGCGCGCCCGCACGTCCGGATGCGGCAGGATCTCGCTGGCGTAGGGGCCGCGGCCCTTGATGTTCTTCAGTCGCACGGCGACCGGGTCGCCTGTCCGCAGGTCGCTCAGCGCCAGGCGGAACTTATCGACGCGCACCACCGTTCGCTCGTCCACCCAGAACAGCACCTCGCCGTGATCCAGCGACTTCACCATGATCTGGTCCTTGTCGATGGCAGCGATATGGCCGGTAATTACTTCGTTCTTGCCCAGCCCGGCCGGCCACGGCAGACCGGCGTCGGCGCGCTGTTGTGGCCAGCCCGGCGGCGTCTGCACCGGCACCCGCTGCGTCGTAGAAGGCCGGCGCTGCGCGGTGAGCGGCAGGGTGAGCGCCCACAAGCAGGCACTCAGGGCCAAAACACTCCAGAGACGCCTAAGCTTCATGGCAACTTCCAGTCTATGACGATTCAGTTCCACCACCAAGCCGGCTGAGGGCTATGGGTGCGCGACGTAGATGTGAGAATATCAGTGAAATCGTCGCCGCTTGAGCCCGCGAAGCGGGCTTTGCTCCACCAAGAGCTGCCCGTTGGCCCCCGCGTATTTGGGCGGCGGCCGCCAGTTTTCGGCTGTTTAACTGGCTGGTTTAATGGATTATAAGACGGTTGCATCCGTTTCTACTTCGTTTATTTTGTTATAGTTACATTACCGTAGCCTGTATTTTACAGGTTATATACAGGCGGGAGCCGGAAAAACCTCTGGAATCATCATTATGGTCCCATAATTTCAGTATAGCATACGTTGTCAAGTTTTTCGGCCCTTCCGGCTCGCTCGCGGTTGAAAACAAAGCAAATAAAGTTCGGACGCGGTCTTTCAGGTTTTCGGCTGTGAGCCGCGTGCCGGCGCGGCGGGCAATCAGTCCGGCGGCTAACTCCCTGTCCCTGCGTGCTTTAGCGGGCTGCGATCACTCGCAGTTGGCGGCGATGCCCGGCTGCTTGACGGGTGAGTTCAACGCTGGCTGCACCGCCGCTGACGGTTGCCGGGACAGCCGCGCTTGGCGGCACTTCTTCGGGAGGCTAACGTTAGGCGCATCAGCCGCGGCGCGCGCAGCGCGCCGTCGGCTGCATGCGCGGGTTGGCCGGCTGCTCAATGCTCAGCTCCTCCATCAGCCAAAGCCCTGCGGCGCACAAGCGAGAAGGTGAAGGCGTCGATGGAGGTTCGGTGCTGAATCACCAGGTCGACGAAGATGTCCGTGCATTGCGACGAGAACAGCGCGTCGTCCATCGTTTTCAGCATCGCCAGCGGAACCGTGCGGCCGACCAGTTCCCGTGCACGCGAATGTGGTACGCACATCCATGCGACTGGCGGGCCGAGATCGAGCACCGCAAGGTAACCATCCTCTTGGTCTGAGCGGGGACGGATGCCTTCCAGATCATCCGCGCCGAGGGTGAAGGAGCGCTGCCCGGTGTATTTGACCTGTATTCGGATGACGCGACCGCGAATCCGAGCCATCACGTCGGGATGACCAGCGCGCGCGACCGCATCGATCGCGGCATCCATCCGCGCCAGAGTCTCCGCAAAGAGTGCCTGCGCCCGGTACCCGAACTCGCTCGCGTTCACTCGCAGGGTGCGGAGGATGCGCTCCGCCTCGAACCCCGATTCATCCGTTCTCAATGGTGGGTCCTCGATCGGGACGGAAGTCCGTTACGCGGATGACCGTATACGAGTCGCGCGGGAACAGTCGCTCCACGATCGGCCGGAACCCGTCCTCCTCGTGCGTGGCGAGCAGGAGTTGAGCGTGCTCGCTGGCACGCTGCAGTTCCTCCAGAAGCAGTGCAACGTGTGTTGTGTCGAAACTCTGGGACGGGTCATCGACGATCAAGACGTTTAACTCCGCCTGCTCAGCGTGGAAGCCGGAGAAAACAAAGTGCGGGACCAAGCCGAGGGCGGCGTAGGCCCCGCCGTTGAGCACATCCTCTGGGCGTGACCATGGGACGGGCGCACGGGTCGAGCCGACCCGGACCACCAACTTGTCCGGCCCCTCGGCACGCTCAACGCGCAGGAGATCAAACGCCGGGTGACCAGTAAGCCGCCGGAACGCTTCCGTTAGTTGATCAGCGACTGCTGGGAGGGCGCGATCGACAGCGCCGTCGAACTCCTCCCGGAGCGCACAATGGAGGCTGTTCACCGTCGAACGGAATTCACCCAGGGCGCGCAGCCGATCCCGCGCGGGCTGCAGGCCCTCCTGCAACTCCCGCCGCAGGCGTTCTTGCTCATCTCGAAATTGGTGGTACCTCCACTCGTTTCGGAGGGCCTCGATCCGCTTGCGAAGCCTGGTGTCGCGCTCCGTCGCTCGCTCACCATCCTGCCGCAAAACGTCGATTCGCCGGTCCAGTTCCGCCAAACGGGCGTCAGCCGCGCTGGCCGAAACGTCCGGCGAGCACCCGAGTTGCTCCGCCATCTGGGCGACGAGTTGCTCGCGTTTCCGACGTGCAATCTCCTCTACACGCCTGGTTAGGTCCAGTTGCTTCGCGAGCCCCTGCGCCTGCGCCGTCAGACTTCGCAGTGTCTCCACCTCCGCAGCAGCATGTTCATGGGCTGAGTCGGCCAGCTCAATGCCCTCTGTTACCTTGGCGAGCAACTCGGCGCCATTGCAGGCAAGCCCGCAGATCGGGCACTCGCGAGCATGAGGTCCGAGTAGCGGCGCGACCGCCTTCCGCGCAAGCGCGAACTGAGCATCCCTACCGAGCCTGGCGGAAGCGGCCTGCCAGCGTGCTTCGAGTTCCTCGATCCCACCGCACCCGCACGACTCGCCCAGCCGCCGGTCCAGGTCGACGGCGCGGGCGTGTTGCGCCGCCTCGCCTTCATCAGCCTCCCGGATCGCCTTGACCAGTGCCAATAAGCGATCACGCTGCTCCTTCTCGGAAGCGGCGGATCGGTCGAGTGCAGAGCGGTGGCTCCCTGATAGGTCGCGAACCAATTTCTCAACGTAGTCCAATAGCTTGGCGCATTCCCACTCAATGTCGATGACGGTACCGGACTCGTTGGCCAAGTCGGCGCCAAACGAGCGCACACGCATCTCCGACATCACGCGCGTAGGCGGCTCGGCCAGTTCCCACGGCGGGCTGCGCAGAATCTCCTCGAGACGAGCGTCCACCTCCTTCAACTGCTCCCGCAACTTGTCCTCGGCAGATTGGAGGTCCTCGGCGCGTTGCCGCTGGATCTCAAACTGTTCCTCCAGTAGGTTCGCTAATTCGGTGCGGAGCCGCTCGGCATCGTCGAGGTTCAGGTGCGCGTACAGCACCTCGTGGAAGCGCGTGAGGTCGCCGTAGGCTCGGGCACGCGCCGCCTGCTGGGCGGAGAAGAAGACGACGGCCCCAGCGCCTGTGCCGAGCCGTACAAGATTCGGAAGCGCTTCCTTCTGGGGGACCTCCTCGCCGTCGGGGTTCCTGATCGTCAGGTCAGAACGGGACAGGCCAGGGCGCAACCGACGCTCCAGCCGCCACAGACCCTTGGAATCACGCAGGCGGAGCTCGACCCGGCAGTCAGATGCCTCGCTGAAGCGGTTTCGCACGTCCGAGTCGCGCTCTAGCCCGAAGAGACACCAGCGAATCGCCTCGACGATGCTGGACTTGCCCCGGGCGTTCGCTCCGAACAGGAAGCAGTGCTTTCCCGATAGCGAGACCTCCTGCGGGACACTGAAGGCTTTGAACCCCTCGACGACCAGACCGTCGATCCGGTAACGAGCTTCCGGCATCTCAGCCTTGACCTCGGCGCGCGAGCGCCGTCTTGACGCGGTCGGACAGCTCCGTGAACCTTGTGCGCAGGTAACTGGTCGCGGACCTCACACCGGCCGCGGCCATCTCCTGCTCTAGCTTCTGCCACAGCGACCGGGCTGCTTCATCCGCCTCGATCCGCGCCGTCACACGCGCAAAGACATCCGTGGAACTCGTGCGCTCATGAACGCTTCCCGAGATACTCATCCGATCCTCCCACGCTGTCACGCACTAAGATTCCCGAGAACAGCTCGCCGACTCTCTGCCGAGTCCGCCCAACGACGCGCGCTGAGCCGCGCGCTACGGTAACATGATCGCACAGGACAGCGGGCGCGCCGGCTCCAGCGCGCGGTTAGGCCGCTCCAACTACTTGCCGGTCGGTCTCTCGATGCTGGAGATCAACTCCAACACGGAATCCATCGCCGCGGCAATGGCGTAACCCGAGTTTTCCACGACGACAGTTTGCGACCCGGGACTTGCTCTCTGCACTATTGGCACATATTCAATGACAACACCTATCACATGAAGACGCGTGGTTGCGATGTTCTCCTGGGCCAGTTCGAGGACCGGCCCACCGCTGTTCCCAGCGTAGACCGGGCAGTCGAGAACGATAGACTTCAGCGCACTGTTCGTGCCTGCGATGATCCCCTTTCGCAGCAGCGGACGTGTATAGTCGATTTGGGGCACGTTCCAAACGCCGATTGAACTGGGGTAGCCGAAGATGATCACCTCGTTCGAAACCAAGACGTCATCGAAGCGCTTCACAAGGTCGAGTCCAACACTTACGAAACCCGAAGCTGGCGGGTTCGTTACCGTGACTCCTCGCATGGGGGATACAGCCTGAGTGGCTGGCCCACCTCCCACCGTACCGATCCGAACGAGCACAACGTCGTGAAGGGCGTGACTGCGGAGATCGCCGTGACTCTTGAGCAGTTCCAAGTCCATCTCAAGACGACCGGGCCGCGGGTCTTTTCGGTCACGCGCGTAGGCCACCACTTCGGCTTGGGGAGCCAAGAAGGTCTTCCCATCTTGCTGTAGGAGAACGTGCTTCGCGGTCACGAGGAACAGATTCTTGCCTGAATTCAAGTAGAAGCCTGAGCCGGTGTCCGCCCCATTTAATTTAATGAGCACCGGATAAGAAAGATTGTCGTCCGGGATGCGTCGCATAGTAGTGGTCTGCGCTTGAGCCACACTGTGGCACGTGAGCGCTAGAAGAACACAGGCGAGCCGCGCTTGAATTCTCATGTGTGCTGTCCCCCTAACTCCTGATCGACAGACCTGTATAAGACGGGCCCTAGTCAGCCTAAGACAAAACCGCTGGCGGCGGGCCGGGGTCACAAGCGCTTGCCAGATAACCACTTCTTTCCCATCCGTCAAGTTTCCTCCACTGTCTTAGGCTGACCGGTCGGTGCGCATAATCCTCCGAATCTCGCCGGAGACAGGCACCCGCAGCCGGTCCAGGGAATAGCCCCTGTGGCAAGCGACGATCCCCGGCGGAGTTGTTCATGACGCCCCGCTCCAAGAAACTGCTGGCGCTGGTAACCAAGAGTACTTCAACTAGAACCTCCGGTCAAGCCCGCGAGTCGACGGGGGTGCGCGACGTAGATGTGAGGATATCAATGAAATCGTCGCCGCTTGAGCCCGCGAAGCGGGCGACAGTTTGGTAGCCCACAGCGCAAGCTGTGGGTAGCAAAAGAGGGGAGAACAAGCCCGCGAAGCGGGCGACAGAAAACGCCGCCAGATTTCTGTCGCCCGCTTCGCGGGCTTGTTCCGCCTGCCGCGAACCTTTCCCATCCCGCAGGGCGGGACCGTGGGCTTTCTTCTATCGCCCGCTTCGCGGGCTCATGCCGGCCCGCTTCGAGGGCTCTCGGGCCAGGCTGTGCGTACCTGCTACGTTAGGATTCGGGTGAAAGGACAAGAGAACGATGTTTCCAGTCACATTTTTGTCGCACACCTGAGGGCTATCCTCGGCGGCGCCTTTCCGGCAGCCGTCGGCCATCAACCGTCGGCCGCATGGGCCAGGAAACGCTTCACTTGTGGCGAACGTCTGTAATGGGGGCAGCGGGGGGTTGGAAGCAGGCGATTTTCGCTTTCCGACAGCGCGCAAATGACAGATAATGCTGGCCAGATGAGGAACCGGTTACTGCTGCTGGCTGCGATTCTCGTGTCTCTGGCCGGACTGCTGCTGGTGGGCCAGGCGCCCGCGCCGTCATCGAATCTGCAATCGACCGGACAGTCGGGACAAAAGGTCGAGGAAGCCGACGTGGTCCTGCGGATCTCGGTAAACCTGGTCCAGGTGGACGCGGTGGTTACCGATGCCAAGGGGCGCCAGGTGACCGACCTGAAGCCGGAAGACTTCTCTGTCCTGCAGGACAACCGGCCGCAGCGGATCACGCACTTTTCGTACATCACGGTGGGCGGCAAGCGGGTGCCGCCGCCGACCGCGCCCGCCCGCCCGGCCACGCTGGCCGAGAAGCTGGCTCCGCCTCCTCCGCCAACCAGGTTGCGGCCCGACCAGATCCGGCGCACTGTCGCGCTGGTGGTGGACGACCTGGG
>Ga0315282_10015926_pt1 | contig 11039 bp, 9 predicted proteins | sample YL17G07_20_MG_FD_203693 | JGI IMG/M metagenome (GOLD analysis project Ga0315282, IMG submission 203693) | Sediment microbial communities from Yellowstone Lake, YNP, Wyoming, USA - YL17G07_20 | ecosystem: Environmental > Aquatic > Freshwater > Lake > Sediment | place: USA: Wyoming | collected...
CCAGCTGCGCCCGCCGGCGCGCCGAAGCGGCTGGCAAGGTGCTGCGCGCCGGTTCCATGCGCGCCGCCAGGTACTCCCGAGGTGAGCCGGCCATTGCTGCTTGTTCCAGTCGGCTCTGCCGCCGGTCGTCCTCGTCTAACAGCCGGCGCATGTCATCCGCCGGCAGACCGCTCAGCCGGGCTTTGATGTCGGCCAGCGGCATGCGCTGTTCGACCAGGCGGCGCACCAGGCGCAGCCTCAACACGATCTCCTCGCCGTAGCGGGCTGCCTTACCGCGCGCTCCGGGTGAGGGCAGGATGCCTTCGGCCAGGTAGTAATGGATCGTGCGGACAGGCACCCCAGTGCGAGCCGACAGCTCGTTGATGTTCAGCCGCGTTTCGCCTGTATGCTCCATATGCACATTATATACAGTAACACTGATATTGTCAAATATGAAGAAAAAAATCGCGCCCCTGGTGGAGCAGCACAGGGCGCGGGGACAGACGAGAGTTGAGGGACGAAGTGGAGATCGTGCTGGGAAAAATGCTGGCGCGACGATCAGGCAGCCAGCTTCTGCCAGGCAGCTTCGTCTATTTCGTAAACGAACAGAGAGCGCAGCAGCAGCTTGCGCGAGGCATCCAGGATCTCAATTCCGACAATCTGACCATCATCGGTGACGTCGAGATTCACGCCCTCGGCCACCTCGACGACGCCGCTTGGCTGGCGTTCTGAAAGCTGCAGATAGGCCGCATCGACATCTTTATCGTAGTAGACTTTCATGGTCAACCACCCCAACGAGCCATCAGCTCCGGCTTGAGCCGCTCGAACACGCCGGCCTGGGCCTGCACGACCTCGCGTTCGAAGGTTGGAACGTCCATTGCCCGGCTCTCGACAACCAGCCCCGCCGTGCGTCCGTAGTACAGCGGCACCATCGAATCGATCACCTGGCTGCGTTCCAGGCCGCCCCTGTGGCAGGCTACCGCATAGTCGAGGACGATGGCCGCCCAGTCCTCCGCGCCGAAGCGGAATGAGTCGCCGTGCAATGCGGTGATCCGCTGCAACGCGCGCCGGCTCTCCGGCGACAACACGGCGTCCCACACCTTGCCCCAGGTGTCGCCGCCGGCGCGGAACTTGTCGATCATTGCCGGGAGCGCGACAGGCACCGGCTCCGGCTCGAGTGCTGCCGGCTTTCCGTAGAGGCGAGCCGGCTGAACCCCGCGCACCCTCTGCCACTCGGCCTCGTACTGCTCCATCAGGCCGAACAGAGTGCCCACAACCTGGCGAAACATGGGCCCCAGGGATGCAGCCGGATCTCTGGCGTCGTGGATCTTGGTTCCCAGGTATGCCTGGCACACTCTGGCTCCGTGGGCAATCGCGGTGGTCGTCATCCAGATGTCGACGCCAAAGCGGGCCACGTCGCTTTCCCATACCGCCTGGCCCAGGTAGCCGGCCAACAACCACTCCGCAAACGCGAAGTCGCCGCCGATGGGCTGGCGGACGTCCGCGCCGTACAGCATCCGGGTCATGGGATAGACGATGGTGTTGGTGATCGTCCCGTCGTATTTGTGGCGGGTGTAATAGGGCGCCACGTAGTCGTGCTCACCTTGCACGACCGGACGGGCCAGCAGCTCGATCCACTCCGGCGTGATGCTGCGCAGGTCGCTGTCCAGCACCAGGCACGCCTGCACACCCAGGCGCCGGCCTGCCTCAAAGACCGCCCGCAGAGCGGTGCCCTTGCCGGCCGGCCCTCGGTAGCGGTCGGCGATGACGTCGACGCCGGCCGGCACCCCGGCCCGGAGCGCCGCCTGGCAGGTGGCATCGGACGAACCGCCGTCCGAGTTCATGATGACCGACTTCAGGTCCCGGAAAAAGTGCACCAGCCCCTGTGCGGCCGTTTCGACCACAAAGCCGATCGTCCGGGCATTGTTGTAGCTGGGTATGCCGACCAGAATGTCGGCGTGCCCGATTTCGTCGAGGCGCCGGCTGGCATGTTCGCCGAGGGCGGTCTCATACTGCATGATCTCCTCCAACAGAATAATCTCACGCAAACCCCCATTCGGGGGGTTTGCGTGAGATTCTAGCGTTGGTACTTGCGGGCCTGTCTCCGAACTCGCAGCCACTCTGAAACAAGGGCCTTCAAGTGGGCTTCCAGGGTGTGGTACGAGTAGTAGATGCGGCCCAATCCGTAGTTGTGCTCGGTCATCTCAGCCGCCGACTCGGGATTCTGGAGCACGTGGCGCACCTGCTGCACCGTGTCGTCGCTGATGAAGTCCTCGAACCCGATGACCCTGAAACCTTTGGGCTGGATGTCGGTTCTGAAGATCTCATAGGTGCTCATCACGATCGGCCGCCGGTAGTATATGGTCTCCAGGAAGGCATTGCCGAAGCCTTCGACCCGGGAAGGGTACGTCACCAGGTCGGCCTGGTGGTAGATGTCGCTGATGCCGTAGACCTTGCGGCCGTCCGGCGTCCGGCCGCGCCGGTGGCTGACGACCTCCGCGGTCAGCACCACCCGAACGTTCATCAGCCTGGCATACTCCAGCACGTAATTCTGGTAGGCCGAGCCCTCGTCGCCGGACGCGTGTGAGACCACCAACACGCACTTGAGGTCCAGCCGGCGCGCCAGTTCGATGGCATGCTCGATGCGCTTGCGCGGAACAATGCGGGTCGGTTGAAGCAGCAGGTACTCGCCGGGGTGGATGCCCAGCCCGGAGCGCAGGTCGGCGTCGTATCCATCCGGCGCGGGAGGCGGCGACTCGAAGTCCATTACGTTGGGAATCAGGGTCGAGGCAGCCCCCGTGCGAAGCGCCAGCTGGCGACCGGCAAACGAGTTGATGACCACGTGATGAATCGAGCGCAGGGTGGGAGGAAAAGAAGCGCGCAGGTAATCATCGGCCGCGTTGACCGCGAAACGCTCTCGTTCCCAGAAAAAGTCGTGGTGATGGGCAACCGTCGGGAAATAGTTCTCGGCGATGAACTCCGTCAGCGCCAGGCCCAGCGGGACGTTCATCGGCAGCGACAGGGCGTTTTCGACGATCAACAGGTCCAGCTCAAACTGGCGGACGAAACGGTAAATGTGGTCCTTCAGATGGTTCTTGAGCTCCTGGACGCGCCGCGAGGTCTCGGCTGAGCGAGTGTAGCCGTGGAACAGCTCTCCGCTCAGGGATTGGATGGCAGGATGAGTGAAATGGGCTTCGGGGACCAGGTAGGAACGGTCTGCCGGCCAGTCCGACTCGCCCGCGAAGAAGAAGCACTCGTACCCAAGGCCGGCGAGGATGTTGGCCCACTTGGCCGTCTCCAGAGAGACGCCATCGGTCCCGGCCAACCGCATCGAGACAAAACCGATCTGGCTCATCGTGGTCTTCATCAGCTCTCCGCACCTCCTGACCGCCCGTCTCCTGCACTGACCGCGTGGCTGCCGGGCCGGCGCTTCTGCTGGTACTCGGGCAGGGTGATCATGGGGGGTCGTTCGTAATCGAAGATCTCAATCGCCTCCAGGTGGAAGTAGCCCGGCTGGTACCGGATCAGGTTCATCGTCTTGTTGAGCTCCTCTAACAACCGGATTCTGTGGCGCCCTTCCAGCCGGCTGATGACCACCTGGATGATTGCAAACGACATTTTCGACAGCGACTGCAGCGGCTGGTTGCGATGCACCCGCTCCAGCAGATCGACCTGGGCAATCGCCTGCAGGCCGTATTTCTCCAGGAGATCGACGAGCAGCCCGATCTCCACGCCGTAGCCGGTGAAGAAGGGGAGGCACTCCAGGGCCTGCCTGCGCCCGGCATATTCACCGGCCAGCGGTTGGATCAGGCCGGAGAGCTCCGGGAAGAAGAGGTTGATGAGCGGCCGCGCGGTCAGTTCCGTAACCCGGCCGCCACCCTCGGCCATCAGATGATCGGCCTCCCGGAGCGGGCGCTGGTAGAAACCTTTGACGTACTGGATGCGCGGGTCGCGCAGCAGGGGTCCCAGGACGCCGAAGACGAAACGCGGATGGATGTTCTTGACATCGGTGTCCACCCAGACCACGATGTCGCCGCGCAGCTCGTACAGGCTCTTCCACAGGGCCTCCCCCTTGCCGCGCTGGCAGCCATACTGCGGCAGGATGTCTCCGGCGATAGCAACCGGTATCCCCAGGCCGGCGGCAATCTGGCAGGTGCGGTCGACCGAACCGGAGTCGATCAGGACGATCTCGTCCAACAGCGGCACCCGGTCAAACAGGCTGGTCTTGATGGTTTGGATCACGTTCCCGACCGTTTCCTCTTCATTCAGAGCCGGCAGGCCCAGGCTGATGGTCAGGTGCTGTTCCTGCTTGAGGGCGAGCAACCTCTGAAGGTCGGCGAATTCGTCGCTGCGGAAGGTGTTCTCGGCGAACCACTTGTCGACGACCACCGCGATGGGCCGGTCCTGCCAGGCCTGGAGCTCTGGCGCGGCCTCCAAGGTTGGGGATGGCGGAGGAACGCGGGCCTTGGCCACGATCAAGGTGCTGCTCACCCCGCGGGCGACCGCCTCCAAAACCGGACCACCCCAGGACCCGGATGACACGGGTTGGATGGAAGCGCCCATAACCACCACCTGGTGCTGGTTCCCTGTCTCGATGATGGCGTTTGCCACGTCGCCGAAGGTCGTCACGGCGCGGGACACCTGGTCCAGGCTGCGCAGAGTCCAGGCAAAGCTGGCGAACAGGTGCTCCTCGGCCTCGCGCGGAGGGCTCCCGACCTCGTGCAGCAGGGTGACGCCGGCCGATGTGGCCACCGCCAGGGACTCTGCCACGCGCAGGGCCATCGCCGAGTGCGGCCCGCCGCGAACGGGCAGCAGGATGCGGCGCACCGCCTGCCAGCCGGCGGAGTCGGTGAGCTCGGCTGCCGGGCGCACGGCCACCACGTCGCAGGGAGGCATGGCCAGCCGCGGGTCTGTCAGGTCCCCCACGGCCGTCTGCGGCAGCGTTTGACTGTGCCAGGCCAGCAGCAACAGGCTGATTCGCTCCTGTTCCACCGTCTCCCAGATGCCGTCCCACACCTGCCAGGCCACCCGCACCAACCGCTTGATCTTGACGCCCGTCTGGCTGCGCCTCGACAGGTACCGATCCAGCGCCTGGCGCAGGCGGCTGGCTTCGGTTGCCGCTTCGCTGAGGGATCGACCTTCCGGCACCCGGACCACGCGCAGCACGATCAACTCACCCCGGTGCTCGCGAACCAGGGTCTCGGCCAGCGGCAGCAGCGCTTCGGCCTCGACCGGATTGGCCAGCGGAAGCAGCACCCGATACTGGCCGGGATGGTCCCTCCTATGGCGCCTTGGGCGACTGGCCGGCACGGTTGCCATGCTCGATAACCTCCTTGAGGAGCGGAAGCAAACGGTGATGCACGGCGCTCTGCCAGGTGAACTGGCTCAGCACACGCCGCCGCAGTTGGTAGGTGCCATCGGCTTCCAGGTGGGCGGCGATCGCATCGGCGACCGCACCCGGATCGCCGTTGGGATCGAACAGGTGGGCCAGGCCGCCGGCGCTCTCTCGCACCGATGGGATGTCGGCGGCGAAGACGGGCAGGCGGGCCAGGCCGGCCTCCAGCACCGGGATGCCGAACCCCTCGCGCTGGCTGGGGAACAGGAGCAGGTCGGCCAGCAGGTAAAGGTCGGCCATCGTAGCGCCGGTCAGGTGCAGGGGCTGGCCGCGCTCGCCGTATTCGTACAGGAAATGCACGTGTTCCGCCACGCCCAACTCGCGCCGCAGGGCCCGCAAGCTCTCCAGGTAGCTCACATTGGTCGGGTTGTGCGCCCCCGGCGGCCCGGTGACCACCAGGCCGGCCCCCGGCTTGCGGCGGATCAGGGCGGCCGTCACCCGGATGGCGAGCTCGATGTTCTTGCGCCGCGTGATCCGGGCGGGCAGCAGCAGCAGCGGGTCGGCCGCCAACAGGTCCACCTTCTCCAGCAGGGCACAGGTGGCCGGCTGCAGCTTCAACTGCTCGACCACGTCTACCCCGGGGTTGACTACCTCGACCTGGCCCTCGGGTATTCCGAGCAGCTCCGCCAGCCGGGCCCGCCGGTGGGTAGACACCACCACGTAGCGCACCCCCGGCCAGGGGGTGCGCAGCAGGTCCCACGGGTAACCCGGGTGCAGCTCGGGAGTGTACAGAGCATCCTGCCAGGCAAAGTCGTGGCACCAGGCGATGAAACGGGTGGCCCCTTCGTCGGCCAGCTGGCGCAGGGCGGCGGTCAGGGCCAGGTTCTTGTGCAGGGTCATCGCGTTGTGAACGATGCAGACCCCTGCGCCGGCAAGGATCGGGCGCAGCTGCCCGGCCAGCTGCTCGCGAAAACGGTCGAACGAGGGCGGCACCTGGCCCCGGGCGAGGGCCTGGCCCAGCGCGAGCACCTCGGCGTGGCGGGAGTCTATTTCCGGGATCAGGTGAAGTGCCACCTGGGGATGGAAAGGTTCACCGCGGCCGGCGATGACGTCCACCGGGTAGCCGGCCCCGGCCAGCAGCCGGGCGTGGTGGGCGATGGTTGCCTCGACTCCACCCACGACCGGCGGGGCAGCGTAATGCAGAATCGCAAGGCGCTTTAGCGTGTCTCCCATGGCGGCCGACGACTCCTTCGCTCCCTGCCTCTGGCATCAGGGTACGCCAGATCGCGGCCAAAAGCAAGTTGAGCGTCAAAGCTCGTGCAGGCTTGGGATACCCGCCAATGCCGTCGCCCCGCGCACCGCGCGCACGATGGCCTCTGCCAGCACCGCCGCCGCCACCGCGCCGATCACGCTCACGTCGGCTTGAGCTTCCGGCCGCTGGCCGGTCGCCAGGGCAAACACCGTGTCGCCATCCACCAGCGTGTGCACCGGCCGGATGGCCTGCGCCAACCCGTCGTGGGCCATCTGGGCCACCTTGTTGGCGCCCTCTTTGGACAGCACCGCATCGGTGGCAACCACCGCCAGCGTGGTGTGGCCGGGAAAGCCGGGCAGGATGCCACCGGGATCGCTCTGCAGGCGCTCCAGGGTGTTCACCATGCCGGGCCCGTGCGGATCGCGCGGGCCGGCGATCAGCTGCCCGCTGGCCGGGTCGACTACGTCCCCAAAGGAGTTCGCTGCGGCCAGGGCACCCACCGTGGCACCGCTGCCAATCCGGCGCGCCGCGCTGCCGATGCCGCTCTTGACGGCATACTGCGGGCCGAACAGCTTGCCCACCGTGGCGCCCGTTCCGGCGCCGATGCACCCCTCGCTGACCGGCCCGCTGCCGGCCGCCCCGCACGCGGCGTAGCCCGCGCCGGCATCGGGCCGCACGTCCGGCCGGCCGATGCTCAGATCGAACAACACCGCCGCGGCGACGATGGGCACCACCCCCACCCCCACGTTGAAACCGATCCCCCGCTCTTCCAGGTAGCGCATCACGCCGCCCGCCGCATCGAGCCCGTAGGCGCTGCCGCCCGCCAGCACCACGGCGTGCACGTGCTGCACCAGGCTCATCGGGCGCAGCAGGTCGGTCTCACGCGTGCCGGGCGCGGAGCCGCGCACGTCCACACCGCCCACCGCTCCCTGGCGGCACAGCACCACCGTGCAGCCGGTGGCCGCTTCCAGGTCGGTGGTGTGCCCGACCTCAATCCCTGCGACGTCGGTGATGGCGTTGTGCATGGCAGATCTCCTTAGAAAATAGCGGTCAGCCCTCAGCCCGCGCTCGCGGCGGGTGCGCCACCCGCCGCCCAGCCGCCGGATGACGCATCCGGCGGGAGCGACGGGGGCAGACCTGCGTGTCTGCCCCGTCCAGGGCGAACACATCGGCACGCCCCTACACCCGATTCTCATCGGCGATGGTGGTCGCCGGCCGCAATGGGACACGCTAGAACCAGAAACGGTCCCGGAAGACGAGCATCAACCCGGCAAAAACCAGCGCCGCGACGACGACGGCGCGATCCAACCGCCTCATGCGAAAGCGGACCAGCCGGGTGCGGCCCCGCCCCCCGGTGTAGCAGCGAGCTTCCATCGCCAGGATCAGCTCCTCCGCCCGGCGGAAGGCATCCACAAACAGGGGTACCAGCAGACTGACCAGCTGGCGCGCCGTTTTCACGAACCCGAAGATGCCGCCGCGTCCGAAATCCGCGCCGCGTGAGGCCTGGGCTTTCATCAGCGTTTCGAGCTGCTCGGCAAAGATGGGCACGAAGCGCAGGGCGATGGTGCCCACCAGTGACAGCTCGTGCGCCGGCACCCCGAAACGCTGCAACGGTCGCAGCATACTCTCGATCGCATACGCCAGGTCGGTGATGGTAGAGGTAGCGGTCAACAGGCTGACCAGCAGAAAAATCTCCAGAAATCGCATCAACGTGATGCTGACCAGCTGGATGCTGCCGCTCGTGACCGACAGGCCGTCCCACTGCCAGTACGTCTGGGATGGCATGCCATAGGGCCGGTACGCGGCGCCCGAGAAAAGCAGTTGCAGCAGGGCCAGCATCAGGATGAAAGGCAGGGCCGGCTTGATGCCCGACAGCATGAACCGGAACGAGATGCCCGAGGCGAGCACGCTCCCGATGCAGACCGCCAACAAAACGGCATTCCCCAGGTACGAGAACATGAAACCGTTGACGATGGCCAGAACCACCAGGACCGTGATCTTGGCGCGCGGGTCGATGCGATGGACGACCGAGTGCCCCTCAAAATACTGGCCGATGGTGACGTTTCTCAGGAACTCAAAACTCTCCACAGCTCCTCCGCCGCTTCCGCCACCGTCAGCGGGGTGCGAGGCACGGTCAAGCCGCGCTGTGACAGCCGGTGAGCCAGCGCGCTCACCTGTGGCACACCCAGGCCGTGGCGGCTCAGCTGCTCCGGTTGGCCAAATACCTGGCGGGCGGCGCCGTGCATCACCGTCTGGCCTCCATCCATCACCGTGATGCGGTCGGCCAGCTGAGCGACCTCGTCCATGTTGGACGACACCAGGATGAGCGTGACGCCGTGTTGGTCGTGCAGATTCAGCATGCGCGCCAGCAGCTCCTTGCGGCTGCGCGGATCCAGGCCGGTGGTCGCCTCGTCCAGGATCAGGACCCGGGGCTGCAAAGCCAGCACGCCGGCAATCGCCGCTTTGCGCATCTCGCCGCCGCTCAACGAGAAGGTGTAACGGTCCTTGAACTGCTCGAAGTCGAGGCCTACCATCTCCATCGCCCACCGCACCCGCTCGCGCCGTTGGTCAGGGGGCATGCCCAGCTTCTTTGGCCCAAAGGCGATGTCGTCGCCCACGAGCCGCTCGAACAGCTGCTGTTCCGGGCGCTGAAAAATCAGGCCGACCTTCTGCCGGATTGCCTTGAGGTCGATGGAGGGATCGGCCATATCCTGCCCGTCGACGATCACTTTTCCCGGCTGCCGGCAGCGGATGAGGCCGTTCAAATGCTGCACCAGCGTGCTCTTGCCGGCGCCGCTGCGCCCGATGATGCCGGCGATCTCGCCCGGAAGCACCTCCAGCGTTGCACCCTTGAGAGCGGTGACTTCCAGGGGCGTGTTACGCAGATAGGTGTGATGCAGGTCGGTCACCTGGATCACCGGCTGCGCGGCGCTCATCGAGATGCCCCCGGCGAGTGCCTGCGGCGCATGACCTCGGTCTCCATCTCCTCGACGGTGAGCAGGTCGGCAGGGAAGGCGGCATCCCGTTGGTGAAGCGCATGCGCCAGCTCGGTGATCGGCGGCACGTCCAGGTACAGCTCGCGCAGCCGGTCCACCTGACCGAACACCTGGCGGGGGCTGCCCTGCATGGCCAGGCGGCCGCCCTCCATGACGATCACCCGGTCTGCCTCGGCTGCCTCGTGCATAAAATGGGTGATGGCGACGATGGTGGTCCCCTCCCGGTTGAGGGCGCGCACCGCGCGGAGCACCTCGTCACGGCCGGCCGGGTCGAGCATCGAGGTGCTTTCGTCCAGGACCAACACCTGGGGGAGCATCGCTATGGCGCCGGCGATGGCGACGCGCTGTTTTTGACCGGACGACAGGAGGTGCGGAGCCCGGCGCCGGTGGGCCTGCATGCCGACGACATCCAGGGCCCAATCCACCCGCCGGCGCAGCTCAGCTTCCGGCACCCCCAGATTGGCCGGCCCGAACGCCACGTCCTCCTCGACCACCGTCGCCACGATCTGGTTGTCGGGCACCTGGAACACCATGCCGACCGCCCGGCGTATGTCCAACCGGTGCTGGCGCTGGCGGGTGTTCAGGCCGTTCACCCACACCTCGCCCCGGGTGGGCAGCAGCAGCGCATTGAAGTGCCTGGCCAGCGTCGACTTGCCCGACCCGTTGTGCCCGACGACGGCCAGGTATTCGCCGCGATAGACCTCGAGGGTGATGCCGTCGAGCGCGAAGACCGGCCTGGGGCCGGCGGGATTGTAGGAGAAACGAACGTCGTCAACGCGGATAATCGGCTCGCTCAAGCCACACCCTTCATCCCACCCGGATTCAGTGAATTTCACCGCAGAGACGCAGAGACCGCAGAGGAATCTATAGGGGTCTCTGCGCCCTCTGCGTCTCTGCGGTGAGATCTAGCTTTGGTACAGCGCTTCGAGGCGGGGCACCAACATCTCCCAATCGTAGGCCGCCCGCACGAAGGCCTGTGCGCGGCTGCCCAGCTGAGCCCGGCCGGCCGGGTCGCCCAACAAACACAGCACTGCCTCCGCGAATGCGGCCGGGGTGTCGGCCAGCAGCAGCTGCTCGCCGTGTTCCACCGGGAATCCCTCCGCTCCCAACGAGGTCGCCACGATGGGCGTGCCCATCGCCATCGCTTGAAGCAGCTTCAGGCGCGTGCCGCCGCCCACGCGCAAGGGTGCCACATACACGCCCGCCCCGGCGACGTAAGGGCGGATGTCGGCCACCCAGCCCGTGACGGTCACGCCGGGCAGCCGGCTCAGGCGGGCCAGGCGCCGGTGCGGGCGCTGCCCGACGATCGCCAGCGTCGTCTGGGGGCGCTGAAGGCGGATCAGGGGCAGCACCTCGTCGCAGAACCACAACATGGCGTCGATGTTGGGCCGGTAGTCCATCTTGCCGGTGAACAGCAGGTCGCAAGCCTCGACCGGCCCCCGGTAGGCGGAGTATTCCGCCAGATCAACCCCATTCG
>Ga0315282_10015927_pt1 | contig 11039 bp, 7 predicted proteins | sample YL17G07_20_MG_FD_203693 | JGI IMG/M metagenome (GOLD analysis project Ga0315282, IMG submission 203693) | Sediment microbial communities from Yellowstone Lake, YNP, Wyoming, USA - YL17G07_20 | ecosystem: Environmental > Aquatic > Freshwater > Lake > Sediment | place: USA: Wyoming | collected...
GCCCGGCCGCGGGCCGGGCGCCGCGCGGCCCATCGCCAACCCGCCGTTGGCGAAGTCGGAAGCCGAGGACCGGATCCTCAAGGTCCTCGACGACATGGACAAGAACCAGCGTGCGGGGATGATGAACGTTCCGACAGACGACGGGCGGCTCCTGCGGGCCCTGGTCGAGACGACCGGCGCCAAGCACGTCGTCGAGATCGGCACCTCCAACGGGTACTCGGGCCTGTGGATGGCCCTGGGCCTTCAGGCCACCGGCGGCAAACTGACGACGCACGAGATCGACGCCAAGCGGGCGGCCCTGGCGCGCGAGAACTTCAAGCGGGCCGGCGTCGACGCGATCGTCACGCTCGTCGAGGGCGACGCCCACAAGGAAATCGCGAAGATCAAAGACCCGATCGACCTCCTCTTCCTCGACGCCGACAAGGAAGGCTACGCCGACTACCTCAAGCAACTCCTGCCCCTGGTGCGGCCGGGCGGCCTGATCATGGCCCACAACACCTCCTCGCAGGCCGGGGCCATGCAGGAGTACCTCAAGGCCGTCACGACCAACCCCGCCCTGGAGACCGTGTTCCTGAACACGCAGGCCACGGGCATCAGCCTGACCCTGAAGAAACGCTGACCCGCACCCGGACCACCCAGGGAGCCGCGCGTGCCGGAAGCACCGAAGCGGGAACTATCGCTCCTGGACTCCACGTGCCTCATCGTGGGCATCATCATCGGCGTGGGCATCTACCAGATGGCGCCGGCCATCGCCAAGGGGACCTCCGGCGGGTGGGGGTTCCTCGGCATCTGGATCGTCGGCGGCGTCCTGTCGCTCTGCGGGGCCCTGGGGTACGCGGAACTCGCTTCGGCGTATCCGCGCGAGGGCGGCGACTACGTGTATCTGACCCGCGCGTACGGGCGATGGGCCGGGTTCCTCTTCGGATGGGTCCAGTTGGCGGTCGTGCGGCCGGGCGACATCGCCGTCATCGCCTTCGCGTTTGCGACGTACGGCAGCGCCCTCTTCGACCCGCTGCCGCACGCTGCGCACGGCCTCACCCTGCGCCTGTATGCAACCCAGGCGGTCGTCCTGCTGACGGGGATCAACATCATCGGCGTCCGCGCCGGGAAGTGGGCGCAGAACCTGCTGACCCTGGTGAAGGCGCTGGGCCTGCTGGCCATCGTGGGCGTGGCGCTTCTCGTGCCGGCGGACCGCAGCGCGGCGGCCCCTGCGGCATTCGAGCCGCTCCCGTGGAGCCTGGCGCTCATCTTCGTTCTGTTCACGTTCGGCGGATGGAACGAGATGGCCTACGTGGCGGCCGAGGTCAAGAACCCCGGCCGCAACATCGTCCGGGCCCTGGTGCTCGGCACGGCGGCCGTCATGGTGCTGTACCTCCTGGTGAGCGGCGCGTTCCTCTACACGCTGGGGCACGGCGGCGTGGCGACGAGCGAGGCGGTCGCGGCCGACAGCATTGCCTCGGTGTTCCCGCGGGCGGGCGGGCGGATCATCAGCGCCCTGATCTGCATTTCGGCCCTGGGCGCGGCCAACGGCCTGGTCTTCACCGGCGCCCGGATTTCCTACGCGGTGGGGGCCGAGCATCGGGCCTTTCGCGTCCTGGGCCAGTGGCACCCGAGCACGGGAACGCCCGTGCGGGCGCTCCTCGCGCAGGGCGCGATTGCGGTGACGCTGATCCTGGCCCTCGGGTCGTTTGTAGATACCATTCTCTACACGGCGGCGGCCGTTTACACGTTCTACCTGGCGACGAGCCTGGCGGTCATCGTCCTGCGCTTGAGGGAACCGGGCGTGTGGCGGCCGTATCGTGTGACGGGCTTCCCCATCCCGACCCTCGTCTTCTCGGCCGTCTGCGCGTTCCTCATCTATAGCGCCGTGGAGTATAAGCCGTGGGTTGCCGCCGGTTCGTGCGTCATCCTCCTGCTGGGCCTGCCCATTTACTGGCTGACCTCACGCCGGGCGGCCGTCGCCGCCGGCGGCGGATGACCCATCTCTCGAAGTGCTCTACGACAGCAGCCGCGCGATGTCTTGCCACATGATGAGGACAAACAGGAGGCCCACGCCCACCCATCCGGCGCCCCAGATCCACGTGCGGACCTTCAGGCCGATGGGGCTGCCTTTGACCGACTCCAGGACCACAAACAGGACGTGTCCTCCGTCGAACGGCGGGACGGGGAGGAAATTGAGGACCGCAATCGAGATCGTCAGCATCCCCCAGAAGTCCATCAGGGTGCCCGTGCCGTGGGCCGCAATCCCGAACGACCATTGCACGATGGCCACCGGCCCGCCGACGGCCTTGGTGCTGACCTGTCGGGTCGCGAGTTGCCGGATGTTGGCGTACACGCGGCCCAGCCACATGCCGGTCCGCTTGAGTCCTCGCTCGGCGGCGACCAGGGGGTTATAGATGCGCGGCAGGGGGGCGTAGAGGGGCGTGCCCACGGTGCCCGCAAGCGACAGGCGCTCCTGCGCGACGCGGGCCGGGATGAGTGCCGTCGTCAGGACCGACGAGCCTCGCTCGATCTGGAGCGGGATGGGTTCAGCGTCCGCGGCGGCGAAGACCTCCGTCAGGACGGTCCAGTCGTCGATCCGCTGGGGCGGGGCGCCGGCCCTGCGGATGATGTCGCCGGGTCGGAGGCCGGCCTTGTCGGCGGCGGCGCCGGCGTCCACGCGGCCCACCAAGGCGGGCGGGCCGAGGCCGGGCGACAGGCTGATGCCGATCCGCGGGTGGTCTCCGGTGGGGAGCATGGCGGTCTTGGCGGCCACGTCGACCAGTTCGCGCTGGCGCCAGAGCGTCAGGCGGACCTGGGCGCCTGCGCCGAGGCCCCGGATGGTCTCGGAGATGATCTCGGAGGTCGGCCACGGCTTGTCCTGGAGGGCGGCGATGCGGTCGCCGGGCTGGATGCCGGCGCGGAAGGCGGGCGAATCGGGATCGACGGCGGAGATCTCGGTGGCCCAGGCCATCCCATAGTCGTAGGCCCTGAGGTCCGCCGGGTTGACCTTCAGGTCGCTGCGCCGGCCGCCGCGCTCGATCGTAAGGGTCACGGGGCCGGCGGGGGCGTCGGCGAGGGCCTTCACGAGGTCGCGCCAGCGGGCGACGGGTCTGGAGTTGACGGCCAGGATGCGGTCGCCGGCGTCGAGTCCGGCCTGGCGGGCGAGTGAGTCGGGGTGCATCTGGCCGATGACGGGCTCCAGTTCCGGCTCCACCCCGAGCATCGGGGCGAGCGATCCGGGGGCGCGGGCGCTTGCGACCGTCTTCGTCAGGCGCTCGGGCGTATCGGAACCCGGAGCCGGCCGGTCGAGGCCGACCTCGAACGTGGTCCCGGCCTTCGAGAGCGCCACCGCCCAGATGACGTCCTCAAACGATTCGACCGGGTCGCCGTTGATGCTGGCAATGCGGTCTCCGGACTGGATGCCGGCCTTCTCGGCGGGCATGCCGCCGACCACGCCGCCCACCACCGGCACGGGGACCTGGATGCCGACGATGGGGGCGGCGGCAAAGAGGACGAGGGCCAGGATGGCGTTCATGATGACGCCGGCCGAGAAGATGACCGTCCGCTGCCAGGCAGGCCGGCGCCAGAGGGCCTTCGGGTCATCGGCCTCATCGGCCTCGGGGTGTTCACCGGCCAGGTCGACGAATCCGCCGACGGGGATCCAGCGGAGGGAGTACTCGGTCTCGCCGCGGCCCCACTTGATGATGACGGGCCCCATTCCGATGGCAAACCGACGGACTCGGACGCCGAACCGCTTGGCCGCCAGGAAATGGCCCAGTTCGTGGACCAGGATAATCAGGCCCAGGGCAACGGCTACTTCAACGGCGTATAGGACGTTAAGCACCGCGTGGCTTCCTCTCTGGCCCAGGCATCGGCCGCGAGAATCTCATCCAGGTTAGGCCGGCTGACCCACCGGTGGGTCTGAAGGACCCGCTTGACGATCGGAACGATATCGGTGAAACGGACCTGCCCGTTCAGGAAGGCCGCGACGGCGGTCTCGTCGGCCCCGGCCAGGGCCGCGCCCAGCGTCCCGCCGCGACGGACCACCTCGAACCCCAGGTCCAGCGCCGGGAACCGCTCCGTGTCGGGCTCCTCAAAGTGCAGGTGCCCCAGGGCCGTCAGGTCCAGCCGCGGCCACGGCGACGCGCGACGCTCCGGATACGTCAGGGCGTACTGAATGGGCATCCGCATGTCGGGCGGGCCCAACTGCGCCACGACCGACCCGTCCACGAACTCCACCAGCGAGTGGATCGTGGACTCGGGGTGAACGATCACCCGGATCTCGTCGGCCGAGAGGCCGAACAGGTGATGGGCCTCGATGACCTCCAGGGCCTTATTCATCAGCGTGGCCGAGTCGATGGTGATCTTCTTCCCCATCGACCACGTGGGATGGTCGAGGGCCTCCTGCGGGGTGACGGATTCCTGGGCCTCGTCGGGCCGGCGGTAGAACGGGCCGCCGCTGGCCGTCAGGAACACACGGCGGACCTCGCTCCGCCGGCCGCACCCCAGGGCCTGGAAGATGGCCGAGTGTTCGCTGTCGACGGGGATGACACAGGCGCCGGTCCGCCGGGCCTCGGCCATGACGAGGTCGCCCGCCATGACGAGGCTCTCCTTGTTGGCGAGGGCGAGGCGTTTGCCTGCGCCGGCGGCGGCGAGGACGGCGGGAAGTCCCGCCCCGCCCACGATGGCCGCCAGGACGATGTCGACGTCCGGCCGCGCGGCCAGCGCGGTCAGGCCCTCCGGGCCGGTCAGGACCTCGGGCGCGGCGCCGGCGGGCAGGGCCTTCCGCAGCGCCCGGCCAGCCGCCTCGTCGCATACGCCGACGGCCCGGGCGCCCGTCTCGGCCGCCTGGCGGGCCAGAAGGTCCACCTGCCGCCCGGCGGCCAAGGCCGCCACGCGAAACGGCGGACCCAGGGAGGCGACGACCTCGAGCGTCATCCGCCCGATGGACCCGGTGGACCCGAGGATGGCGATATTCGGCACAGCCCGACTCCGATGCGGCGGAAACATTCCCCCGGCCGCTGAGCGCCCCCTGGAGCCGCCCGAGGGCGCTACCCAACAAGGGAGTTTACGCCGGAGGGGCCGACATTTCAACTCCGAAGGCCTGCGCGGCAGCGCGCCCCGTGCACCAGGCACCCTTTTGGCTTGTCGGAGGGGCAGGGCCGCGCTAGAATGCCCGACCGTAGTACTACAATGTAACGTACGCCTTTGCGCGCCCCGTAGTACGTGTTTAGCGTGGTCCCGAAACCAAGGGTGGCACGGCCGCGGCGCTGTTGCCGCGACCGTGCATCTTCGGCCGGGCAGGAGAGCACGGTCACGCAACGGCGCGTGGCCGTGCCACCCGGCGCATTACGCTAAACACATACGTTCGGGAGAACCGCCGCGCAAAGTTGCGTTGTCGTATTAGCGCTGCGGCGGGGGCGCCGTAACCGTACGGTGCCACGGTTTCAGAAAGGAAGTCGGACGCCATGCAGACTCAAAGCGATCGTCTCAAGGCGCTCCCGCCATACCTGTTTGCCGAGATCGACCGCAAGAAGAAGGCGGCCGTGGCCGCCGGCCGGCCCGTCATCCACCTCGGTATCGGCGACCCCGACACGCCCACGCCCGACTTCATCGTCCGGGCAGCCCAGGCGGCCGTGGCCGACCCCGCCACTCACCCGTACGCCCTCGACCGCGGCGACGCCGGCTTCCGCCGGGCGATTGCCGCGTGGCATCAGAAACGTTTCGGCTATACGCTCGACCAGGAGACGGAGATCCTGCCGGCGCAAGGGTCGAAGGAGACGCTCTCGCACCTGCCGCTGGCCGTCCTGAACCCCGGCGACGTGGGCCTCGTGCCCGACCCGGGGTACCCGGTGTACGCCTCGAGCATCCGGTTCGCGGGCGGCGAGGTGGTGCGGTTCCCCCTCACGGCCGGCCGCCGGTACCTGCCGGACCTGGGGGCCTTCCGGAAGAAGGACCTCCGGCGCGCGAAATTGATATATCTGAATTACCCAAACAATCCCACCGCCGCCTGCGCCACCCGCGCGTTCTACGAGGAGGCCGTGGCGTGGGCGCGCGAGCGCCAGGTCCTCGTGGCCCAGGACGCGGCCTACAGCGAGGTCTACTTCGGCGAGCCGCCCCTCTCGATCCTCGAAATCCCCGGCGCCCGGGACGTGGCCCTGGAGTTCTACTCCTGCTCCAAGACGTTCAACATGACGGGGTGGCGCGTCGGCTGGGTCGCCGGCAACGCCGAGGCGATCGCCAGCCTCGTCGCCATCAAGAGCAACATGGATAACGGCGTGTTCACGGCCATGCAGCGGACGGGTGCGGCCGCCCTGGAGGGCTACGACCGGCCGGAGATTCACGAACTCCGCGCGATGTACAAGCGCCGGCGCGACTGCCTGGTCCGGGCCCTGGAGGCCGCGGGCCTCAAGGTCAACCGCCCCGAGGCCACCTTCTACGTCTGGATCACGTGCCCGAAAGGCGTGGACAGCCGCACGTTCGCCGACCGCCTCCTTGCGGAGGCCGACATCGTCGCGACGCCCGGCATCGGTTACGGGCCGCACGGCGAAGGGTACATCCGCATGGCGCTGACGGTGCCCGAGGCGAAACTCGAAGAGGCGGCCGCGCGGATCAAACGCCTGAAGTTTTGACCCCTCGCGCCGCGAAAACGGCGCCCCCGGCTGCCGTCGGGGGCCGGTCAAGAGGCACTTCATGCCGACCGTCTATCTTGGCCTCGGGGCGAATCTGGGTGACCGCCGGGCGAACCTCGAGGCGGCCCTGGAGGCACTGCGGGCACACCCCGCCATCCGCGTCCACGAGGTCAGCACGCTCATCGAGACGGCGCCCGTGGGCGGCCCGCCCGGCCAGCCGCCGTACCTGAACGGCGCCGCGCGGATCGAGACGGACCTGGCGCCCGAGGCGCTCCTCGCGGAACTCCAAGGCATCGAGCGCCGCCTGGGCCGCGGCGGGGGACCGCGGTGGGGCCCGCGCCCCGTCGACCTCGACATCCTGCTCTACGGCGACCTCGTGCTCGACGCGCCCGGCCTCATCATTCCCCACCTGGGCCTCGTGGAGCGGCGGTTTGTCCTGGAACCGCTGGCCGAGATCGCCCCCGGCGCCCGCGACCCCGTGTCGGGCCTCTCGGTGCGCGAACTGCTGGCGCGGCTGGATGCGGATAGTTAACTGGCCGGGGGCGCGGCGGGCGCGGGCGGGTTGTCGGTCCTGGCGGGCAGGTGCGGCGCCTCGTCCACCAGGCGGCCGACCGCCCGGGAGAGTTTCAGGTACAGGATCTTGCGGTTGAGCGTTTCGGCGGCCAGTTGAAGTTCGGCCTGGAGAAGGCGGTCCTCCGTGATCAGCCGCTCCAGGTTCGTCGCCAGACCCACGTCGAAGGCCTGCTCGGAGAGTCCGAAGGCGTCCTTGGCGGCGGAGACCTGGGCCTGGAGTTCGCGGAGCCGCTCCTCGGAGGCGCGGAGGTTCTCGTAGGCGACCTTGACCTCCTCGGTCACCCGGCGCTCGGTCAGCGACCGGTACAGGTGGGCCTGCCGCATCAGCGAGTACGCCGTGCGGACGCCGGCGTGGATGCGTCCGCCCGCGAAGACGGGCAGGTTGGCCGAGACGCCGAACAGCCAGCGGCTGTCGGCCGGGAAACTCTGCCGCGACAGGAAGTAATCGAAGTCCACGGCCACGCTGGGGTAGTACTGGGCGAAGGCGGCGCGGAGCCCCTTCTCGGCGGCGGCCACGAGGGCCTGGGCCGCCCGCAGGTCCTCGCGGCGCCCGGCCGCCTGTTTCTGCAACGCCTCGAGGTCCGCCACGGCGGGGAGGTCGAAGCCGTCGGCCAGCGGGTTCTCGACTGCGGGCACGCCGACGAGGAAGGCCAGCGCGGCGCGGGCCGCGGCGATCAGTCGCCGGGTCTCGACCCGCGAGGCGCGGGCGCCCGCGGCCTCGGCCTCCGTCTGGGCCACGTCGAGCGGGCGGGCCACGCCCGCCTTCCACCTGTCGCGCATGTCGCGGACCCTGGCCTCCTGGACCGCGACGGAGTTCCCGAGGACGCCGGCCTGCCGCTCCAGCCGCAGGACCTGGTAATACGTCTCCGCGGTGTCCACGAGGATGCCGGCCTGGAGGTCCAGGAGGACCGCCAGGCGGTACCGGGCCAGGACGTCGGCCTTCTCGAGGCCGGCAAAATCACTCATGTTGATACGTAGAGATGCTGCGACGGGCACGTCCGTGGCGGGGTTCGGGACGAAGGCGGCGGCGAAACCGGGGGCCGTGAAGTCCTCCATCCGCCGGTACGCCGGCACGAGGTTGATCGAGGGCAGGAGCGCCGAGGCCGCCCGGTCCCTCTCGATGAGGGCCTGGAGATAATCCTCGCCCCCGAGGCCCAGGCGCTCGTTGTGCGCGTTGGCGAGCGCCAGGGCCTGCCGCAGCGTCAGGACCTCGCCCGGCGCGGGGGCGGGCGGCGGGGCGGGCCACGCGGAGTCCAGCACCTTGCGGTAGACGGCCGATTCCCTGGCCTGGTCCACCCCGCAGCCCGAAAGCGCCGCCAGGGCCAGGCCGAGGGCGACGCGATAAAGGGGCCGGCGAAAAGGCATCGTGCGACCTCCTCGTCTACGGACCCCCGCCTGCCGCCGGGGGCTCGTCACGGCTCTACGCTGCCAGGGCCGGGGGCCGCTCGCCCCGGGGCGGGCTCTTCAGGGCGAGGGCCAGCGGCACGAGGGCCAGGAACATCACGCCCAGGATCCAGAAGTTATCTATAAACGCCAGCACCGCCGCCTGCCGCTGCACCAGCGCATAGGCCACGCCCTGGGCCTGGTGGGCCGCATGGACGGCGTCGGAGCCTTTCCCGGCGAGGAACTGGCCCGCGCCGGTCACGAGCGCCGCGTAGGGGGAGTCGTACGGCGTGAGGTGCCCCACCAGGACGTTCTGGTGGAACTGCGTGCGGCGCGCCAGGAGCGTCGTGACGAACGCGATGCCCGCGCTGCCGCCGATATTGCGGGCCAGGTTGATGATGCCGGTGGCGTTCGACATCTTCTCGCGCGGGATGCTCACGAAGGCCGCCGCGTTGATCGGGACGAACAGGAACGCCAGGCCGAACGTCTGGACCATCCGCGCGATGACCGCCGTGCGGTAATCGATATCGAGGTTGAACCCGGCCATCGCAAAGAGCGACAGGCCGCCCGTCAGGAGGCCCGTGGCCACGAGCCATCGCGGGCCGACCCTCGGCAGGAGGAACCCCGCCAGCGGCAGCATGATCAGGGTCACGAGGCCGCCGGGCGAGAGGACCAGCCCGCTCAGAAGCGCCGTGTAGCCCATCAGCGTCTGGAGAAAGACCGGCAGCAGCATGGTGCTCGAATAGAGGACGAACCCCAGCATGAACATGAGGAGGTTGGCCAGGAGGAAGTTGTGGTCCCGCAGAAGGCGGACGTCGGTGACGGGTTCGCGGGTCCGCAGTTCCCAGAAGAAGACGGCCGCCAGCGACACGCCCGCGACCACTGCGGCCGCCGTGATGAACCGCGACTCGAACCAGTCTTCGCGCTGGCCCTTGTCGAGCACCAGTTGGAGGAACCCCAGGCCCACCGTCAGGAGCCCGATGCCCAGGTAGTCGATCCGCAGGGCCCTGAGGTCCGTGCGGACGAAATACGGGGGGTCGTCGACCAGCGCGCTCGTCAGGAGGAGCGACAGGACGCCCACCGGGATGTTGATGAAGAATATCCATCGCCATGTGTAGTTATCGGTTATCCACCCTCCCAGGGTCGGCCCGATGATGGGGGCCAGGACGACGCCCATGCCGTACGCCGCCATCGCCATGCCCTGCTTCGAGCGCGGGAAACTCTCCACCAGGATGGCCTGCGAGGTGGGCTGAAGCGCCCCGCCCCCCGCCCCCTGGAGCACGCGGCAGAACACCAGCCACCCCAGGCTCGGCGCCATCCCGCACACCAGCGACCCCACCGTGAAGAGCACCACGCACGCCATGTAGAACCGCTTCCGCCCGAAGAGCGACGAGAACCACCCGCTCATCGGCAACACGATGGCGTTCGACACCAGGTACGACGTCAGCACCCACGTCGCCTCGTCGACGCTGGCCGAGAGGTTCGAGGCGATGTGCGGCAGGGCGACGTTGGCGATCGTCCCGTCCAGCACCTCCATGAAGGTCGTCAGCATCACCGTCAGGGTGACGACCCACGGGTTGACGCGGGGCCGCCACGTCTCCGCCAGGTCGGCCGATAGCGCGATCGGGGCCGCGCCGGCGCTCATTTCACGTGCACCTCCGGGACCGCCGACATGCCGGGAGAGAGCGGAAACCGCGGGTCCGGCGGTTCGTCCAGGACGATCTTGACCGGCACGCGCTGCACCACCTTGACGTAGTTGCCGGTGGCGTTTTCGGGCGGCAGGAGGCTGAAGACGGCCCCCGTCCCCGCCTGAACGCTGTCGACGTGCGCCTTGAAGACCCTGCCGGGATAGGCATCGACGGTGACCTCGACGCCCTGGCCGGGCCGGATCCGCCCGAGCGCGGTCTCCTTGAAGTTGGCCACCACCCACACGTTCCGCGGCACGAGGGCGAACATGCATTGCCCGGCCTGGAACAGGGCGCCCTCTTCAACGGTCTTTCGCGTCACGCGGCCGGCCTCGGGCGCGAGGACCTTCGTGTACGAGAGTTCGAGTTCCGCCTGCTGGACGAGGGCCTTGAGGCGTGCGGCTTCGGCGGTGGCGGTCGCGAGTTGGCTGAGGCTCGCGGCGATGCGCTGCGGGGCCAGGTTGGCGTCGGCGAGTTTCGCCTGGGTCTCGGCGATCCTGGCCTGGGCCTGGACGGTCTGGGCCTCGGCGAGTTTGAGGCCGTCGGCGGCCACACGCTGGTCGGCCTCGGCGGCCGCGATGCCGGCCTGGGCGGCGTCGATGGCCTTGCGGGCGGCCTCGAACTGGGCCGCCGCCGCGCGGGCCGCCGCCGTGGCGCCATCCATCTGCTGCTTCGAGATACGGCTGGTCGCGAAGAGTTCCTCGTAACGTTTCAGGTCGGCGGCGGTGCGGACGGCGTCGGCCTCGGCAGCGGCGGCGGTGGCCTTGGCCCGCTCGGCGGTCGC
>Ga0315282_10015928_pt1 | contig 11037 bp, 7 predicted proteins | sample YL17G07_20_MG_FD_203693 | JGI IMG/M metagenome (GOLD analysis project Ga0315282, IMG submission 203693) | Sediment microbial communities from Yellowstone Lake, YNP, Wyoming, USA - YL17G07_20 | ecosystem: Environmental > Aquatic > Freshwater > Lake > Sediment | place: USA: Wyoming | collected...
CGAGAACGTCGCCGCCGGGTACGTCGCGGCGCGGGCGCTGGGCCGGAGGGGGGATCGGACCCACCCTTCGGCCCCCTCGCTCGTGCAGGCAGGCGGACCCTGGCTGGCGTCGCAGGCGGCCATCGCGGCGCTCTGCCTCCCCTGGTGGGTGTACGCCCGCGAGGTGCTGCTCGGCCGCAGCGTCGTCTGGCTCACCTCTCTGGACCTCCCGACGCTGCTCCGCCAGGCCTGGTACGCCTTCAGCCTCGGTCCGACCGCCGATCCCCGGGCCGCGCCGCTGCTGGCAGCGCCGTTCCTGCCGCCGCTGGCCATCGGGCTCGTGCGACTCGCTCGGTCACGGCCGGGCCAGGTGGTCGCCCTGTGCCTCGCCGTGCCCCTGCTGGCGGCCTACGTCACCTCGCTGCGCCGGCCGGTGTTCCTCGACCGCTACTTCGTCTTCGTCGTTCCCGTCTACGCCGTCGCCCTCGCCGCCGGCCTCGCGGGGCTCCGCGCCAGGTCGCGAACGCTGTTCGCGGCGAACCTGCTGGCCGTCCTGGCCGTCTCGGCGAGCGCCCTGGCCGGCTACTACCTCGACCCGCGGCTGGCCAAGAGCCCGGACTGGCGGGGCGCGGGTGGGTACGTCGTCGCCCACTATCGGCCTGGGGACGTCCTCGTCCTGAACTCGCCGGATCCCGCCTTGGCCTACTACGTCCGGCGCCCGGCCGGCGGCCCGGTGCCCACCGTGACGCTCCCCGCCGCGGGCCCGCCGAGCCTTCCGGACGCCGAGGCCGCGCTGGCGAAGCTGGCCGCCGAGCGGAATCGCGTCTGGATGGTTCCGGTGCGCGACCCAAGCTGGGACGGCGACGGGGCAATCGAGGGCTGGCTGGAGGCATACGCGCAGCCGCTCCCGCAGCAGCAGTTCGGTGACCTGCGCCTCCGGCTCTTCGCGACGCCGCGCGCGCTGCTGGCAGCCCACCCCCGGCCGCAGCCCCTCACCTTCGGCGGGCGGATTGAGTACCTGGGCTACGACCTCTCCCGGGACGGGTCGCCGGGCAGCCCGGCCCCCCTCACCCTCCGCCCCGGAGAGACGATCTGGCTGACGCTTTATTTCCGGGCGCTCCGGCCGGTCGAGGGGGAGTTCCGGGTGTTCAACCACCTGCTGGACGAGGCGGACCGGCTCCGCGGGCAGCACGACGGCACGCCGGTGTCGGGCCAGCATCCGACGCCGACCTGGCAGGCGGGCGAGCTAGTGATGGACCGCCACCAGATCCCGGTCGCGCCGGATGCTCCGCCGGGAAGCTACCGAATCCGAACCGGCTATTACGACCCGTCGAGCGGCCGGCGGCTTCCCGTCGCCGACGAGGCCGGGCGCCCGGTCGGCGACTCGGTGACGATCGAGGGCATCAGCGTGGCGCGCTAGCCCGGTTGCGCGAGGCGCTGCTACCCGAGCAGCTCGACGTTCTCGACGGGGACGCGAACCTGCTTGCCGTCGTCGAGCCGCACTTCGATCCACCGGCTCACCAGCCCGGACGGGAGCAGCGCGGGGGCCGCGCCGATGGCGGACACCTGCGCCACGGCGAAGGCTTCGGCCCCGGCGACGATGCGCACGAGGGCGCCCAGCTCGAGCACCGGCGGCCGGGTCCGAGGCGCCGCGGGATCGTCGATGGGGACGAACACCTCCGGGGGCTCGGCCCCGTCGCCGCCCTCGGCGCCGCGGACCCGCGCCTCGCGGGACTCGTGCTGCTGGAGGACGTCGAAGCACCGCCGGGCCATGCCGCCCGCGCCGAACCCGTCGGTGACGACCAGCGGCATCGGGTGGCGCTCGGCGACGAATGCCTCGAACGCCGCGCCGCTGACGCTGCCGACGACCATCCCGGCGACGCCGGCCACCGCCGCCCGCCGAAGGGCCGCCAGGTCCGCCGAGCCGCCGACCAGCACTGACCCGACGAACGCGTTCGAGATTCGGTTGGCCGAGATGGCAGCGTACGGCCCGGAGAGCACGCGCAGCGTCCCTCCGCTCTCTCCCCCGGCGCCGACTATCCCCTGGACGCCTACCGCCGCGAACTCGACGACCACGGCGCGCGGCGCGAGTACCGAGACGACTACCCCGGGGTAGTGCGCCCGCACCTCGACGTCCTGGGCGGGCAGCGCGATGAGCACCTCCCCCGAGCCGCTCGGGCCAAGCTCCAGCGTGCCCGCGGCCGGACTCTGGCAGGCGCGCGTGCCCAGGCCCAGGAGGCCCGAGGTCTTCGCGATGACCTCTCCCTGGCGCACGGCCTCGCCCTGACGCTTCGTCAGGTAGCGGTCGAGCGAGGGATCGGAGAGCTTGAGGATACGGGCGGCGGGCACGAGCAGCGGTGCGGGCACCCGCTCGCCCCGGAGGATGACGTCTTCCGGCTGGACCACCTCACCCTCGGTCACCAGCACCCGACCATCCGCGTCCAGTCGTCGCATCCGTCGGATCGCAGCCGGCTTCGTCCAGAGCTGCCGCTGGAGCAGACTGCCTGCCATACGCTCTCCCTCCCGCACCGCATCGCGCCGGCCCGAGGCCGAGCCCTACTTCGCGCCGTCCGGCCGCGGCCCCATCCGGGCAGCGCCGGCCCTGGCGCCGACGAGCAGGCCCAGGCGTCCGCCTCGCACCCGCATCTCCACGGCCGCCCCTCTGCCCCACCCGAAGTCGGCGCCGCGCTCCGGCGTCAGCGTCAGGTCCGCTACCTCGGACGCGCCGAGCGGCAGCGACGCCGGCTGGCCGGCGAGCACGACGGTCTGCCGGCGGAGGCCGTCCAGCCCGCGCAGCTCGGCCAGCGCCACCCGCTCGCCGGGTCCGGCGTGCCCCGCGCCCACCACCATCGTCGCCATCGGCGTCAGCCCATCGGCTAGAAGCGCCTCGACCGCTGCCCCCGGCGCGATGCTCGCCAGCGCCCCGAGGCCCGGCAGCATGTGGTGCCGATCGAGCGCCAGCTCGAAGACGCCGCTGGCTCCGAGACCGTCGGCGATGGCCCAGGCGGCATCCGACGAGTGGCCCACAGACTGGAGCCCGCCCCCTCGGGCGACGACGAGCCCGATCTGCCGTCGCCAGGCGCAATTGAGCCCCCGCGCGGTCGGCCGGACGGACCGAATTGCCTCCCTGGCGAGCGCGCGGCCGATCATCTGCTCCTCAGGAGTCTCGGGGATGGCCCAGGGGCGGACGCAGCGATTCCAGAGGTAGTCCCGGACGCGGTCCGGGTCTACCCCGGTCGCGAGCTGGCCCAGCACCTTGTCCGCCAGTGCCCACTGGATGCGGCGCGCGACCCCGGCCTCCTGGACGTGGATGCTCGCCGTCTCCGCCGTGGCGCGCACCAGGCAGGTCGTCGAGCTACCGACGTCCACACCCCACACCTGGCAGCCCCGCCGGAGAGCGAGGAACCGCAGCGCGGCGGCGAAGCACTCCGCCGTCGGGACCATCTGGCAGCCAGTCCACGACTGGGCCGGCCCGAAGCCGCCGGCCTCGCTGGCAAGCCGCTCCTGCCAGATGGTGCGCAGCTCGCCCCGGATCGCGGCTCGCGCCTCCGGTGAGCCCCTCGAGTCCACCGTCCGGAGGTCCTCCCACTGGCCGAGGAGATCGTGCAGGCGCACGCCGACCTCCGGCGGCCCGACGTACAGCACCGCCGGACGAGGGCGCTCGGTCAGCTCCAGGGCCTTCGCGAGGCACTTCATGGCGACGTCGGTCGGCTTGTCGGCCTCCCTCTCCGAGGGTCCAAGCACGAGGACGACGTCCGGCCCCTGCCCGAGCGCGCCGACTAGCCTCTCCAGCGGGGACGCGCCAGCCTGGACCACCTCGACCCCGACCACGTCGACGACTAGCGCGCTCAGACCGTCCAGCGCCGCCTGCACCTGTGCGCTCGCCTGCCCGTTCCCGAGGGTGAGCAGCGTGACGCGTAGCGGCGCGCCCACGGTGACGACGGCGGCGTCCAGGCCGCCGCCGTCGGACCGCTCCGGGTAGACGAGGCCGGCCGAGTCCGCTAGCCGTCTCCGGGTGACGCGCTCGACCTCCCCGACCGCGCCCCGGATGCTCAGAATCACGTCGCCGGCGGCCTGGGCCGGCATCATCGGGGCTGCGCCGCTGGCGACGAAGCGGTGTCGGCCTGCCACCCTGTCGAGGAGGGTGGCCCGGCTTGCGGTGCCGCCGACCTCGAGGAGCAGCGCCGGACCCTCGATGGCGCCCTCGGGCTCGCCCGCAGCGGGGGCACGAGCCTGCTCTGCGACACGCTCCGACTCGGGTCGCCGCACGACGGCTCTCACCGTGAGCCTCCCTTCTGGGCCTGGCCGTCGCCCGCCGGCCCGCCCGACGATTGGCTCGTCGTGATCGACGCCGCCTCCGACTGTGCCAGCTCGAAGACCTGTGTCGCGGCGCGCGACGCCGACTCAAGGGCGATGGCTGGCACGGCCTGCACCTGGTCGCCGCCGGCCACCGCCACCCCTGCCGCGAGGGCGAGCGCCACGACCAATCCCAGGAGCCTCGGCGGCAGCCGCAAGCGTGGGCTCGCCGGCTGCGTCGGCGGCGCGGGCTCGCAGGCGACGGCGGCGAAGGCGTGGGCGGCCTCCCCCAGCGACTCCTCTGACCGTCTGCCGCCCCCTCGCGGCCGCGAGCCAGCCAGCGACTTCGCCAGGACCAGTCCTCGTCCGCCCCCCGTCGCGGCCTCGCCCGTCGGCCCGGACCGTCCTGGAGCCGCCTCTTGAGCCATGGGGACGACGGCGGGCTCGGGCTCCAGCCTCAACTGGATGTCCGGCCAGACCGCTGCCGGAGAGGCTGGCCCTTTGGTCGCGGACTCCGGTTCGGCATCCGGCGTCGGCTGGGATGGCCTGGTGGCAGCTTGGGCGGGACGCACCTCGGCCGCCCGCCAGACAGCTTCGATCGCCGCCGCCAGAGGCTCCGCCGGTGGCTCGGCCGCGCCGGCGTCCCGCGGCGGCTCGACGGCGACATCGGCTGACGCGGGCATCTCAATCTGAGCTGGCGGCGACTCGGCGACCTCGAGCTCGGCAACCGCCTCCGGCTGCGCCTCGACGTCCGGCGCGATGGCGCGAGCCGGACCCAGGTCGCCGGGCGTCTCGGTATGCGGGGCCGAAAGCGGCCTCGCCGCGTCGTCTCTCGGCCTCGGTCCGAACGACGGCTCCGGAGCCGGAGCCGTCGCGGCCAGCCGACGTTCGATCCTGGCTCCGCAGCCGTCGCAGTAGCGGGCGTCTCCAGGGTTGTTCTGGCCACAGACCGGACACAGGATAGATGCGTCAAGCCGTCGGCCACACTCGTTGCAGAAGTGGCTGCCGTCCCGGTTCGCTCTGCCGCAGACCTGGCAGGTGATCATCGCCCCTCTACCCACGGCAAAGACTCGGGAAGCGCCAGCCCGACGCTGCGAGACCCGGCTTCCCTGCCTGCCAGTCTACCACTCTGTTGGTACAGGTGCCATAGCATATAGGTAATCCCACATGCGGTACAATGTACGCTGGCGCGTTCAGGCGTGGAGGTGTGGCCTTGAGTGATGCGGCAGGCGATCTCGGGGTGCTGACGAGCACCCGATACGTCGTGGACAGCGCCCGGCACGTTCACATTATCCGGCCTCGGGTCCAGGCAGTTGCGGGCGGCCTGGTGCGGCGGCCGCTGCCCGTGCCGGCCTGGGACGCGGAACTGCACTTCGTGGACGGCACCGCCCGGACAGCACAGTACGTGCTCGTGCTGGACGCCCTCAACTTCTGCTTCTGGGGCGAGCCTCGCTGGGAGGTCCAGCACCGGGGCCAGTGGCTGAACGGCTACTGGGCGCTCGCGGTGGCGCTCCGGCGAGCCGTCGAGGAGGGAGTGCCGATCCTCGACGCCCGCTTCCTGGCGCAGATGGACCTTGCCGATCTGGCACAGGTGCTGCGGGGTCGGGGGGAGGTGCCGCTGCTGGAGCAGCGACTGGCGAGCCTGCGCGAGGTGGGGCGGGGATTGCTCGCCAACTACGATGGGCAGTTCGCCAACGCCATCGCCCTCGCCGGGCACAGCGCCGTCGCGCTGGTCCGGCTCCTCGTCCGCGACTTCCCGTCCTTCGACGACGTGGCGACGTACCACGGCCGGGAGGTGCGGTTCTTCAAGCGGGCCCAGATCTGCGCCGCCGACCTGGCCGGCTCCTTCGGCGGCCGGGGGTACGGCGAGTTCGACGACCTCGGTCGGCTAACCGCCTTCGCCGACTACAAGGTGCCGCAGGTGCTGCGCCGGCTTGGCATCCTCGAGTACGAGCCGGAGCTGGCGCGCAAGGTCGACGCGAGGGTCTTCATTCCGCCGGGCGGCGAGGAGGAGGTCGAGATCCGGGCGGCGACGATCTGGGGGGTGGAGGACTTGCGTCGGGCGCTCGCCGATCGGGGGATGACGCCGACCGCCGTGCAGGTCGACTGGTACCTCTGGGAGCTTGGCCAGCGGCGGATGCCCGACGAGAAGCCGTACCATCTGACCAGGACCATCTGTTACTGACTGACCAGGACCATCTGTTACTGACAGGACTTACGCGGTGACACGGAGGTGGGCTGGGCAAGGCTTGAGAGGGGCGGGCATCTGCTCCCCATCGCGGGCGACCTCCAGTTGCCAGCGTTCTTTGACAGCGCCCACGCTCTCCTCCGGGTTAAGGCGGAGCATCTGTAACACGACAAAGGTCAGGAGTACCAGGCCAACGTGGCGAACCATCGCCTGATCCACCCAGCACTGGCAAGCCTCCAGCCCCGCGAACTGCTTTGTGTCGCGGTGGAAGCCTATCCGCAGGGCGCCGATGCGGTCATCGAGCTTGTCGTCAAGCTCGTGGCCGAGCTTGCGGCCCAGGTGACGGCGCTGGAGGCCGAGAACGCGGCGCTGCGAGCCAGGCTTGGCCCTGACAGCCGCAACAGCAGCAAGCCGCCCTCGTCCGACGGGCCTGGCGTCAAGCCCCACCCCAAGAGCCAAGCGGGGGGTTACAGAAGCCGGGGTGGCGCGCTTCGACGAGACCGGGGTCAACGCCGGTGGGAAGACCTCGTGGCTGGACGCGGCGAGCACGCCGAGCCTGACGTGCTACGCCGCCCACCGGAAGCGAGGGCGGGGCGCCATCGACGAGATCGGAGTCCTGCCGAAGTTTCAAGGCACTGCGGTCCACGATGGCTTGACGAGCTACTGGCAGTATCGCAGTAACAAACCTGGTCGGCTATCGTTCTGGGAGGCACGAGGAGGTCCCATGCCCATTGCTGCATCCTCGCGGAGTCCCCGCTTTGTCCAACTGGGAGGAGGAGATTGCTACCGACCAACACGCACACCAGCCTCACCGGCTACCGGTCGGCGCGACCAGGAGATCACGGTCCGCCACGGCGAGCCGGCAACGGAGTGAGACCGGAACCACGGCCCTGGGCGTCTATGCCCGGTAAGTATGGCCACGGCCTGGCGCTGACCCCCCAGGCGGAGGCCTTGACCGAGGCGTTCCTGCGCCTCGACGGCGAGGAGGTGCTGCGCCTGCTCTTGTCGCAGCACGGCCAGGGCCGAAGCCTCGACGACATCGAGACCGCCACGCTCGAGCCTGCTCTCACCAAGGTCGGCGAGCTGTGGCTGCGCGGCCGGGTCGACGACCTCTGGTTCAACGAGTTCACCGTGCTCGCGTACAGCGTCGAGCGCCAGTTCAGAGCGACGATCGCCATGCTGGGGGACGGGAAGTGACCCGCTCGCGACGTAACGCCGACGCGCCCGAACAGGCGCTTGCGCAGGGCTGGTCGACGGCTATGCGATCGGCGAGGACGCGCTCCTGGCGCCGGTCGGCACCTGCGCCTCCAGCAGGTCGGTCACGTGCTCGAGGACCTCGTCCAGCGGGGCGTCCTGGACGAACGAGACCTGGCAGCGGCACTGCCTCCGGCCGCAGGCCGGGCAGTCGACGGTCCACGAGAGCACCGGCCGGAACAACTCCCGCGTCGGCGGCCCCGCGGTGATGAGATTGCCGCACCAGTAGACCACCACGCTCGGCACCCCCAGCGCGAAGGCCACGTGGGCCGGCCCGGTGTCGTTGCCCACGAAGAGGTCCGCCTGGCTGAGCAGGGCAGCGTACGCCCCGACGTCCAGTTGCCCGGCGACGTCGAGCAAGGGCACCCTCGACAGCTCCCGCAGGCGCTCGGCAAGCACCTGTTCGTCCCGGCTGGCGCCCACCACCACGGCCCGGCCGAACCGCTCGTGGACGAGCTCCGCGACCCGCGCGAAACGCTCCAGCGGCCAGCGCCGGCGAGGGTCTCCCGCGCCCGGGTGGAGGACGACGTACGGAACCGCCCCCGGCCCCTCTCCCGCGGGCCGGGCCGCAGGTCCCTGGCTGGGGAAGAGGGGTGCCACCGGCGGGGTGGGGGCCCGTCTCTCTGCAACCTTGGCCAGCCTGGCGAAGTCCGCCGGCAGCAGCGGCACGTCCATCTGGAGGCCCTGGAGGCCGTCCCACGCTATCCCAAGCTGGCCGACCAGCTCCAGATAGCGCAGCACCTCGTTCTGGTAGAACACGTACCGAAGGTTGGCCTGCAGTGGTCGCACGCCTCTCCCGGTCAGGCCCAGGGTGTGCCTCGCGCCGAGACGGGCGACGAAGGGGTTCGACTCGACGCCTCCGCCCTGCATCTGAATCGCCAGGTCGAATCGCTCGGCTCGCATCCGCTCGAGGAAGCTCTCTATCGCTCTCCCGTCGGCGGCCTGCCCGGGCGGTGGATCGTTCAGCTTCGGGTAGTAGGGAATCGCAAGGGCCCGGTGGATGTAGGGGTAGCGGCCGGCGATGAACTCCTGGAGCGAGGGCCGGCAGAGGTAGGTGATCTCGGCCTCGGGGAAGCCCCTCGCCAGCGCGCGCAGCGCGGGCGTCGCGAACAGGAAGTCGCCCAGGCCGTTCGCCCGCAGGACGACGATTCGCCTGACCGGCCGGGGTAGCTGCAACCTCGACGCTCTGGTGATGCTCATTGGGGGCGGGGAAGAGCATCATCCGTGCCAAGACACTAACGAGTCCTGGCCGACACGCGTCTCCCTCTTTCGAGCCTTGCGAGCGAGAGGCATCCGCACGCCTGCCCGCAAAGTTGCGCTGCCGCGAGATCGGGGGCTATAATAGTAGGTGTTGGCACTGTAAGGGCACGGTATCAACGCGCCCCTTTTCCTAATCCTGACGCGCCATCGCCCGAGCCGGCGTCGAGGCGCCTGCCCCGGCGGGACCGGGGGCCTCGCGGCGGCAAGCCGATGCCGCCCGGCCGCCGAGCTAACCGAGGAGACGGCTCATGCCTCATGCTATCACTCTCATACCTGGCGACGGAGTCGGCCCCGAGATCGCCCAGGCTGCCCGGCGGGTCGTCGACGCGACCGGCGTCCCGATCACCTGGGACGTGGTCGACGTCGGGGCGGACGTCGCCGCCCAGCACGGGACGCCCCTCCCGCCCACCGTGCTGGAGTCGATCCGGCGCAACAGGGTGGCTCTCAAGGGCCCGGTGACGACGCCGGTCGGCAAAGGCTTCCGCAGCGTCAACGTCGCCCTCCGGCAGGAGCTTGACCTCTACGCCAACCTGCGCCCCTGCAGATACTACCCCGGGGTGCGTACCCGCTTCCCGGGCACCGACCTCGTCGTCGTTCGGGAGAACACCGAGGACCTCTACGCGGGCATCGAGTTCGAGGAGGGCGCCGCCAACACCGCCGAGCTGATCCAGACCATCGGCCGGCTCTCGGGCCGGCACGTCCGGGAGGACTCGGCCATCAGCATCAAGGCCATCTCGGTCTACGGCTCGCGGCGCATCGTCCGGTTCGCCTTCGAGTACGCCCGCGCCAACGGTCGCAGGAAGGTCACCGCCGTCCACAAGGCGAACATCATGAAGCACTCCGACGGCCTCTTCCTCGCGGTAGCCGGCGAGGTCGCCCAGCAGTATCCCGGGATCCAGTTCGAGGACCGGATCGTCGACAACATGTGCATGCAGCTCGTCCAGAAGCCCGAGCTGTACGACGTTCTGGTCATGCCGAACCTCTACGGGGACATCGTCTCCGACCTGTGCGCCGGACTCGTCGGCGGGCTGGGCGTCGCGCCGGGCGCCAACCTCGGCGACGAGTATGCCGTCTTCGAGCCGATCCACGGCAGCGCGCCCAGGTACGCCGGCCAGAACAAGGTGGACCCCACAGGCATGATCCTCTCGGCGGTGATGATGCTCCGGCACATCGGCGAGCGCGAGGCCGGCGATCGGCTCGAGCGGGCGGTCGCGGCAGTCATCGCCGAGGGCAGGGAAGTCACTTACGACCTCAAGCCCAACCCGGACGACCCGACCGCGGTTGGCACGGCCCGGATGGCCGACGCGATAATACGACGGCTAGCGATTAGCCGTTAGCTGTTAGCGGCTGGCGGCCGGCGATTCTCGCCAGGTAGCTAATGGCTAATCGCCAACAGCTAATCGCTAGGAGGCAAGGATGCGCAGGAAGATCACCATCGTGGGCGCGGGGAACGTCGGCGCCACGACCGCTCAGCGGCTGGCCGAGCGGGGCTGGGCTGACGTCGTCATGGTGGACGTGGTCGAGGGGCTGGCCGAGGGGAAGGCCCTGGACATGCAGGAGGCCAACCCGATCCTCGGCGTCGACACCCGGATCGCCGGCGGCACGAGCTACGAGCCGACGGCCGACTCCGACATCGCCGTCATCACCTCGGGCGTGGCCCGCAAGCCGGGCATGAGCCGGGACGATCTGCTCCTGACCAACCAGAAGATCGTCCGGAGCGTCGTCGAGCAGGTGGTCCGCTACTCGCCGCGGGCGATCCTGGTCGTCCTGACCAACCCTCTCGACCCGATGACTCAGCTTGCCCTCAAAGTGAGCGGCTTCCCGAAGAGCCGGGTCGTCGGCCAGGCCGGCGTCCTCGACACCGCCCGCTACCGCGCCTTCGTCGCAATGGAGCTGAACGTCTCACCGCGCGACGTCCAGGCCTGCGTCCTCGGCGGCCACGGCGACCTGATGGTGCCACTGCCCCGGCTCACGATGGTCGGCGGCCGCCCGCTGACCGAGCTGCTCCCCGCCGACCGGATCGAGGCCATCGTCGACCGGACCCGGAAGGGCGGCGAGGA
>Ga0315282_10015929_pt1 | contig 11036 bp, 11 predicted proteins | sample YL17G07_20_MG_FD_203693 | JGI IMG/M metagenome (GOLD analysis project Ga0315282, IMG submission 203693) | Sediment microbial communities from Yellowstone Lake, YNP, Wyoming, USA - YL17G07_20 | ecosystem: Environmental > Aquatic > Freshwater > Lake > Sediment | place: USA: Wyoming | collected...
ACCGCATTCTGGCTCTCTTTCGGAAAAAGGTTCCTGACCCCTTTTTCGCCTCAAACCAAATCCGGTCGTGAATGTTGAGGCTGTCTTGATTTAGAAATGGAATAAGCGCCAAAGAAAAGGGCCCCGGGCTAGGCCCGGAGCCCCGGTGGCTCCTCCGATGGCGCCGGCTATTCCATGCGCACCGTCACGATCTTTCCGCCGGTGAACTTCCAGACCTCGATGGGCGTGATCACGTCGCCGTTGGCGTCGAAGTCCTGGGCCCCGGCTGCGCCCTCGTAGTTGATGTCCTCTCCCTTCTTGATCAGGTCAAAGGCCTTCTTGAACTCGCCCGGCAGGATGACGGTGCCCGGCGGGTTGGCCACGAAGCGAAGCTGGTCGCGGATGTTGGTCGAGGTCATGGGCAGGCCCTTGACCTTGACCTTGTAAGCGGCCAGGCCGATGACGGCCATGGCGTCGTAGCCGTTGGTGATGAAGGGCAGCGGCGGCAGGCTGCCGTATTCCTTTTTAAAGGCGTCGTTGAAGGCCTGGAGGGCCTTGCCGCCGGTCGAGCCCGGGGCGGTGCCCATCAGACCTTCGAGGTTCGCGGCGCCCACGGCCTGGATGATGACCTCGGACTTGGTCCCGTCGCAGAAATAGAAGTTCTTGAACTTGAAGAACTCGATCGCCTCCTTGACATACACCTTGGCGTGTTCGGGGTAGCTGAAGGCGGCCAGGGCCTGCGGCTTGCCGGCCAGGGCTTTCTTCAGCTCGGCGGTGTAGGAGGAGGCGGCCTTCTCGTCGTGCGGCACCATGGCCAGCACCTTGCCGCCCGCGGCTTCATAAGATTTCTTGAACCACTCGGCCAGGCCCTGGCCATAGGCGTTGTTCACGTACAAGATGCCGATGGTCTTGTACAGCTTGGCCGCCACGCGGCCGGAGACCGTGCCTTGCAGGGAGTCCGAGGGACAAGTGCGGTAGAGCACGTCCTTGCCCTTGTCGGCCGGGAGGAGGGTGAGCAGGGGCGAGGTCGAGGCGGGCGAGATCAGGATGACGCCGGCCGGGCAGGTGACGGACTCGGCCACGGGTTGCGTCACGCCGCTGGCCAGGGCGCCGATGATGGCCGCCACCTTGTCCACCTCCACCAGCTTCCTGGCCGCGTTCGTGCCTGGGATGGCCGAGGTTTCATCGTCTTCGGGGATGACCTTGATTTTCAGCCCGGCCACGGCCATCTGCTTGGCCGCCAGGTCGATGCCTTTCTGGATGGCCGGGCCGTACTCCTTGAGCGGGCCGGTGATGGACATGAGCGTGCCGACCTTGACGTCCTGGGCCCCGGCCGGGGCGGAAAGGCCGAGAGAGCACAACACCACCAGCGCGATGATTCCCAGTTTCTTCACGGGCGTTCTCCTTTCTCTAAAGACCTGAGCTTGGGTGACCATACAACACGAGCAGGGTTTTTCGTCCTCTGGTCCACGCGCCTCCTAATTCCGACGAAGCTCGCTACCTTAAAGGTCCGCGTCCGGGTAACGGCGTGTTTTTGCCCGCGCGGGCCCGGGCCGCGCGGCGTATCGAGTAACCTCCTGTCTTTTATCGTAAAAACATATACCATCCGCGCGGCCCTGACAAGCGAAATCCTCGGCCCTCGCCGCCGCCCCTTTCCCCTTGACCCCATCCCCGCAGGGTTTTATGTTCTGGAGGCGGAAAAACCCTGGGCCGTCAAGCCGGCCGCGGTCCCGCGGAGCCGGACATGGATTTTAGCAAGCAACTGGCCGCCTTGATCTCTTCGTGGCCCCAGGACCAGGCCGGGCTCTGCCAGGCCTTTCAGGCGTTGGTCGAGGCCGTGCTCGCCCAGCCGGAGACGAGGCTGAGCCTGGTCTCGCGGGAGGGTATCAGCCATTCGGTGCGGGTCGGCGCTCTGAACCCGGCCGCCGGCCGGGAGCGGCCGGTGTACGGGCTGGTGGACGTGGTCACGCCCCGGCAGGGGCCGTGGTTCCTCAGCGTCTGTTTTTACGAGGACGAAATCTCGGACCCGGAGGAGCGGGGCGAGGCGGTTCCGCAAGGGCTTTACGACGAGACCGGCTACTGCTTCGACGTGGAGACATACGACCCGGCCCAAGTGGTTTATCTCAAGGCGCGGCTGGTCGAGGCGCGGGCTGCGGCCCGCGGGCGCTAGCGCCGCGAGCCTTTTCGGGGGGCCGGGTCCGGGCGGAGAAAGGAGAAAAAACGGATGTCCATGGAGGTGATCGTGGTGGGGGCCGTGGCCCTTGGGCCCAAGGCGGCGGTCCGGCTGAAACGCCTCAGGCCCGAGGCCCGGGTGGTCATGATCGACCGCGACGAACGGATTTCCTATGGCGGGTGCGGCATTCCCTATTTCATCTCCGGGGACGTGAGCGACCCCGCGCAGCTCATGACCACCAGCTTTCACATGGTGCGGGACGCGGAATTCTTCCGCCGGGCCAAAGGCGTCGAGGTGCTGAGCCGGACCGAGGTGCTCGCCGTGGAGCGGCCGGAGAAGAGGGTGCGCATCCGATCCCTGGTGACCGGAGAGGAATCCCGGTTGCCCTATGACAAGCTCGTGCTGGCCACGGGCAGCCGGCCCCGCCGTCTGGGCGTTCCCGGCGAGGACTTGGCCAACGTCTTCACCGTGTCCAGCTTAAGCGAGGCCATCCGCATCAAGGAGACCATGACCGCCGGCCGGGTGGCACGGGCCGTGGTCGTCGGCGGCGGGCCCATCGGCCTCGAAATCGCCGCGGCCCTGGCCGACCTGTGGGACATCGAGACGACCGTCATCGAGATCGCGGACCAAGTCCTGCCGGGCATGATCGGCCCCATCCTGGCCCACATGGTGCAGGATCATTTGGCCGAGCGCGGGGTCGAGGTCCTGCTCGCCGAGCGCGCCCTGCGGCTGGAAGGCGGCGGGGCCGTGGAGCGGGTCGCGACCGACCGGCGGACCATCGAGACGGACTTGGTCGTCGTGGCCGTGGGCGTTCAGCCCAACGCCGACCTGGCCCGCGAGGCCGGCCTGGCCCTGACCCCGCGGGGCGCCATCCAGGTCAACGCGCGCTTTCAGACCTCGGACCCGGACATTTACGCCGGCGGGGACTGCATCGAAAACGTGAGCCTCGTCACCGGCGGCCTGGTATACACGCCCATGGGGTCGCTGGCCAACCGGCAGGGCCGGATCATCGGCACGAACCTGGCCGGCCTGGAAGAGACCTTTGACGGCGTGGTAGGCAGCTTCATTTTGAAAATTTTCGATCTGACCGTGGCCGGGGCCGGGCTGAGCCTGCCCCGGGCCAGGGCCGAGGGATTGGAGGTCCTGGCCGTCTTGGTGGTGCAGGGCGACCGGGCCCATTTCTATCCCGGCATGGAGTTGCTCTACCTGGAGCTGATCGTCGAGCGTCCCGGCGGCCGGGTGCTGGGCATTCAGGGGCTTTCCCCGCAGGGCGAGGCCCTGGCCACCCGGGTGAACGCCGTGGCCGCCCTGCTGGGACACCGGCCGCACGCGCGCGACGTCGCCCAGCTCGAGCTGGCCTACTCCCCGCCCTATGCCATGGCCATGGACGTGGTCAACGTGCTGGGCAACGTGGCCGAGAACACCCTGGCCGGCCTGCAGGAGGTCGTCGAGGTCGACGAGTTCGCTCGGCTGCTGGAGGGCCGCGAGAGCGGCCAAACCCTGTTCCTGGACGTCCGCGGAGCCCAGAACGCAAAAGCCTTTGTCGAGGCTTACGGCGGCAGGTGGATGAATATCCCCCAGGAGGAACTGGCCGAGCGGCTTGGCGAGGTGCCCCGCGACCAGGACCTGATCGTGATCTGCAACAACGGCGCGCGTTCCTACGAGGCCCTGCTCGCCCTCAAGCAGGCGGGCCTTTCGAGCCACAACCTGCAAGGCGGGGTGGGCGCGCTCAAGCGCTGGGGCTGGAAAATACCCTAAGGCTCCCGAGGCGGAGAATCGTTTGAAAAGTCATTGAACCGGAGTCTACCCTTTGGAGGGGCGACCGGCCGGTCGCCCCTACCATCGTTGGGTTTCGCTACGCTCAACCCGACCTACAGCAGGACATTGCCGCCCTCAAGGGCGGTCAGGCCGGCCGGTCGAGGAAGGTGCGGATGGCCGCAAGGGCCTGGTCCCTGATTTCGTCCCGCTCCATCAGGAGTTCGTGCCGGGCCCCGGCGAGCACCAAGCGTTTCGCCTGCGGCGCCGCGTCTTTCAGGGCTTGAAGCCCGGCCGGGGAGACGACCTGGTCCTCACCGGCCTCTAGAAGCAGGATGGGGGCCGTGATGCGACGGGCGGCCTTGATAGCGCGGCGGCAGGCCCGGAAAGCCTCGTCCGCCCAGCGGTTGGTGGGGCCGCCGAGCGCGGTCTCGGGGTAGCGCTCGACCAGCCGTTGGTTCAGCTCGAAGCGGACCCGGCTGCCGGTCAGCACGTTGCCCTCGAAAGGGTCCGCCGGGTTGTAAGGCCCGCCTCCCGGGACGTAGGACCGGCCCAGGCCCAGGGCGGTCAGACCCGAGGCCAGGGCCACGGCCGCCGGCCGCGGCAGGGGCGCGGTCCGGATAGACAGCATGGGCGCCGAAAGAATCAGGCCGTCCACGGCGTGCTCGGCCGCGTAAAGCACGGCGATGGCGCCGCCCATGCTGTGGGCCAGCAATACGGTCCGGGCGTGCCGCTCCGGCCGGACCGCTCGCCGCATGAACCCGTCCAAATCCTCGACATAGTCCTCGAACCGCTCCACGTGCCCCTTGTGCGGATCGGCCAGCAGGCGGCCGGAAAAGCCCTGGCCGCGGTGATCCAGGATGTAGAGGGTGTAGCCGGCCGGCGCGAGATCGAGCAGGAGCTCGGCGTATTTGACCTGGGATTCGGTCCGTCCGCCGAGCAGCACCAGGGCTCCGGCGCTCTCGGCCGGCTCGTAAATCCTGAAGCTCAGAGGCACGCCGTCCGCGCCAATCATAGTTCCGGCGACCAGCTCGTTTTCGAAAAAGGGCCGCACCGCCTCGGCGCCGTCCCGAAGAAGCCGCTCCTCGCTCAAACACAGGGCCAGGAGCGGCAGCAGGAACAGGGCCATGAGCAGGATCGTCGTCAGCATCGTATCCTTTAAAAAGAATCTCGGTAGATGCCGGCCACGGCCTTCCGATCCAGGGGGATGGGGTGCGCACTCAGCCAGGGCGAGGAGACGATGGCCAGGTCGGCGATCTCCTCGGCCTTGTCCTTCTCGCAGCCTATGGCGCCGAGCTTGACGTTCATGCCGATCTCGGCCAGAAAGGCCTCGGTCCCCTTTATGCCGTCCGAGACGCCGAAGACGTTTTTGCCCAGCTTATCGAAGCGCGGCCCCATGGCCGGCCGGGTGAACTTCATCCAGGCCGGCAGCAGAGCGGCCAGGCCGTCGCCGTGGGTCACGTCGTAGTAGCCGCTCAGGGCGTGCTCGATGCCGTGGCAGGTCAGGTTGCCCAGGCCGCCGCCCAGCCGGGCCAATTGGGACATGGCCACGGTGCTGGCCCAGGAGAGCTGGGTGCGGGCCTCGAGGTCGTCCGGTTTTTTGAGGACGCGGGGCAGATACTCGACCACCATTTTCATGACCGTCTCCCGGATGCCGTCGGTGAGCGGGGCGGGCTCGGTGTCGGTCACGTAGCTTTCCACGATGTGGCAGAAGATGTCCACGCCGCCGGCCTTGGTCTGGCCCAAGGGCACGCTCAGGGTCAGCTCCGGGTCGATGACGGCCGTCTGGGCGAACATGACCGGGTGCGAGACTCCGCTTTTGACGTGGGTCGCCCAGTTGGTGATGATGGCGCCGTTGTTGATCTCCGAGCCGGTGCCGGCCAGGGTCGGCACCTGGATGATGGCCGGGACCTTTCCTTCCACCTGGAAGCGCTGTCCCACGTAGCTCCAGACGGGTTTGGAGCCGCTCGCGGCCAGGGCCAGGGACTTGGCCGCGTCCATGGCGCTGCCGCCGCCCAGGCCGATGATTACTTGAACTCCTTCCCGGCGGGCCAGGTCCGCGCCCGCGTCCACCGTGGTCGCGCGCGGGTTGGGCTCCACCTTTTCAAAGACCAGGGCTTGGACGCCCTTGGCGGCGAGCTGCCCTGTCACCCGCTCGAGAATGCCCACCCGGCGGATGTCGGGGTAAGTGACCACCAGGGCCTTTTTGCCCAGCCTGGCGGTCTCCTCTCCCAGTTGATCCAGGCTTCCAGGACCGAACAGGATTTTCACGGGAAGATGGAAACGGGTGGCCATGGCCTTTTCCTCCTTTTGGATGGTTTTATGGTGATGGGGGATGCGAGGTCTAGTGCGCCACATCCGGCCGGCGGTGTCAAGGAGATTTGCGTGCTTGGGAAAAGGGGTCAGGAGCCTTTTTCAAATGCTGGCTCGAAACTGGCGGAGGTCTCGCCGGCCGAGGGTCTGTTCCCCAATCGCGTCATAAGAAAAAGGCTCCTGACCCCTTTTCCTTCAGCGCCCCGGCCGGTAGGTCAGGAAGAGGTGGTAGAAGGCGTCGATCACCAGGGCGTGGGTGATCTCCTCCCGGGCGATCATGTCCGGGATATCGTCCAGGGCGGCCGTGACCAGCTCGACGTCCTCGGTCCCTTCCTCGTCCGCGGACCGCTGCTGGCCGACCGGCGCTAGGTCCCGGGCCAGGAAGGTGTAGCACCAGTTGTTGAACAGGGCCGGGTTGGGACGGACCCGGCCGATGACCTCGAGGCTGCCGGCCCGAAAGCCGGTCTCCTCGACCAGTTCCCGGGCCGCGGCCGCGGCCGGGGTCTCGCCCGGGTCGATCAGCCCGCCGGGCACTTCGAGGGTCATTTCCCGGGTGCCGTGCCGGTACTGCCTCACCAGGAGGACACGGTTGTCGTCGGTGACCGGTACAACGTTGATCCAGTTGGCGGCTTCGAGCAGATAGAAGTCGTGTTCGCGTCCGGTCCGGGGCGAGACCGAGGTATCGGTTTTCAGGGTGAAGATGCGGTTTTCGACCTCGATGCGGGTGCGGACGCAGACCCAGGGGCGGGGGGAGGAGGGGCGGGGCGGGGTCATGGGGTCGTCCTTTCGCTGGGGGCGCCGTTCGGGGCGAGGGCTTCGCGCAGGGCTTGCCAGACGGCCTCGAGCCCTTCGCCGGACAGGCCGGAGAAGAGCAGGGGCGGCCGCTCGAGCCCCAGAGCCCGCTCCACGGCCGCGGCCCGGCCGGCCCTCTGGCTCCGGTTAACCTTGTCCATCTTGGCCAGCACCGGCAAAACCGGCACCTGCCGGGCGGCCAGCCGGGCCAGCAGATTGCGCTCCTCGTCCTGCGGCTCCCGGCGGATGTCCATGATCAGCACCACGGTGCGGATATCCCGGCCGGCCGAGAGGTAGCTTTCGACCATGGGTCCCCAGCGGGCCTGCACGGCCCGGGGCACCTGGGCGAATCCGTAGCCTGGCAGGTCGACGAAATAGAAACGGTCGTTGATGTTGAAGAAGTTGATGGCCTGGGTCCGGCCCGGAGTGCGGCTGGTGCGGGCCAGGTTCCGCCGCCGGGCCAGGGCGTTGAGCAGCGTGGATTTACCGGTGTTGGAGCGGCCGGCAAAGGCGGCTTCGGGCCGGTCGGCCGGTGGGAACTGGTTGGCCTTCACCGCGGTCAGCAGGTACTCGGCCTTGCGTATGGGATCGGCCTGGGCCATGGCGCTCAGGAAGGCGTGGAGCGGGGCGCGAGGCGCAGGTATTCCTCGAGACGCCGCAGGCCTTCGGCGATGTTCTCCATCGAGTTGGCGTAGGAGAAGCGGAGATAGCCCTCGGCATTGGCGCCGAAGTCGATGCCCGGGCTGACGCCCACGTGCGCCTTTTCGAGGATGTCGAAAGCCAGGGCATAGGAGTCGTGGTGGAGGTGGCGGGCGTTGACCAGGATGTAGAAGGCGCCGCGGGGTTCCACCTTGATGTTGAAGCCAAGGCGGATGAGGCCCTGGATCAGGAAGCGGCGGCGCTGGTCATAGATGGCCCGCATCCGGGCGACGTCCTCGCCGGCCTCGCGCAGAGCGGCCACGCCGGCCCACTGGGCCGGGGTGGCCGCGGAGATGAAGAAGTTCTGCTGGATTTTCTGCATGGGCCGGATAAAGACGGCAGGCGCGATGATGTAGCCGAGACGAAAGCCGGTCATGGCATAGAGCTTGGAGAAGCCGTTCAGGACCACGGCTCGGTCCGTGTACTCGAGGATCGAGTGTTCCGGGTCCGGGCCGTACACCAGGCCGTGGTAAATCTCGTCGGAGATGACGAGCTGTCCCAGCTCGGTCAGGGCCTGCATGCGGTCCGGCGAGAGGAGCTGGCCGGTGGGGTTGGCCGGCGAGTTGATGAACACGGCCCGGGTCTTGTCCGAAAGCCGGGCCTGGACCTGGTCGGGGTGGAGCTGAAAGCCGTCGTCCTCGTACACGTTCACGAAGACCGGCCGGCCCTGGAAGAAGCGGATGAAGTTCGGGTAGCAGGCGTAGTGCGGGTTGGAAAGGATGACCTCGTCGCCGGCTTCGAGCAGGGTGGCAAAGAGCATGAACATGGCCGGCGAGGTGCCGGAGGTAACGATGATCTGGTCGGGCGAGACGTGCACGCCGTAGCGCCGGAGGTAGTCCTCGGCAATGGCCTCCCGAAGCTCCCAGAGACCCAGGGAGTGGGAGTAGTGGGTGCGGCCCTCGGCCAGGGCCCTCGTGGTGGCGGCTTTGACGCACTCGGGCGTGTCGAAATCGGGTTCGCCGATCTCGAGGTGAATGACGTGGCACCCGGCGCGCTGCATCTGTTCGGCCTTCTCGGCCACGTCCATGACGATGAAGGGCGGGATGTCCCTGGCTCTGGCGGTGATCACGGCGCTTTTCCTATCGGCCGGGAATTTCGACCAGCCGGCGGCGGGCCTGTTCGGCCAGACGGGTGTTGGGCGCGATCTCGATGACTTTCTGGAAATAGAGCCGGGCCTGGTCCGGCTGCCCCATGAGCACCAGAGTCTCGGCCAAGCTCATGTAGGCCAGGGCGTAGTTCGGCGCGAACTTCACCGCGTTGGCAAAGGCCTCCTGGGCCTGGCCGTATTTGCCCAGCGCCAGGTAAGTCCGGCCGAGGTTGTAGTGGGCCGGGGCCCAGGTCGGGGCCTTGTCGATGGCCGCCTGAAAGGCCTGAACCGCCTGATCGTATCGGTTGGTCTCCAGATAGATTTCCCCGATGTTGTTGTAGGCGAAGTGGGGCGTGTTATAGAGGACGTCCGCCAGGGCCGTGCGGAACTCCTGCAGGGCCTCGTCGTAACGTTTCATGCTCATGTACAAGGTGCCCAGGTTGTTGTGGGCGTCCGGGAAGTCCTTCCTTAGCGCCAGGGCTTTTTTCATGTGCTCCACGGCCTCGGCGTACCGTTCCTTGTGCTGATAGGCCACGCCCAGGGCGTTCTGCACGTCCGGGTTTTCCCGGTCGTACTGTTCGGCCAACAGAAGCGTTTTCAGGGCTTGGGTAAAATCGCCGGCCCTCAGATGGGAAATGCCGATGCTCAGGTTGGCCCTGGCCTTGGCCGGGTCGTACGTGATGGGCTCGCCGCTGATCGGGTCGCGGGGCGAGGAAGCGCAGCCGGCGAGAAGCAGAACAAGAAGCAGGCCGGCGATTCTTATCAGGGATCGGCGCACTCAGATCACCTTGTTCAGCGGGTATTCGATGATGCCCTCGGCTCCCCGCTTGAGCAGCTCGGGCACGAGTTCACGGACCACCGCTTGGGAGACGATGATCTCGACGGACAGCCACTCGGACTGGTAGAGGTGGGCCACGGTGGGGGCGTTGAGGCTGGGCAGGATTTCCATGACTTTTTCCACGCTGGCCTGGGGCACGTTCATTTTGAGGCCGACCATGCCTTCGGCGCGGAGGGCGCCCTTGAGCAGGGTGGCGATGTTTTGGGCCTTTTCGCTTTTCCAGGGGTCCTGCCGGGCCTGCCGGTTCATGATCAGCTGGGTGTAGGTCTCGAGAAGTTCGTGGATGATCTTCAGGCCGTGGGCCTGGATGGTGCTGCCGGTCTCGGTGACCTCGACGATGGCGTCGGCCAGCCCCGAGACGACCTTGGCCTCGGTCGCCCCCCAGGAGAATTCCACGCGGACGTTGATGCCGCGTTCCTTGAAGTACCGCTGGGTGAAGCGGACGAGCTCGGTGGCGATCTTCTTGCCCTCGAGGTCCTCGAGGGCGCGCATCTCGGACTCCGCGGACACGGCCAGCACCCATCGGGCCGGGCGCTGGGAGACCTTCGAGTACACCAGGTCGGTCACGACCTCGACGTCGCTCTCGTTCTCCAGGGTCCAGTCCAGGCCGGTCAGGCCGGCGTCCAGCAGCCCCTGCTCGACATAGCGGGACATCTCCTGGGCCCGGCAGATGGTGCAGACGATCTCCGCGTCGTCGATCTCCGGAAAATAGCTCCGGCCGTTGGTGGTGATCTTCCACCCGGACTTGGCGAAGAGATCGATGGTCGCTTTTTCCAGGCTGCCCTTGGGAATGCCCAGTTTCAGCACCTTCTTCACCGGCCGTACACCTCCTTCGGGTCGAAGACCGGCTCCCCCTCGAGTTCGAAGGCCCGGCCGGACCAGCGGTAATGGAAGCAGGACCGATAGCCGGTATGGCAGGCCGCGCCGCCAACCTGTTCGACCTTGACGAGGATGACGTCGCCGTCGCAGTCCAGGCGGACCTCTTTCACCTTTTGCACGTGCCCGCTCGTAGCGCCCTTGTGCCAGAGCTCCTGGCGCGAGCGGCTCCAGTAGTGGACCTCGCCCGCGGTCAGCGTCATTTTCAAGGCCTCCTCGTTCATGTAGGCCATCATTAGAATTTCGCCCGTGGCGGCGTCCTGGGCGATGGCCGGGATGAGCCCGCCGCCCTTGGCGAAATCCGGCTTCATCTGTTTTTCCTCCTGGCCTGGCACGTCGCGGTCCTCCGTCCGCATCTTTCTCGAAATGCCAAGCATTGCCGAGATCGGAGCAAATGTCAAGAGGACGCTCAATCTCCTCAATCTCCGCTTAAGGCCGTTTGGAGGGAGCGGATTTTGGTGCGCAGGAGGCACAGGAGGGCCTGCTGGGCCGCGCTGGTCAGGCGCAAGAGCATCCGGCGAGCA